>Ga0207641_10005588_pt1 | contig 10716 bp, 7 predicted proteins | sample KBSSwiS62_FD_184306 | JGI IMG/M metagenome (GOLD analysis project Ga0207641, IMG submission 184306) | Switchgrass rhizosphere microbial communities from Kellogg Biological Station, Michigan, USA - KBS Switchgrass S6-2 (SPAdes) (version 2) | ecosystem: Host-associated > Plants > Roots >... | reverse complement strand
AAGACGACCGTGACACGCGGGAAATGCTCGCGACCCTGTTGGCGATGGAAGGGTTTCACACAGTAGCCGCCGAAGACGGTCTCGAGGCGCTTCACCTGCTTCGCACGGTCCGGCACCGTGCCCCGGAGGTCCCCTGCCTCGTGCTCCTCGATCTGAAGATGCCCCGGCTCGGCGGCAGCGAGTTCAGACGGGCGCAATTGGGCGATCCCACCGTCGCCAGCGTCCCGGTGGCCGTGATGTCGGGGATCGCCGACCTCGAGGCGCACGCGCAGGCCCTCGGCGCGGTTGCCAGCGTCAGCAAACCAATCGATTGCGATGCGTTGATGGATGTCGTCCGGCGCTATTGCGCGTAGCCGTCGAGCGAGGTTACGGGCGAACGGCTTGCCGGACCGCGCTCGCGAGCACGCCACCGAGCGCCGCCGCGGCAATCACGAGCGCGCCGGGTGGGCGCTCCTCGAGCAGGTAGCACAAAGCTGCGCCGATGATGGCGCCGAGCCCTACGGTCGACAGCCCTTCCGTCATCCGGCTGAGTGGACCTCGGGGACACCGGTGATTCTCGGTGAGCGCCCCGAAGCACTTAGGACAGGTTGCCAGAACATTATTTTAGCATCGGTGCGAAAGCGTGAAGCCCGGCGCTATGCATGCTTCATCGCGCCGAAGACAGCAATGTGGCTGTCGACCACGCGCGTGCGTTCGGCCTCGTCAGGTTCGAGCGTCCACACGCCGCGCTGCGACGTCCCGCCGAGCACGATGCCGTCGCTGCGCGCCATCATGTGGATGCCGAGGCTGGCGCCGGGAACCGGCGGCACTCCGCCGTTGGTGTGATAGTTCACTTCCGGCTGCGGCACCATCACCGTTAGCTGGCCTTTGAGCGGCAGCAGTTCCTGATCGCCGAACAGATCCTTGGCGCCAAGGCCCGTGCAGTTCATGACGGTCGGTTCGCGCAGCGTCATGAGATCGCGAGGCGTGTCGAACTTGCGCATGACGATCTTTCCGCCCCACAACTGGAAATCTCGAACCAGCATGTCCAGGTAGATGGACGGCTCGATGCGGATTTGCGGCGATCGGATCGCGTACTTGGTGGCGAACGGATGCTCGCCGGGGCCGTAGACCTCGCTGCCGATGTTGTATCGCGCCTGCAGATTCGGCCGTTCCGGATCCTGCGGCCGCGGCGGACCTGGCAGTTGCTCGGTCAGAAAGAAGTTATCGAGCCACGACACGCCGAAATGCGGTCCCGCGAGCAGCTGGAGCTGCCGGTACGAGATGTCGGCCGCGCGTAGATACTGCGCGTCCCATTCGCGGGTCCGCCGATCGGTCTCCACGAGGCCAGAGGTCGGTGTGAAGCCGGCAAGGGACATGTTCGACGTGACGTTGGGCGGCACCGCGAGCGCGTAAATGGTCACGTCGAATCCGCGTCGCTGCAGTTGGCGTGCGCAGGTCAGCCCGACGGAGCCGCAGCCGATCACGGCCGCCTGCCGCGCCTGATGCTCGGTAGCGAATTCCGCGGCCATCAGGCCCGTGCCCCACGCCAGCGACATGCCGGCGCCGCCGTGTCCGTAGTTGTGGACGACCAGCTTGTCGTCCAGCTTGTCTGGTTTCAGGACGAAGCCGGAATCGCGGTGCGGACGCAGGCCGACGGTGGTTCTGATGACGCGATCCCAGGAGGCGTTGACCGGCTGAAGATGGAGGGGTGGTTTACGCGGCGTTGCGGCGACCGGCTTCGATCGTGACGCGCACGCGCCCGCGCCGAACCCGATCGCGGCGACACCCCCAGCGGCGAGAAAGGCACGGCGATGCATGTCGCGGATGATAAACGATCAGCGCGCTCGGCCGCAGCCGAGCGTCACCGCACAGCCGTCGACCCGCTCCTCGGTTTCATGTTCGCCAGCGCGAAGGCCCACTCGTCGGCGAGCTCGGCGATCCGCTTGTCGGTGGGACGGTAGCCGTGCGACCCCTGTGTCTCCACCCGAATCAGCGTCGGTCTGCCGCAGCCCTGCGCGGCCTGCAGCGCCGCCGCGAATTTGAACGAGTGGCTCGGCACGACGCGATCGTCGTGATCCGCCGTGACCACGAGCGTGGCCGGATAGCAGGTGCCCGGCTTGAGGTTGTGCAGCGGTGAATACTTGAACAGATACGCGAATGCCTTGGGATCGTCGGCCGATCCGTACTCGGTCGCCCAGGCCGCGCCGCCCGAGAACTTGTGATAGCGCAGCATGTCCATCACGCCGACGGCGGGCAGCGCCACCGCGAAGAGGTCCGGACGCTGCTCCATCACCACGCCAACCAGCAGACCGCCGTTCGACCCGCCCATGATGCCCAGTGTGGCCGGCGAGGCGTACCGTTCCTTGACGAGGTATTCGGCGGCCGCGATGAAGTCATCGTAGACGTTCTGCTTCTTCTCGAACATTCCGGCTTCATGCCAGACCTCGCCGTATTCGCCGCCGCCGCGCATATTGGCCGTCGCGTAGACGCCGCCTTTCTCCAGGAACGCCGGCACGTCCGGACGGAAACGCGGCACTTCTGAAATGTCGAACCCGCCGTAGCCGTAGAGCATCGTCGGATTGCCGCCGTCTTTTGCGAGGCCCTTCGTGTGCGTGATGAAGACCGGGACCTTCGTGCCGTCCTTCGAGGTCGCGAAGACGCGCTCGGTTTCATAGAGCGAGGCGTCGAAGGTCGTTTTCGGCGGCTCGAAAGCGGTGCTCTTCCCCGACGCGACGTCGAACTGGAACACCGTCGTCGGATACAACGGCGACGTGAACGAATAGAACACCTCCGGGCGATCGAAACGGCCGAACGGCCCGGTGATCGTCCCGAGAGACGGCGGCATGATTCGGCCCGCACCCGAGCCGTCGAGATTGAACACCTGGACGTCGCTCGCCACGTCGGCCAGCGCGTTGACAAACAGCTTGCCGGCCACCATGGAAGCCGACTCGATCGAGTTCTTCGTCTCCGGAACCACAACCTTCCAGTTGGCCGCGTCCGGCCGATCCACGGGAACGGCCACTACCTTCTTGTTGGGGGCGTCGCGATCGGTCAGCAGATAGACGGTGCCGTTCACGACGCCGAGCGGGTTGTAGGCCGCCGTGTGGTTCGGGTACAGCGGCCGGACCGGCGCGTCGATCCTGGGCGCTATCGGGTCGCTCAGATCCTTGACGAACAGCTCGTTCTTCGGGCTCGTGCCCTTGTTCGTGGAGATCCACAGATACCGTCCGCTCTCGTCGAGCTCGGCGTCGATGAAGAGCGTCGGTTCTTCCTTTCGCTCGTAGATCAGGCGGTCGGCGGATTGCGGCGTGCCAAGCCGGTGGTAGTAGATCTTCTTGTCCTTGACCGCGGCCTCCAGCGTCTTGCCCGCCGGCGGCTCCGGATAGCGTCCGTAGAAGAAGCCTTTGCCGTCCTTCGTCCACGACAAGCTGCTGAACTTGACCCAACGAATCACGTCGGTCAGTTCTTTGCCGCTGGCGAGTTCTCGGACGCGGACCGTCGACCAGTCGGAGCCGCCCTCGGACTGTCCGTAGGCCAGGTGCTGCGCATTCGGCGATGGCACCCATGACGACAGCTGGGTCGCTCCATCCGGCCACAAGGTGTTGGGATCGATGACCACGGTTTCAGGACCTGTCAACGATTCGCGAGTAAACACCACCGATTGTTTCTCGAGCCCTTTGTTGCGGTTGTAGAACCAGTGACGTCCTTCGTAGAACGGAACCGACACCTTCGGGTAGTTCCACAGCTCGCTGATACGGGCCTTGAGCGCGTCGCGAAGCGGAAGCGCGTCGAGGTACTTGAACGTGACGGCGTTCTCCGCTTCGATCCACTGCTTCACTTCCGGCGCGTTGAGATCCTCCATCCAGCGGTAGGGATCGGCGACTTTCGTGCCGTGATAGGTGTCGACGACGTCGCCTTTGCGCGGCAAGGGGTATGTGATGGCCGGCGACTGCGTCAGCGCCGGCGTGGTGACTCCGAGAATAGCGCAGACGACGATCAGTTTCTTCATAGGGAACATTGTAAGGGAGCGCTTCGTATTGCTTTCCAATATGAGATCGCGGATACTTTGTATGGCGATCCCATAGAAATGGAACGGGCACGGGGTTAACGGTTGGGAAACCGATTCATGGCTGACAAAGCGGATGTCTGGCAGGGCACGCTGGCATTGATGGCACTTAAGACGCTCGAAACCCTTGGCCCGCTGCACGGCTACGGTATCGCGCGGCGGATCGAGCAGACCAGCGCGTACCACCTCGCGCTCAACTACGGAACCCTCTACCCCGCTCTGCTCAAGCTCGAGCAGGAGGGGTACGTCACCTCTGAATGGGGCGTCTCGGACAACAACCGCAAAGCGAAGTTCTACCGCCTCACGCGCGCCGGCCGAAAGCAGCTCGACAAGGAAGCGCGCGAATGGGAGCGCACGACCGCGATCCTCGCCCGCTTCCTCACGCCGGGCGAGGAGGCCCCATGAGGGCGCTGCGTGCGTGGCTGCTGCGGCTTGGCGCGTCCCTCAGTGGACGCGTGCAGCCCGGCGAAGTTGCGGACGAGCTCGACAGTCACCTGGCCTTCCACATTGACGACAACGTCCGCGCCGGCATGACACCGGCCGAGGCGCGCCGCACGGCATTGCTCAAGCTCGGCGGTTTCGTGCAAACCGTCGAGTCGATTCGCGAGCAGCGCGGCCTCCCATTGCTCGACACGCTGCGTCAGGACCTTGTGTACGCCGTTCGCGTGCTGCGAAGGAATCCCGGCTTCACGGCAACCGCCGTCATCACCTTCGCGCTTGGCATCGGCGCCAACAGCGCGATCTTCAGCATCGTCAACGCGATCCTGCTGCGTCCATTGCCGCTCGCCGAGCCGTCGCAGCTGGTCATGATCTTCGCGACCGAAGCGCGGCGGTCGCTGCAGTTCGATGGTGTCTCGTATCCGGCGTTCATCGACTGGCAGGAGCAGAATCGAAGCTTCGCATCGATGGCCGCGTTTGCCAATCGAGATCTTCCGCTCGGCACCGGCGATGAAGTCGTTGCCGCGCGAGGGAAAGTCGTCAGCGCGAACATCTTCGACGTCGTCGGTGTCCAGCCGGCGATCGGCCGCGCGTTCGGCGATTGGCGGCCGGGGTCGTCGGACGTCGTGATTTTGAGCGACGGCTTCTGGAAACGGTATTTCGGCGGTAGTCCCTCTGCCATCGGTCAGACGGTTCGAATCGACGAACGTCCGCACACGATCGTCGGGGTGATGCCACCGCGTTTTACGCTCGACGGCGATTCCGAGGACTTCTTCCAGCCGCTGGGGGTCGAAAATATGAACCGCGGACGCGGTTTCCTCCGCACCGTGGGTCGGCTCCGCCGCGGCGTCGCGCTCGAGCAAGCGCGCGACGACATGTCGGCGATCGCGAGGCGGCTCGAACGGCTGTATCCCGGCACGCATAACGGGGTCGGCGCCAACCTCGTGCCGATGGCTGGCGCCGTCGCGCGAAGGGTCAGGATGGGCCTGTTGACGATCATGTCGGTCGTCGGAGTCGTGCTGCTGATTGCGTGCGCGAACGTCGCCAGCCTCATGCTCGCGCGCGGCGCCACACGCCAGCAGGAGTTGGCTCTTCGCGCCGCGCTCGGCGCCGGACGCCTTCGTCTGGTGCGGCAGCTCCTCACTGAGAGCGCAGTGATCGCCGCAGCCGGCGGGGCGCTCGGCCTGCTCGTCGCACATTGGACCGCATCAGCACTCGCCGCGGCGGTGGCCGATCAATTTCGTGTTCCCGGGATCGAGAGTGTGCGGACCGATGGCATGGTGCTCCTCTTCACAATCTGTGTCTCGGCGGCAGCCGGTCTTGGGTTCGGTGTCGCACCGGCGTTCGCATGCCTTTCGAAGGATCCGAACGATCGCCTGCGCGAGGCGTCCCGATCGGCCACTGGTCGTCGTGCACCACGCGCGCGGCGGGGATTGGTGATCGCGGAAACAGCGCTCGCGCTGGCGCTGCTCGTCGGCGGTGGAACATTGATCAGGACCTTCCTCACACTGCGAGCCACACCACCGGGATTCAACAGCGCCAGCTTGATCAAGGCGGATCTCTCGCTGCCGCTCCCAAGCTTCCGGCAACTCGACACGCGCGTGGGGTTCTATCACGCCGCGCTCCAACGCGTTCGTGCGCTGCCAGGCGTCCGCGCGGCGGCGTTCGTCAGCATTCTGCCGCTCAACAACCGCAACAACACGGAATCCTTCCACATCGTCGGCAAACCCGATCCAAGCCCAGATCGCGGATTCAGCGCCGTTTTCAACATGGCGTCGGCCGGCTACTTTAGGATGATGGGGATTCCGATTCGTGGGGGTCGCGAGTTCGAGGAGCACGACGCGGCGGGTGCACCCGACGTCGCCGTCATCAATGAGGCCGCGGCGCGTGCGTTCTGGCCCGGCGAGTCACCGCTCGGCCGCCAGATCGTCCTGCCCATTAACAACGAGGCGTCGCAGATCCTGACCGTCGTGGGAGTCGTCGGCGACGTGAGACAGGCGAGCCTTGGGATACCGCCGCGTCCGGAGATCGCCGTCAGCCCCATGCAATCGCACCTTCCCGGGAGTTCGGTAACGATTGTGGCCCAGACCAAAGGCGCCCCGAAGGCGCTTGCCGAGTCGCTTCGTGCGGCGGTGCACAGCGCGAATTCGCTCGTCCCGATCTCTCGGATCGCGACCGTTGACGACGTGGTCTCGAGCTCGATCGTTGAGCCCCGACTCTATGCCACGCTGCTCGGCGCATTCGCGCTCCTCGCGCTGGTGCTTGCCTGCGTCGGTCTCTACGGACTCATTGCGTACAGCGTGTCGCAGCGTCGTCACGAATTCGGCGTTCGCGTCGCGCTCGGCGCAGCGCAAAGCACGATCATGCGCCTGGTCGTCGGTGAAGGGCTGCACCTGGCAGCGGCGGGAGTGGGAATCGGCCTCGTGCTCGCGCTCGCTGCCTCCCGGCTGCTCGTCGGCCTTGTCGTCGGCGTTGAACCGCAGGATCCAGTCACGTTTGCGGCGGTGACGTTAGTGCTGGTAGCCGCCACACTGCTGGCTACTTGCATTCCCGCGCGCCGTGCGGCGCGCGTCGACGCGATGGTGGCATTGCGCACGGATTAGCCGAACCACATGGGACGCTCTCTCGTCTTACGAGGCATGCTCAAACTGCTCGCCGTCGCCGCTGTGCTTGTTCCGCTTGTGATCGCGCTGGAGGCCGGTCAACCCACCAAGCGCATCTCCGTCGAAGGCGGGACGGATCTCGAATTCGTGCAGGTCGTTCCACAGAAGGCCACTTTCAAAGAGCACAAGGCGCTGCGCCTGGTCCAGACGCCGCACCCCACGCGCGAGGGGGTCGCCTTGGTCAACGGCGTCGAATTCAAGAACGGCACGATCGAAGTGGACGTCGCGGGCCTTCCCGGCACTGACAGCGGCGAGGGCGCGCGCGGATTCGTGGGCATCGCGTTTCGATCGGCGGCGCATGCAGAAGCCTTCGAGTGCTTCTACATTCGACCGACCAACGGACGGGCCGACGATCAGCTGCGGCGCAATCATTCGACGCAGTACGTCTCGGAACCACAGTTCCCCTGGCAGAAGCTCCGAGCCGAGAACCCAGGCGTCTACGAATCGTACGTCGACCTCGAAACTGGAGTCTGGACGCACCTCCGCCTCGACGTCGATGGCGTGCGGGCGCGGTTGTTCGTCAACGGCGCGCCACAGCCGACGCTGATCGTGAACGACTTGAAACGAGGCGTCGTCAGCGGTCAGGTGGGACTGTGGATTGGCTCCGGCACGGAAGCCTATTTCCGCAACTTACAGATCTCCTCACGCTGACTTCGGCCACCCCCCGCAAGCGACCCAGACAATGAAATAGGTAGAATTTGGGTCCATGCGGACCCGCGCGCGCGTCTTCCTTCTGGTTCTTCTCGTCGCACCGCTCACGGCCCTCAGCCTCCCGACACCAGAATCGGTGATCGGATTCCGCCCCGGCGCTGATTACAAGCTCGCGACGTACGACCAGTCGGTCGACTATTTCAAGAAGCTGTCGGCGGCGACCAGGTACATCAAGATCGTCGAGGCCGGTAAGACGACGCAGGGCCGACCGATGTACTTCGCGCTGGTGTCGAGCCCGGACAACCTGGCCCGGATCGACCGGTATCGTGAAATCGCCCGCCGTCTGGCGCACCCGCAGGGCTTGAGCGAGACCGAGGCCCGCCGGTTGGCGCGCGAAGGCAAGGCGTTCGTGCACATCGACGGCGGGCTGCATGCAACCGAAGTCGCCGGCTGGTCGCACACGCCGCAGCTGCTGTACGACCTCGTCAATCGCGCGACTGAGCCGGACACCAAAGCGATTCTCGACAATGTCGTGCTGATGCTGTGGCCGACCATCAACCCGGACGGCCAGCAGATGGTCGCCCAGTGGTACATGCAGAACGTGGGCACGCCTTACGAGCTCTCCGGTCTGCCGAAGCTGTATCAGGAATACGTTGGGCACGACAACAACCGCGACGCCTACATGCTGAACATGGTGGAGTCGCGGGTGCTCGAGCACACGTGGCGGCAATGGGAACCGCAGATCATCTACGTCCACCACCAGTCGGGACCGTTTCCCACGCGCATCTGGCTGCCCCCGTTCTCCGAACCGGTCGGCGCGGAGGCGCCGTTCATCATGTCGCGCGAAGTGAACATGATCGGCATGGCGATCGCGAAGGGCCTGGAGGAGCGCGGCCAGGTCGGCGCGACGCACATGGGCACGGCGTTCGATGCCTGGTATCCGGGGTACGTCGACTACGCGCCGAATTTCAAGAACATCGCCGCCTTCTGGACCGAAACGGCGCTCTATCAGTACGCGACGCCTCACGAATACACGATCAACGATTTCCCACAGAACCTACGCGACCTGCGTCCGCAGAGCTTGTACTCGAGCCCCTGGCCGCCGGGCCTGTGGCGCCTCCAGGACGCGGTGGACTATATGGAGACGGCGTCGATGGCCGTGCTCGAGTTCGCCGCGAAGTACAAGGACTCGCTACTGTTCGATCGCTACAAGTCGGGCGTCGACCAGATCGCTCTCGGCGGCCGGAAGGCGCCGTACGCGTACTTCGTCCCCCGGGATCAACGTGATCCCGTGGCCGCCGTGGAGCTGGTTCGGCGCCTGGCCTTCGGCGGGTTGCGAATCTACCAGCTCGCGGCTGCGGCCACTGTGGGCGGCGACACGCTCGCCGAAGGCACATGGGTGATTCCCACCGATCAGGAATTCGCGGCGATGGCCCGCGAAGTACTCGACGTGCAGAAGTACCCCGACCTCCGTCAATATCCGGGTGGTCCGCCGGAACGGCCGTACGACGCGGCTGGCTGGTCGCTGCCGCTGCAGATGGGCGTCCGTGTCGTGGCAACCGATGCGCCGCTCGCGGACGAGGTCCGGCGGACCATGAGACTCGTCGGAACGATCCCCGACTCGAAGGTGAAACCGACGCCGTACGAAGCGGCGCTCAGGAGCGACGCCGCGCCGTTTGACAGCGTTCCGGGGCTCGGTTTCAACAGCGATCCGAACGCGGCGGCGATCCTGCCGCCAGCCGGTCGCGTGACGGGCACCGGTCCAATCCTGGTGATCGATCCGGCGCAGAACAACGCCTACCGTGCACTAAATCGCGCGTGGGAGCAAGGCGCAAAAGTGCAGGCCAGCGCCGATGCGTCGGGATCGCCGGTCCGCTACGCGATCATGGGGCTGTCCGACAGCGCGCAGAACGATCTCGTCCAGTCGCTCGCGTTGCGCGCCGAGCGAACGCTATCCGCACCCGGCCGGGCCGTGCGCCGGCCGCGCCTCGGCCTCTTCCAGCCGTGGACCGGCAGCATGGACGAAGGGTGGACACGCTGGCTGCTCGAGCAGTACGGATTCTCCTACCTGCTCGTCCATCCCGACGATTTCAAGTCGCCGTTGACGGACAAGATCGACGTGTTGATCATCGCCGACGATGCCCGCGTGCCGATCGCGGGCGCTGCGTCGGGAGGACGCGGCCCTTCGACTGGCTCAGGGCAAGCGGGGGGCGGCGGCCGCGCCGTACGCCCGGAGTACGCGTATCAGCTTACGCCGAGCGACCTACAGGGGTTCGAGCGGTTCGTGCGCAGCGGCGGCACGCTTGTCTGCCTCAGCAACGCCAGCGGTTTCGCGATTCAACAGTTCAAGCTGCCGGTGCGCAATGTGGTCGCCGGACTGCGGCCGGAGGAGTTTTTCTTGCGAGGCTCGATCGTCGAAGTGACGACCGATCCCTCTCACCCGGTCATGGCTGGCATGACGGAGCGTGCGGCGGTTTTCGTCGACGGCAGTCCCGTATTCGAGACGACCGACGGCTTCCAGGGATCGGTCATCGCGCGCTACGCCGAGACCGGATCCCCGCTGTTGTCGGGCTATCTGATCGGCGAAAAGTATCTGCAAGGTAAAGCTGCCGCGCTCGACGTCCAGCTGGGCGACGGCCACGTCGTCTTGCTCGGATTTCGCCCGACGTGGCGCGGTCAGCCATTCGGCACGTTCCGGGTGCTGTTCAACGCCGCGTTGTTCGCGCGCTGAGAGATTGGTCCTATCTCCCCACGGCGGCGCGGCCGGCCTTGATCGCTTCGTCCGCGGCAGCTCCCTGTGTCAGCAGCGCGAGGAATCCTTCCTTCACGCGCTTCCCGGCATCCTGGGCGTTGAACGTGAGCATGTCGACGAGCTTCGCGCGCCGGGCTTCCGCCAGCACCTTCTGCGTGCCTGCT
>Ga0207641_10005586_pt1 | contig 10717 bp, 8 predicted proteins | sample KBSSwiS62_FD_184306 | JGI IMG/M metagenome (GOLD analysis project Ga0207641, IMG submission 184306) | Switchgrass rhizosphere microbial communities from Kellogg Biological Station, Michigan, USA - KBS Switchgrass S6-2 (SPAdes) (version 2) | ecosystem: Host-associated > Plants > Roots >... | reverse complement strand
AGCGATTTTCGTGCTGACGCTGCTCCTGATCGTGCGGATCGTCATCCGCGCCGCGGCGGGCTGACGACTGGGCCGGGGAACGGCCGAAACGCGCGGCGCTACCGCCGGACGATCTCGCCCAGTGCGTTCGCGGCAGCCAGCATTTCCGCCTCCGTCGTGAGCACGTCGGGGCAAAGACGCAGCCACTCGCCGCGCGCGTCGGTGACGATGCCGCGCGCCTTGAGCTTGGCAGCGAGCGCCGGTGCGGCTCCATCGCGCAGGGCGACGAAGGCGCCTCGGTCGAGCGTTCCGCCGTGCGCCGCCACGCCGCGTTCGGCCAACAGCGAGACCAAGCGGCGCTGGAGGTCGAGCGAATAAGCGCGGAGCCGCTCGACGCCGACGGCCTGCGTAAACCGCTGTCCCGCCCGCGCCTGATAGAGCGGCAGCACCGCCGGCGTCGACTCGAGCCAGGCGTCGCCGCCCGCGGCATAGCGCGGAGGATCCGGCCGCGCATAGCTGAACGGCGCTTCCTTCGCGAACCAGCCCGTGTCGAGAGTGCCGAGGCGCGTATCGAGATGGCGCGGGGCGACATACAGAAAGCACGCCCCCGGACCGCCTCGCAGGTACTTGTAGCTGCCGCCGACGGCGAAGTCGGCGTCGAGCGCCGCGAGATCAACCGGAAATACGCCGAGCGAGTGGTAGACGTCCACCAGCACGCGCGCGCTCCGGGCATGCGCGGCCGCAACGATGCGCGGGAGCTCCGGCATCACCTGTCCGGTCTGGAACATCACCTGCGAGACTACGACGAGATCCGCGCCCGACTCGATCGCACGCAGCATGTCCTGCGCGGCGAACAGCCCCTCCGCATCGCTCTCGACGAACGTGAGCGAAATCCGGCCTCGCCTCGCGTATTCGCGCAGGATGACGTCGAGCGAATCGAACTCCCCGCGCGTGGCGACGACACGCGGCGGGCTCTCGTAGGTGTTGAGCACGGCGCGCAACCCTTGCCCTGCGCTCGTCTTCGGCACGATGCAATCGGCGCGCGGCGCGCCGGCGAGCGCTGCGAGGCGCGACCGGAAAGCGGCCATCTCTGCCGCCCAATCGTCCCATGCGTCGCCCATGCGCGCGTACCAGGCGGACGATCCTTCGCGGATGTCGTCCGCCATTGCATCGAGCGGACGTCCGAGCGAATGGTTCGCGAGGTAGATGCGGCCGCGCTGTGCCGTGAGCACGCGCGAGAAGAGCGGCGCGACGCGTTGGCGCACGAGCGTTTCCGTCAGGGGTCCGGCGCCGAATTCCATCGCCGGTGTCGACGCCGATGCCATGTCGGTGGTCATGGCTTGGCACTCGCTCCGATGTAGGTCCGGACGTCGATCAACTCGGGAAAGAACGCGTGATCGACGGCGCGCCTCAGGTAGCCGACGCCCGACGACCCGCCCGTGCCGGTCTTGTGGCCGATCGTGCGCTCGACGGTCTTCATGTGCCGGAAGCGCCACAGCTGGAACGATTCCTCGACATCGACCAGTTTCTCGGCCATCTCGTACGCATCCCACCACCGCTCCGGGTCGTCGTAGATCGTCTTGAAGACGGGGATGAGGTCCGGATCGCGCGCATACGGTTGCGTCCAGTCGCGCTCGACGCAGCGCGCGGGCACGGGAAGGCCACGCCGCGCGAGATGCCGCAGGAATTCATCGTAGAGGCTTGGCGCCGCGAGCAGCGCGCCGAGCTCGTCATGGATTGCCGGGTCGTAGCGGAACACGTCGACCACGGCCGCATGCTTGTTGCCGAGCAGGAACTCGAGCGCGCGGTACTGCCACGACTGGAACCCCGACGACGTCCCGAGTGCGGGGCGGAAGGTGTCGTACTCCGACGGAGTCAGGGTTTCGAGCACCGCCCACTGCTCGAACAGCTGCTTCTGAATCAGCTTGACCCGCGCGAGAATCTTGAAGCACGGCGGCAGACGATCCTCGCGCACGAAGGCGATCGCCGCCTTGAGCTCGTGGATCATCAGCTTCATCCAGAGCTCGGACACCTGATGCTGGATGATGAACAGCGTCTCGTCGTGGCACGCGGGTGAGGCGTCGGTTCCGGACAACGGCTCCTGGGCGGAGAGAAGCTTATCGAGGCGCAGATAGCCCGCATACGTGAGCCGGTTGGTGAGATCGGTAACGATGCCGGGTTCCAGTTCGCGCGTGGCCATGGCTTTTCGCTTAAGTAAGCGCTCGTCGCATACGGCGAGTATAGCGACGGCCGGGCGAGCGCGGGCGGTCAGCGGCGGGCTCTGCTAACATCCGCCGCGATGATCGTCATCCGTCTCGCCGCGCTGGCAGTCGCCGCAGTTGTTCTCGCTCTCTCATTCGCCGGCTGCAGCGATACCGGCCGCCCGCGAGCCGCCATCGCTCTCGTCGACTGCCGCATCCCGAAGCTTCCTCTGGCCGCCGAGTGCGGGTCGCTCGAGGTGCCGGAAAACCGCGACAAACCCGATGGCCGCAAGATCAGTCTGTTCATCGCCGTCCTGCCCGCGAACACGCTGCACCCGCGAGCCGATCCTTTGTTCATCCTGGCGGGCGGTCCCGGGCAGGCGGCGAGCTTTTTGGGGCCCTTCGCCGCCGCGCTGACCGGCGTGCGCAAGGATCGCGACATCGTGCTGGTCGATCAGCGCGGCACAGGCCGCAGCTCACCGCTCGTCTGCGCGGCGTTCAAGGCCGATCGTAGTCTCAAGGCAGCGCTCGAGTTCGATCCATTGCCCAAAGCGACCGCGTGCGCGCAGGAGCTCGCGGCCAGGGGCGTCGACGCTGCGCAATACACGACTGCCGCATGGGTGGCGGATCTCGACGCCGTTCGCACCGCGCTGGGCTACGACAGAATCAATCTGTGGGGCGGCTCGTACGGCACACGCGCCGCACAGGAATATCTGCGCCGGTATCCGCAGCGGGTGCGGAGCGTCGTGCTGGACGGCGTCGCGGCGCCGGCGATGCGGTCGACGCTGGACGTCTGGCCGTCGCGCGAAACCGCGCTCGCTGCGGTCTTCGATGCGTGTGCGCAAGCGCCCGCGTGCGCCGCCGCACATCCGGAGCTGAAGACCACACTCGACGGAATTCGCAACAGTCTTGGTCTTGAGGGTCGCGACGTGACGCTGATCGATCCGCGGACCGGCGACTCGCAATCGATGCGCCTCACGTTCGAGCACGTGATCGGCGCGCTGCAGTCCTTCACGTACGCGCCCGAGCTTGCCGCACTGCTGCCCGAGGTGATCACTCGCGCCGCCGCCGGCGACTTCGGGCCGCTTTATTCGGGCGCCATGCTCATGACCGGCGATCTGGACGAGCAGTCGAATACCGCTCTCCACTACTCGGTGACCTGCGCCGAGGACGTATCGCGCGTGACGGTGGCCGATGCGGCGAGTGCCTTGTCATCGCTGTGGACGAAGTCGCTTGCGGAGCGCGCATTGTCCGTCTGCACCGCGTGGCCCAGGGGCGTCGCGCCGGCCGACGCGGCCACACCCGTCAGGAGCGACGTGCCGGTGCTGATCCTGTCGGGCGGCCTCGATCCCGTCACGCCTCCGGCGAATGGCGCCGAAGTCGCCAAATCGCTGCCGAAGAGCCGGCACATCGTTGCTCAGGGCTATGGCCACATCGTGTCGCCGCACGCATGCGGGCCGCGCCTCATCGCCGCCTTCCTCGACGATCCGACGTTCGAGTCGCTGCCCGCGTCGTGCGTCGAACATTTCGAGAAGAGCCGTCGGCCTCCGCTCTGGCCGGATCGGCTCGGGGCGCGCTCTTGATCGTTGTCGACCACCTGGCCAAGGCGTTCGGCCGGCATCGGGAGGTTCGCGCCGTCGACGGCGTTGCGTTCACCGCGCCCGATCGAGCGATCACCGGACTCCTGGGACCGAATGGCGCCGGCAAGACCACCCTCCTGCGGATGCTGTCGACGCTGATGATTCCCGACAGCGGCACGGCGAGCATCGAGGGTCATGACGTCGTGCGCGAGCGGTACGCGGTGCGCCGCCGCATCGGCGTGCTTTCGGATGCGCGCGGTCTCTATCCACGACTCACCGCGCGCGAGAACATTCGCTACTACGGCGCGCTGCAGGGAATCCAAGCCGACGCGCTGGAGCGGCGCATCGAGGAGCTGGTGCAGGCACTCGCCATCGCCGGCATCGCCGACCGTCGGACGCAGGGATTCTCGCAGGGCGAGCGCATGAAGGTCGCGATTGCCCGCGCGCTCGTCCACGATCCGCAGACGATCCTGCTCGACGAGCCCACGAACGGCCTCGACATCATGAGCATCCGCGCGCTGCGCGCGCTGCTGCGCGATCTGCGGTCGAGCGGCAAGTGCCTCCTGTTCAGCTCGCACGTCATGCAGGAAGTAACCGCGCTCTGCGACTCGATCGTCATCCTGGGCCATGGTCGCGTCATTGCGAGTGGCACGGTGGCCGAGCTCGTCGCGAAATCCGGCGAAACGGTGCTCGAAGACGCGTTCGTGCGCCTTCTTGGCTCCGGCGAGGGCCTCGCCGCGTGATGATCTCGCGCGGGGAATCATCGACGGCACGCGTCGCCACGGTCGCCCGCAAGGAAATCATCGACATCTTCCGCGATCGCCGCACGATGCTCGTCACCCTCGTGACCGCGATCGTCGCCGGTCCCGTGCTGATGCTCCTCGTGCTCAACCTGATCGCGCGGCAATCGGACAAGGTGCGCGAGCTCGTGCTGCCCGTCGTCGGCATCGAGCGCGCGCCCGCGCTGCAGGCATTCCTCGAGCGCCAGCAGTTGACGCTCAAGCCGGCGCCGGCCGACTATGAGGCCGCAATCAAGAGCGGCGAGGTGGATGTGGTGCTGGAGGTCGACGCCGCGTTCGCGGACGACGTCGCGGGGGGCCGACCCGGGACCATTCGGCTCGCCTACGATCGCTCGCGCGATCGGGCGCGTGCTGCGATTGCCGAAGTGGAGGCGCTGCTGCGGGCGTTCAATCGCGAGTGGGGGCGCGGCCGGCTGCTTCTTCGCGGCATCGCGCCGGAAGTGGCGAATCCGCTCAATGTCGAATCGCGCGACCTTGCGACGCCGCAAAGCTCCGGCGCGCTCGTGTTGTTCCTGATCGCGTTCTACGGCCTCTTCGCATCCGTGATGGGCGGCATGGCGGCGGCACTCGACACGACGGCGGGCGAGCGCGAACGCATGTCGCTGGAACCGCTGCTCAATACGCCGATCGGTCCGCTCGAGCTCGCGACGGGCAAGTGGTTGGCGGTGTCGCTCCTGAACGCCGCTGCGGTCGTGCTCACGCTGACCGGGTTCTATCTCGCGCTGCGCTTCGCGCCGCTTCCGGCGGTAGGCATTCCCTTCCTGTTCGGACCGGCCGAGTTCGGACGCTTCCTCGTCACGCTGATCCCGCTCATCCTGCTGATGCCGGCGATACTCCTGTACGTCGGCTGCCGCGGCCGCACGTTCAAGGAGGCGCAATCGAACCTGTCGGTGCTGCTGTTCGGCATATCGCTGCTGCCCATCGTGCAGATGTTCCTGCAGCGCAAGGACCCTTCGTGGCTGTCGTGGGTTCCCGTGTCGGGGCAGTATGCACTCCTGTCGCGGGCGCTGCGCGGCGAAGCGCTGCCGTGGATGGAGCTCCTGCAATCGTACGTGATTCCCGCGCTGCTGACGGTGATCGCGCTTACCGCCGTCGGGCGGCTCTTCTCGCGGGAGTCGCTGCTCGTAGGAAGGTAGGCGCGTGAATCAGTGATGCAATGTCGTAAGTCGTGCGACCGGGGCGCGGAGTGGCAGCCGACGAGATCGCGGCGCCTAAGCCCGAGCTAACCCTGCCGCTCCGCGCATCGCGGTAACCCGACCTGCCGCGCGTTGGCAGCGAACGCGCGCTAGGCGAGTTGCCGGATCACGGCGAGCGGCGGCTGCCGCATCGTGCCGCGCGTGCCGAGCCAGCCGGCGAGCGTGACGACGATCATTCCGCCGGCGATGCCGTACAGCCAGACCATCGGGTTCGCTGAAAAGGGAATGTTGAAGACGCGGTCCGAGAGCACGTAGCCGATCGCGGTGGCGCCCGCTGAGCCCAGCGTTCCGGCGAGCGCGCCGAGAACGAGGAACTCCGCGTTCTGCGCCGCCGACAGCTGCGCGCGCGAAGCGCCGAGCGTCCGCAGGATCGCCGCGTCGAAGCGGCGCTCGTCCTGCGTCGCGGCGATCGCGGCCTGCAGAACGAGCAAACCGCCGACAAGCGTGAACAGGAACACGAACTCCACCGCTTTCGCGACCTGGCCGATGATCATCTGCACTTGCCGCAGGATCTCGCCCACGTCTATCGCGAGCACGTTGGGATAATCCTGCACGAGCGCCGACAGCCACGCGGCCGCCTTCTGGTCGGGCAGGCGGACCGCGCCGAGGTAGGTCTGGGGCATCGACTCGAGCACCCCCGGTGCGAACAGCGTGAAAAAGTTCGGGCGGAAGCTGTCCCACTCCACCTTGCGGAGGCTCGTGATCGCAGCGGTCGCCGGCGTGCCCGCGATGTCGAACGTGAGCGTGTCGCCGACCTTGAGGCGCAACGAGTCGGCGATTCCCTTTTCCATCGAGATGCCCGCTTGCGGCCCCGTCGCCCCGTCGAACCACTTTCCCGCCACGATGCGGTTGGACTTGGGCAATTCGGATGCGAACGAAAGGTTGAACTCGCGCTCCGCAAGGCGCCGCGACCGCGTGTCGGCGTACTGCGCGGTATCGAGCCGCTTGCCGTTCACCTCGACGAGCCGTCCGCGGACCATGGGATAGAGCGGCGTCGACACTTCGGCCTCCTGCATCGCCTTCCGCACCCCTTCGACCTGCTCGGGCAAAACGTTGAGCACGAAATGGTTCGGCGCATCCGCTGGAATGCTCGCGCGCCAGTTTTGCATGAGATCGCCTCTGACGACCGTGAGCAGCAGGAGCGCCATGAAGCCGAGCGCAAGCGCGCCGATCTGCAGGCTCGACGCGAGCGGGCGGCGGCGGAGATTGGCGAGGCCGAAGCGCCACGTCCCGCCGCGCTGGGGCACGCGTTTCAGGAGAACGATCAGGAGCCACGCGACGAAGGCCGCCACGACGAGCAGCCCGCCGATTCCGCCAACCATGATCGCGCCTGCCTTCGCATCCTGCGCCTGCCATGCGATCAACAGCGCGATGACGGCCGCCCCCAGAAGATACGCAACGATCCCGCCGGACTTCGGCCGCGGCAGATCGCGCCGCAGCACGCGCAGCGGCGGCACGTTCGCGAGCGCGATGAGCGGTGGCAGCGCGAACCCGAACAACAGGATCACGCCGGTCGCGAATGCCGACGCCGCAGGCAGCAGCCCCGGCGGCGGCAAATCGGCGGGCGCCACCGCCGTCAGCAGGGCGACGAGGAGGCCTTGTCCGAGCAGCGCGAGCGCAATTCCCACCAGGCTCGCGATGACCCCGAGCGCCGCGAACTGCAGCACGAAGAGCGCGAGCGCCTGCCGTCTTGGCGCGCCGAAACATCGCAACATCGCTGCGGCATCGAGATGACGGCGGAGATAGCGCGATGCCGCGAGCGCCACCGCCACTGCCGCAAGAATCACCGCGACGAGCGCCGACAGCCCCAGGAACTGCTCTGCCCGCTCCAGCGTCTGCCGCACTTCGGGGCGAAGATCGCGGACGTTCTCCATCCGCTGGCCCGCCGTGAGCTCGCCTTGCAGCCACGTGAGATACGGATCGAGCGCGCCGCGCGTCGACAAGTCCGCGACGAGCAGGCGATACGTCGCGCGGTTGCCCGGCTGCATGAGGTTCGTAGCTGGAACGTCGTCCAGATTGATGAGCAGCCTTGGCCCGATTGCGAGAAGCCCGCTTGCGATTTCCGGTTCCTGCTGGACGATCGCCCCCACCTTGAGCGTCGCCTCGCCGACGGCGAGCGCATCACCGACCTTGATGTCGAGGCGGGCGGCAAGCCGCGCATCCGGCCAGGCGACACCGCGGGCGGGTATGTCGCGCGCCGGCGTTCCGCTCTCGTTCGCGGCATCGACCAGCACGACCGTTCCGCGCAGCGGATACCTCGGCGCCACCGCCTTGACGTCGGCCAGCACGGCGCCGGTGCCGGCCGCGTCGCCATCGTCGCGGCGCACCATGCTGTTGAAGCGTAGAACGGGTGTCGACGTGAGCCCGCGCCTGGTCGCTTCTGCCGTGAAGCGATCGGGCAACGGACGATCCCCGGAGATCAGCACGTCGGCGCCGAGCAGCAAGTTCGCCTGCTTTCCGAGTGCGCCCTTGACGCGATCCGCGAAGAATCCGACGGTGCCGATGCTGGCCACCGCCAGGACCATCGCCGCGATCAGGATCGTGAGCTCGCCTGCGCGCCAGTCGCGCGACAGCATGCGGAAAGCGAGCCTCACCGTATTCACCGGCGCGTCCTGTCAGTGGACAAGGGCAGCGTCGCCGACCAGGCGGCCGGCGGAGAGCGACAGCTTGCGCGCGCAGCGGCCCGCGAGACTCGCGTCGTGCGTGACGAGTAGGAGCGTGGTTCCGTGCTCGCGATTGAGCCGGAACATGAGGTCGATCACTTCCTCGCCCGTCGCGTTGTCGAGGTTGCCCGTGGGCTCATCGGCCATCAGCAGCTTGGGCTCGCCGGCGAACGCGCGGGCGATCGCAACGCGCTGTTGCTCGCCGCCCGAAAGCTGTTTCGGATAATGCGTGGTGCGCTTCGCGAGCCCGACCCGTCCCAGCCAGTCTTTTGCGCTGGACGCGGCATCGGCCGCGCCCGCGAGCTCGAGCGGCAGCATCACGTTCTCGAGCGCCGTCAGATGCGGCAAAAGCTGAAACGACTGGAAGACGAACCCGAGGAGCCGCTGGCGGAGCGCCGCGCGCGCATCCTCGTCGAGGGTCGAAAGCGCGGTGCCGTCGAGCCACACGTCGCCGCGCGTCGGCTGATCGAGTCCAGCGAGAAGACCAAGCAGCGTGGTCTTGCCGGAGCCCGACGCCCCGACCACCGCAACGGCGTCGCCCGCGTTGATGGAGAAACCGACATCGTCGAGGATGGTGAGCGGAGCTTCTCCGCTCGTGACGATCTTCGTGAGCTCGACGGCTCGCAGCAGGGGCTCGGTCATTGCAGGGGCGAGGTTGGGGCGGGATGCGCCAGTGGCAAGGTCGGCGCGCACGATGCGTCGTCGCGTCGAAGCGAAGGAACGGCACGGGCGGACGCCGGTCGAACGCCCGATTCTACCGTGCCGCTCGCCGGCAAGCCCTTGCCTGTCTACAATCGACAGGTTCGATGCAGGATTCCGCGATGCAATCCCTCTTGTCTCCGTCCCGCCGCAGGTTCCTCGGCCATCACGCGGCAGTGGCCGCGCTCGCACTCGTCTTCGCAAGCACGCCGGCACGTGCCGCCGAGTCGTCGCCGACGCTGCTCATCCTGGGAGATTCCATCTCCGCCGCCTACGGTCTCGCACCCGGCACCGGCTGGGTGGACCTGCTTTCCGCGCGGATAACGGCCGAAAGACTGCCTTATCGGGTCGTGAACGCGAGCATCTCCGGCGACACGACGGCCGGCGGCCGGGCGCGATTGCCGGCTTTGCTTGCCACCCATAAGCCCGCGGTCGTCATCATCGAGCTGGGCGGCAATGACGCTCTCCGCGGCGGAAATCTCGCGTCCACCCGCGACAATCTCGCCGCCATGGTCGCGGCGGTCCAGAAAGCGAAGGTGAAGGCGCTGATCATCGGGATGAAGATCCCGCCGAACTACGGCGCTGCGTACGTGCGCGAGTTCGATGCGCTGTATGCAACCGTCGCGCGCGACGCGAAGGTGCCGCTCGTCCCGTTTTTCTTCGAGGGCTTTGGCGAGCGCAGCGATCTCTTCCAGGCCGATCGCATTCATCCGACCGCGGCGGCGCAACCGCTGTTGCTGGACAACGTGTGGCCGGTATTGCTCCCTCTGCTCAATCCCCGCAGATGATCGATTCTCGCGCTCGCCACCACGACAACAAGGTGAGCATCGAGCGTCTCGGCGAGTTTGCCGATCGCATCGACGTCCGCAGCCCGGCCGAGTTTGTCGAGGATCACGTACCCGGCGCCGTGAGCCATCCGGTGCTGGACGACAGCGAGCGAGCGCGCATCGGAACGATGCACGCCAACGAATCGGCCTTCGCGGCAAAGCGCTCCGGTGCCGCAATCGTCGCCCGCAACATCGCGTCGATGCTCGAGACATCTTTCGCGCACAAGCCGCGCGAATGGGCGCCACTCGTCTATTGCTGGCGCGGCGGCCAGCGCAGCCGCTCGCTCGTGCACGTTCTGAACGAGATCGGCTGGCGCGCGGCGCAACTCGACGGTGGCTATCGCGCCTATCGCCGCAGGATCGTCCTGCGCCTGACGGAGCTTCCCGGACGCTATCGCTACCAGGTGATCTGCGGTTTGACCGGCTCCGGCAAGAGCCGACTGATCGCCGCGCTCGCGGCGGAAGGCGCGCAGGCGCTCGACCTCGAGGGCATGGCGCGCCATCGCGGCTCGCTGCTCGGCGACCTTCCCGACCGGCCGCAGCCTTCCCAGAAATCCTTCGACAGCCAGTTGATCGAGGCGCTCGAGCGCTTCGACCCGTCACGCCCCGTTTACGTCGAATCCGAGAGCCGCAAGATCGGGACGGTGCAGCTTCCCGACGCGTTGCTGGACGCGATGCGCGCCGCGGAGTGCATCCGTCTCGTGTTGCCGCGGCCGCTGCGCGTCGAATTGCTGAAGGACGAATATGCCCATTTTTTCGACGACCGGGAAGC
>Ga0207641_10005577_pt1 | contig 10725 bp, 9 predicted proteins | sample KBSSwiS62_FD_184306 | JGI IMG/M metagenome (GOLD analysis project Ga0207641, IMG submission 184306) | Switchgrass rhizosphere microbial communities from Kellogg Biological Station, Michigan, USA - KBS Switchgrass S6-2 (SPAdes) (version 2) | ecosystem: Host-associated > Plants > Roots >... | reverse complement strand
TATGACCGGTTTGCTGCGGGCGTGCGCCCGGATGGCCTGGACCGCCCGGCCATGGGCCAACAAGCAATGGTGTCCCATGAGCAGAAGTTCCTCGATGTACAGCTTCAGGCCTGGGGCATGTTCTCCGCTTTGGTAGCCTGATCCCAGGAAGCATTGCAGGTCATCCAGTGTCGTCCAATGGCACGCCCGGTCGGACAACCGTTTGACGACCTGCGTGGCATATTTTTCGAACCATTTGGGACTGTCCGGATTGAGCCATCCTCCCCGTTGATGAAGCGCGTAAGGATAGTCCCAGTGGAAGAGCGTCACCCATGGCTCGATGCCTTGCTCGAGCAGGGTATCAATCAGCCGGTCGTAAAAATCGATGCCGGCCGGGTTCGGCGCGCCCGTGCCCTCGGGGAAAATCCGGGGCCACGAGACCGAAAAGTGATAGGCCTTGAGGCCGATCGCGCGCATGAGACCGACATCCTCGCGGTACCGGTGGTAGTGGTCGCAGGCGACACCGCCGGTCTGTCCCCCCAGGATCCGTCCGGGCTGTCCCACGAATTTGTCCCAGATGGACGGCCCCTTCCCGTCTTCGTCCCACGCGCCCTCGATCTGGTAGGCCGACGTCGATGCGCCCCACGTGAAGTTCGCGGGAAATCCCTTCACTGTTTTTGTTGAGGGCGGGCGGGCAGGCATGGCAGCCATGGGGAAGTTCAGCGCCAACGCTATGTTTGCTTGTTCTAGCAGACCATCGACCTGTGACGATCCTAAAATCGCCCGGCCTCTCCCCCCAGCGGACAGGCGGCCCTCAAGGCACCTGCTTGGCCTGCGAGGCAGTCAGCACGGCACTCGCCCGCTGCCGCAGCGGGTTATCGGAGGGCATTTGGTCCACCCAAGCCGTTGCTGCCGACAGGTTCTGGCGCGCCCAGCCATCGAGCGTCGCCAGCACGGCATTGTCCTGTTCGGGACCCGGGGGAATTTCCTTGAGGACCAACCGGGTGGCTTCGACCGGGAATGTCCGGGCCTGGACGGAGGCCACCTCCGCCACGAATTGGTTGCGTTCATCGCCGGGAGGCTGGGCCAGGGCCCAATTCACGGCCGCAGAAGGATCTTTCGCCGCCCATTGCTCGGCCAGGCTTCCCTTCACCGCTGCATAATCTCCTTTGAGGCCGGCGCGTTCCGCGAGGGAGATCGCCTCTCGCGGATCGGTCTTCCCCACTTGCCGGCAAATGGCCCCCACCAACTGCTCTCGCTCCGCCTCGGCCCCGCCTTGCGTCGCCCAGGCCATGGCCGCAGCAGGGTCACGCGCCGCCCATGCCTGGGCCACTTCACGCAAGAGCCGGTCGCGTTGCGGCCCGGGTCTCATGCTCCCTCCCGCCCCGGCCGCGGCGGCGGGATCGGCGTTCGCCCAGGCCGTCATGGCGTCGACGGTGCCTTTCAGGTCACCCGAGGCAAGGGCATCCTGGAATCGCCGGGCCAGTTCCGGGGACGTTGGTTGGGATCTGCTTGGCGCGACGGGGGCCGAAACATCCTGGTCGTCTACCTTCCAGTCGGATGAAGCGGTTGCCCTTGGTTTCGAGGCCGCTTGGGCGACCTGTGGCCCTGCGGGAACCACCTCCGGCCCGGAAGAGACCGCTTGCTGCCCCCAATACGCCAGGACCAGGCCCCCACTGAGAACGAGGCCAAAAAGGACAAGGGGACTTCCGAAAAGGGCGTTCCGCATTTGGGCGCAAAGAGAAGGTCCGGTTTTGGGTAGGGTTGGCTTCATGGGACGTACGGTTGATTGGACACGGTCGCGACGAGACGTTGTCTGGGACAAGATTGTGCTTCCATGCCGTCAAGGCGTTGTCATGAAGGCCACCGGAATGTAGCTACTGTTCGCGATGCCGGGATTGTTCCATGTCGTGCCGTTGCTGGTGTAGGCAGCATTATTGATCACCGCCGTGCTCGCGTGAGTCAAAATCGTGCTCTGATCGTACCACTGGTCCCCGCCGGTTGTCTCACTGCTCGCCACGTAATAGGCGGTGTTGGCCGCCAGCGCCACCGGTGTTCCCAGCGCCGTGTAGGCGAAGGCGCCCGGCGTGGCGCCCGCGGTGTTCACGGACACCGAGCCGAGGACCGCGTTGTCCGACGCTCTCACCAGCTCGACCGTGTGCGTGCCGGTGTTGCCCGCGATCACCCAGCGGCCCAGCTGGCTCACGGTCATGGGTGAACTGCCCACCGTGAACTTGAAGCCAAGCGAACCGGCATAATTATTGCGGATGGTTCCGCTCAGCGTCTGGCCCGTCACGAACGGAGTATTGGTTGGGGTTGGAATGGTCGTGAAACTCACCGGGATATAGCTATGGTTCGTGCTGTAACCAACGTTCCAAGTCGTGCCGTCGGTCGTGTAGGCCGCATTGTTAATGGTTGCCGAGCCCGTGGTCGTGAGGGTCGTAGCCCCGGCGTCGTACCACTGGTCTGTGCCAAGACCGCTGCTCACCAGGTAATAGGCGGTATTGGCCGACAACGTCACGGGTGTTCCAAGTGTCGTGTAGGTGAAGGCACCCGGCGTGGCGCCCAAGGTGTTCACCGACACTGAACCGATCACCGCGCTGTCCGACGCTCTTACCAGTTCGACCGTATGGGAGCCGCTGTTGCCGGAAACCACCCATCGGCCTAATTGCCCCACCGTTACGGGAGCACTGCCAACTGTGAACTTGAAGCCGAGCGACCCGTTATAATTACCACGGAGACTTCCCAGCGTCTCACCCGTCACAAAAGGAGTGGTTGGACTGGGGATGGAAATCGAATCGAATTGCGCCGTGGCCCGGTTGGCGGCGAGGTTGCTGGTGACGGCCAGGCCCACATAGACCGACGAGGCCATGCTGATCGTTGTCGTGAAATTTTGCGTCCACGTCGTGCCGTCCGGCGAGCTGTATCCCGTGAACGTGGCCCCGCTGCGTACCAGCTTGACCCAACTCGGTACGCCCTGGCTGTTGCCCACCACCGTTTTGGTCGCGGTGCCCCCCGTGCTCGTCCGGTAACTGATGACATTGCCGCCGGCCGTGCCGCTGATGACCGGTTCCAGGGCCATCAACGCGTAGGTCGAATTGGCATTGAGCGTTTCGCGGATCATCACGCCCGCCAGTGTCCCGGCATTGGCCGCATGATAAATCGAATTGGTCCCCACCTCGTTCTTGATCCGCGTAATGATCGTACCGTCACCCGACATGGGGACGTAGGCATAATGGAACTGGTCGCTGCTGCCGGTGATGCCCGCACCCGAGCCCATGACGTTCATCAGGCCGGTGTTGGAGGCGTAGGTGCGCCCCGCATTCGTCGGGCTGCCCACATCGGCTGCCACCCACGGGCTGGGCAGGGCCTTGTTCCAGACCCGGATATAATCGACCTCATATGTGGCGGGAAAGGTCGTCGAGCCGGTGGGATTTCCGCCCCAACCACCCACCGTCAAATCGAGAATGGCATGCATGGCCCGCAAATAAGGGACATAGTTCGTGTTGACGAGCCGCTGGACCCCGTCCACATACCAGGTGACCGAATCAGGTTCCCAGTCGATCGCATACGTATGAAAGGCCAGACCCAGATCTTGGGAGTTGGTGAACGTGGCTTGATACGCAGCACCGGAGGCGCCCCCGTCCAAGGGATAGTTGACCGCCGGGTAATGAATCGCCATGTAATCGTTTGCCGGATGAAGCGTTATGTGTTCAAAGATGTCGATTTCCGGCGGCCAGACGTAAGAGGCACCCTCCTGGGCGCCTTCCAGCATCCAGAAGATGGAGTCGATTCCTTGTGCGTTCGAAGGCAGCTTGGCGCGGACCTCCCAATAACCGAATGCCTGGTTGAAGTGGTTGTGACTGCTCAAACATCCCGTCGAATACGGGCGGGTGACCCCTCCCACCACCGGATTATTCGCGATGGCGGTAAATTTCACCGACGATCCGCCGGACAGGTCAATGTTCGCGGTGGTGTTCTGGAACCACGACAGCTCGCCGGAGCTGCCATTGTCATAGCCACCCCAGATCAGCGTCGTGTCCCATTTTGTCGTGTCGTAGTGGGCCTGGCCGTTGAACTCATCGTTGAAGGCCATCGTCCAGCCCGTGCCAGTCGGATCGGCTTTCACTCCGGCAAGGGAACATCCCAAAAGAACCAATCCAACGAGCCCGAATGTCTTTGTGATCGTTAACATATCTTCGTCTCCATGATAAGCAGGTTTCATCTCTAGGCCGCGCCGCGGGTTGCCAGGACGGACTTTGTTGCAATGCTTGTTTGTTTAACAAAGCTGTCATGCCCCCCGTTAGTATTTATGTGGTCGAAAATAGAGTCATTTTGTGACTGAGTCCCCCTGTAGCCCCGGGCCTTCCTTCCCATCATGGGGGTTCCTGCAGTGTCTTGCGCCGGTGTCTTCCCACGTTCCCAAGTTCCGGCATCAGCCGAAAAGTTGGCGCATCCCAATTTTTCGGATAACTTTCCTCCATGTCCTCGTCCCGCATCCCCGTCACGGTCATCACCGGCTTCCTCGGTGCCGGCAAAACCACGCTCCTTAATCGCATCCTCACCGAGAAACACGGCAAGCGCATCGCCGTCATCGAAAACGAATTCGGCGAAGTCGGCGTCGACAACCAGCTCGTCATCCAGTCCGACGAGGAAATCTTCGAGCTCAATAACGGCTGCATCTGCTGCCGCGTCCGCGGCGATCTCATCCGCATCCTGGCGAAGCTGGCCAGGCGCCGCGACAAGTTCGACTCCGTCCTCATCGAGACCACCGGCATGGCCGACCCCGGCCCCGTCGCGCAGACCTTCTTCACCGACGAGGAAGTGAAGGAAAGCTTCCTCCTCGACGGCATCGTCACCGTCGTCGACGCCAAGCACGTCGGACTCCACTTCGACGACATGCGCGAGGTCCGCGAACAGATCGGCTTCGCCGACGTCATCCTTCTCAACAAGACCGACCTCGTCCCGGCTGCGGAACTCGAAAAGACCGGGGCCCGCATCCGCAAGATGAACCCGATGGCCAAGGTCTACCGCACCGAGAACGCCTCCATCGATCTCGCGAAAGTCCTCAATATCGGTGGCTTCGACCTCAAGCGCGCCCTCGAGCTCGAACCCGATTTCCTCAAGGCCTCCGAGGAAGAGCACCATCACCACGAGCATGATCACGACCACGACGAACACGATCATGAGCATGATGAGCACGAACACCACGACCATCATCACGCCGAGGACGTCACCTCCGTCGGCATCAGCACCCCGGGCGATCTCGACGAAAAGAAACTCTCCGACTGGCTCGGCACCCTCCTCCGCACCAAGGGCCAGGACATCTTCCGCATGAAAGGTGTCCTCGCCGTCAAGGGCCGCTCCATGCGCTTCGTCTTCCAGGGCGTCCACATGCTCATGGACGGCAAGCCCGACCGCGAGTGGGGCAACGAACCCCGCCATAACACCCTCATCTTCATCGGCCGCAACCTCGACCGCAAGGAACTCAACGAGGGCTTCCGCTCCTGCCTTGCGTGATGAAAGGAGATCGCCGTGAGTGCCCTTCTTTTTATCGCGGCGTTTTTTGCTTTTGTCTGGCTGGTATGGATATATATCCACCGTCCTGTCCTACAATTTCCGCCTCTGGCGTTTGCCAATGACGATCCCGAAATGATCGCCGCGCGGAAAGAAGCTCAGAATACCATCGAAGAATTCCTTACCCTCTATAAACAGTATCCTGACGGCGCGGGTGTAAAAGTTCCCTTTCTCTCCTCTTCCGGCGAGACGGAATATCTTGCTGCAGAAGTTGTCCGGATCGATCTTCCAAAGATAAAGGTCTTGCTGACCAGCCCTCCCGTTTCCCATGAGGGACCAGTAGAACGGTCACAGGTATTTGACCTGAAGGAATTGGCTGACTGGATTATTATCCTGCCCAACAATAAGCGAAAGGGTGGCTTTACGATGCGTTTGATGTTCAAGAAGGCACGGGAGCAATGGGGCGAACTTCCACCGGAACTTGTCCGTGAAGAAAAGGCGTACAAGGATTAAATGAATCCCAAGTGATGAAATCCGTCGGACAAGACGCCGCCCGCGACCTGCTCCTCCTCAGCCTCACCGCCGGCAGTGCCGACGCCATCGGCTTCCTCGGCCTCGACCGCGTCTTCACCTCGAACATGACCGGTAATCTCGTCCTCCTCGGCATTCACCTCGGCCAGGGAAACTTCGCCGCCGCAGTCCACATCATCTACGTCCTGGCCTTTTTTATTTCCGGCGTCTGTCTCGGCGCGTGGCTCGGCCGCGACCTGCCCGAGAAAGACTGGCCTGGCCTGGGACGGCATCTGATCGGTATGGAAAAAGTCGTCCTCCTGCTTTTCGCCCTCGGTTGGTTTTGGGTGGTAGGCACGACCAGCCACCTCGGTTCCCATATCGTTCTGGTCCTTCTCGCCGTGGCCATGGGACTGCAGTCCTCCGCCATGGGTCGTCTCAGCGCCCCCGGCTTCGCCACCACTGCTGTCACCGGCACCATCACCGCCCTCGCCACCGGCACGATGAATCTCCTTTTTCTTTCCGCTGCCCAAGCCGAAAAAAAAGCCGATCACCGCGAGCGGGTCTGGTTTCAACTCCGCGTGGTCCTCCTTTACGGCGGCGGCGCGGCCCTCGGCGGATGGCTCATCCTCCACCTTCCGCAATGGGCCGGATTCTTTCCTCTCCTGGCCGCCGCCTTCGTTGCGCTGGGCAGGCCCAAGCCGTAATCATGCCACTTGAGATTCCCCGTTGACCGGTACAAGTTGGAATCAAGCAAGCGCTCTCTAATCAGATGAACCCCAAACTCCGCCCCATCGCCTTTCTCTGGCACGGCAAACTCAACGACTTCACCACCGCCCTCGCCTGGTCGCCGGACGGCACCCGCCTCGCCGTCGCTTCCGTCTCGGGACAGGTCGCGATTTACGCCGCCCCCGAAGGCCGCGCCGTCCATCTCTTCGAGCAGGCCCATGAAGACGGTTGCGATGCCCTCGCCTGGCGCCCGGACGGCAAGGCCCTCGCCACCGCCGGCCGCGATGGAAAGTGGAAACTCTGGGACACCGAGACCGGCAAAATCCTCGCCGAACACGAAGCCGGCGCCATGTGGGCCGAGCACCTCGCGTGGAGCACACGCCCCATCGACGACAAAGGCCATCTTCTCGCCGTCGGTGCCGGCAACAAAGTCACGCTCTGGAATGAAAAAGGCGAGTCCGCCGACGAGCCCATCAAGTTCACCAAGACCGTCGCCGATCTCGGCTGGATTCTCAACGGCACCACCCTCGCTGTCGCCACCAGCACCGAAGTGATCGTCGACGATCTCCTCACCGGCGGCGACGCCCGCCGCTTCGCCGCCAAGGACCCCATCCTGAAAATGTCCTTCAGTCCCTCCGGTAAATGGCTGATGACCGGCAATCAGGATTGCTCCGTCCACGTCTGGAACACCGACAACGGGGCCGAAATGCACATGCGCGGTTACGCCGCCAAGGTGCGGCAACTCGCCTGGCATCGCGCCAGCCGCTGGCTCGCCGCAGGCGGCGGCGACGCCGTCTCCGTCTGGGACTGCTCGGGCCGCGGCCCGGAAGGACGCACCCCCACGGTTCTCGAATGGCACACCGACCAGATCAGTGCCCTCCACTATCAACCCGAAGGCGACTGGCTCGCCTCCGGCGCGCGTGACGGCAGCATCGCCATCTGGCATCCCACCCAGCGTCTGCCGCAAATCAGCGGCGCCAAAATCCCCAGCGGCGTCACGCAGGTTGCCTGGTCCCCCGACGGAAAATCCCTCGCCGCCACCGGCGAAGAAGGCGAAGTCCAGCTCCTTGCCGTGGAATAAAAATACCTTCGGTGGCCGTCGACCTCCAGGCGACGGTGCAGCTTCGCCGCCCTATTGTAACCGCTTCTTCAAGTCTTCCAGGTGCTTTTTCCACGCCTTGAAGTCATCGCTCTCTTCCCATAGTTCCAGCAGTTCCGACGGCTCACTCTGGATCCGGTCAATCGCGTGGATCGCCAGGTCAATCATGTCCTGCGGCACCGTCGTGTGCTGCTCCGCCACCCATTCATCCACCGCTTCCGTGTGGCTGTTCTTGACGTAAAATTTCCCCTTGAGCCGCGCTAGCGTATCGGCCGCCGCAATCGCCTCCTCGGCTTCGGGAGCCTCTATGTATTCGTCGCCCGCCGCCTCGATCTTCGCCAAGGTCTCCTCAATCAAATCGAGATCTTCCGATTCCTCAAGGGCATAGGCCCAATCACAAGCTGTATCATTTCCGAACGGGTCGGTGTCCCATGCTCCCATAAATTCTCCTGGTTATTTTGACGAGCCGCACCCTACCCCGCATCTCGCGTCGCACAACAAAAAATCGGCGACTTTCTGGCATCTCGCGCCGCAATCAGCTAAAGTCACCTTCATGAAACTCACGCTGGGCCATTCGCCCGATCCCGACGACGCCTTCATGTTCTATGCGCTGGCCAAGCACCTGCTCCCCACGCCCGGCTATGAGTTCGAGCACATCCTCCAGGATATCCAGACCCTCAACGAGCGCGCCACCCGCGCCGAACTCGACATCACCGCCATCTCCATTCACGCCTATGCCTACGTCCTCAAGGACTACGCCCTCCTCCGCAGCGGCGCCAGCATGGGCGACGGCTACGGCCCCATGCTCGTCGGCAAAAAGCAATTCACCAAGGAAGAGCTCCGCACGAAAAAAATCGCCGTCCCCGGCCTGATGACCAGCGCCTTCCTCCAGCTCCAACTCTTCCTCGGTCTGCCCAAGGAAAAACTCAATTACATCGTCGTCCCCTTCGACCAGATCTTCGACGCCCTCCAGCGCGGCGAGGCCGAGGTCGGCCTCATCATCCATGAAGGCCAACTCACCTACGCGAGCGAAGGCCTCGTCCTCAGCGCCGACTTCGGTCAATGGTGGGCCGCCGAAACCGGCGGTCTCCCCCTCCCCCTCGGCGGCAACGCCGTGAAAAAATCACTCGGAAAAAAGACCATCGAAGAGCTCTCCGAAATCCTCTACCAAAGCATCAAGTACGGCCTCGACCACCGCGCCGCCGGTGTCGAGCACGCCCTCCCCCTCGGTCGCGGCCTCGACAGCAAGCTCGCCGACAAATTCATCGGCATGTATGTCAATGAACTCACCCTCGACTACGGCGACCGCGGCAAAAAAGGCGTCCGCGAATTTCTCGATCGCGCCCACCACGCCGGTCTCATTCCCGCGCCGGTGGAGCTCGAGTTCGTGTAACCACCACCTGTCATCCTGAGCGAAGCGCAGCGAAGTCGAAGGACCTCTTGCGTAAGGTCCGACGATCTCATCAAAAGTTATGTGCGAAATCGGCGCCTACTACTTCCCCAACTACCACCGCGATCCGCGCAACGAGGCCGCCCATGGCCCCGGCTGGACCGAGTGGAACCTCATGCGCGAAGCCAAGCCCCGCTTCCCCGGCCATCAGCAACCCAAGGTGCCTCTCTGGGGCTATGAGGACGAAGCCGATCCTGCCGTCATGGCGAAGAAAATCGATGCCGCCGCCGATCACGGCCTCAACCATTTCCTCTTCGACTGGTACTGGTACGAGGACGGCCCCTTCCTCGGTCGCTGCCTTGATGAAGGCTTTCTCCGTGCCCCCAATAATGATCGCCTGAAGTTCGCCCTGATGTGGGCCAATCATGATTGGCTCAACATCATGCCCGCGAAAAAGGGCCTCAAGCCCCCGTTCCAATTTCCCGGAATCGTCTCCCGCGCCGCCTTCGAGACCCTGACTGATCACGTCATCGCCAACTATTTCACCCACCCCTCCTACTGGAAAATCAACGGCTGCCCTTATTTCTCCATCTACGAGTTGATGACCCTCGTCCGCGGCCTCGGCAGTATCGAAGCCACCCGCGATGCCCTCGAAAATTTCCGCGCCAGGACCAGGGCCGCCGGCTTCCCCGACCTCCACCTCAACGCGGTCGTCTGGGGCGTCCAGATCCTGCCCAACGAAGTCGCCCTCAAAAATCCCAACGAATTGTTGGCAGCCCTCGGCTTCGACAGCGTCGCCTCCTACGTCTGGGTCCATCACCTCGGCCTGCCCGATTTCCCCGCCACCTCCTATGCCGATTACGCCACCGCCTCCGTCCAAAAGTGGTCTCAACTCAGCAACGACTTCTCACTCCCCTATTTCCCCAACGTCACCATGGGTTGGGACCCCAGCCCGCGCACGGAACAATCCCAGCCTTTCACTAATAACGGGTACCCTTGGATGGCCACGCTCAAGGACAACACCCCGGAGCACTTCACTACCGCCCTGCACGCCGTAAAGTCCTTCCTCGACCAACGTCCCAAAAATCTCCCCCGCACCTTCACCATCAACGCCTGGAACGAGTGGACCGAAGGCTCCTATCTCGAGCCCGACACCGTCCACGGACTCGCCTACCTCGAAGCCATCCGCTCTGTCTTCAACAAAAAGTAAGTGCGACGCCCCCCAACCGCCGCTACAGTCATATGAGTATGACCGGCCTCACCATCGCAGGACGCACCTTCAACTCACGCCTCCTCGTCGGCACGGGCAAATTTTCCTCCAACCAGGCCATGGCCGAGTGCCTCGAAGCCAGCGGCACCGAGATCGTCACCGTTGCCCTCCGCCGCGCCGATCTCACCGGCAAGGACGATCCCTACGCCGACATCCTCAACTTCATCGATCCCAAGAAATACCTCATCCTCCCCAATACCAGCGGCGCGATGAACGCCGCTGAAGCCGTCC
>Ga0207641_10005575_pt1 | contig 10727 bp, 7 predicted proteins | sample KBSSwiS62_FD_184306 | JGI IMG/M metagenome (GOLD analysis project Ga0207641, IMG submission 184306) | Switchgrass rhizosphere microbial communities from Kellogg Biological Station, Michigan, USA - KBS Switchgrass S6-2 (SPAdes) (version 2) | ecosystem: Host-associated > Plants > Roots >... | reverse complement strand
CGTGCGCGAATTCCTCCACCGCTCTTCTTTGCGGCGACGATTGGAATGTGGCGGTAAAATCGACAACAGTTCCGCCCTTCCTTACAGGCGATTCCTCTTCACGAAGAGAGGGTAGCTTTTCGAGAAGTTTACCGAAATCTCGTAACGCATACGTCCGAAGACTAGCCAGAGCGCTCGGGAGCCAGGCGTCGTCCGAATACAGATGTTCCTTGAAAACGTTTAACATCGCGCCCCAGGGGAAGAAGCGCACCAATTCCATCTCCGATTTCTGGGTAATTGTCCGCAGGACCGCCCTTCGACAGTCACGCCGTTGCCAGGGTGCACAGTACGCGAACTCATCGGGCAGCCGAGCCGCCACCTTACATCCCTTCGCAAAACTCCACGCGGCGTAAGCGACACCGAACGACGCATCCGAGAACCTCGTCTTCGGATCTCCCGGCGCTCGTTCTGACGGCAGAATCTGAACGCCTCTGTCGCGCATCGCTCGCAACGCGGCATCCTTCGATTGAACTCGTTCGTACGTGTCCCACAAGTTAACGAGACTATTTCGTCCTTTCCAGAACAAATCCAGAATGCCTTGATGGTGCACTTGAAAGGCGACCCATTCCGCGAGTGTACTCCACTTATCGTTGAAAGCTTTATCGAAATCCGTAGCAACCTGTCTAGCATCCCGTTGTATGAAAGCTCTGCCACGACTTTTACCTTGGGCATTAGAGGTAAGCGATCTCGAAACTCGGAGGCCAGTTGTACCCACCGCGAGCCGATTGCACCGCCCGGATGGCTATCCCCTCTGTCTTCAAAATACACGCCGGCGTTATTTGTAAGGATCGTGGCGATGTTCTCAAAGCTACGATGGGCGTCCGGGTCGGCCGTGATCGCGCCCGGCCCATCTCTGACCAGAAGATCCGTTCGCACCCCGATCGCGAATTGGCACCGATCAGACCGGTAACGTCCGCGCCAAACCAATGCCGCGGCAGCGCACCCTCGTGTGTTGAGTGCATGGCGGTATCTAGTGCTCGTTCGAGCCACCCTGCACGATCATCGTTGTGCTCTAGGGATGGTTCGTTTGTGCCGGTGACCTGTTCGATAATATGCTTGTCCATTGCTCGATAGAGGTACAGCGTGTCATCGCTGACGCTAGAGAACACAATGCCGCGGTATGCGTAGCGCGTTTTGGGATCTAATCCTGTGTCGGTATATGTCCATTGTGGCGTCCTCTCAGGAAATCGGGTTGCTGGGTTGATCCCGTGATGCCGCCATTCCGCAACTAGGTCGAAGGTGTAGAAAGAATTGTGTAAACGATTTTCTCCGGTAGGAAAATGGAGGAGATCATGGAAATCGACCCGAAGCTGATCGACGAATTGTTGGCCAAGCATGGGCATCGGCGGGAAGACGTAGGAGGAGCCAACGGGCTGCTCAAGCAACTGACCAAGGCGCTGTTGGAGCGGGTGATGCAGGCCGAGCTAACCGACCACTTGGGTTACGAGAAGCACGACCCGGCCGGCTACAAGACCGGGAACTCGCGTAACGGTAAGACGCGTAAGAAATTAAAAGGCGATTTCGGAGAGGTAGAACTAGAGACGCCGCGGGATCGAAACGGCACCTTTGAGCCAAAGATCGTGCCCAAAGGGCAGACCCGGTTCACGGGCTTCGATGAGAAGATCCTGTCGATGTACTCGCGAGGAATGAGCACGCGCGACATTCAGAACCACTTGGAAGAGATGTACGGAGTGGAGGTAAGTCCGTCACTGGTATCGACGGTTACCGAGGCGGTGCAGGATGAAGTGCGGACCTGGCAGAACCGGCCGCTGGAGGGGGTCTACCCCATTGTCTATTTGGATGCCCTGTACGTGCGCATGCGCGACAACGGCCATGTGCAGAACCGTGCTGTCTATATAGCGATTGGTGTGACGCTGGAGGGTGTCAAAGAAGTTTTGGGCTTGTGGACGTCAGATAATGAAGGCGCCAAGTTCTGGCTGCAAGTGCTGACCGAGCTGCAGAATCGCGGAGTGCAGGACATCTTCATTGCCTGTGTAGACGGCTTAAAAGGCTTTCCGCAAGCTATCGAGGCGGTGTTCCGCAAGACGCAGGTGCAGCTCTGTATCGTGCACCTGGTTCGTCAGAGTTTGAATTTTGTCCCCTGGAAACAGCGGCGGCTGGTGGCTGCCGATCTGCGAACGATCTACACGGCGGTGTCCAGCGACGCCGCTGAGATGGCACTGGTTGCCTTCGCCGCCAAATGGGATGTAGCTTATCCGACCATTAGCCAGGGGATCAGGTCGAGTGGCCGGGGGGGTGTGCGGTCAATAGACATCGTTACAGCACTGGGCAACAGTGCATACCGGATGGCCAAGGCGCTGCTGATTGGGACCGCGGGGTATAATTTTGTGGCTCGCGCAGAGGGTAAGGCAACGCAGGGATGCGACCTGAGCGCTGACGCGGGTGCGGACTGGCGGGGCGGGTATTGGCCGTCCCGCGCCGGGCTACAGTCTGCGTCAAAGCGATAAATCCTGGGGTCGCAGGGGCAAAGCCCCCGAGTGGGCTGAGCTAGCGAGGAATCTTACTCAACTGTTTCTCTGTTTCGGCTAACTGCAAATCTACGGAGTAGACTGGATGGCGAAGTCGCTCCACCGATGGGTTGTACTTGGCTTCGACTTCTTCCGAAAGGGGCGTCAGCTTCGCTCTCTCGTACCAGACCTCCCAGGGCGTCAGGCCGCCCAAGGAGCCATGAGGGCGCTCCTGGTTGTAATGATCTTGCCAATCGCGGAGCCGCTCGGATAGATCGGGCGCTTTCAAATCAACTGTAGGATAGAACTCCTCAAGGTCAGTTCGCTGAGACCGTTCCACTTTGCCGTTCAGATACGGCGAGGCGGGTTTAACTGGCCGGAACTTGATCCCATATTCCATCAGTTTCTCTTGAAAGGAATAGGCGAAGAATTCGCGTCCCCGATCGGTCTGTATCCGTTGGATCGGGAACGGAAATTCTTCAATTGCGAGTTCGAGGAACTCCAGTGAATTCGCCGCTGTCTGGCGAGTAAACACCGCGAGCACACGAATCCTGGTGCAGTCGTCGATAGCCGTGTACTGATACAAACTTGGCGCAATCTTGCAGGTGTCCATCTGGACTCTGTCGCCCGGCACATCCCTTGCGTAGCGCTTGCTTCCTTTTCGTGTCAACCGGCGCACCAAACGAGTTCTCGGATTCAAGGTCTTCAAAATCTTCTCGATGGTAGGCCGGGAAATATCGAAGTCGTGTGATCGCTTCAGCTCGCTTTGAATTCGCCGGGAGCCCAAACTACGGTTCCGCAACTCAACAATCCAAGCCCGCTCTCGTTCGGAGATCCGAACCTTGGGCGAGTTCTTCGGTTTCTTACTTATGGCGACGAGCCCATCTAGTCCGTGCTTACGATACCGTTCGACCCACTTCCGCAGCGTCGGTCGAGAGACACCGCATTTCCGGCAAACGAGCGTGCTGTTCTTGAACTCTTCGAACAGCTGTACCCAGCGAAGGCGTTTCCGAACTTCTGTGTCCATCCGACATAGGGTAACTGGAAATGATGTCTACTGACCACACACCTCAAGGTCAGTTCGCTGAGACCGTTCCACTTTGCCATTCAGATGCGGCGAAGCGGGTTTCACCGGCCGGAACTTGATCCCATACTCCATCAGTTTCTCTTGAAAGGAATAGGCGAAGAATTCGCGTCCTCAGATCGGTCTGTATCCGTTGAATCGGAAACGGAAATTCCTCAATTGCCCGTTCCAGGAATCGCAGTGAATTGGCTGCTGTCCGACGAGTAAATACCGCCGGCACCCGAATCCTAGTGCAGTCGTCGATAGCGGTGTACTGATACAAACTTGGCGCGATCTTACAGGTGTCCATCTGGACTCTGTCGCCCGGCACATCCCTTGCGTAGCGCTTGCTTCCTTTGCGTGCCAGCCGCCGCACCAAACAAGTTCTCGGGTTCAAGGTCTTCAGAATCTTCTCGATGGTAGGCCGGGAAACGTAGAAGTCGTGTGATCGCTTTAGCTCGCTTTGAATTCGCCGGGAGCCCAAACTGCGGTTCCGCAACTCAGTAATCTAAGCCAGCTCTCGTTCCGAGATCCGAACCTTGGGCGAGTTCTTAGGTTTCTTACTTCTGCCGACGAGTCCATCTAATCCGTGCTTACGATACCGTTCGACCCACTTCCGCAGTGTCGGTCGAGAGACACCACATCTCCGGCAAGCCAACGCGCTGTTCTTGAGCTCTTCGAACACCTGTACCCAGTGAAGGCGTTTCCGAACTTCTGTGTCCATCCGACATAGGGTAACTGGAAATGATGTCTATTGACCACACACGTTATTGCGAATGGCCGACACGCTCGTGGATCGCCTCAATCTACTCTGGCATCGGCGGGACGTTCTACTACCTGCTCTACCTGGCTCGGTTGACCAGTTCCCAGATTCGGGCGAGATGATGATCGTCGTGCTCGGCGGCAAAATACAAATGGTCTACCAGCCGCATCGGCGTCTTCAAACGAGGGTGCGGTATTGCACGAGCAAACAATGATGCGTCCAAATCGTCCACACGCTTCAGCAGAATCTCTCTTGCGTCGCGGAAGCCTCTCAGAATCTGTTCCAGCGGCCGGGCGTTGTGGTTCGCTTCATGGGTTTTTCGATTCTTCAAGTCTGCCGGGGTCAGTTGGCCGCTGGCTGCCTCGTAGTCGCTCACTCGCGCGAGCCATAGAGGTTCAAGATCAAGTAAGTGGCCGGCGTGCTCCTGAGCCGACCACTTTTGCGGCGCTTTCTCAATGAGGACTTCGTGTGAACCGCCACGAAGCGTTTCTTCCAGCCTGGAAGGAGTGCCGCGAAGCCGCGCACGTAGATTTGGAAGCAGTTCCAGCGGATACGAGAACTCAAACTTCCGTTCGAACCAGTTCGGAACTTGGCTCACGGCGGCATGTTTGGAGTCGCTTGATGTCTGTTGCATTGGCCCTCTTGTCAGTATCAGTCAATATTCGTCGTGATCGCTGGATTCAGGGGAGACGTCGCCGCAATTCGTCGAAGAAGTTCACAAGAAACGTCACATGACGGGTTCCCGTTGTTTGGGCTTCCACCAGTTCGAGAGCGACAATGTGCTTGCCATCGGGCGCGAGATCAAAAACGCGCCCAGGAAGGCTATCATTGCCGAGGATGAACTGTCTATCAACCCAAGGACGTGTCATGCCAGGCGAAAACGTGTCCCCCCTTCACGGTGTACTCCCTCGTGAATATATGTCCCTCGGTATCCTGATAACGAAGTTGAGGAGCACCGCGGCGCCAAGTCGGATGTCTTCCGGGGCCGAGTGAGATCTGCCATTTCCCTGGGCTCCCAACAGCCGACGGAGATCCCGCTCTCACCTTCGTCATGGTTGGAATAGGCGATCCATCGCCCATCGGGAGAGAACGCTACGGTGCTTCCGTGCCGCGCCCTATGCTCGCTTGACTCCGCGCCTTCCCGGATCCGCCGCTCCACAGCGTCGAGATCGCCGCGCGCCAAACTGATGATTGCAAGCGTCGCCGGCAACCGCGGATCGTCGCGCCACTGAGGGGCGATCCCGACGAGCCGCCGGTCGACCTCATCCCAACGAGCCAAATGCGCCAGAGCGATCACCGCATCCATCTTGAACAAAGGCGACGATGATGCCAAAAGAGATGCCTGGTCGAATTGGGCCAGGGCGGATTTAGCGTCTCCAGCTTTCAGCGCCGCGCTGCCAGCGCGCCACGCTGTCACTGATTGCAGGATCGCCCGGCTGCGGTTGGACAGGTTGTCGGGAACGATGGTCACTGCTCCGGAGAGAATATGACCGAGCAGGTCTCCGGCTTGATCTTGTCTAAGCGCGATGGTCTCCGCCGGACCGATCCCCAGGTCGTCGAGGTTCATCATCGGCAATCGCGAGGGATGAGACGCATGCTCTCGCTGAGCGGAGTTCCAGTAGTCGACAAACAGCTTCCGCCGGCCTGGCGCCGCGAATGGCTGATGGACAATGGCTTCGTCGACTCCTAGCAGGACGTCGTCTACGTAATAAACGACGCTCGATTCGTCGGTGGCGTGATCGCCGATGAATGAGAATTTGTCGACTCCAGACCCGGGTTGATTGGAAGCGTTTGGCTGCGCACGAACCGCGGCAACCGGGGCTTCGAGGCCGTCCTGACGGATCGTCAGATCGTAGGTGCCTGCCTCGATGTCATACGTGACGTCGACGACATACCACACGAATGCACGCATCAGAAACAGCTTCTTCGGCATGCTGTCCGAAATTTGGCGGAGATAGCCATCGACGGTCTTGAGCCAAAATCCAATTCCGTCCTTGCGGAGCTTGAACCATTTCGGCCCGGCTAGCGCGATGTTCAGCTCTTGGAACGGGTCCGTGGTCATCAGCGCGAAGTGGAGATATAGTTTGCCTTTTGTGCGGAGCGGGAAATAGCCCTATGGTAACGGCGAGCGGTCAAGCCAAGCTGATGGACTTCGGCCTGGCAAAAGTCGCCGGCGAAACGCTGCACACTCGCGAGGGGACCACGCTGGGAACCGCGTCTTACATGTCCCCCGAGCAGGCGCGCAGCGAAACCGTGGATCATCGCACCGATCTCTGGTCGCTGGGTGTGGTGCTCTACGAGATGCCCACCGGACAACTTCCATTTACCGGCGATCGCAACATCTCCATTCTTTATGCCGTGGTGCACCATGAGCCCAAGCCGCTCGAGGAGGCCCGGCCCGGAATTCCGCCGGAATTGCAGAGTATAGTAATCAGGGCGTTAAAGCGGGATTTGCACCAACGTTACGCGTCGGCCGATGAAATGCTGCGCGACCTGCGGCAATACCAGGACCACGTCACGGCGGAAAAACTGCGAGGGAAGCCGGGAGCCATGCTGCGGCGGATGCGTAAGCCCAGGATTGCGATTCCCGCGGCCGCGTGCTTGATCGTGTTGGCCGCGGGAGCGGCATGGTTCCTGTATCGTCAGAGCAAGATCCGCTGGGCAAGAGAGCAGGCCTTGCCGGAAATCGCCCGGCTGGCGCGGAACCCGGAGCTGGGAGGCGCCAACATGTCCAACGCTTATGCGCTGGCCACGAAAGCGGAGAAATACATCGCCGGTGACCCGGAATTGATGCGCTTGATCGGTTTGTGTTCAGTGGAGGCCAGTATCACGACCACGCCGCCTGGAGCAAAAACCTACATGAAGGGATACTCCGCCGCTGACGCTTCGTGGCAGTACCTGGGCGTTTCGCCGATTCAACGGGTCCGGGTGCCCCGCGGGTTAGCCGCCTGGAAAATGGAGAAAGAGGGATACGCAACTGTGGAGGCCGCAAGCGGGCCAGCCGCACCGGTTGTGCGTAGCCTGGACCTTGTGGGCAGAATTCCTGCCGGAATGGTTAGGGTTGCGGGCCGAACGACGGTGGATGGAACGGTGGACGAGTTCTTGATCGACAAGTACGAAGTCACCAATCGGCAGTACAAGCAGTTCGTTGATGCCGGCGGATATCGCGAGCGCAAATACTGGAAGCACAAGTTCCTCAAGGATGGTAAAGAACTGAGTTGGGAGCAAGCTTCCGCGGAGTTCGTGGATCAGACCGGACGGTCCGGGCCCTTCACCTGGCAAGCCGGCGATCATCCTACTGGGCGGGCAGATTATCCGGTTTCCGGCGTCAGTTGGTATGAAGCCGCGGCTTACGCCGAGTACGCCGGCAAGACGCTTCCCAGTTCGCACCATTGGGAGGCGGCCAAGGGCTTGCCCGGCGTCGACGCACTGGGTCTCTTGACCCGCCTCAGTAATTTTGAACGTGACGGCCCGGCCCCGGTAGGAACCTACCGCGGGATGAGCGCCTGGGGCGCTTTCGACATGGGGGGCAATGTTCGCGAGTGGTGCTGGAATGCTACCCGCCGCGGCCGGGTGGTTCGTGGCGGCGCGTGGAATGACGTCACCTACATGACGTTCAACGTGAGCCAGGCCTCAGCATTCGACCGATCTCCCAGGAATGGCTTCCGCTGTGCCGTCTATCTCGATCCGGCCAAAGTAGACGCCAAGCTTTTGGCACCTTTGGACCCATCGATACCCGATTTTCCTGACTTTTATCACATCGTCCCGTCGTCCGATGCCGTCTTCCAGGTTTATGCGGACTTGTTTTCGTACGACCGAAAGGAACTGAACCCGCGCTTGGAATCGCGCAAAGAAAGTTCCGATTGGGTGCAGGAAAGAATCGTGGTGGATGCCGCATACGGCGGCGAAAAGCTGCCGATGCACCTGTTCCTTCCCAGGCACGCTTCGCCGCCGTACCAGGTTGTGATTTATTTTCCAGGGTCGACGGTAATGCAACAACCTCCGCCGAGCAGCGACATTGAACATTGGCAGGAATTTGAACAGAACCTGCTATTTCTGGTGAAGAACGGACGGGTGGTTCTGTGCCCGATTTACAAGGGGACCTTCGAGCGCCGCGAAGATGCGCTTTACAGGATTCACAGTGGAGCGCCAACGCGGCAGCACACCGAATTCCTGATCCAGTTGGTGAAGGATTTCCGAGTTGGTATCGATTACCTGGAAACGCGGCCGGACATCGATCGCCAAAAGGTGGCCTATCTCGGATACAGTTGGGGCAGTCGTATAGCGCCGTCGATCCTGGCCGTCGAACCGCGCGTCAAAACGAGCATCCTGGCGAACGGAGGCTTACGGGCGCGCGAACGTCAAGAAGCGTCCCAGATCAACTACGTTACGCGCGTCCACATTCCCATCCTCCTTTTGAATGGCAGGTATGACTTTGTTTTTCCTTTCGAGATCAGCGCCAAGCCACTGTTCGATCTGCTGGGAACATCGGCCAAGGATAAGGTCCAGAAGGTCTACGATTCCGACCACTTCATCCCACAGAATGAGCTCGTGAAAGAGACCCTGGCCTGGCTCGACCGGTACCTTGGTCCGGTGAAGCAGGCAGGCAGCCTGCCCGTGGACGCACCGCGATGAAGAGCCGGACAAAAGAATCGCCTTAAATACCTCACGGAAGCTGAGCCGGAGACAATCCGTTCCTGCTCGGCTGAATGGTTCGATCGTGCTTTCTACTCGAAGGCAGCTACCCCGTCACCGGAGCGTTTTTCTCCGCTTGGCGCTATAATTACCGATACTATTTGCTCTCCCTTGTTCGGCGGCAAGAATGAAAGGAGGAACGCATGAAGGGTTGGTCTTCGCTTTACATATTCTGTGCGCTGTTAACGGTACAGTCTCTACGCTCCCAGGAAATCACCGGCTCCATCAGTGGCGAGGTCCGTGATGTCAGCGGATCCGTGATGCCCGGCGTCAACGTCACGATTACAAATATCGGAACGAATATCGCCAAGGTAGTGACAACTGGTCCCAGCGGCACATACCGGGTGCCGTTCCTGATCTTCGGGACCTATTCCGTATCGGCTGAACTCACCGGATTCAAGACTTCGCGCGCGGAACGGGTACAGGTTTCCACCAGCGAAGAGGCCCGCGTGGATCTTACGCTTGCTGTGGGCGATGTCAAAGACACCGTGACTGTGACGGCACGCGAGGCTCTGCTCAAGACCGAAGAGGCGTCCGTCAGCACCACCATAGACCAGCAAATGGTAACCGACCTCCCGCTGCCTGGACGGCAGATTATTGCCGCGACCCTGCTCGCACCGGGAGCCTACTTCGTCAACAACAACAGCAAGGCGCAGCGCGATTCGGGCTTCGTGCGGCGCAACGGCGTGTCGCTCAGCGTAAACGGATTGACCGATATTTCGAATAAGTTCTATTTCGACGGGATCGAGGGGATGAACTTCGATGGCGGAACACGCGCATTCGACCCATCGCTCGAATCCGTGCAGGAAGTAAAGGTGCAGATCAACTCCAACTCCGCCGAATACGGAGGCGCGGCCGGAGCGACCGTCAACGTGGTGACGAAGTCCGGCACAAATCAATTCCACGGCCACGCCTACGACTATCTGCAGAATGACAAGCTGAACGCCTTCCAGATGGACACAAAGAATCTGCGCGCGCGGCAAGTTGCGGCGAATCAGCTAGTCACGTCCAATAAGTCCGTGGTGCGCAACAACACGTTCGGATCGGGCGTGGGCGGACCCATCCGCAAGGACAAGCTATTTTTCTTTGGGAATTATGAAGGCATTCGCGGCGTGCGCTCAGGACAGTTCGGGCAGCGAACGGTACCCACCGTGAGGATGCGTAACGGCGATTTCAGTCAACTGATCACACCTGCCCTGCCCGCGCTGAAGGATCCTCTGAACCTCAGCGGTTCCGGTACAGGCTTCTTTCCCAACCCGGCCGACATGAGCCGGTACATCAACCCCACATCGCTGAAGGCGCTGCAACTGGTTCCGCCGCCGACTAACAATGCCCTGGTGAATAATTTTCAGGGTCCCATCAGCCCGGCTGCGAACATCACGAACGAGACCATCGGACGCATCGATTATCACATCTCAGAAAAAGATGCCTTTTACGGGCGCTATATCTACAATTTCAATCATGATTTTGTCGGAGACCTGTTTCCGAACTTTGGACCAGGCAGCAGCGATCGGAGCTACAAACGCAACCGCCATAACCAAAACGTGAGCCTGGCGGAGACGCACATTTTCTCGTCGAACATCTTTAACGAATTCCGCGCCGGATGGAACCGCAGCCTTACGTTTGAGGAATTGGAGACCAGCTTTAAGACGGACGTCAGCTCGCAGTTGGGTATCGCCGATCAGCTTCCCCTTACCCG
>Ga0207641_10005573_pt1 | contig 10729 bp, 9 predicted proteins | sample KBSSwiS62_FD_184306 | JGI IMG/M metagenome (GOLD analysis project Ga0207641, IMG submission 184306) | Switchgrass rhizosphere microbial communities from Kellogg Biological Station, Michigan, USA - KBS Switchgrass S6-2 (SPAdes) (version 2) | ecosystem: Host-associated > Plants > Roots >... | reverse complement strand
TGCGAGTTCCCGCGGCGTGCCGTTCACAGTTGGCCAACAGGTTCGTGACGATCTGCGCCGCGACCGCGGAGTCCCCGCCCGCGCGCAGCCCGGGGGGCGTGTCCAGCGTGATGTCCCAGCCCCGGGCCTTGCGGAGCGTGACCAGGCCCGCCAGCATGGGCTCGACGAGGTAGCCGTCCGCGGGCTCGCCCACGGATTCCAGTACGTCGTCCGGGTCCACGGACGAATCGAGGATGCGGCGCAGCCTGCCGAGCTCGGACAGCACCGCGCGACGCAGCCGGTCGTGCTCCGTGCCGCTCGTGTCGACGGAGAGCAGGTGCGTGATGCCTGCGAGGCCCGCGAGCCCGTTCCGCAGCTCGTGGTTCCGCTCGGCGCTGTGCATCGCCGCGCGCTCCATGTGCAGCGCGGCGACGGCCAGTTCCTCCTGCTGGACGAAGTTCCGCTCCTGCAGGTTCCGCAGCCCCCGGCCGACGATCTGCATCAGCCCCACGAGCACCACCACCAGCCCGATCACCCGCAGGGCCGGGAAGATGAGATCGGTGGCAGGGTCCCGGACGACGTTGGCGACCCGGTAGAGCTGGGCCACCGCCAGGATCACCAGGCCCAGCCCCACCCGCAGCCGCGGGGCGCTCTGCCGCCTGGCCGCGTCCAGCACCGCGAGCACGGCCGCGCCGATCCAGCCGACGATGAGCACCGTCCCGTTCACCGGTCCGCCGACCACCGCGGTGGCGGGCGCGCCCAGGTCCGGGAAGAAGAGCAGGGCGAGCAGCGAGGCCAGCCCGCCGCCCAGCATGATCACCCAGCCGCCCCAGTTCCCCATCCTGCGCGGCGCCCGCAGCGCGAAGGCGAGCAGCACGAGCGCGGTGCCGTAGGCGACCAGCCGGGAGAGCCGCTCCCCCGTGGTCGTGGCCGTCGAGCCGAGGGTCCACGGGAGCACGACCACGCAGTACAGGACCAGGGCCGCGGCCAGCCAGGCCAGCCGGGGATCACCGATCAGGCGCGCGCCGATCAGCGCGAGCAGCGCGGCCCCGGCGCCGACCGCGGCGGCGACGAGGGTGAGCACGTCCACCGTGGTGTCGGGGGGCAGCCAGCCCTGCAGCCGCGCGGCCGAGGCCAGCACCACGACGCCCGCGCAGAGCGCCGTCAGCGCGCCGAGATCCACCGACAGACGCGCGGTGAACCGGGCGCGCCGCAGCCTGCCGAACGCGCTCGTGACCCCCGTGGCCAAAGTCGGAGCCCCCCTCCGCGGCCCGCCGGGGAGGCGAGCCGTTCATCCATTCTAGGTATGCGGCCGGAGCCTCGACAGCGGACCATGGACCTGGTCCGTCCGGCCGCCGGGCACACACCTGCCACGTGTGAGCTGTGGGTTCGCGCGCTCGAGGCACTGAACCGGTTCAGCCGCCGGTGGCCTGACGGTAGAGCGCCACGGCCTCGAGCTGCGACCCGACCTCGAGCTTGGTCAGCACCGCGCGGATCTGGGTGCGCACGGTCGCGAGGGACACCACGAAGTGGTCCGCCACGGCCTGCGCCCGCTTGCCCCGGGCGAGCTCCGCGAGGACCTCGCGTTCCCGCTGGGTCAGCCTGCCGAGCTTCTCCGCGAGGTCCCTGCGCTCGGCCGTCCGGCGCCGCGAGACGTCGATGAACTTGCGCCTGCGGTCCTCGGACATCACCGGACGCCCGGCGACGGCCTCGCGCACCGCCGCCAGCAGGGTGGGGAACGGGGCGTTCTTCGGCACCCAGGCCAGGGCGCCCGCGTCCAGCGCGGACCCGATCCGGGCAGGGTCGGCGCTCCCGGAGAGGACCAGGATCTGCCAGCCGCCCTGCAGCAGCGGCCCGACGAGCTCCACGCCGTCGATCCGGTTGCCCTCGGCGTCCCGCCCGAGGTCGAGGTCCAGCAGCACCAGGCCCACCGGCAGCCGCGCCGCCTCGGCCAGGATCCCGCGCTCGGCCGCGGGCCGGATGCGTTGTGCCTCGATGCCCTCGCTCTCGAGGCTCAGCACGAGCGAGGTCGCGACGAGCTCGTGGTCGTCCACGACGACCACGGACCGCGCCGGACGCCGAACGTCCGAGGGGGAGGTCGAGTCACTCATGAGCGGGGACGAAGGCTTCCGGGGTCGGCGCTGTGGGACCGGCGAGTCACATGCCTGCAACGATCCGCCCCGACGAGCGGTTCGCACCACCCCGGCGAGCACGAATTCCTACGCCTTGCCCCCATGCTTACACCATATGGCTGACCGCGAGTAGCCGTCACGCACGATTGCCGGATGGCTGTGCGTCACCTCGCCCCGACGGGCGTCCCCACCCTCAGCGTCGATGGCCGGCCTGGTCGGCCAGCATGCGCAGCCCGCTGAGCAGACCGCCGAACAGGTCGCCCTCCTTGAAGGACGCGACCATGCTCATGACGGCGAGCTTGGCGCCCCGGTCCGGCAGCCGCAGCCTGGCCTCGGCGCCGGTCACGATCTCGACCTTGCGCGCGCCGGGGTCGACCGCCGCCAGCACGGCGGTGTCCGGGTTGTCCAACGTGGACTGCAGCTCGGCCGCCCGGGCCTCGGCGTTCGCCCCGAGGTCCCCGAGGTAGATCGCGAACAGCAGCCCGGTGTCCCGGCTGGCCAGCGTCAGTGCCTCGTCCAGCCGCGCGAGCTGCTGGGTGGTGAACGGGACCTTCCCGGTCGTATCCGGCTCGGCGAAGACCTCCGCCGCCGACACCCGGCCGGAACCCGTGACGACGGCGCCCTCGGGGAGCTCCGCCGGGTCGACCGTCGCGACCGTGCCGTGGTCGTGGTCACCAGTGGCCACGAGCGCCTCCCGTGGTCGCCGTCGAGGACTCGACGTGCTCGGTGGGGGCGGGCAGGTGCGCGCCCTCCGGGTTGGCGGTCCAGAGCACGGGCTCGTAGTCCCACGCCTCCCCGGCGCGGTACCGGGGCCTGCGGCTCGCCCTGCGACCCAGCGTCAGCATCGCCACCACGCCGTAGATCACGACCGGCGGCAGCACGTAGACCAGCACCGTCTGCACCACACTCACGGGCGAGAACCTACCGGACGACCCACCGACACGGTGTAGAAGGTCAGTCACACCCCCGGCTCGCACGGCAGCGTGCCCGCCTTGACGGCCGCCCGCAGCGCCGCGTGGTCGGCCTCGGTCTGGTCGGCGTAGGCCTTGGCGAAGCGGCACAGGGCCTTCCGCACCTTCCCGCCGCCGCCCAGGTACGCCGCGATCATCGAGGCGCCGCTGGTCCGGGCGTGCCCCTTGGCCAGCAGCAGCCCACAGACCGCCGCGTAGTCGACGAGGCCGACCGCGTCGATGCCGTCGATCTCGATGGCGCCCTTCATGTCGCGGAACTGGCGGACGTAGTACTGCCGGTCGCCGACCGTCGTCCAGCCGAGCAGTGGGTCGGAGACGGTCTGCAGGGCCTGCTGGTACTCCACGACCCGCTGCCCCTGGTGCGCGTGCCAGGCCTCGTCGCCATGCACGTACGGCCCGACGACGGACCGGCGGGCCTGCTTGAGCTGCAGGAACAGCACGTCGTCCGGCCCGGAGCCCTCGCAGAGCGCGAGGTAGGCCCGCAGCCCCACCGATCCCACTCCGACGACCTTGTGCGCCACGTCCACCACCCGGTAGCCGCCCACCACCCGCGCCCAGTGCGGGGGCAGCGTGGTGAGGTAGTCGTCGAGGCCCGCGATCAGCGCGTCGTACTGCTCGGGGGCGGGTCGGGTGATCAACGGGGGCTCCTCCACGATCCGCCGGGAGTCGCCCTCGGTGAAGCGGGGCAGCGCCCGGTCGGAGGTCCGCCTGCGGGCCTTCCGCACCGCCTGGTCGACCGCGCGCCTGCTGCCCTTGCGCGGCGCGTTGTCCGCCAGGAAGTCCGCCTCGATGCGCTCGTAGGACCGTCCGAGCAGCGGGGCGCCCGCGAGGCGGCGCAGGTTGCGCCGGTAGGCGTCCACGCAGCGCGCGACCGCCGTGGTGCACTGCTCCTCGGTGGCGGAGTTCTGCCGTCCGGCCACGTGGATGCTCGTGGTGAGTCGGCGCAGGTCCCACTCCCAGGCGCCGGGGTGGGCCTCGTCGAAGTCGTTGAGGTCGAAGACGAGATCCCGCTCGGGCGAGGCGTAGAAGCCGAAGTTGCCGAGGTGGGCGTCCCCGCAGATCACGGGCTGGACGCCGGTCGCGGGCAGCGTCGCGGCGTCCGCGGCGTGCAGGAACGCGGCGCCGCGCAGGAACGCGAACGGGCTCGCGACCATCCGGCCGATCCGCACCGGGATCAGGTCGGGGACCCGCCCGGCGTTCGTGAGCTGCACGGACGCGACGGCGCTGATCCTCCGGTTGGCGGGCGACCAGGCGGCCAGGGCCTCCCGCGGGACCCGCTCGCGAAGCTCCCGTCCCAGGGCCTGCCGCGCCTCCCGCGGCAGGGCGGGCGCCGAGAGGAGCGCGAACCCGTCCCGCGTCGCGGGGTCGAGGGAGGCCAGGACGGTGTGCCGCATCCCGCGATTGTCCTCCGTCGACGACCGGTCGCCACCGGTGATCGACCCGTCACCCACCCGGGTTGTCGGACCCCGGGCCCGCCCGGAACGATGAGCGGATGCAGATCCGGCGCTCGGCGCTCGCCCTCGCCGTGGCGACCGCGCTGGCCGTCCTGGCCGGGTGCGCCGTGTCCTCGCACCCGACGCCGCAGTGCGACCTCGCTGCGCAGCTGGCGAGCCAGGGCCAGCTCGCCCCCGCGGCCGAGATCTACGCGCGGGCCCAGCTCTCCGGTGAGGGGCGATGCGCGGACACCGGTCTGGAGACCGTCGCCAACCGCTACGCCTCGGCGTACCGGGAGGCCGCCCGCGGGGCGCAGGCCGAGCTCACCGGGGACACCGCCGGCGCACAGGAGGCCTACGAGTCCGCGTTGACCCTGGACAAGGGCAACCAGGCCGCGGCGAACGGCCTCGCCCGCCTCGCCCAACCCGCCCCGGACCGGGTCAACCCCGTAGCCCTGCCCCCGGCGACGCTCTCGCCGGCGCCGTGGTGGACGAGCTGGTGGGTGCCGCTGCTGATCGCGCTCGTGGCGCTCGTGGCGCTCGGTGTGGCGCTGGTCGGGCGGGCCCCGGCGTTCACGGGGGTGCCGTGGCCCCGGCGGGCGGCCCGGGAGAGCCGGGAGCCGGAGAGCCCGGAGCCCGAAAGCAGGGAGTACTCCGAACGCAGGGGCGCCGAGGGGTGGCGGAGGCCGTGGAGGACGAAGGCGACCCGCACCGCCACTCCCGAGACCTCCGACTCCGCCGCCGAGTCCACCCTGCTCGGCGAGCCGGTCCGGCCCGCCGCGCCGGTCGGGCCGGTCGGGCCGGTCGGGCCGGTCGGGCCGGTCGGGCCGGTCGAGTCGCCCACGCCCGGCGAGTCTGCCGCGCCCGGCGAGTCCGGCGCGCCGGTCGAGTCAGCCGCGCCCGGCGAGCGCGCCGCACCGGCCGAGGGGGCCACGCCCGGCGAGCGCGCCGCACCGGCCGAGGCGGCCGAGGAGGAGGACACGTCCCCACTCACCGCCGTCGCACCCGCTTGGGACCTCGGCAGGCACAGGGACGAGGGCACCTCGCGCCCGTCCCGCCTCCCCCGCCGCACCCCGCGTCAGCAGCAGACCGAGTCCCCGAGCCCGGTCCCGTCCCCGACGCCACGTCCGAGCCCCGGCGAGCCCACCGGAGCGACCGCGACGGGCGCCGCGGAGGAGACCGCCGGAGCCGCCGGACAGACCGAGCCCACCGGGACCACCAGGGCTGCCGGACAAGACGCACCCGCCTGGCGTGCCGAGCCGGCCGGATCCGCCGGACAGACCGAGCCCACCGGGACCGCCGGGACCGCCGAGACCGCCGAGCCGGCCGAACACGCCGAGCCGACCGGAGTCGCGGGACTCGCCGGGCCGACCGAGCCCACTGCCACCGCCGAACACGCCGTGCCGGCCGGATCCGCAGAGCCGACCGAGCCGACCGGGACCGCCGAACACGCCGAGCACACCGAGCCTGCCGGTCCTGCCGGTCCTGCCGAACACGCCCAGCCGGCCGGATCCGCCGGGCATGCCGAACACGCCGTGCCGACCGCAGTCGCCGGGGCCGCCGGCCTCGCCGGAGTCGCGGGGCTCGGCCGGGCCGCAGACCGTCCGGAACCGGCTCCCTCCCCGCAGGACCGCGCGCCGGCCGTCGAGCCGACCCCGTCTCCCACCCCCGCCGACGTGGTCTCCGACGTCCGCCGCCAGGACGGCGAGATCGGGCAGCTCCAGCGGGTGATGGGCCGGTCCGTGCGCGGCAACCGTCCCGTCCCCCGCCGCTACTTCGCCCTCGGCCGCGCGGTCGACGGCACCGCGCTCCGCGTCCGGCTCGCGATCTACGAGGTCACGCTCACCGGCAGCGCGCAGCCCCTGCAGCTCGCGGCCCAGCGCCTCGTCTCGGACGACCTGTGGGACGGCCCGTGGACCCCGGAGAAGGGCGTGGACTGGATCGACTGGGTGCGCGGCCTCGTCGAGGCGCGCACCCCCGGGAGGTTGGAGCTCGGCGCCGACGAGCGCATCTGGGTCGGCACCCCCCGCCGGGACGACCGCGCCCTGCTCCAGGACCTCGACGCCGCCCGCGAGGCGTGGGTCGCCCTCCTGCTCGGCGTCGACGTCACGCCGCAGGGCGTCCTCGCGCTCGCCTCCCCCACCGAGCACACCGCGTTCGAGAGGGTGATCGCCGGCGGCGCGGCCCCGACGCAAGGGCCGCGACCGGCGTCGATCCAGGTCCTCGCCCTCGCGGACGCCCTCATCGTCGACGACCGGCAGACGAACGTCCGCCGCTCGATCGCCACCCTGACCAACGCCCGCACCCGCGTCGGGCGGCCGGACCTGCTCGCCCTGGCCGCCGCGGAGTCCGTGGAGGCCGCCCTGCCCAGTGCCGCCCTCCATCCGCTGGACGTTCAGTAGGTCGGCAGGATCCCCCGCTCGCGGGCCTCGGCCAGGGTGGGCGCGTCCCGGTCCTTGTCGGACAGGACCAGGTCCAGGTCCCCCGGCCACGGCAGCCCCAGCTCCGGGTCCAGCGGAGAGATCCCGTGCTCACCGGCCGGGTTGTACGGCGTGGAGCACAGGTAGGCCATGACCGTCGGCTCCGCCAGCGCGACGAACGCGTGCCCCAGCCCCTCGGAGAGGTAGACGGCGTTGAGACGGTCGGAGTCCAGCTCCACGGCCTCCCACCGCCCGAAGGTCGGCGATCCCACCCGCACGTCGACGATCACGTCGAGCAGGCGGCCGGACGGGCAGTACACGTACTTCGCCTGCCCCGGTGGCACGTCCGCGAAGTGCACCCCGCGCACCACACCCCGCGCCGACCGCGAGTGATTGGTCTGCCGGCTGACCAGCTCGAACCCGAGCGCCTCCCGGAACACCGGCCCCTGGTAGGGCGCCACGAACACCCCACGCCGGTCCGGGAACACCGGCGGCTCGAACGCCCAGGCACCGGAGATCGACAGCTCCCGGTACCTCACGCGGTCACCCCCGCCTTGATCGGCTCCCACCAGTCCCGGTGGTCCCGGTACCAGGCCACCGTCTCCGCCAGCCCGGCCTCGAAGTCCTTCCGCGGCGCGTACCCGAGCTCGGCGCGGATCTTCGACCAGTCCACCGAGTACCGCCGGTCGTGTCCCTTCCGATCCTGCACGAGCTCCACCGACGACCAGTCCTTCCCGACGGCCTCGACCAGCAGCTCGGTCAGCCGCCGGTTCGTCAGCTCGGTCCCGCCGCCGATGTTGTAAATCTCCCCCGCCCGACCCCCCTCGGCGACCAGCGCGATCCCGCGACAGTGGTCGTCGACGTGCAGCCAGTCCCGCACGTTGAGCCCGTCGCCGTACAGCGGCACGCGCAGCCCGTCGAGCAGGTTCGTCACGAAGAGCGGGATGACCTTCTCCGGGAACTGGAACGGCCCGTAGTTGTTCGAGCACCGCGTGATCGACACGTCCAGCCCGTGCGTGCGGAAGTAGCTGCGCGCCAACAGGTCCGATCCGGCCTTCGACGCCGAGTACGGCGAGTTCGGCAGCAGCGGCTCCTCCTCCGACCAGGACCCCGACTCGATGGAGCCGTACACCTCGTCCGTCGAGACGTGCACGAACTTGCGCACCCCGGCGTCGAGCGCGGCCTGCAGCATCACCTGCGTCCCCACCACGTTCGTCAGCACGAAGTCCGCCGCCCCGGTGATCGACCGGTCCACGTGCGACTCCGCCGCGAAGTGCACCACCAGGTCGGTCCCGACCATGGCCTTCGCCACGGCGTCGGGGTCCCGGACGTCCCCCACGACCAGCTCGACGTCACAGCCGGCCAGGTTCTCCCGCCGCCCCGCGTAGGTCAGCAGGTCAAGCACCCGCACGTCACCGGACAACCCCGGATACGCCCCGGTGACCAGGGACCGCACGAAATGCGAGCCGATGAAGCCCGCCCCACCCGTCACCAGAGTCTGCACGCGGGGAGGGTAACCGCGGGCTCTCCTGGAAGGATGGGCGCCGTGCGCGCGATCATCCTGGGAGCGGGCGGCCAGCTCGGCCGCGCCCTGTCCGCCGCCCTGCCCACCGCGACCGCCCTGACCCGGGCCGAGCTCGACCTCACCGACCCCCGCTCGCTGGACTGGTCCGCCTACGACACGGTGCTCAACGCGGCGGCCTACACCCAGGTCGACCAGGCCGAACGGGACCGGGCCGCCGCCTGGGCCGCCAACGCGACGGGCCCCGCGTGGCTCGCGCGGACCGCCGCCGAGCACGGTCTGCGCCTGGTCCACGTCTCCACCGAGTACGTGTTCGACGGCACCCACTCCGGCCCCATCCCGGAGAGCCTGCCCGTCTCACCGCTCTCGGTGTACGGCGCCTCCAAGGCGGCCGGGGACGCCGCGGTGGGGGTCCTCCCGCGGCACTGGATCGTCCGGCCGACCTGGGTGATCGGGGACGGCGCGAACTTCGCCCGCACCATGCGTGGCCTGGCCGAACGCGGCGTCTCCCCCACCGTCGTGGCGGACCAGATCGGCCGCCCCACGCTCGCCGCGGACCTGGCGTCGGGCATCCTGGCCCTGCTCGACGCGGAGCCCGGGACCTACCATCTGACCAACACGGGGGACCCCGTGAGCTGGGCGGACCTGGCGCGCTTCGTGTTCGAACGCTCCGGGCGGGCGGCCGCGGACGTCACCGACACGACCACGGCCGAGTACTTCGCGGGCCGAGACGCCGCGCCGCGGCCCGCGAACTCGGTGCTGGACCTGACCAAGGCCGAGAAGGCGGGCGTCACGCTCCCCGACTGGCGCACGAGCCTCGAGGAGTACCTGCGATGAAGGGCCCTGTCCGATGAAGGGGATCGTTCTGGCCGGCGGCACCGGCACCCGGCTGCACCCGATCACCCGCGGCGTGTCCAAGCAGCTGCTGCCGGTCTACGACAAGCCGATGATCTACTACCCGCTGTCCACCCTGATGCTCGCGGGCATCCGGGACATCCTCGTGATCACCACCCCCGAGGACGCCCCGATGTTCCACCGGCTCCTCGGCGACGGCGCCGAGCTCGGCATCCGGCTGAGCTACGCCACCCAGGCCGCCCCCAACGGCATCGCCGAGGCCTTCCTCATCGGCGAGGACCACATCGGCGAGGATGCCGTCGCCCTCGTGCTGGGCGACAACATCTTCCACGGGCCCGGCTTCTCCGGGACGATGCGGGACGCGCGCGCCGGCCTGGGCGAGGAGGGCGACGGCTGCGTGCTGTTCGGCTACCCCGTGAAGGACCCCGAGCGCTACGGCGTCGGCGAGGCCGACCCCACCGGCAGGCTGGTCTCCATCGAGGAGAAACCCGCGAAACCCCGCTCCGACCGCGCCATCACCGGCCTCTACCTCTACGACGGCACCGCGGTGGAGCGAGCGCGCGCGTTGACCCCGTCTGCCCGCGGCGAGCTGGAGATCACCGACCTCAACCGCGGCTACATGGAGGACGGGCGCGCCCGCCTCGTCGACCTCGGCCGCGGCTTCGCCTGGCTGGACACCGGCACCCACGAGTCGCTGATCGAGGCGGGGCACTACGTGCAGGTCCTGGAGAACCGCCAGGGCATCCGGATCGCCTGCCTCGAGGAGGTGGCCCTGCGGATGGGCTTCATCGACGCGGACGCCTGCCACGCCCTCGGCGAGAAGCAGGGGAAGAACGGCTACGGGCAGTACGTGATGGCGGTGGCACGCAGCCTCGGCCGCTGATCCTCGGCACGGCGTCCGGTCCGGCAGAATCGTCCTCGTGCGCGCGGTCATCCTCGGTGCGGGCGGCAGGCTCGGGCGGGCACTCTGCGCCGCCCTCCCCACGGCCGACCCCCTGACCAGAGCCGACTTCGACCTCGCCGCCCCCACGCGGCTCGACTGGTCCGCCTACGACACCGTGATCAACGCGGCCGCGTACACCAAGGTCGACCAGGCCGAGCAGGACCGAGCCGCCGTGTGGGCCGCCAACGCGACGGGCCCTGCGAACCTCGCGCGCATCGCGCTGGAGCACGACCTGCGGCTGGTCCACATCTCCACCGACTGCGTCTTCGACGGGACCCACCCGGGCCCGATCCCCGAGACCTGCCCGATGGCACCGCTGTCCGCCTACGGCGCCGCCAAGGCCGCCGGGGACACCGCGGTCGCGCTCGTGCCGAACCACTGGATCATCCGGCCGAGCTGGGTCATCGGCGCGGGCGCAAGCTTCGCGCGCACCATGCTCGGACTCGCCGAGCGGGGAATCGCGCCGATCGTCGT
>Ga0207641_10005566_pt1 | contig 10739 bp, 9 predicted proteins | sample KBSSwiS62_FD_184306 | JGI IMG/M metagenome (GOLD analysis project Ga0207641, IMG submission 184306) | Switchgrass rhizosphere microbial communities from Kellogg Biological Station, Michigan, USA - KBS Switchgrass S6-2 (SPAdes) (version 2) | ecosystem: Host-associated > Plants > Roots >... | reverse complement strand
CCGCTCGGTGTCGGTGTCGCGGTTCCTCAGCCACAGCGCCCGGTCGATCATCACGCCGACCGAGATCACCGACAGGACGATGAGCAGCCACAGCACCCAGTTGGCGCCGAGCTGCGCGAACTCGACGAAGGCACGCGATAGGTCCATCGCCGAGGAGTGTTACGCACCTTCGGGTTCGCCGTCGACCCGGTCTGCCGCATCCTTCGGATCCTTCATGACCTCGCGCATCACGGTCGTGGCATAGGCGCCGCCGGGCAACGCGAACGCGACCTCGATGGTCGAACCGTCCACGGCCACGACCGTCGCCCCGGCGACCTCGACCGCCGCATCGCGTCGGGTGCCCTCGGCGAGCGCGCGCACCGACGAGAATGCCTCGCGCGGGATCCCGGCGCGGGCCAGCACCTCGGCCTCGCGCGCGAGCGCCGGGCTGGCATTTCCCGGCAACCTCATGCGGTCGCCGAACATCGGCCCGGTCACCACCAGCTCGCCGGCGGCGAGCCGCACCTGATCGGTCGCCGGATCGTCGCACACGAACATCCCGCCGCCGCGCTTGTGCAGGACGTCACCGGCGAGCACGCTCGCGTACAGCCCGTCGCCGAGCCGCGCCGATAACCAGTCGTTGAACAGCTGCGACTGCAGCGCCGAGATCATCAGGCGATCCAGCCGCTGGTCGCGGCGCGCCGGCCGCCGCGGGGGGGCGCCGGACGGCTCGGGCCCGGCCAAGAGCGCCATCCCGCGCGCGGCGTTGCCGCGGTCCTTGCCGAAGCGCTGCTCACCGTACCAGTTCGGCGCGCCCGGCGGTCGCGACAGCGCGTCGAGGATCTCCTGCGCGCGGTCGGCCGCGTCGGGGCCCACGCCGCGGACGCGCAGCACGAAGCGATTGGCGCGGACATGGCCGGTGCGCAGCTTGTGGGGATGGCGGTGCGCCGCGAGCACGCGGAGGCCGGGCAGCTCCACGGCGCTCGCCTGCTCGGGCGTCACCGGCGGTGGCAGCGACAGCCACTGCCGGGTCACCGCGTGGCGATCTTTCATCCCCGCGATGCCGAGGTCGCGATCACGCACGCCGAGCGCGCGCGCGATCGTCCGCGCGGCGTCGATCGACGTCATTCCGCGTTTCTCGATCTGGACGAAGACGTGATCTCCCGCACCGCTCGGGGGGTACGGCAGCTCTTCCTCCACCGCGAAGTCGTCGTCGGTCGTGCGCAAGGTCCCACCGGTGCCAGGGAGCGCGGACGTGAGGTACGGCAAGGTCACGAACGACGGTGTACCATCGCGACCATGCCAGCATCGCTCCGCTCGTCCGCGGTCTTGGTCCTCGCGGCGGCGGCCGCTTGCGGCGGCCGGTACGGCGGCGGCGGGCCCGAGCGCCCGCAACCGGGGCGGCGCGGGATCGAGGCCGCCGCGCTCCCGTACCAGGTCGTCGACGCACGGACCGGCAAGTCGGTCGACGAGGCGGCGTTCTGGGACCGGCTCGCCGCGTCGCATGCCGTGTGCATCGGCGAGGAGCATCCCAACCCGCACCACCACTGGATGCAGCTCCACGTGGTTCGCCAGCTGATCAAGCGGTTGCCGCCGGGCACCCGGCTGGCGCTCGCGATGGAGATGTTCCAGCGCCCGTTCCAGGGCGTGCTCGACGATTACGCCGCGCACCGGATCGACGATGCCCAGCTGCGCTCGCGATCGGGCTACGAGGAGCGCTGGGGCTACGACTACGGCTACTACGGCCCGACGATCGACGCCGCGGTCGCCGGCGGCGCGCAGCTGATCGCCGCCAACGCGCCCAAGGAGCTGACCAAGAAGGTCGTGCACCACGGCCTCGAGGCGCTGACCCCCGACGAGAAGGCCCAGGTGCCCGAGCTGGTGCTCGACGACCACGCCCACCGCGCCTGGTTCGACGCGCTGATGGAAGACATGGGCGGCAGCTCCGCGCATTCGCAGAGCAAGTCCGACGACGACGAGCGCGCCGCGCCCGAACAGGCGGCGCCGCGCCACGGCGCCGGCGAAGGCGCGATGCCAAGCGCCGATCGGGTCTACACCGTCCAGGTGATCTGGGACGAGACCATGGCCGATACCAGCGCGCGTTGGCTCGCCGCGAACCCCGGGGGCCACGTGATCCTGCTCGCGGGCAACGGCCACTGCCACGACTCCGCTGTGGTCGGCCGGATGAAGCGCCGGGGCGTCCGCGACGCGATGTCGGTGCGCGGCGTGATCGACGACGGCGAGGGCAGCGTCGGGGAGGCGCTGGCGCGGCCGATGAACGACTTCGTGGTCGTGCTGCAGATGCCGGCGGCGCCGCCGGCCGACCCACGGCGCGCCGAGCCGACCGAGGACAGCCAGCCCAAGCGCCGCTCGGGCTGGTAGGCGTCCGGCGCGCGTGCGGCGCAGCGAAGTTACAGCGATCACCGCCGGGATCGGAGCGGTCAGATCGGGTGGCGGTGAAGAAATTCGCGCACCACGCGGTGCGCCTCGTCCGCGTGATCCCAGAAGTAGATGTGGCGCGCGCCGGCGATGATGTGGAGCTCGGCGCCGGGGATCCGGCTGGCGAGCAGCGGTGCGTTGGCCGGCACGTTGATCTCGTCGTCGCTGCCGTGGATCACGAGCGTCGCGGCGGTGATCTCGGGGAGGCGGTCCCATGCGTCGTGGGCTTCACTCGCGAGGTAATGCAGCCGGCGCGCGTACGGCGGCACGGCGCGGGCGAACAGCCAGCCAGCGTGCTCGTCGAGGAAGCGCTGGTTCGCGGCGGCCCAGTCGGTCGCCACCATGAACGACAGCAGGCGCTGGGGATCGCCGCCGGCCAGGAGCGGGTCGACGTGGGCCGGTCGCCGCACCCCGTGCGCGTTGCCCGGCGTGGTGCAGCCCAGGATCAGCGCGCCGACGCGCCCGGGGTAGTCGATGGCCAGCCACTGGCAGATCCGGCCGCCCATCGATATGCCGTAGGCGTGCGCGCGGGCGATGCCGGCGTGATCGAGCACCGCGATCGCGTCGGCCGCGAATCCGCGCGTCGAGTACGGCGGGGCCTCCGGCTTGTCGCTCTGGCCGGTGCCGCGATGATCGAACGTCACCACGCGGTGGTGCGCGGCGAGCACCTCGCGCGCGCCGGACCATGCGCTGCGGTCGCTCGCCAGGCCGGAGATCAAGAGCAGCGGCGGACCGTCGCCGATCACGTCGTACGCCAGGCGGGTTCCATCGCGCGCAGTGGCCAGGGGCATCGCGGTACCTCCTGGCGGTGAGCCTACGCGATCGGCCGCGCACCTGGTGCGCGATGCGCCGCGCGCGTTCAGCGCTGCAGCGCGCTGCCGGGCTTGGGACCGTGCTCGTCGTTGACCATGCGCAGATAGAGCTGGGCCGACTTGTTGGCCGGATCGCTCGCCAGGACCGCCTGCCACTCGGCGATCGCGGCGTCGCGCCGGCCGACCGAGAACATCGTGATGCCCAGATGGATGCGCGCCGGCAGATAATCGGGGCGCAGCCGCTTGGCGTGCTCGAACTCGGCGATCGCGGCGTGCGGGACGCCCATGTCGCGATAGACATTGCCGAGCCGGACGCGCAGGTCGGCGAACTGCGGGCACAGATCGAGCGCCTTGCTGTACTCGCGGACAGCGTCGTTGAACAGCGCGAGGCTGGCGTACGCGGCGGCGAGATCGGCGTGCATGTTGGCGAGCTTGCCGCGCGCGAACTGGTCGAGCGGGTTCGCCTGGTCGGTGGTGGCCGAGACCACCCGCGCGTAGACCTCGCGCGCGCGGTCGTACTTGCCGCGATCGTTGTAGGTGACCGCGAGGTTCAGCGCGGCCTCGGTGTAGCGCGGGTTGATCCGCAGCGCCGTCTCGAACGCCTCCTCGGCCTCCTGGAACCGGCCCTGGGCGTGGTGGATCACGCCCAGCATGTTGTAGATGTCGGGAAAGCTCGGCCGGGCGGCGGCCGCCTCGGTGAGCAGCGGCTCGGCGCGATCGAGCTCGCCGGCGTTGTAGTGCTCGCGGCCGAGCGTGATGAGCTGATCGATGCGATCGGCCATGCCCCTACGGTATCGCGGAGATCGCGCCAACGAGGACCGCGGCACGAACCTCCGCTGCGCCTCACGGGCGGCGCGGCGGGGCGCAGCGCCTCACTGGGGCGGCGTGGCCGGCGTGGCCGGTGGCGCCGGCGCGGCGGGCGCCGGGCTGGAGCCCGGGGCGCCGGCCGGCGCCGGCGCGGTGCCGCGCGGTGCCGAGGGCTGGGCGTGGATCCTGGCGAGCCCGGCCTGGGCGTCACCGGCATGTGAGCTCTTGGGGTACTTCTCGACCAGCTCGGCCCACACTGTGCGGGCGCGATCGGGCATCGCCACGGCGACGTACGCGCGGCCGAGCAGCCACATCGCGTCCTCGTCGTAGCCGACCCCGCGATAACGCTCGAGCAGCCGGCGCAGCCGGATCACCGTGCCCATCGGCTTGCCGCGATCCCAGTAATAGCGCGCGACGTACCACTCGTGATCCGCGAGCCGCTTGCCGACGCTCTTGACGATCTCCTTGGCCTTGTCGCGGTACGGAGAGTCCGGGTACTTGTCGAGGAACGTCTTGAGCTCGTTGGCGGCGTCCTCGGTCGAGGACTGGTCCTTCTCGGCCGACGGCGGGAACATCCAGAAGTCGCCGGACAGCTGGTGGTAATAGCCCTCGCCGATCCGGAACGACGCGTAGCCGTTGGCGACCATCTCGTGGGTCGGGTGGAACTTGATGAACAGCCGGTAGCTGTCGATCGCCTCGAGGTACTGCTCGGCGCCGAACTGCGCGTCCGCGAGCCGGAGCTCGGCCAGCACCGCGTACTTCGAGTACGGGAACCGCGACTTGATGAACTGGAAGTACTTCGACGCGGCGAGCCAGTCCTTGTCCTCGAGCTCTTTGAGCCCCTTCTCGTAGTTTTTCTGTGCCGATACCGAGTAGTCGACCGCGCCTGCGGTCGACTTGCCGCCACAGGCAGCGGCGCTGCAGCACAGCGCGATCACGAGCGGAAGAAAATGTCTCGAAATCATGGACGAATCATCGAGGATAAAGGCGACCGGCGAGAGGACGAACCGGGGTGATACACCGCCCCCGGCCAGGGATCAACGGCGCTGGTTGGACCCGCGAAGGCCCGCCGGCGTTGCCTCGTGCGATAAGAGGGCATGCGTTCCGAGGTTGTAGCAAAGGCTCGTCCGGCCGGGGACCCCGCGCGCGGTCCGTGGTGGCGAGCCACGGCCGTGTGGGGCACCGCGGCGCTCGGGCTCGGCGCGGCGTGCGGCGGCACCGTCCACGCACCGATCGCTCCGCCGCCGCCCAAGGCCACCCACGCGGTGCTCGCCGGCGGGCTGTGCCAGGACAACCGCTGCACGTGTCACGGCGACGAGCCTGGCGACGCGGGTGTCGGCGTGCCCGAGGGGCGGGATCGCAAGCGCTTCGAGCTCCGGCTGACCTCGCCGTACGATCTGTGGGTCACGGTCGACCGGACGGCGGTGTTCTACAAGAGCCCCGAGCGCGCCGAAGCGTGCTTCTACGTCGACCTGCCGACCGGGGCGCACGACGTCGAGCTGCGCGCGTCCAACCCCGACGGCGTGTCGGCCGGGCTGCAGATCCACGAGCTCGGGACCCGGACGCGCAGCTGGTACGACACGTTCTCGTTCAGCTGCGGGGTGCCGGGCGTGTGCTCGTTCGACGAGCTCGAGGCCAACAAGGCCGAGTACAGCGGCGTCAAGCGCCAGCTGTTCGACCGCTGCGGGACGGCCAAGGTGAAGGGGCTCTCGTGGGACCACGGCCAGGCGCCCGACCAGCTGCACCCCAGCGAGCTCGTCGTGCGATGGACGCTCGATATCTACAAGTTCGCGGCGTGGAAGCGGCACGGCGATCCGACCTGCGGCGAGCGCGGCGGCCGGCGCGGCCCGCCGGACGAGCCGATCCCAGGACCCGATGAAGCCCCGTGACATGGGCGCGTGCCGTGGCAGATCAGGGCGCGCACCGTGAGCTACGAATACCCTGACAGCTATGACGTGATCGTCGTTGGCGCCGGCCATGCCGGCTGCGAGGCGGCGCTGGCCGCGGCCCGGATGGGCGCGCGCGTGCTGGCGCTGACCGGCAGCCTCGACATGGTGGCGCAGATGTCGTGCAACCCCGCGATCGGCGGGGTCGCCAAGGGCCACCTGGTCAAGGAGATCGACGCGCTCGGGGGCGAGATGGCGAGCGTGATCGACGAGACCGGCATCCAGTTTCGCCGGCTCAACGCGTCCAAGGGCCCGGCGGTGCGCTCGACCCGCGCCCAGGCCGACAAGCGGCGCTACCGCGACGAGATGCGGATGCGGCTCGAGCGCACCGAGCGGCTCGCGCTGCGCCAGGGCGAGGTCGCCGAGATCCACGTCGATGGCGACGCCGGCGCGCGGCCGCACGTGGTCGGCGTGACCACGACGATCGGCGTGCGCTACCGCGCGCGCGCGGTGATCTTGACCACCGGGACGTTCCTGCGCGGCGCGATCTTCGTCGGTGAGGCCCGCGGCGCCGGCGGGCGCGCCGGCGAGGCGCCTGCGGTCAGCCTGTCGCACTCGCTCGCCCGGCTCGGGTTTCCGCTCGCGCGGCTCAAGACCGGCACGCCGTGCCGGCTCGATCGCCGGACCCTCGACATCGCGGGTCTCGAGCTCCAGCCCGGCGACGATCCCACGCCGATGTTCCGGTGGGGCGGTCGCGAGCGCCCCGCGCTGCCGCAGGTCCCGTGCTGGATCACCTACACCAATGAGCGCACCCACGCGATCATCCGCGACGGCCTGCCGCGCTCGCCGCTGTACCGCAAGGAGATCCAGGGCACCGGGCCGCGCTACTGCCCGAGCATCGAAGACAAGGTCGTCCGGTTTGCGGACAAGGACCGCCACCAGATCTACCTCGAGCCCGAGGGCGTCGAGGTCGGCCTGGGCGGCGCCGGCGAGGTCTACCCCAACGGGATCTCGACGTCCTTGCCGTTCGATATCCAGCTCGCGTTCCTGCGCACGATCCCCGGGCTCGAGCGCGCCGAGATGACGCGGCCGGGCTACGCCGTCGAGTACGACTTCATCGATCCGCGCGAGGTGCTGCCGACGCTCGAGACCCGCCGGGCGCGCGGGCTGTACCACGCCGGTCAGATCAACGGGACGTCGGGGTACGAGGAGGCGGCGGTGCAGGGCGTGCTCGCCGGCATCAACGCCGCGCTCGCGCTCGGCTTCGGCCCGGGCGATCGCGAGCCGCTGATCCTGCGCCGGGATCAGGCCTACGCCGGCGTGCTGGTCGACGATCTCACGACGCGCGGCACCTCGGAGCCGTACCGGATGATGACCTCGCGCGCCGAGTTCCGGCTGCTGCTGCGCGAGGACAACACCGTCGATCGCCTGCTGCCGACCGGCCGCAGGCTCGGCCTGATCGACGACGCGCGCTGGCGTGCTTACGAGGCGTGGTGCGGCGAGCTCGCCCGGGTCCGCGAGCGCGCGGCGCGCGCCTCGGTGGTCGGCAGCGACGCGGTCAACGCCGCGCTCGCGCGGTTCGGCTCGGCGCCCGTGGTCAGCCGCCGCGTCACGCTCGCCGAGCTGTTGCGCCGGCCCGAGCTCGACTGGCGCGCGGTCGAGCAGGTCGCCGTGGCAGGCGGGCTCGCCCCGGCCCAGGCCTCGCCGGCCGCGCTCGAGCGGCTCGCGATCGAGCTGTGTTACGAGGGCTATCTGCGACGCCAGGAGGCGGACGCGGCGCGAGTCGCACGGGCTGACAGCGTGTTAATGCCGACTACAATCGACTTCCGGGACATCCCAGGATTATCCAATGAAGTCATCGAAAAGCTCGAGGCGATCCGGCCGCGCTCCGTCGGGCAGGCCTCGCGAATCAGCGGCGTGACGCCCGCCGCGATCGCGATCCTACTCACCCACATTGGACTAGTGGAGCGCAGACGAGCTGCGGTAGCGTCGCAGACGTAATGAAGCATTGCCGACGGCGTGTCGTATTCGCCGGAATTGCGTGTGCGTTGTCACAGCGACCTGTCGGGCGCGCTCATGCCGGCGGGCTGCTCCTGCCCGGCGCCGGAGCGGTCTCGACCGCGCGCGCGGGTGCGTCGACCGCGGCGGCCGACGACGGTGAAGCGGTGGTGCTCAATCCGGCGGGCGTCGCCAAGGGCGAGGGTACGACGGTCACGCTGTCCGCAGTGGCGATCGAGTATGCGATGGAGTTCCAGCGACGGGGCACGTATGACGCCGTGTCGGGTGAGCAATATCCTTATGCCAACCAGCCATTCGCGCTGGTCAAGAATGACGCGCGCCCGCCGCTCGGTGTCGATGCGTTCCAGCCGATCCCGGTGGCGGCGATCCTGAGCGACCTCGGCGGCGTCCTGCCGCACTTCCGCTTCGGGCTCGGGCTCTACGCCCCCAACTCCTACCCGTTTCGCGACATGTGCACGCAGATCGGCGGCACCTGCCGGAAGTACAAGTTCAACAGCGATCCCAACATCTCGCCGGCGTCGAATCGCTACGACGTCGTGAAGCAGGAAGCGCTGGTCCTCCTGCCGTCGTTCGTCGTCGCGTACCGCGCGCTCCCCCAGCTCGATCTCGGGATCCGGATCTCGGCCGGCCGGGCCTCGATCAAGCAGACCACGACGATCTGGGGATCGCTGGCGAACTTCGAGGAAGACGTCAAGAAGGACGACCTGGTCCGCATCGACGCCGCCGACGACTTCGTCTTTGGCTACGGCTTCGGGGCGACGCTGCGCCCGACCGACTACCTGGAACTCGCGGCGGTCTACAACTCCGAGCTCGACATCCACGCCAAAGGCACCGCGAGCACCGAGCTCGGTCCGGGGACGACGATCTCCGGCCTCCCGATCACGATCGCTCCGACCCCGGACGCCCGGGCGCGCTGCGCGCCGGGCGGCACGACGACCGCGCTCAAGACGTGCCTCGACTTCGAGTTGCCGCGCAGCATCCAGCTCGGGGCACGCTACAAGTTCCTGAACCGCGCCGGGCGGCTGGTGGGCGACGCCGAGGTCGACGTCAACTGGGAGAACTGGGGCAAGCACTGCACCGCGAGCGAGCTCAGCAACGGCACGTGCACCAGCCCGAGCGACTTTCGCCTCGTGGTCGACAACGACGCCCAGATCGCCAGTGGCACGCTCCAGCTCAAGGATTCGATCGTCTCGCACGGCCTGCAGGACACCTATGGTGTCCGGGCCGGCGGCAGCGTTCGCCTCGCGCTGGGCGCACCCGACGCGGCCGGCAAGGCAAACACGGAGCTGATCCTGCGCGGCGGGCTGGCGTACGACACGGCGGCGGCAAAGACCGGCTGGCTGCGCTCCGATTTCGACGGCGCGGCGCGCACCACGTTCGCGGGCGGCGTCGCGCTCCACGTGCGCCAGTTCGAGTTCAGCTTCGGCGGCGCGGTGATCCGCGAGACCGGGCTGAGCAATCCCAACGTCGGTGGCGGGGCCGAGCCGTGCAATCCGTCGGGCCGGACCGACGACACGTGCAGCGGCCAGACCGCCCATCAGGGCGCCGATCCGGTCACGCCGATCTCGGACTCCGCGACGCAGCCGCTGAGCCCGGTCGCCCAGGGCGACTACAAGGCCCACTACGTCCTCCTCATGGCCGGAGTGTCGGCGTGGTTTTGAATCGCCAGCGTGTCATACCAGCAGGATGAGCAAGGCGTTGATCAGGTCTACCGCGGGTAGGCGCGACAACCTCACCGGGGTCGTGCCGGCGGCGTGCAGCGCGGTGATCCCCGGCCTGGGACAGCTCCTCAACGGTGACACCGACAAGGCGCTCGGCGTCTTCGTCGTGGCGGCGGTCTCGGCGTCGAGCTTGATCGGCGCCATTCCGCTGATCGGATCGGCCGCCGGGCTGGTCTACGGTGCGACCTGGCTGTACGGCGTCGCCGACGGCTATCTCAGCGCACGCCGACGGCGCTGAGCGCGGGTCGTGCCGCACCGATTCAGTCAGCGCTGACCGTTTTGGCAAAGTACGCTAAGGTCCGCTCCATGTCGGACGTCTTCGATCAGTTCCAGGGTACCGCGAGCTACATCGCCTCCGAGGAGCTGCGCCACGCGGTCAACGTCGCCGTCGCGCTCGCCCGCCCGCTGCTGGTGCGCGGCGAGCCCGGCACCGGCAAGACCCTCCTGGCCGAGAACCTCGCCGCCGCGCTCGAGCTCCCGCTGATCCGCTGGCACGTGAAGTCGACGACCAAGGCGCGCGACGGCCTGTACGTCTACGACACCGTGGCGCGCCTGCACGACAGCCGGTTTGGCGACACGGGCAACGTCCGCGACATCGCCCGCTACATCAAGCTCGGTCCGCTCGGCGAGGCGCTCGCCGCCCCGTCGCGCGTGGTGCTGCTGATCGACGAGATCGACAAGGCGGACCTCGAGTTCCCCAACGATCTGCTCCACGAGCTCGACGCGATGCGGTTCCGGATCGACGAGACCGGCCGGGACGTCGCCGCGGTCGAGCGGCCGATCGTGGTGATCACGTCGAACAACGAGAAGGAGCTGCCCGACGCGTTCCTCCGGCGCTGCGTGTTTCACTACATCCAGTTTCCGAGCCGCGATCTGATGGCCGAGATCGTCAAGGTCCACCACCCGGACATCACCGATCGCGTCCTCGACAACGCGCTCGAGGTGTTCTTCGGCCTGCGCGCCACGCCGCGGTTGCGCAAGAAGCCGTCGACCTCCGAGCTGATCGACTGGATCTGCGCGCTCAAGAAGGCCGGCGTCGATCTCGGCCGGGTGTCCGGTGGCATCCCGTTCCTGGG
>Ga0207641_10005563_pt1 | contig 10741 bp, 15 predicted proteins | sample KBSSwiS62_FD_184306 | JGI IMG/M metagenome (GOLD analysis project Ga0207641, IMG submission 184306) | Switchgrass rhizosphere microbial communities from Kellogg Biological Station, Michigan, USA - KBS Switchgrass S6-2 (SPAdes) (version 2) | ecosystem: Host-associated > Plants > Roots >... | reverse complement strand
GGTCCGCTCATGGCGCACCCCTGACGCGTAGGATGAGGCTCAGGTATCTGACCTCTGGGCGAGGGCTACCTCAGTGGAGGTGGCCATGCGCCAACCCGACATGTTCCGAGTCCCGACGAAGCCTTGGAATGCAGGTCGCATTATCGGCCCGAAAGCGCCGCTAAAGCCGAAGCACATCTGGGCGATCCGCCAGCAGCTGAAAGCCAGCGGCCGGAAACGCGACCTGGCGATGTTCAACTGCGCGATCGACGCGAAGCTGCGGGCCTGCGACCTGGTGAAACTGACAGTGAGCGACGTGGCGCCGGGTGGTGTGCTGCGAGCCCGCTCGACCGTTATCCAGCAGAAGACGGGACGCCCTGTCCCGTTTGAGATTACCGAGCCAACCCGGGAAGCGCTGGCTGCCTGGCTGGCCGTGCGCGGCCGGCGAGCTGACGATTGGCTCTTCCCGAGCCGCAGTCGCTACGGCGACCACATCACCACACGCCAGTACGCGCGCCTGGTCGATCGCTGGGTGAAGCTCGTCGACCTGGAGCCCGGTGCCTACGGCACGCACAGCCTGCGGCGGACCAAGGTCGCGCTCGTCTACAAGAAAACCGGTAACCTGAGGGCCTGCCAGCTATTGTTGGGCCACCGGAAGCTTGAGAGCACCGTGCGTTACCTTGGCATTGAGGTGGATGACGCGCTCGAGTTGTCGGAGCAGCTCGAAATCTGATGCGCAGCGGAGGGGCGCCGTCGGTCCCCTCCCGACGTCAGCAATGGGTGGTTAGCTGCCGTACGCTCCGATCTTCAGTCCGGCTTCCACCCGGCCGATCCAGGTCGTGATCGCCGGGAAGACCGAAAGGTCGAACCCGCCGTCACCGGCCATCCGCGTGTAGGCGACAAGAGCAACATCCGCCAAGGTAAGCTCCTCGGAAGCCATATATCGGCTTTCTGCGAGCCTCCGCTCCATGAGGCCAAGCGCCTCCTCACCCCGCTCCAGCAGCTTGGGGTCGAGACTTTCAGCGGAACGTTTCAAATAGGCGAGCTGAAACCGGCGGACGGCTATGTAGGGCTCATGGCTGTATTGCTCCCAAAACATCCACTGGAGCATGTGGCCGCGCTCGAAGCGATCTGCGGGGATTAGCGACGATCCATCCGCCAGATAGAGGATGATCGCATTCGACTCCGAGAGCACGCGTCCGTCGCCGAGCACGATGACCGGGACTTTGGCCACCGGATTCAGTTTCCGGAATTCCGGGCTGCGCGCTTCTCCTGCGAGGACGCTAACCGGCTTCCAGATTATCGGAATCGCCAGGAAGTCAGCGACCCATTTCACTTTCAGGCAATTGCCCGAGATCGGATCGCCATAGACCGTGATCGCGGGCTCCATCTGGCGTTTCTCCTTCAGGTTCGGCGCTCCTTATGAGTTCTCGCCGCCTAGCCGTCACGTCCGCAAGGGGTCGCTAGCGGTAGTTGGCGGGGCTCCAGCTTCCAGACGTTTCTGGCCCCGACCCCGGAAGCGGAAATTCCAACCGCCGCAAGGGGTGGATCGGAATCACCCGCTGCCAGTCGGAGGCAGGAGTTCGTCCGCTCGTTCGATGAGCATCGCCGCCCCGGCCGTCTTCAACTCTTCACGATCGCCGAAGCCCCACAGCACCCCTATTGTCGGAACGCCATGCATTGTCGCGGCGATGACATCGTGCTTGCGGTCGCCCACCATGCACACCTCTGCGGGCTGCAGGCGCTCGGCCGCTAGAATATGCGCGATAAGCTCAGCCTTGTTCTCGAAGCGGCCGTCGAGTTCCGCCCCGTAGACATTCGCGAGCAGGGGCGAAAAGCCGAAGTGATCAACCACGCGACGGGCGAACGCCGTGACCTTGGCGGTGCAGAGAAGCAGACGCGCACCTCGCCAGAGGTGAATCTTCAGGGCGTCGAGGACACCTGGATATGCGGCCGCCTGGTAGAGCCCCCATTCGGAATATCGCTGCCGATAGAGCCGGACGGCCTCTTCCACGTCTGCGCTTCTCTCAAAGAAGTGGCGAAAGGTTTCCCTAATTGGCGGGCCAATCACCCACCTCATGTCTTCGGCGGCGGGCGGGTGGATTTCGAACGCGGCCAGAGCATGCCGATAACAGGCGATAATCCCGGACGCGGGATCGACAAGCGTACCGTCCAGATCGAGGAGAAGCGTGCTGCGCGCTCTAATGGGCATGGGCAACCTTAGCCGCCGAGAGCGGAAAATCCGAACGTCACTTCAGGGTGGATCGCGGAAATCAACGCGGGTCCCACGCAAACTCTATGCGGTTGCCTCCAGGCTCACGGATCATGAAGTGAATTTTGGGGCCTTTGCCGGACGGCTCAGGGGCAAATTCCACTTCCACCCTCGGCCACCGTGAAACTCGCTCGAACAGTTCGATGAGCCGCGCTTCGGAAGGCACTCTAAGCGCGAGATGGTGTAGCCCGATGTTGCGATGGCGATCGAACCCCACGCTGCTTTCTCGATCCCGGACCTCCCAGAGCGTGACCACACCAGCACCGTCACTGACGAACGCAGCCGGGTAGTCAGGCTTACCGCCAGTCTCCTTCCAACCCAACGCATCCTTGAAGAACGCCAGAGACTCTGCGAGCGAGAACACCGTCAGGCCAACGTGATCGATCCCGCGTGTTGGTTGTTCACTGTTTGACATCCCGCACCTTTAGGTCAGCGAGAGCGTAGTTGGCAGCAACTTAGCCTTATGCTCCAAGCCTGACCGTCCCAACGTCAGTGACGGGTGGAAAGGCGACGTATGGTTCCTCCGGCAGCGTAAGCGATGAGTTCGTCTATCCGAAGTTCGGATTGACACGGCGGAGGACAACGGATGCGTCTCTGATGACTTCAGCGCATCCGAGTACGAAAGCCTCGTCAGCTTGGACCAGAGTGGCAATTTCAGAGAATCGCCTTCGAAGAAGAAGGCTTCGTCAGGACGCTTGATGCGGAACGGCAACGCATCAGCGTCTGCAAGGAGTAACTCGTAGCTGCGTCCATTTCCGTGCTTCAGCACATTTATGGCGAGCGCAAACCAATTGAACCTCGCCAAGAGCGTCGCCTCGCGTTCGCGTTCGAGGACACGCCTCAGAGCGTCGAAGCCGTTCCGCCCTCCGAACGAGTCCTGCAGCATGGCTTCGAAGATCGAGAACATTCCGACGGCCATGATTGCCTTTTGGAGCGCGATCATCTGCAGGTTTTTCACGGCCACGGTGGAGCCGCTAACCCCCAACTCCGCGCCGAGTTGATCTTGGAGTTCAGATAGCTTCATGAGTGCAAAGCTCGCGGATCGGTCGACTAGTTCGGTGAAGGCGTGCATCCGAAAAGGATGGCAGTTCGTGTGACGTCCGCAACGGGTCGCGAGCGCCCGTCAGGCCGCCGACAAGCTGACCTTCGCGCGGGCCGTTCGGGGTGGTTTGCAGGCTTTCGCAGTTTGCGCGCATGGTTTCGCGCATGAAGGTCGGGGATGAGCGCGATGCCGTCTGAACCAAGTGGGGTCGCTGCCTGCGTGGGGTGGGCGATAGCCGCGACGGCAGTCATGCTAAGCCTGTGCCTGAGCCGCCATGCCCTGGCTGCCGACGCGCCCGCCCGAGGGTTGCTGGTTGAGGGTGCAAGCGAGATCGATGTTCGGGCGGCTTACTGCAGCGACGTGTTGAAGCAGCGCCGCGAACTCGTTGTCGAGGGCGCCACCCGAACGATGACCGACGCGTCAGCAGCGCTGCAAAAGCTTGATGGTCTACGCGCGCGATTTGAGAGCCATCTCGCCGCGCGAGGCAGCGCGATTGATCTGGAGGCCACACGGAAAGAAGCGCGGAAACAGATGCTGGACGAGCTTGCAGACTTGATGGGCTTGGCCGTGAGCTGTGTGAAGCCGAAGGGCCTCGACACGGCCTGCATGAACGGGCTCCGAGCCCAGTCAAAAATTCCAGAGCATCAGGCCTATTGCGAGACAACAGCATGGCTGCTTTGAGCGGAGCGCCCGAGACATGACATTCCGAACGTCAGCGGCGGGTGGGTCTAGGACTTTAAAGCGCGCACCGCTGTCACCCGCGTCGCCAGGCGAATAAGTGCGACGGGCGTAGGCACCGTGATCAACATCACGATTGCTGTCGCAAGCACCCTCGCGGCGATGGTCGTCGCGCTCCAAGCGGGTGCATCGGCAGACCAGAGCAGCCAAACGTCGACGATGATCAAGCCGACGCATAGAAATCCGACAGCTCGCCAGAGTAGGGCCCAGCGGGGGACCTTCGTCGTCCACGCGTAACCGAACACACCCACAAGACTGACAGCGGCAACGCCGGCATCCAACCAATCAAGCGTTGTGGTGGGCCGATAAAAGAGAATGGTGGCGAATAAAACTGCCGAAATGATGCTATAGGCTTTCCACATTCAGCGTCCCCTCCAGTCCCCCGCCGAGGACCCAGAGCACGAAGCTTGATGTAGTTCGCCAGCTTTTCATCACCAAGAGAGGTGATATTCGAGCGGTGCCTCACTTGCAAAACGGGCCGCCAAGGGTCGGAAGCGCCAGTCGGGTCGCCGCCGGGAAGCGGACCTTGAGTGGGTTTGCGTCGACCGGACCTTCCGGAGGTCGGCAAGGGGTGGAAGGCGCACCTTCATCACAGGTGGCGCATGTAAGTCCTGGGGTAGCAGCGCGATGCGCCCACATTTCAGAGTTGTCCTAAGCGGGCCACTGTAGCAGCGTAAGGCTCTGGGCGACGGGGCGCGGTTGATGAACTACCTGAAAGGACGGATCAACCGGGCAACCTTCTGGCTCAGTGTCGGGATGTTGGTGTTGCTGATAGTGCTGATCAGGGTGTTTGCACCTTCAAGCGCGCACATCAGTGAAGTGGTCCTCATGTTCCTGGCCATCCCGCGCCTTCACGATATTGGCCGCACAGGCTGGTGGGTCTTAGCGGCATTTGGGATTGAGATCGCCGCGATCATCGTCGGATTTGTTGTGGTGCCACAGCATGCCCTCGCGGTTGCGGGAGGCGTTACGCTTCTGATCTTTGGTCTGATGACCTGGCTTGGCGCCGTCCCCGGAAACACGGGACCGAACCGCTATGGAGACCAACCACCTCCGGGCCTTCAGTGGGGCCGAACGACGAATGTCTGAAACGGGTCGATAGCGGGCATTGGCAAACGTCCAGATAAGTGGGGTTTTGGCACTGGAGCCAGCCTCGGCTCCTGCCGCATTTGAGGCATGCGTCCGAGCCGCCTAACACCTGCATATGCGTCAAGCTTCCGGCCAGTAGCGGGCGCAGGACATCCGCTTTCGGGCACCTGAGGGCGAGCAACGTCGCCTTGGGGCGGAAACGGGATTTCTTCAGCTAGCCCTGGACTCCAGCGACTGGAAACTCCCGATTTTGCATGGTCAAGCTTTGATGCTCCTTCTACCATGCTCGATTGTCGCAAGGGGGAATTGCATGCTTAGAGTTGTATTGGTCTCGGCGATCGCGCTCGTTCTCACTGCCTGCGCAAGCACTCAGGCCGTCGCACCGCGGACGGAGATCATTAATAGGCCGCCTCTCGAAACAGCCGCCAAAGCAGAGCTTGGCGACACGATCGTGGAGAAAGGGAGAGTAACCACCCACGATGGCCTATTTTTGAAAAACACGATCACGTGGGGGGATGGCTTTCTTTTGAAGAAATTCACCATCTCACCTGGCAAGCTTCGTGCGCGGCAGTCAGACGCGAATTACACCTATTTCTACTCCGACAAAATGACGGTGTACGACGCGTTGCTCGGCACCTCACCATACGCCGCCGGCGGGCTTTGTGTGAAGACTACAGACCCCACCTATATCCGGGGCTTCTTCGTGACTGGGAAGTGTAACAACAATTTCAAACCCGCACCGCAGGTCGAGCGGACGCGCGTCGTCGACGTAGATGCGCCAAACTTTAGACAGGAGCTCATCTACAACGGACGATCTGGGGACACGGTCAAGTTCTTGTACCGCGAATTCTCCGGTGACTACGCACGCCCACCTTTTTCCCAAGACGTCCAGTACGACCTCAAGGACGGGAACGTGATCGGGTTCAAGGGAGCGCGGATTGAGATCAGCGCAGCAACGAACACCAGCCTCTCCTATCGCGTGCTGTCGACGTTCCCTGACCCCGTCCAGTAGCATTCGGAAGTCCGCGCGCGCTCGGCCAGCCTGGACGCCTCTTCGCTAATTTGACCTACCTGCCAGGTACGGCTCACACGCGATGCCATCCCCTTCACGGTCGAGATGCGGTCCATAACCTGGCTCTCCCACGCGGATGGGTGCCACGCCTGCTGCGCGAGCTGCCGCGCAGTTTGGAAAGGCCCCACCTAAGGAACGGGGCGCGGTGCCATACAAGCTCTGCGTTGATGTTGTTCGGGCAGGCATGCGTGTTCCATGGCAGTGATAATCGCCAGTCTTCCGATTGTTGTGACAGTCTTCGGCGTTGAGCCCGCCTGGGAGCCGACGCGGAACCGACACAAGCTCCTGTCGCGACTAGAGCGGCTACGAGGGTCTTCATTCCCATACACTCCCGCCAGATGGCGCAGAGGCGAGCTTAGCCGTACCGAGCTTAGGCGGACAGCTACCGGCCATTGCCGCCCTCCCGCACACCTACGGCGCGCATGGCATCGCCAATGCTCCGCCCGTTGACGTGGCACTCGGCCACCACACGATCGTAACTGCGCTGTCCGGCCAGACACTGAGCCCTCTTGCCCAGGGCGATGCGCGTAAGTGCAGCCTTCGCCAGCTCACCGCCAGGTGCATGCAGTTCCGGCGCGTAGAAGTCCGCAATGCGAACCTCTACCCACGTAGTCGGGTCCCCACTGGCTCCCACGCAAAGGCTGTCGCCATCGCCGACGTAGCGCACGGTGCCCGCGAAAGCCGTGCCGGGTGCCGGCAAAGGCGCCGTGCATGGATCAGCAAATGCCGGCACGGCCGCAGCGCAACACATTGCCACAACGAGTGCGAACTGAACGCGGTGCCGGCTCATGGTGCACGAACCGACCTTAGTCCGCCCCAGCGGGCGGCGGCGCGAGGGGCGAAGGTAGATCGGTGTCGTGATCTGCGTAGGCCGTCATCCTGGTGCCCTTCTTCAGGCTGACGTCCTTGCCGCGAATGAAGGGCGCAGCGGGCCAAAAGAGTATGACAGTAGCGACGGTAGCTCCGACCCGCGTCTCGCCTTTGCTGCCTCTGTTGGCGCGCAGTTTAATGCGCTCGTCGCCGACCTTCAGGTAGGCGAGGCGAACGTTCAGCTTGCCGTTCTTCCCAAGCATCCCATTGTCACGCGCCTCTACGACTTCACCAACGCCCCGGTAGCCCGCGCGCAGAATTGTGCCGTCGGTGAGCTTAACATCCTCGTCGAGGACGATCGTGAACCTGTCACCTTCCGAGGCGGACGAACTGGAGAGCGTGTCCTCAAGACGCATGGGGAACTCGGTCCCCTCCGGAACCTTGACGTCCGCCATCGCTAAAGTGGGCACGAGGAACCCCACAGCGAACGCCGCGGCAGCAACTTTAAACCTCATAATCTTTCCCCCAACCCATCAAGGCCAAGCTAGGGTTGAGCGAGGATGCCGTCTACCCTCAGGCGTGCGGCATTGCAGAAATGGCCCTGCGTCACCCAGGTGGGTGCCCAAAGTGAAATGCGCAAAAGCAAACAAGCTGCACCTTGAGCCTTGAGATATTCACGATTAACGTGTGTGTGGGCTGGATATTCCATCTTAGATCGGGCTCAAATCAGCATCCTTCCCGCTGCTCAGGGGGTCTAATGCCGCAGATTGTAGTGGGGAATTTCGCCGTCGAAATCGGCGTTGTCTCCAACGCCGGTGCGTACGGCGACGGGACTGTAACTCAGGCTACCTCCAGCACTATCACCGTTCACTATCCAGACGTGAGTGTGGACGAGCACTACTACGGAACTTTTCTATATGACGGAACGGGTGGCCTCGCTGGCGGCACGCTCACCGCTTACGATCAAGTCTTAAATGGCCAGTACATTGTACAGGTCACAGAGCTAAGCCTTTCGGCAACCCAGGTTGCTAACGCGATAATTTCCGGGAATGCCAGTCAACTACTACAACTTGCATTGGGTGGAAACGACTACGTTTTTTCGAACGTCTACGATGACACGATCTATTCTCAAGGAGGCAATGACACTGTAATTGCGCTCGACGGGTACGATTCCGTAGATGGCGGTAGCGGCAATGACGACCTGAACGGAAACAAGGGCGACGACACTGTTCGCGGGGGCCTAGATGCGGATTTCGTCCGCGGCGGGCAGGGTAACGATCTTGTCTACGGCGATGACGGAGACGACGTCCACGTCAACGGGAACATTGGCAACGACACCGTTCGCGGCGGCAATGGTGCGGACTCTGTGTATGGCGGCCAGGGCAACGATGCGATCTACGGCGACGCCGGTAATGACTACATCTCGGGAGACCTAGGCTCGGACACGCTGACGGGCGGAGCAGGTGCAGACACCTTCCGCCTCGGCTTGAACGGCGGCCATGACTACGTGACGGATTTCAGCGCCAGCCAAGGTGATCGCGTGGTTCTCGATCACGGCGCGACGTACACGACGAGTCAGTCGGGGGCGGATACCCTCGTGACCTTGAGCACCGGCGAGCAGCTCACCCTGCAGGGGGTGACGGCAGCCAACCTGCCAAGCGGATGGATCGTCGTCAGCTAAGCAAACCGGCCTTGCAGACAGTCATCTCGAATGACACCGTTCCCCATCTCTAAGGAGGAAGCGATGTCCCTACTGGTTCGTGCGCTCGCCGCGTCTGCGGTCCTGGCTCTAGCCTGCCCCGCCTTTGCTGATGCAGGCGGTCCGTACAAGCTCGACGCCAAGGGCAAGTGTCACGACGCGAAGGGGGCCTTTACGAAGGCGGACATGTGCAAAGCCCCAGGCGCTGCGGCCAAGCCGCAGAAGTGCCGGGATGCGAAGGGCAAGTTCGCCAAGTGCGGAACAGCAGGCGCTCAACCGGCCAAATAACGGTTGCGCCTGGCTCGACGCCGCGTAAGTGCCAACAGAGCGATTTTCTGGCCCGGGATCCTTATCCGCCGCTTAGGCGCCGCTCCCATCGTCGAGAGCCCCAGAGACGGATGAACGGAAGCGCGCCGCATGGTAGCGGTGCGCCATGCCGACATTCACGAATTACCACAAGCCTTACGAGGCAACCTGGGAAAACCTGCTGTTCGGAGCGCTTCGATGGAACCCGGCCGCGCCTCGCACGGTCGTCGAGGTGGGCTCATATGAGGGCTCCTCCGCTTATTGGATCATGCATCGTCTGATGGGCTCGGCCGAAAGCCGCCTGTACTGCATCGACGCTTGGCCTGATGAGGAAGGTGAAGCCCGCTACGAACGCTTCCTCGCTAACATCGCCGAGTTGCCAGGACGAGACCGGATCGAGGTCATCCGGGACTGGTCGCAGAACGCTCTTCGCCGTCTCCTGAGCCAGGGTGTGAAGGCCGACTTGCTCTACATTGATGGCGGACACGACGCGCCCACGGTTCTGCGTGACGTGGTCACGGGCTTCGACCTCCTAAAGGTCGGCGGTTTGATGATTTGCGACGACTATTTGTGGGACGATCCAAGGTTCGGGGGCGGCACGACGCTCGGACGCCCGAAGATCGCCTTGGACTCCTTCACCACCATCTATGCCGATAAGATCCGAATGGTCCGCGGGGCGTCGAACGTCCAAGTCTATTTCCAGAAGATCTCGGACTAAGTCAGGCGATTCGACGGGCGGCCGACCGCCTCAAGCACCCGATCGACCACCGCTGACCAGTCGCCCGGCGTCGGCTGCCGCCACAGCCGCGCGGTCGGATACCAGGGCGTGCGGTCGGGATCGCGCAGCCAGCGCCAGTCGGAGGGGGTCGGGAGCAAAACCCAGACGGGTTTTCCCAATGCGCCTGCAAGGTGGGCGGCGGCGGTGTCGACGGTGATCACGAGGTCGAGGCCGGCGATGATCCGGGCAGTGTCCTGGAGATCCTGCGCGCCCGTTCTGGCAGGGTCCAGGTCCACGGCGCCCGGCAGGGCCAGCAGGCGCGCCGCCTGCTCCCGCGGAAGAGTGCGGTTCTGGGCCACCTGTAGGCCGGCCGCGGTCATGACGCCGATGCAACCCCGGCGCGGCTGTTCCGCCTCTGCGACGAGGTAGGGCGCGTCGGGGAGGGTCTCCAGCGTCAGGCCCACCCGCGCCGGGAGCGACATGGCAGGGGCCCAATAGTCGAACCGGCCGGAAACCGCGCCAATGCGGCTGAGCGTGGGGCAGAGCTGGCGAAAGAGCCGAAGGAGCGGGGGCATGACAGCCCAGGTCAGGCGCTCGGCCGGCAGGCTGGGCAGGAGCCTGGCCATCATGATCTGGTCGCCCAGGCCCTCGTCATGCCAGACGAGCAGCGACTTCCCGTCCAGCGGCTCGTCTCGCCATTCGGGCACGCTCGTCACGGGCGGAATCTTGCGCGGGCGCTGCTCGAAGTGTGGCCACGCCTCCGCGTAACGGCCGAGGCTCAGGAGCGCAGTGGCGAGACGCCAATGCAGATCCGCGCTGGGCTCCAACTCCACCAGGGCGCTGAGCACCGGAACCAGGTCCGCCTCGCGGGCCTGGCGGGCCAGGATCATGCCGAGGTTGTGCAAGGCCGGCGCCGTCCGCGGCGCATGAGCGAGCACCTCGCGATAGCCGGCCTCGGCCGCGGCCAGGTCACCGGCCCGATGCGCGGCGACGGCGGCGCGAAAGCGGTTCTCGGC
>Ga0207641_10005561_pt1 | contig 10741 bp, 8 predicted proteins | sample KBSSwiS62_FD_184306 | JGI IMG/M metagenome (GOLD analysis project Ga0207641, IMG submission 184306) | Switchgrass rhizosphere microbial communities from Kellogg Biological Station, Michigan, USA - KBS Switchgrass S6-2 (SPAdes) (version 2) | ecosystem: Host-associated > Plants > Roots >... | reverse complement strand
CAATCGATGAAGCGATACCCCAGGCCGACCACCGTCTCGATCTGGCGGCCCGCCGTCTTCAGCTTGCTGCGCAGGCGCCCGACGTGCACGTCGACGGAGCGTGTCTCGACGAGCCGTTCGTAGCCCCAGACGCGCTCGAGGAGACGGTCGCGCGAGATGACGCGGTTCTTGTTCTGGACCAGATACTGCAGCAGCTCGAACTCGCGGCGCGTCAAGCGCACCGGCGCGCCATCGACGGAAATGGCGATGGCGTCGAAATCGGCGCTGAGCCGCTCGCCGCGATACAGCGTCGCGCGCATCGCGCGGTCGTCGCGAGCCGAGCGGCCGCGGCGCAGCACGGCGCGCACCCGCGCGGTCAGCTCGCGGAGGCTGAAAGGCTTGGTGACGTAATCGTCGGCGCCGTGCTCGAGGCCGGCTACGCGATCGTCTTCGCTGGTGCGGGCCGTGAGCATGATGATCGGCACGTGCGGCACGTCGGCCCGCGATCGCAGGATGCGGCAGACGTCGAGACCGCTGATGACTGGCAGGTTCAGGTCGAGGATGATCAGATCGGGCGGCTGTTCGGTCACCGCCGCCAGCGCGGCATCTCCTGAAGAGACGATCTCGGCGTCGGCGTCGCCGCCCCGCTCGAGCGTATGCTTGATGAGTCCGGCGATGTCGTGCTCGTCTTCGACGATGAGGACCTTGTGTCTGGGCATGGACAGGGAGGGAGGGTACCGACCGGGGGTATCGGGCACGTGTCTAAGATGTTAATTGTGGGTTAACGGCCTCTTTGGTATTCTGCAAACGGCTCATCCGCGGGACACTACGTCTCGTTGGCGAAAGGAGTACCGTGCGTCAGTCGGCTTCCAGGGCTTCCTGGCTTCTAACTGGTGTGTGCGCCGCGGTGTTGACGCTTACCGCGGGTACGCGTCCAGCTGAAGCACAGTTCACGCCGTTCAGTCACGACACTCGGAACATTCTGGAAGGCAACTGGCAATCGTGCCGCGAGCGCGACGGGCAGTATTCCGAGCGCGTGTACGACCATGCGGTCAGCGGCGTCAGCAAGTTCGAAGTCCACCTGGGTCCGCGCCGCGAGTTCGCGATCTTTGCCGGCGTCCAGGACGCGCACCGCGAACACGATTCTCCCGACAACCTCCTCAAGCCGTTCCGCGTCGTCCTCGACGCGGGGCGCGCCAAGCAGCAGTGGGAGATCCCGTCGCTGAACCTCAGGTTCACCGTCACTCTGGCGGGCGGCTCGCGCACTGACTGCGAGAGCTGGTACATCCTGCTCGAGCCGCTCGAGAAAACATCGCACTGAACTCGAGGCAGCCCTCAAGGGCTGCGCCACGAGCACCACCGCACACTCAGGCAGCCCGCTTCGACCCGACGATCGTGCTACGCATGGGGTAGTTGCAACATCGGTACATCGAATTCGCGACGATGTGATCTCGTCGCCGCGCGGCTGTTACATCTGTCCGCTATCCTGCTGAGCATGCGAGGGCAGAGATTTCCGGTCTGACGATTGGCGTGATCGTCTGCGCGCACAACGAAGCGCGACTGCTTCCTGCCTGTTTGCATTCCCTTCTGGCCCAGACGCGGCCAGCCGACGACATCCTGGTCATCAACAATGCGAGTACCGATGAGACGGGCGCCGTGGCGCGTGCCGTGCCGGGCGTCCGCGTGGTGGACGAACCCGCGAAAGGTCTTGTGGTGGCGCGCGAGACTGCGCGTCACTCCGCGCGGACAGACATCGTCGCGTATGTCGACGCTGACTGCCGCGCGCCCATTTTCTGGCTGGAGCGCGTCGAGCGGCGGTTTCAGCGCCGCGACGCGCCGGTAGCGGTGACGGGGCCGTACCGATTCTACGACTGGGACTGGCGCGGTCGCGCGCTGCTGCGGATCTACGACCATGCGGTCGCGCCGCCGACACACGCCGCGGTCCACTTCGCGCTGGGCATCGGCGCGATCCTGTACGGCGGCAATTTCGCGGTCCGCCGCGAGGCGCTGGATCGGATTGGCGGATTCGACCGCCGTATCGAGTTTCACGGCGAGGACACCAACCTCGGGCGTCGGCTGACGCCGGTCGGCCGCGTGGCGCTCAACCGCGGCTGCTGGGTCTGGACGTCGGCTCGCCGCTATCACGCCATGGGCAAGGCCGCGGTGTTCAATCTGTACGTCCGAAACTTCTGGTCCGAAATCCTGCGGCACCGGCCGGCGGATACGGATCATCTGGATGTGAGGGCGTGATGAACGTGCTCACATTCGACAGATCCGTGCGCAGGGGAGTCACGAAAGCACGAACGCACGAAAAAGAATGGAATTGGTTTCGTGTGTTCGCGTTTTCGTGGCGGCCGATGGTCGCGCAGGCGGGGCGATAGATGCCCGGGTACGAGCCGTTTCTGCTCTGCGATTTTCACGTCCACACCCGCTGGAGCGATGGACGGCTGTCGCTGCGCGAGGTGGTGGATCTTTACGGCAAGACGAGGCGCTTTGACGTCATCGCGATCACCGATCACATTCTGATGGAGCGCGACATGTTCGCCCGCGCCGGCCGGATGATGTCGCTCGGGCGGCGCGAGTTCTCGGTGACGGCGGAACGGTTCGACGCGTATCTCAACGAGATCGAGGCGGAAGCGCGCCGGGCGCGCCGTCTCTACGACCTGCTCGTCCTCCCCGGCGCCGAGATCACGCAGAATCACATCCGCAGCAAGAAGAACTCACACATCGTCGCGCTGAACATCCGCGAGTTCATCAGCGCCGACCAGCCGGCCGAGGACATCCTCCGCGACATCCGGCGGCAGGACGCGCTGAGCATCGCCTGCCACCCGCATCACCGCACGACGCGCCGCATCGAGATCAGCACCTGCTATCTGTGGGATCACCGCAAGCGGCTGGCGGAGCTGGTCGACGTGTGGGAGGCCGCCAACCGCGACGACCTCTTCTCGGTGACCAGCCTCAAGCACTATCCCTACGTGGCGAGCAGCGACTTCCACAAGCCCAAACACCTCTATTCGTGGAAGACGCTGCTGCGGTGCGAGAAGAGCTGGGACGCGATCGCGCGGACGCTGCGCGCCAACGTCGACGTCGCGCTGACGCTCTATCGCAACGGTTCCTGGGCAGCCTGATCGCGACAAGGACACAGAGGAGAACAGAGGACACAGAGGCTGGCAGCCGCCTCTGTGTCTGTTTGCACTAACTGCCGGCGGCCTCTGGTAGCGCAGGCCTTTAGGCCTGCCAACGGCCGCCGGGGCAGCCCTAAAGGGCTGCGCTACTTGCTACCAAAGTACTTTCACGCCCAACTGCACCTGCCGCTGATCGAACGTGCTGGTGATGGTGCCGAACGTGGAATTGCTGCGGTTGGCGGCGGGCGGCGTAAAGTTCACGCGATTGAAGAGATTGAACGCCTCGAGCCTGAGCTGCAGCCGCGCCTGTCCGCCGAGCGCGACGTTCTTGCTGGCGGCGAGATCGAACTGCCAGAAGTTCGGTCCGCGCACGTTGTTGCGCGGCGCGTTGCCGAACGGCTGACTCTGATCGGTCGGCAGGACGACGCACGCCGGGTTGAACCACTGCGTGATCGACTGCTGACCTGACGGCGCGTACGGGTCGCACGTGATGTTCGGGCGGTAGTTGTTCGCGCCCGAGAAGTCGTTCGTGATCGCTGACACCTGGAACGGTGGGGCCGGCGAATAAGTGAACGTCACCATCTCGCCGGGTGTGATGGTGTTGATGCCGCCCAGCTGCCAGCCGCCGACGACGACGTCGAGCGCCGTCGGGATGCCGTTGCCCCAGCGTTTGCCGTGGCCGAAGGGCAGCGCCACCACGAAGCTCGTCGTGCTGTTGTACGGCTGATGGTAGGAGCCGAGGCCGAAGTCCGCGTCCAGGTTCCGGAGGTCCTGCGGCGCCGGGAAGTTGCCATTCTGATTCTCGAGCGCGCCGGCCGAATTGTCTTCCGCCTTCGACAGCGTCAGCGAACTGAGGAGCGTGACCTCCGTCCCCATCCGCCACTCGTACTTGGCCTGGAACGCCTTGTACCGCGACTTGCCGCCGTTGAAGACGTAGGTGATGTCGCCGAAATTTGAAATCGGCCGCCGCGACGCGAGCGGGATGTTGGTCGTCGGGCTGTTGGGCACCGCCTGGTTGTAGTTCGCGACCAGCAGCAGATCGTCCGCCTTGTTGCCAACGTAGGCGACGTCCACCAGCATGTTCGGACCGAACTCGCGCTGATACGACAGGTACCAGCTCTGGACGGGGCTCGAGTGGTAATCCCTCGGGATGTAGCTGATGAGGGCGGTCAGCGGATTGAACTTCGACGAGTCGGTCAGACCCGCCGGATAACCCTGCTCCGTCGGCCGGAACGACGCCAGCGTCGCGTCCCCCTGCACCACCGCCGCTCTCACGACCTGAGGACCGTTGATGCCGAGGAGGTTGGCGGATCCGATGCGGTTGACGTGGACGTAGCTGGTACCCCAGCCGCCGCGGACGACGTTCCTGGGCGCCACGGTGTAGGCAAACCCGAGCCGCGGGCCGAAGTTGTTCCGGTCGGGATCGACGAGCGCCCGATCGGCAATCGATCCATCCTTCGCGGTCAGCATCACCTTGTTGACCGGATCGAAATTCGTCAGCGCGTTGTTGGCTTCCCACATCGGCGACGCGTATTCGTAGCGCAGGCCGGCGTTCAGCGTCAGCTTGTCGTTGACGCGGATATCGTCCTGCACGTACATGAAGTGGAGATTCTGGCGCATGTTGGCGATGTAGAAGGTGCTGAGCGCGTACTGCGATCGCAGGCCCAGCATGAAGTCCGCCAGGTTGTACAGGTTGTTGTTCGCGAGCGTGCTCACCGGCTTGGTGAAATTGCCGGTGTAGCTATCGAGGCCGTACAGGGGGTTCACGTCCTGCACCTCGACGTTGACCCGCTGGAACTCGTAGCCCGCCTTGAGCGACTGCTTGCCCATCAGCCACGAGTAATTGATCTTCGGGTTGTAGACCGTCGGGTACTGCCACTGCGGATTGGTGGCCTGTCGGCCGAACCCGGCGTAGCCGTTGATCGCCTGCGACGGCAATCCACCCGAGATGCGTGCGTCGGTCGGGAGCCCGGTGATGCCGAACGTGTCCGCTTCGCCGAGGGCCGGCGGATTCTTGCCGCCCTGCGTGTTCGACCAGCCGAACCGGACCTCGAGCAACGACCGGTCGCTCGCGACGTAGGTGGCGCCAAGCACGAGCTGCTTGTTGCGCGTGTAGATGTTGCCATTGCCGCCGCCGCCGGAGGGCAGCGGAATCGGCGCCTGATCGTTGGTGTTGAGGCTGCGCCATCCGTAACGGCCGAACATCGACAGCTCCGGACTCACCTGCAGATCGATTTTGCCGCCCGCCTTGTCGGTGTCGTTGGTCAACTCCTGGAGGATCGAGTAGTTGTTGGCGGCGCCGGCCAGATTCGGCGCCGGCAGCCCGCCGAGGACCTTGCGGGCAAACGCCGTCATCGGAATCGCCGTGCCGGCCGGGTACACGACACCGCTACGCGGGTCGCGAATGTCGACGCTGAGAATGCCGGCGTTCTGCGTCGCGGTCGGGAGGGTCGAGAACACCGTCGTTTTTCGCGTTTGCCGGAATCCTTCGAAATCGCCGAAGAAGAACGCTTTGTTCCTGACGATCGGTCCGCCCAGCACGCCGCCGTACTGGTTGCGGCGGAGCGGCGGCTTCTGGCCGTCCGGTGGCGTGAAGAACGTCGTCGCGTTCAGCTTGGTGTCGCGGAAGAACTCCCACGCGTCGCCGTGAAACTGGTTCGCGCCGCTGCGGTAGGCGACGTTGACCGTCGCGCCGGCGGCGCGCCCATACTCGGCGCTCTGATTGTTGGTGACGACGCGGAACTCGCTGACGGCGTCCGGCGCCGGCTGCATCACCTGGTTCGAGAAGCCCTGATTGCTGGTGCCGTAGGCGTTGTTGTCGACGCCGTCGATCAGGAAGTTGTTGAACGTGCTGCGCAGACCGTTGACATTGAACGCGCCCTCGCGCGGCGTGCCGTTGGTGCTCTTGTTCAGCGCGGACTGTCGGACGCCGGTGGAAAGGAGCGCCAGGGCGGAGTACTCGCGGCCGTTGAGGGCGAGCTCGCGCATCTGGTCGCCGGTGATCACCTGGCTGCGCTGGCTCGAGTCGGTCTCGATCAGCGGCGACGAGCCGGTGACCACGACCTTCTCGGACAGTTGGCCGACCGCCAGCTGCATGTCGACGCGCAGCCGGGCGCCGACCTGCACCTGGACGTTGTCGGTGAGCGCGATCGAGAAGCCTTGTTTTTCAGCCGTGACGAGGTAGATACCGCCTTTGACCGTGACGAACTCGTAGGTGCCGTCGCCCGTGGTGGTCCGGGTCAACGAGACGCCGGTCGCCGTATTGGTCAACGTGACCTTGGCGTCGGGCACGACAGCGCCGGACTGGTCGCGGACCGTACCGACGACGGACGCGGTCTCGAATTGCGCGCGCGCCGACGAGGCGCACGCGAGCAGCAGAATCAAGCCGAACAGAACACCGCCCCAGGAACGTCGCATGTGAATGGCCTCCCCTAATGTGCGCCGAATTGTACCAGCGTGACATTACGCGGAGGCCAACAGAAAGTAAACGACTTACGGCTACCGCGGACTGAAGCCCACTGTCAACGATACTGACACGCTGCGTCCCGACATGAGCGTCAGGATGTCGCCCGGCGAGGCGGCGTTCGACTTCGCCGAGGCCGCGCTCACCGCGGTGATGGCGTGGCTGTCGGTCAGGTTGTTCACCGCAAACCGCATCCTCGACTGGGACAGTCTCGAGGATCCCCGCACGGTGTAGTTGAAGAAGAGATTCGTGATGTTGAACGGATCGATCGGAATCGCCTGGTGGATGGTCGTGTTGTCGTTGTACATCTGGCCGACTCGTTTGCTGAACAGCCCGACGTTCCAGTTCCCCAGGTTGTAGGTGAGGCCGATCGTCTCGGTGTCGCTCGGAGCGTTCTGCACCCAGAGGTCCGAATCGGTGTATTTCGCCGTGCCTTTGGTGGCGTTCAGGTACACGGCCACGCCGCGGCCGACGAGAATCGTGCTCTCGGCCTCAATCCCCTGCGTGATCGATTCGCCGTTGAGGAAATACAGCGTGTCGCCGGTGACCGTGTCGAAGGTCGACGAGTAATCGCTCTCGAAGTTGATCCGGTAGAAATCGAGATCGAGCGTGGCGCGTCGCGACTTCCAGACCGAGCCGATCTGCACCGTGTCCGCGAGGATCGGCTTCGGCAGCGTTCCGACCTGCGCGTTCTTGACGTCGAAGACGCTGGTCGGCGGAATGTTCTGACCTCTGCCGGCCTGTGCGTACATCGACCAGTACGGCTGCAGGAGGACGTGCGCGTCGATCGATGGCAGCCAGGCGTGGTACTCGGCCACGTGATTCACGGACGCCGCCCCGTTGAGGTTGCCGACCGTCTTGCCGTTGTCCGCAAACTGGGTGAAATTCTGGCGGTAGTACGCGTACTTCATGCCCGCCGTGACGGTCAGATTCGGCAGTGCCCGCCATCCGTACTCCGCATAGGGCTGCAGGGTCGTCGTGCCGAACATCTCGTGGAAGTTGGGGAGCGCCGCGTCGATCCAGGTGCGCGGATCGGATGGCGTCTGATACCGATCGGTCGATGCGTACTCGGACCACAAGCCGGTCCGGAAGACGCCGCGATTCGACACATAGGTTACCGGCAGGTTGTTGCCGTACTTGCGGTAGCTGTTCAACTTGTCCGTGGCACTCGTCGTCGTGATCGTCGTGACGCCGTTGTAGTTCTGCTTGTTGTAGTAGCGCATCGTGTAGGCCTTGTTGTCGATCGACCAGCCTGTGCCGACGAGCGTTCTGATGCCGACGTATTCGAAGTCGGTCGGGATCGAGTAGAAGTTGAACTTGTAGTACAGCGGAGACGACGGATCGTCGGTCATCAGGAAGTCGTCACCGAACTGCGCGATCTGCGCGCGCGTCGATCCCTTCTGATTCGGCGTGTTGCTCGACAGGTGCATGATCGAGCTGAACGCGGTCAGCGAGGTGTTGTCGGTCGCCTGATACTGGTATTTGGCCGAGAACGCGTCGCGCTTCTGGAAGTTGAAGGTCTGATAGCCGTCCGACCGCATCTCGTGCACGTCCGCGATCAGGCGCGACCGGCCGTCGCGGCCGAACCGGCCGGTGTTGAAGTCGACGTCCACCAGCCGCGTGTTGAACGAACCGTACGACACGGTCCCGTTCAGCAATCGCTCTGCATTCAACGATCGCGACAGCAGGCTGACTGACCCGCCGAAGGTCGAGGGGCCGATCGACGCAGCCGATCCCGGGCTGCGGTCGAATACAGTCGATCCGATCGTCTGCGCCGGAAAGAACACCCACGAGTGGTGCGTCGGATCGTTGGTGTCGTTGAAGGGGATCCCGTCGTAGGTCATGCTGTAGTAGCCGTCCTTGAAGCCGCGGAAGAACGTCTTCGTGTCCCCCAGGCCCGGACCGTTCGCGCTCACACTGAAAGTGCCGGGCGCCATCTGCAGCACCTGGCTGTAGTCGGAGACCGGCGACGTGTAGTTCCTGATGTACTCGTTGCTGATCAGCGACTGCGCGGAGCGCGCCGTCAGCGACGCTTGCGAGGGGGCCGCCACCGCTGCGGCTGGAAGCGCCGCCGACACGGTCACGGACTCCGTGATGTTGGCGACGTTCAGCCGAATCGCGAGCTCCTCCGTGTTCCCGCCCGTCAGCTGAACGCCGGTCCGGCGCACGGTGTCGAAGCCGGGGACGTACACTTCGATGGCATACGAGCCGGGATTGAGATTGGCGATTGAAAAATGACCTGCCCCATCGGTGGTCGTGGTGCGCGTCTCGCCGCTGGTCTCGTTTCGGGCCAGCACCGGAGCACCGACCACGGCCTTGCCGTCCGGATCGAGCACGGCGCCGGCGACGGTCCCAGTCGCTGACCGAGTCTGCGCGAGCAGGGCCTCGGACCTTGTCAGGAACGCGGCGAAGACGAGCAGTAGAACACTACACAGTCGAAGGACGCGGCGGGCATGCGACATTTGAACCTCGCGAAAAGAGGAAGTACGCGGATGCGAGGTTCGACGGTACGAGGGGGGAGTGGAATTCGTGTATCGACTACGTCAATTCGGTGTAACAAACCTCCGGCTGGCAGGCTCGATCCTACCGTCTGGGAAACTGATCCGGGTTGTTGGTGAAGAGTGCGTCGATCCCGAGTTCATAAAGAAAGTGTTGCATCTCGTCGCGCACGGTCGGGAACGCCATCTTGTCGTCGTCTTTCTTGAACGTCCACGACGTCACCGTCATGCCGAGCGCGTGCGACGCCTTCACCATCTCGGGGTGTCGCGCGATGACAACCTTCTCGGGCGCCATCCCGTTCGAAAACTTCGACAGCTCCTTGAGCCGCGCGTCGGTGACGTCTTCGTCTCTCGACGTCAGGAAGACGCGGGGGATGGCTGGCAGGTCGGTTGCGACACGGCGAATCGTCGCTTCGTCGAACGATTGAATGATGACCGGCATCGTCTTCATCGAGGCTGGAGTGTCGAGTCCGAGCTTCTTGACGACCGAGACGAAGATCTTCTCCATGTCGACGCCGCGCGACGTGTAGAGCGGGGGCGACTTGAGCTCCGGGTAGATGCCGCCGTGTCCGCGCACCAGCGCGATCATCTCCTCGAAGGTGAGGATCTTCTCGCCGGCGAACTTCGGGTTGAACCACGTGCCGGCGTCGAGACGTTTGATCTCGGCGAGTGTGAAATCGTTGGCGAGCCAGTGTTTGCCCGGCCGGCGCGTCGACTCGGTCGCGGCTGTCGCCGCCGACGCGCGATCGGGAAAGACCTCTGCGACGTTCGTCGTGCGCTCGAGCGTGTCGTCGTGCAGGCAGATGAGGATGTTGTCCTTGGTGACGGCGAGGTCGGGCTCGATGAAGTCAGCCTTCTGCTCGATCGCCAGCTTGTAGGCCGCGGCGGTGTGCTCGGGTGCATACCCTGACGCGCCGCGGTGGGCGATGAGTTGCTTCGGGGCGTCTGCCGCGCGCGGGGCGACCGCGAGCGCGAGGACGGTCAGGGCGATCCACATTCCAAACGGCAGCATCCGCATGGCGGCGATTATAGCGTTGCGCTGACGCCCTCGTGGGTCACAAGCGTGTGAACCCGCTGGCGGATATCGTCGCGGATGGCCCGCACGCGCTCGAGCGGCTGACCGGCCGGATCGTCGAGCGGCCAGTCGTCACGCTGCAGCCCTGGCACGTACGGGCATTCGTCGCCACAACCCATCGTGACGAGCAGAGACGCCTGCTCGGCCACTGTTCGTGTCAGCCGCTGCGGCGTCGCCGCCGAGACATCGATCCCGGCTTCCCGCATTGCCTCGACCACCACGGGGTTCACGCGCTCGGCGGGCTGCGTGCCCGCCGAGACCGCGCGCGCTTTCGACGGATCAGCGAGCGCGTTGAAGAACGCCGCCGCCATCTGCGATCGCCCGGCGTTGTGGACGCAGGCGAAGACGACCGTGATCACGGCTTGCAGCAGTCGGTGCCGCAGCAGGGTTGCGGCGCCGGCTTCGTGGCGCGCACGAACGCGCTGGCGAACCGTCCGTCGGCGATGTCATAGACGCGCCAGCGCTCCAAATCGACGCCGCTGAATCCGGCGCGCGTTAACTTGCCGCGGTACTCTTCCTCCTCGAGCGCGCCGGCGATGCACCCGATCCACGCTTCGGCGTCGCGACGGATGTCGTCCGGCACTTCCCCGCGTACCACGAC
>Ga0207641_10005560_pt1 | contig 10742 bp, 8 predicted proteins | sample KBSSwiS62_FD_184306 | JGI IMG/M metagenome (GOLD analysis project Ga0207641, IMG submission 184306) | Switchgrass rhizosphere microbial communities from Kellogg Biological Station, Michigan, USA - KBS Switchgrass S6-2 (SPAdes) (version 2) | ecosystem: Host-associated > Plants > Roots >... | reverse complement strand
GCTGAATGCGGCCTACGGCATGGGACGCCAAACCGCGTCGTATCGCGGCCATCTCATCACCTACCACGGCGGCGACCTGCCCGGTTTTCATTCGCAGGTCTCGTTCATGCCGAAGGAGAAGATCGGTGTCATCGTGCTGGTCGTCGGCAACCACACGGCGCCGCTCTACAACTACGTCAGCTACAACGTCTACGAGCGCCTGCTCGGCCTGGACCAGACGCCGTGGATTCAGCGTGGTCTCGACATCCGGCTGAAGGGCAAAGAGGCCGGTATGGCGGCGCGCAAGAAAGCCGGTGAGGATCGCGTGCAGAACACGAAGCCATCGCACGCGCTCACCGATTATGTCGGCGAGTACGAGAACGCCGCCTACGGCTCCCTCAAGGTCGGCTTGAAGAACAACGAACTCCAGTTCGATTTCCACAAGATCGAGTTGCCGCTCGCGCACTTTCACTACGACCGGTTTGATACACCGAACGATGAAGAGAACGGCAAGTGGTCGGTGAACTTCCGCACCAATCCACAGGGCGACATCGAGGACGCGGTGATGTCGCTCGACGAGGCGGAAACGACGTTCACGCGCAAACCAGAGAAGCCCCAGCCTGCGCTGCTTACGCAGCTGGCGGGTGAGTACCAGACGCCGACCGGCATGAAGATCCAAGTAAAGTATCAAGAGGCCACCGGCCTGTCGCTGGTCCCGCCGGGGTCGCCTCCCTTGCACCTGGCGCAGGTCAAGGGGTTGCGGTTCCGGACACCGCAGTTCGGCGATGTGGTGTTCGAGTTCGTGGTCGAGGGCGGTCAGGTCAAGGCGCTGAAGCAGCGCGATCCGGGCGGCGAGCTGTCGTTTCCGAAAGTGGTGCCGTCGCGATGAGCGTCGGGCATACGTCGGGGTCGGATACCGTATCCGACCCCATGATGCGCTGGCTGACCGCGAGCGCGTTCAGCGCGGCGCTGGCGGCCGTCGCGCTGGCGTCGGCCGGTAGCCTTCACGCGCAGGCGCGCCCGGCGGCGCCACCGTCGAAGCTCCGGTTCGACGTGTCGTTCATCCCGCAGGCTCACGAGGGCCCGATCACCGGCCGGGTGTTCGTGATGGTGACGCGCAGCATCGACAGAGTACCCGAGCCGCGGCTCCAGATCGGCCGGACCGGCGTGCCGTTTTTCGGCCGCGACGTCCAGCGCCTCGCGCCCGAGCAGATTGTTTCGATCGACAGCACCGATCTCGGCTCGCCGATCGACAGCATCACCGATATCCCCGCCGGAGATTACTTCGTACAGGCGATGGTCGTCGTCTACACCGAGTTTCACCGCGCGGACGGCCACGTCGTCTGGATGCACGACGATCAGTGGGAAGGCCAGCGCTGGAATCGATCGCCCGGCAACCTGTACAGCGCTGTCCAGAAGGTCCGCATCGATCCAGCGAGCAACGCCGTCATCCGGTTGGTCGCCGATCAGGCGCTTCCGCCGATACCGGTGCCGCCCGACACCAAGTACGTCAAGCGGATCAAGTTCCAGAGCCCGATGCTGACGAAGTTCTGGGGCCGGCCGATCTATCTGGGCGCGGTGGTGCTGCTGCCGCGCGACTACGACCGCGAAACGATCAGCTATCCCGTCAACTACGTCCAGGGCCACTTCTCGACGGCGCCTCCCCATGGCTTTGACGAAGCCAACGACTTCTCGAAGGCGTGGCTGAGCGACGGGTTTCCGCGGATGCTGGCCGTCACGTTTCAGCATCCGACGCCGTACTTCGACGATTCCTACGCGGTGAACTCGGTGAACAACGGTCCGTACGGCGACGCGATCATGCAGGAGCTCATTCCCGAGGTGGAGAAGCGCTTCCGCGTGATCCGCGAGCCGTACGCGCGGATTCTCTCGGGCGGCTCGACCGGCGGCTGGGAGGCGGCGGCGCTCCAGATGTTCCATCCCGACTTCTTTGGCGGCGCGTGGTCCTACTGCCCCGACTCCGTCACCTTCATGGATGTCGAGGGCGTCAACATCTACGAGGACGAAAACGCGTTCTACAAGTTGTACGACTGGCGGAAGGTGCCGACGGCGAACAGCCGGATGGTGAACGGCCAGCTGGTGATGACGTCGCAGCAGCGCAACTACTTCGAGCTGGTCAACGGGACGCGCGGGCGGTCCGGTGAGCAGATCGACATCTGGTCGGCCGTCTTCGGTCCTTTGGGAAAGGACGGGTATTTCGAGCCGCTCTTCGACAAGCGGACCGGCGTCATCAACAAGCAGGTGGCCGCGTACTGGAGAGAGCACTATGACCTGCTCTACTACCTGCAGCGGAACTGGTCCACCGTCGGCCCAAAACTCGTCGACAAGCTCTATTTCTACACGGGCGACGTCGACACCTATTACCTGAACAACTCGACGAAGGAGCTCGAGAAGTGGATGAAGACCACGACCAACCCCCACTACGAAGGGTTTTTCATGTACGGCAACAACAAGCCGCACTGCTGGAGCGGTCCGGTCTCGTCGTCAGAGCGCCTGAGAGAGATCGCGCAGTTCATTCAGCGCAAGCGCCCGGAAGGCGCCACGACGTCTTGGTGGACGTACTGAACCACGTTTCTGACGTCTACGATGGAGAGACTCTCATGAAGTCGACGGTCTTTCGGGTCATGTGGCTGTCCGTTCTCTTCGTCGCCGCGGCCGAGGCGCAAGCGGTCAAGAACGCGCGCCTCGTCGAGATGGTCACCCGCATGGCGAAGATCGGCCGGGCATCGTCGCCGACCTTCTCGCCAGACGGCACGCGGCTCGCCTATGTGTCCGACCAGACCGGTGTGCCACAGGTGTGGGTTGTCCCAACTGCCGGCGGCGCGCCCGTGCAGGTGACCACCGGCGACGACCCGGTCGGCCGTGTCGTCTGGTCCCCTAACGGCGAGTGGCTGGCGCTGTCGATCGCGCCTGGCGGCGGAATGAACACGCAGATCTATGTCGTCCGTGCGGACGGGAGTGGACTGCGCCGGTTGACCGACGGCGGAAGGGAAACCAACAACCTCGGCGACTGGACGCACGATGGGCGGCGCATCACGATGGGTTCGAACCGCAGCAATCCTTCGGCGATCGACGCCTACTTCGTCGATCCGACAAACGGCGCGCGCGATCTCGTCTCCGCCAACAAGGGATTACAGACGCTGGAAGATGTCAGCCGCGACGGCACGCTCGCGCTCGTCGGCCGGTTGCGCGGGCGCGGCGACAACGATCTCTATCTCGTCAATCTCCAGTCCCACACGGAGACGCTCGCGACGCCTCACGACCCGCCCGGTTCATTCGCCGGACAGCTGGCGCCGGATGGCCGTGCGATCTATCTCTCGTCCGATAAAGACCGCGACCATTCAGCGTTCGCGCGCATTCGAATCGAAGCGGGCAAGGTCTCTCCCCCGGAGGTGGTTGCCGGAAGGGACGACGGGGAGCTCAGCGGCTTCGAGATCGCGGACCAGGGCACGACTGCGGCGCTGCTGTGGAACGTTGCCGGCCGCAACGAGCTGGCGTTCGTCGACCTCGCTTCACGAGAAATCACCGCGGGACCGCGGCTGCCCGGCGAGATCGTCGGCGGCCTCGCGTTCTCCAAAGACGGTCGTCACCTCGCGATGACGATCTCGGGCGCCACCGCGCCGCCGGATATCTGGCTGCTCGACATCTCGACCCGCAAGCTGCGACAGGTGACGCACACGCGTTACGAGGGCACCGATCTCACGACGCTGGTTCGGCCAGAGCTCGTCGCGTTCAAGGCGCACGACGGCCTCGGACTGAGTGGCTGGCTCTATCGCCCGATCGGCCGATCGGGGCCCGCGCCATTTGTCGTGAGCTTCCACGGCGGCCCGGAAGGCCAGGAGCGCCCGGGCTTCCGCAGCGACTACCAGGCGCTGGTCGCGCAAGGGATCGGCGTATTCGCGCCCAATGTCCGCGGCTCGTCGGGCTTTGGCAAACGCTTCGTCAACCTCGACAACGGGCCGCTGCGATTCGAGGGTATCAAGGATCTGAAAGACTGCGTCGACTACCTCGTCACCAATCGTCTTGCGGATCCGAAACGGGTTGGCATCACCGGCGGCTCCTATGGCGGCTATATGACGATGGTCGGCGTCACCTTCTACCCCGATCTCTTCGCTGCTGGCGTAGACCTCTTCGGGATGGTCAATTTCTTCACGTTCTTCGAGAAGACTGAACCGTGGATGGCGGCGATCTCGACAACCGAGTACGGCGATCCGAAGACGCAGGAGAACCTGCTCCGTGATCTGTCACCGCTCGGGAAGCTGGATCGCATCAAAACACCGCTGATGGTCCAGCATGGCGCAAACGACACGAACGTCCCGGTGGTCGAGGCAGAGCAGATCGTCGAGAACCTGAAGCGCCGCGGCGTGCCGGTCGAGTACATCTTGTTTCCGGACGAGGGCCACGGGTTCCGCAAAGAGAAGAACCGCATCACGTCGACGGTGAAGATGGTGGAGTTTTTCGTCGCCCACCTCACCAAGTGATCCGAACACGCGAGTAGCGGCCCTCGAGGGTTACCGGCCGGTCAATGTGGCCGCGAATGCTCGTATCTCCCGGAGCACGTCCGCCTCATTCGACAGAAACATGAAGGGATTGGCGGTCGGCAGTTCAACGATTCGAGCCGTCGGAACGGCAGCCCGAAGATCGTCCTGCCATCTACTGTACATAGCGCGCGTTGCCGCATACTCCTGACGTAATGCGGCGCCCTCCTGTTCGTTGTGGATGGTATAGCGACCGGCGACTTTCTCGAACGGCCCGTCCGCCTGGTAGATCGCCAGTACGGGCACGCGTATACGCGAATAGTCTGGCTTGATCCTGGCATCCACAGTGATCGCCCGACGAATCTCGAGAGATATCAGCGATCGGCCCACCGAACCGTCTGGATTCGCCGCGAACTGTTGACGCAATTCAGCTTCGGGAGAGCTGAACCCCTGATCGCGTTGGCCGAGAGTTTCGAAGTGCCTCGAATGAGGTGAGGTCAGGTGCACGTGGCTTGATCGGAGGCGGCAGCGTTGTGACGTGCCGACCAGGAGAGATTTTTGAAGGTTCAGGGAGTCGAGCACCTCGAGCACATCGTTCGCGGCGCTGCACGGCATACCGGTGGTGGGCTTGTCGAAGGCGCCGATTCCTCGTCGCGTAATGGCGTAGACATGAAACTGATTCGTCAACTTCGGAGCGAAATCGTCGTACGCATGCCCGGTCAGGTAGCATCCGAGCAACACCAGGGGTGGGCCTGATTCACCCCAGCCCAGTACTTCCAGTCGAACTGACGAATCGACCGCGATCCACCGAACCTGGTGCGGTGAGGGATCGCGCCATGTCGGCGCAGACTGCGGCGCTGGCTGGGCCACGACAGCCTGAGTCACCGACAACGCGAGACCGAGAGCACGCACGGTTCGGGTCAGCGCCAGACGAACGAACAAGTGCGGTGCCGGGATGTCGGGCGTGGTCGTGAAGACGTGAGACGTTGATGAAATGCCTCTAGCCCTCACTCCCAACCCGCCCACTTGCTGAGCGGGACGCCCCGCCTGAGCACTCGGTGCAGCTCGATCCGGAGGCGCTTGTAGAAAACGTTGGATCGATTCTCGAGATAGCTGAAATCGCAGACCGGTGCCTGCGCGACCGGACCGTTGAGCCTCGAGTTCGAACCATTCACTTTGTGCTCCCCCATCAGCCGGTCGGTTTCCTCGACGGCTTCACGGAGTCGCCCCATCGTCGCGGCCTCCACCGCCAGCGGATCCAACGTTTTCCACGGCCAGCCAAGCCACGCTCGGAGGGTCACGAGTTGTTCAGCGTCGGTCATGTTGGGAGTCTCCTAGCCGGCGTTGCGGACGCCATCTGACGACGAGATCGCCGAGCGCCTGAAGCGGCAGACGAGAGCGCGTCTGAAGGAAAGTCGCCAGCTACCCGATGCGACGAAACAGACGCTCAGAAAAACGTGGAAAGGGCGCTAGCTACGCGACGGGGCGGCGACCGACAGCGAGCGCTGGGCCTTGGGGCAGCGAGACGACCTCTATGGACGCTTGGAGACGAGCGATCGGTTGCTTGGTAGGGGCGGGCTTCATGTCAGCCATGAGCTTGTCGATGCGGGCGAGACGTTCGGCCGTGTTGTCCCGTTCGATTGCCATCTCGGGCCGTGCCTTTCTTGGGAGAAGAAAAGCATAGCCACCAGCACGCCTACTCCGATGTTCTGTTTTGCACAGTCCGAGGAGCAAGCGGTGGTGGCGGCTCTTGCGTTAGGCCCGACTTCCGAACCTTCCGGTGCCTTACTCCGGCGCTTTTGACTTGATCTCGAAACAACAACGAGGACGCTGGGCGCGCTCGCAGCATTCGTGAACAGAGGCGCCCACCAATTCCTTGACGAGACTCTCCATGGCGCGACACACCGCGGGGTGTTTGCCGGTCAGGGCCGAGAGCGGGCATCCCTCGCCGCGGATGACATAGCCGCCGTTCTGCTCCACGTGGGTCACGGCGCCCAGTTGCTCGTTGAGCAGTTCGCTCGCCGCCGCGACACGGGACCGCAGCGTACCGGAAGGGCGTTCGGAAGAAAGTGCACCGGCGAGTTTTCTCCCGGCCTCCCGCAACAGTGCATCGACTTGACGCGTGGGCAGACCATCGGTGAACACGTCAACGAGTTGAGTGAGCAGCGGAAGATAGGCTCGCGACAGCAGTTGCTCGACCTCAGGCGTCAGCTCAAAGATTCGCGACGGCCTCGTGGTGCCTGGCCTCCTGCCCACGCGTCGGACAACGCCGTCACGCTCCATTGCGGTGATTTGTGCTCGTACTCCGCTGGCGCTGAGCTCGAGCGTGGACGCGATATCGTCGACCGTCAATGGCCCGCGCTGGAGAAGACTGACAATCCGCCCACGCCCCGTATCGAGTAGCTGTTGTCTGAGCATTTGAGTCCGTGACGATGATGATCGCGGTGCGGTCGTCCAGCGCTGTCGATGGCTACAGCCTGCGCGCTACGCAACCAACAATGGAAAGCCATTTACGCCCAACGACGGCCGTCGTCCGCCCGTTCTGCAGTTTACTCGCCATAAAACTCGTGTGTTGGGAAGGCCTGCGATTTGCAAGATACGCAAGGTGAATCTTGTGTATCTAACCCATCAGTTGGTTGGTCCAATCGCCGGTCAGCAACCTCTTTCTCGGAGGAAAACATATGACAGAACCGACGCAGCGAAAGAAGCAGGTCCGTGCGGCAGCGTGGGCCGTCGTCATGTTCACGGCGGGAACGGCACTCACCGCATGCGAAACGACGAAGCCGGCTGCCGAGGGCACACCGCCAGCAGTCACGGCGGAGCCTCAGGCGAAGCAGGAGTCGTCGGCCGCTCAGGTCGCCGAGGGCCAGCGTGTCTTTCGTTTCGAGACTTTCGGTGACGAACAAGTCTGGACCGACACGCTCCGCCTCCACGAGGTCGTGGAAAAGAATGTGGATCCGACCACAGCGCTCAAGGTCGGGCTCAAGGTCGACGCGGACGTCTTGCCCGCCGGCCTCCTCGAGAAGGTCGATCTCAAGAGCCCGGCAACGACGGTTGCGCTGCTCAAGATGAATGCCGTCGTGGGTCTTAAGGCCAGCGTCGATTCCAACAATCACATCACGCGGCTTGGCGTCACCTGCGCGCTCTGTCATTCCACCGTGGACGATTCGGTCATGGCTGGCATCGGCCACCGGAAGGATGGGTGGCCGAACCGCGATCTCAACGTGGGGGCGATCATCGCCCTGTCACCCGCCCTGCCGGCGGAGAAGAAAGCGGTCTACCAGTCGTGGGGACCCGGCAAATACGACCCGCGCTACAACCAGGACGGGAAGAACACGCCGCTCGTCCTGCCGCCCGCGTATGGCCTGGCCGAGATCAAGAACGAAACCTACACAGCGGAAGGACCGATCTCCTATTGGAATGCCTATGTCGCGGTTACCCAGATGGGCGGGCAAGGCAACTTCTCCGATCCCCGGCTCGGGATCGATGTCAAACATTCGCCGGACATGGTGAGCTCCAGGCTCCCGGCGTTGCGCGCGTACCAGCACAGTCTGCCGGCGCCTCCACCTCCGGCGGGAAGCGTCGATACGGCGATCGCGGCGCGTGGACGAGCGGTCTTTGACCGAACATGCGCGAGCTGTCACGTTGGCGGGTCCGGTACCGACAATAACAATGGGACATTGCATCCGCCGGCAGACACCGGGGTCAATGGGGCGTACGCGGAGCGCACGGCCAGCAAGGCCTACCGCACCACGCCTTTGCGTGGACTCTGGCAGCACGCGCCGTACTTCCACGATGGCAGCGCAGCCACGCTCGCCGATGTCGTGGCCCATTACAATCAGGTTCGTAAGCTCGGTCTCACCCCGGAGCAGCAGCGAGACCTCGTTGAGTATCTGAAGTCGCTCTGATCGAACGGCGGCGCTATTTGAAGCTCTTGACCGCCTCCGCTTCGTTGTCGTGGCACTCGAACACGGTCAGCAGCTTCGTGATCGACAGCAGATCCTTGATGCGCTTGGTGGTGTTCAGCAGCTTCAAGGCGCCGCCGCCCTTGTTCATCGTCGCGTAGGCCTGGACGATCTCGCCGAGTCCCGCGCTGTCGACATAGGAGACGTCGCCCAGATTCAGCACCACCTTCTTCTTGCCTTGCTGAATCAGACTCTGCATCTTGTCCTTCAGCATCACGTCGCCGCCGTCGCCCAGCGTGATTTTGCCGGACACGTCGATGATCATCACGTCGCCTGCGGGTCGTTCCGAGATCTGCATAATCTCCAGCCCCTATGGTCTCAGTTGTCCGCCACGTCCACGTTCAACGCAAAGATCGCAAAGAAAAACTGGCTCTGCGGCCTTCGCGGCCTTTGCGTTCCATCGCGCGCGCGGCTCGAAGGCGGGGCTCAGTATAATCCGGCATGACCCGACGCCTCACCCTCGCTTTGCTGGGCACGCTGGCCGTGAGCTGCGGCAGTGCGCCCCCGCCTTCGCCCGAGCATTCAGAGCCTGCCTCGCCGAAGCCCGGGGCAACGCGGACGGGCGAAGGCCGGGCCGATTCCAGGGCCCGCGCGACCGCGGACGCCTTCCTCGCGGCCTACTTCGATCGGTTTCCGGAAACCGTGACGCTGTACGGCGTGCCCGGCCGCCGTCACGACCGGCTCGCCGACAACTCGCCGGAGGCGCAGAAGGCCTGGGACGCCCGGGAAGATGCCTGGCTGGCCGAGCTCAAGTCGATCGATCCGGCGGCCATCGCGGCCGCTCCGTTACGGGCAACGTACGCGATCGTCCGACAGACCATCGAGAGCGACGTCGCGAAACGCGTCTGCCACGACGAGCTCTGGCCCGTCAGCCAGATGACCGGCTGGCAGGTGAACGACGGCTACCTGGTTACGATTCAACCGGTCGGGACAGACGACGCCAGACGCGACGCGCTCGCGCGCTGGGGCGCCCTGCCGAAGTACTTAGACACCGAAATCGCCAATCTGCGCGAAGGGATCAAACAAGGCTACACGGCGCCGAAGCTGGCCGTGCGCATCGTCATCGACCAGGTGCGGACGCTCGCGGCGACGCCCCTCAAGGACTCGCCCTTCGACTCGCCGGCCCTCCGCGACAAGACGCCGGAGTTCCAGAAACAGTTCAACGCGCTGGTCGTGGAGCAGATCAATCCGGCGGCGAAACGCTACGCCGATTTCCTGGAAAAGGAGTACCTGCCGGCGGCGCGCGAGGCGATTCCGGTGACGGCCAACCCGAACGGCGCGGCGTGCTATGACGCCAGCGTGCTGTATCACAGCTCGTCGCCGAAGACCGCACGGGAGGTCCACGATCTCGGCGTGCGCCAGAACGAGCGCCTGGTCGCCGAGATGAAGGAGATCGGCGAGCGGTCGTTCGCCACGACCGATGTCCCGGCGCTCCTGGCGCGCCTGCGGACCGATCCGAAGTACCGCTTCAAGAGCCGCGAGGAGAAGATCGCCTATTCGCAGGCGGCGCTGGCGCGCGCCAAGGCGGCGGTGCCGTCGGTGTTCGGCCTGCTGCCGAAGGCCGACGTTGTCATCAAGCCGTATCCCGCGTTTCGAGAAAAGAACGCGCCGAACGAATACAATCCGCCCGCCGAGGACGGAAGCCGGCCCGCCGTGTTCTTCATCAGCGCGTACCAGTCGGAGAAGCAGAGCCGCGTCGAAGACGAGTCGACGGCGTTTCACGAGACGATTCCGGGGCATCATCTGCAGGGAGCCATCGCGCTGGAGCGGAAGGAGATCCACCCGATCGGCCGCTACATTTTCAACAGCGGGTACGTCGAAGGGTGGGCGTTGTACGCGGAGCGGGTGGCCGACGAGCTGAAGCTGTTCTCGTCTGACCTCGATCGGCTCGGCATGCTGTCCTCGCAAGCACTGCGGGCGTCGCGACTCGTCGTCGATTCCGGCCTGCATACGCTGGGCTGGAGCCGCCAGCAGGCGATTGACTACATGTTGCAGCACACGGCGGAAGGCGAGCACGACGTGACGTCCGAAGTGGACCGCTACATCATCTGGCCCGGGCAGGCGACCGCGTACATGATCGGGATGCTCGAAATCCGCGCCGCGCGCGACGAGGCCGAGCGCGCCCAAGGCGCGAGGTTCGACATCAAGGCGTTTCACGATCGGGTGCTCGAGGACGGCGGCGTGCCGCTGACGTTTCTGCGGGCGAAAATCCGGGCCTGGTCGGGAGGTGCGCGATGACGCGGCAAGCCGCGGCCGTCTCGTGCGCGATCTGCATTGCCGTCGTCGCCGGTGTCCGCTCGCA
>Ga0207641_10005559_pt1 | contig 10744 bp, 13 predicted proteins | sample KBSSwiS62_FD_184306 | JGI IMG/M metagenome (GOLD analysis project Ga0207641, IMG submission 184306) | Switchgrass rhizosphere microbial communities from Kellogg Biological Station, Michigan, USA - KBS Switchgrass S6-2 (SPAdes) (version 2) | ecosystem: Host-associated > Plants > Roots >... | reverse complement strand
GTGGCGCTCAATCTCAAGGGCAAGAGCAAGTCGAAGACCCGGCGAGCGAGCAGCAAGCGGGCCGGCTAGTTCGATCGCCTGAATACCAGCGTGACGCCGTTGCCGTTGATGATCATCTCCGAGCCGCTCACCGACGCCGAGGTCGCCCCTTCGAGCGCGCGTGAGTAGGATTGATCGAGCGAAGCATCTCCGCAGAACGCCCTCGTGCATGCCATCTGGCTCAGGGTCAGCGACGAACCGGACAGCATGTAAGAGCCGCCGCACGAGTTGCAGTCGTTCGTGACGGCGATGTGGCCGTCGTCCTGGAACTGCAACGTGTAGCGCGAAGGCAGAGCCACACTGATGAGGTCCGACCCGTTCTCGTGGATCGAATGCAACTGCCACGTTCCCCCAACGATGTCGGACGGCACCAGCGGTTGCGAACTGCATGCGGCCGCGGTCATCGCCGCCGCGATCGCCATGAAGAATCGGTGCTTCATGGTGTGTTGCCCTGATTACGCTCGTACCGCCATCCGACGGTACACGAACAGAATCAGTACTGCACCGAGCGTCGCCATGATGTACCCGGCGCCCTCACCGGCCTGATAGAGGCCCAACAGCCGGCCGACAAAGCCGCCCAACATCGCGCCGACAATCCCGAGCGCGGTCGTCATGACGATGCCTCCTGCATCGTGGCCCGGCATCACGAGCTTTGCCACAAGACCGACGATCAGGCCGAACAGAATCCAACCCAGAATCGTTAGCATGGGACCCCCTCCTTCAGTTCTTCGTCGCGTGTCTTCACCGGACGGCGACTCCCAGTTCGACGCGCCGATTCTCCGCTCGCCCGGATTCCGTCGCGTTGTCAGCGATCGGTCTCTGGCTGCCATATCCCTCTGCATGAACGCGCTGCGGTTGCACGCCGTTGGCGGTCAACTTGGCCGCCACCGTGTTCGCACGTGCTCGAGACAGTACGACGTTGTCGGCTTCGCTCCCCACGCTGTCGGTATGACCGACAACCGCTACGTGCGCCCGTGGATACGCGCGAAGAATCGTCGCGATGTTGTCCAGTTGTGCACTGGACTCCGCCGTGAGCACCGCCGAATCGGTGTCGAACGAGATGCGGTCGAGTGTGATGGTGGTCTCTCCAGGACCGGCCGATGCCAGGTACAGCGACAGGCGATCCTCAGCGCTTCCCGCCGCCGGAATGGTGATCGTCGCGTTCCCAGGCAGCGTTCTCACAAACGTTCCCCGGAGCGCCCCTGTCGTGCCGACGGCTGTCGACAGCGGTTCAATGACGTCCACCCGAGCCACTTCGACGGGCTTCTGGCGGCCCCACCAGATCAGTCCACCGACGCAGAGCGCAGCCAGCAGCGCGATGAGCGGAGCCGACCAGCCGATGCGCTCCGCGTCGCTTGTCCGAGTCCGAGCCTTCTCGTCGGCCGCGGTGAAAACTTCCGGCATCTCGAAGCCGGTTGGTAGGGACGATGCGAATTGGGCGCGTTGTCCACGGAGCAGGTCGGCAAGATCGGCGGCGCTGAGATTCTCGCTTTGCACCAGGCGCCCGATGTATCCGAGGACGAGCGGAGCGGCGATTGAGAGAAGCGATGTGGCCGATCCTCTGCCGATTCCAGCATACCGAGCGATGCTGTCGGTGACCGCGGAGAGGTTGTGACCAAACAGGTCGCCCAGCCATCCCTTGAACGGGTTTGTCGTATCGATGCCGATCGGGTTTGCCGTATCGATGCCCGTTGGCGAGGCAGCGAACGCACTGATGGCCTCGAACGGATGAGGCCCGGTAGCCGTCGTTGTGGCGAGATCCAGAAGATCCTTGACGAATGCCTGATCGCCAGCGCGACCGGCGATGGTCGACGCAATGGCCGGAATGGCTGCGCTGAGCCCCCTTGAGACGGCGGCCGCCGACTCGCCGGTCTGTCGTGATAATGCTGAAAGAATTGTCGGAGAAACCGACTCCCGCAAACTGTCGATGATCGTGGCCATACAGGGCCTCCCATGTCAGACGGTCGACGTTCGACGCCTGTTCTGGTGGCGCCTCACGTTGCCGCCGCCATTCTTCATCGGCAAGTTCCGGTCCTCGAATGATCGTGTGTGACGGCCCGTCCACAGGCTGCGACAGGTTTTGCTCTCAAATGGCCGTGACACTCGCCGACGCGCGAGCCGTTGGGAACGGTGGCTCACGACATGTTGTCGCTCTCACGACATGTTGTGAGAGGTGTGGTCTTGTCGAAACAGGTTGCCCTCGCGGTCCGTGCCGGCGCGATGCTCGAATTGAGGAATCCTCGGCGGCAGCCCGCTTGCACCCCTGGCAGGCCGTCGCGGTCGATCGAAACTCGGGTCGGGATCCTGAATCAGCGCATCACGAGCCACCTCTGACGTGGGCCGTTACTGAAGGAGGGCATGCAATGGGACTTCGAGACAAGTACGCGTACGCCGTTCAGACCGCGAAGAGTCTACGGATGCAGGGCTCGGCCGACGAGCACGACGGCAAGCTCTACATCCACGGCACGGTGTCGACGCAGGAGGAAGCGAACAAGATTTGGGATGCGATCAAGACGATTCCTGATTGGCCGAAAGAGATCGTCGCGGACATTCAGGCGACCGGCCGCGGTGCGTCCGTTGTCAGCAATGAGAGCACGTACACGGTGAGACCGGGAGATACGTTGAGCAAGATCGCCAAAGAGAAGCTCGGCGATCCAAGTGCGTACACGCAGATCTTCAACCTCAACCGCGATCAGCTGAGCGATCCCAACAAGATCAAGCCCGGCCAGGTGCTCAAGATTCCGCAAGCGGCGAGACCGTAGCCGAGGTCGTGATTCCTCCGGTCGCTCGCCAGCGCCGTAGAGGCGCTGGCGATGGCGGCCTGTTAGCCCTGCCGATGACCTGCTCGATCCCGATTCGCTGATCGCTGTCGCGATCGGTGTCCTCTGCCGTAAACTCGATAGGACGCATCATGCGAACCTATCGGGTCGCCGTCGTCACCTTTGCCGTGGCACTCACGTCGACATGTGCGAAGCCAGTTCCTGAACACGTCGGTGTTCCGCCAGGGACCCCATACATTTCGTGGGTGCTGATGTACGGCGACCGGGACAACGCGGACAGGGAGTTCGCCTGCCAGTCAGACCCGCGCACGGAATGTGTCCTTCCCGCGAGCAAACCCGACGCGCAGGTGTTTGCGGACATCCACTTCTATTTCCACGGCGCAGGTCCCGAAACCCGATACGATGGCAGCATCAACATCGGGTACTTGCAAGGCGCACCCGATTCGCACACCTCGCGAACCACCATCACCGTCAAGAAGAACGAGTCCATCACGAATTCAAGCACCACCGGTATCGTGGCCTCCACACTGGGGACCTATGCGGTCACCATTTCGCAGACAGCCACAGTCAAGGACACCGGCACGAGCCAGCCGATTCAAGAGTCCATTCCGGTGGTCGTGAAGTAATCGACGAGCGACTAACCGCTTGTGCGTCTGAGCGGCTTTCCCCCTTCACGCTCGAGATTCGATGATGAGCCGGGGCCGTCGAGTTTCGATGTGCTCCGTGACAGTGCATGGGTCGCTGGTTGCATGTGAAAGCCATGGCTCAACCAGCCGAATCGTCGAGCTCTCGACTGGACTCTTAACGCAGAAATGGAGAGTCACCATGACGCAAACGGCGCCCTCGCACGTTGACGCACGCATGTGCATCAAGAGTGTTCACGGACTCCGTTACCAGGTTCTCGATGTGGCTCGCTCCGTGGCGTTCTACACAAAGCATCTCGGTTTCACGTTGGAGCATCAGCAACTTCCGGCATTCGCCAGCGTGTCGCTCGGAGAATCGCAGATCCTGCTGAGTGGCCCCGGAGCGTCTGGCTCGCGGCCGATGCCGAACGGTGAACTTCAAGAACCCGGCGGCTGGAATCGCATCGTGCTGAAAGTCTCGGATCTGCCAGGTTGTATCGCCGCTTTCAAGCGCGACGGTCTCCGCTTTCGAAACGAGATGGAAACCGGTCCCGGCGGGCGTCAGATTCAGATTGAGGACCCGGACGGCAACCCGATCGAGCTGTTTGAACCAGCGCGATAGCTGGTGATGAAGCGCGCGATCGCAGAGATCATCACGACCAACGAGAGCGCTGAGTACCGCCGGGACAGCCCTGCCTGGAGCCCGCGTCAGACGCGGGCTGTCGCAATGTTCGTTGTGAGCGGGAACACGAACATGCCGTTCTTCGCGGCCTTGGCGATCAGGTCCTGACTTTCTGCGGCGATTCCTCCGGCGAGTTCGCCGCGCTCTGCCTCGCTCATCGCCTTACCTTTGTCGCTCATGCCAATCACTGCCATCCCATTCAGACGTGCGAACAATGCGCCATCAGCGAACTGAACGTCATGTGCCAGCGTTCCAACACTGACGTCGCTGAACCTGACATGTCCGTCCTCCTCGGCGGCGGTCGCTCTATAGCGGCGCGCGGTTGGTTGTTCGCCGGTCAGCCCAGCACGCGTCGACGTTGACCGCGAGGGAGGGCGACACAAGTCGGAAGCATCTCAGCCCGTCGCTCGAACTGGCCATCCGACCGCACGGAATGGAGCTGTGACGGCGAGCGCTCCCCAGACGAGGGCGAGGCCAAGGTACTCCGTCAGCTCAAACGGTCCGATGGCATGAACCGTCATGTCGTAGGTGATCGCCGAAAGCAATGCGACCGTGTTGCCGACCAGCAGAGCCCACCATGCCCAGCGCTCACCGCGGCGGAAGGCGGTGACGGCGATGGCGCTGCCCATGAGTCCGAACAGGACGTTGTACACGCCATACATCCGGTAGAGCACCGTCATGTATTCCGCGATCCGCGGCGAGGCGCCCGCGAGCTCCGACCAGGATGCGCCGGAGTAGCCCTCGTACCCCGCGGGCAGGATCGCCTTGCCACCTGGACCGAGCAGATGATCCGGCGATGCAGCAGCCCCCGTGCCCCACGCGATGTATCCCACGTCGACGATGAGGATGAGAATCCAGGCAATCTGCTGGCGTCTCATGTGGGTAGCCCTCCAGTCAGTTTCATGAACCACCGCATGCACGTGTGTCCGAAGTCAACGCCGTCGCCATACATCATTGGACAGGCACCAGCGATCACGCTGATCTCGTGAAGACGGCAGTACTCGACTGCCGCCGGCGAGACGCTCGATCCCTTCGCCAGCGATTGATGCATCCAGACGCGGCGCACCCCGGCATCGCTGCAGTCGTGCACGATGCGCTCCGTGGTCTCAGGACGCGTGATAATTACCGCGCCGTCGACACCGCCCGGGATCGATTGCAGGTCTGGATAACAGCGACCGCCGTCGAAGGTCTGCATGTGCGGATTGACCGGGAATACATCGTGCCCGCTCTTCCTCAGCCGCCGGTAGATCAGATTGCCGGCCGGATGGTGGCCGTCGTTGCGCGACACGCCCACGACAGCGATGCGCTTTTGAGCGAGGAAGTCCTGCACCTTGGCTTCGAGCGTTGTTGGAGTCATAGGTTGCTCCGTATCGGGCGACACCCACGACGAAGGGCCGGCTGCTCAGGGTCCGACGGGCGCCTTGGCTTCAGCGTGGTGCGTCGCCCCACAGATGGTCTCGATGTCCCGGGCCGAGAGCCGCGTCTCGGGATGCAGCAACGTGTAAGGCCCAGGCATCTTGCCGCTCGCCGCGTCGTCGCACGACACGGCCAGCAGCAGGCGCTGCTGCTCCGCCGAATATGCGGCCCACTCCGAGAAGTTGACCGCCTTGCGCCCTTTCGCTACGCCGTAGGCCATGAGCCAGGACGCGGGCGCGACTTGCGTGTACCAGGGCCAGACCGTCGCGTTCGAGTGACAGTCGCGGCAGGCGCGATCCAGGACGGCGACCAGTCCGTTCGCAGTCCCCACGTGCGCCTGAATCGTGCGGCGTTCATCAGTCGCCGGGTTGGCGCGCTCGGGACGAACGAGTTGGGCGGCGGCGAAGACGACGATGAACACCACGGCGGCCCGTTTCAGTTGTCTGCTCACGGCAAACCTCCGCTAGGCGCGGGAGTCCGCGACACTCGTCACCGCCTCCGCGGCCTGCGATCCAACGGCAACATTCGATTGCCGGGATCACGTCACTTCCCTCGCGGTCGCCGGAAATCCGCCAGGCGGCCGCCGGACCATCGGCGGATCCGCGTGTGCATCACGCCCCATTTCGGATCGGCGCGGCGCGGCATCGAGGCCTTGCATATACCGCGCCCGAGGGCAGAATCGACGCGACGGGTGGCGGCGTGAGGGTTCTTGTCACCGACCGAGTGACAGTCGGCGTCGACATGCGCGCCGGATGGGAGCTACACCTTTGCGTCGATGGATCGATAGGTCTGCGGCCCTGGCGATGGCGGTTTGGACAGACCTGCTACTTGCCGAGTGTCCTCGTGATGGCCATCAACGACTTGGTCGTCTTGGGCCAGCCGGCGTAGAAGCCCAGATGGGTCAAGGCCTCCGTGATCTGCTCGCGGGTCAGACCGCTCTCGAGCCCGCGGCGCACGTAGACATCGAGCTGGTCGTCGTCGCCCATCGCGGCGAGCGCCGCGATCGTGACCAGGCTGCGATCCCGCGCATTGAGATCTGACCGCCGCCACAGATCATCGAAGACCACGTCGTTGGTGAGCTGCACGAATTTCGGTGCGACTGCGCCAATTTCCTCGGTTACCGCTGTGGCTCGCGCGGCGTCCGAGGCCAGAGCCGGAAGTCGCGGTCCGACGGCGCCAAGCGCGGTGGTGTCGATCCCCCGCGCCGTGTAGACCTGCCCGTAGACCTCGAGTGCCGAGACCGCGCTCGGCCATCCGCAGTAGATCGCCAATTGCGCCAGCAGGCCGGAAGCCTCTTTTGGCTGTACACCGTTCGTGAGGGCCCGGCCCAAGTGGCCGGCCAGCTGTGCCGTCTTTCCCGTCGCAATCAAGACCGAAACGGTCACCAGACTGCGATCGCGCGGCGACAAGCCGGGCCGCCTCCACACATCACCGAACAGTACATCGTCGGTGAGCGTCGCCAGGCCGGGCGCGATCCTCTGCTGAAGGTCTCCCGACGGTCTGGTGGTGCCCTGCTGGCGGTTCGATGGCGGAGGCTGCTGGTTTCCCCCACTTCGCTTGCTGACGCGCTCATCGATCCACTGCAGGATGAGATCGGCAATCTGCTGGTTGTTCTTGTCCTGCATGATCATGTGGCTGTTGCCGCGGATGCCACGATCCGACGGGTTGAGCATCTCCGCCTGGCCGCCGGTAGCCTTGAGGCGAGCGATGAGTAACTGGCAGCTCTCGAACGACAGCTGCCAGGAGGGTCGAATCGAGATGCCGGTCGGGGTGTCGCGATGATCACCGAACACGGCCAGAATGGGAATCGCCGCCAGCGTTTTGATCTGTTCGTCGGTGAACGCGCCTGGACAGCCACCTGGCTCGACCAGCACAAGTCCCTTTGCGGCCGCCGGATTGAGCAGCGCCGCTGCCAGCGGAAACGACCCGGATTGCGAATGTCCCATCAACACCGCGCCGTTCAATTGAGTGGCGAGATCCGACAACGCCTTGAGCGTGGGATTGGGGGTCGGCAGGCCGCCAAAACTGACATCGGGCACGCCCTGCTTGGCGAGTTCGTCCACTGCGTTCACCGGGAACTGACTGTCCGAGTAGGGCGCGCCAGGCTTCGAGCCAAATCTGAAGTTCGGCCAGACTACTTCGTCGCTGAATCGGATCCAGCGGGGAAGGCTCGCCGCGGGCACCGAGCCCGCACGCACGTTGTTGAAAACGGCCTGGTTGAATCCCGACCGCCCGCGCCCCACTTGATCCGGCACGTACACGGGATGCCCTTTGCGCACGAAGTATTCGTCCCAGCCCATCCGACCATCCGGTGTGGTTTCCCACGACTTCCCAGTCAGCGTCGCGCCGTGAACCATCACCACCGGAGTATTGCCATCAGCGCCTTGCGGCACCATGTACCGGACGTACATCTGATTGACGGCGATGTGGCCCCCAGGACCGAGGTCGCCCAATTCCACCTGTGTCTGTTCGGCCTTGTCGCCGCCGACGAAGAAGCTGCCTTGTGCCTTCAGCACCAGAGGCGTGTCAGAAGCCTGAACATCTTTGAGTGCCTGTGCCATCACGGTGCCGGCCGCACCGAGGATGCCCGCCAGGGCAACGCCGATCACGACGGCCGATCGAACCAAGATCACGAATCGGCGACTTCTCACGTGCGTGGGCTTCTTCATGTTCCCAAGCATAGCCACCCGCCCCGGATCTCAGTAGTCCGTCAAATCGGGATGGGCATGTGAGTACGATTCACCAATGCAACTCGATCACTTGAACGTGCTGGCCGCGTTCCTGACCATTGCCGAAGAGCGGAGCTTTACGAAGGCGGCAAAACGGTTGGGCGTCTCGCGGTCCGCGCTCAGTCATTCGGTTCGCGGGCTCGAGGAGCGCCTCGGCGTACGTCTCCTTGCGCGCACCACACGGAGCGTGGCGCCGACGGAGGCTGGCGAACAGCTGATCGGCCGCCTGCGTCCCGCGCTGGGCGAAGTCGAGTCTGTTCTCGATCAGATCGTCGGGCTGCGCGAGCGGCCGACGGGGCGCGTGCGCCTCTTGGTGACCCCGTTGTCCGCCACGATGGTCCTCGCGCCCAAGCTGGTGCCATTGGCCCGTCGGTTTCCCGACATCGTCCTCGACGTCACCACGACGCTGGAGGGACGCACCGAGCTCGTTGCCGCGGGCTTCGATGCCGGTATTCACCTCGGCGAATCGATCCAGCGCGACATGGTGGCGGTGCGGGTGTCTCGCGATCAGCGGCTGGCCGTGGTCGGTTCGCCGGATTATTTCGCGGCACACCCGAAGCCGGATTCACCTCACGATTTGCCGAACCATCGATGCATCAACCTGCGCGGCGGATCCGCCGGGCCCTACCGTTGGGAGTTCGAGAAAGACGGCGAGACCCTCGCCGTTGACGTGAGCGGACCCTTGATCGTCGACGATGCGGACCTGATGATTCGCGCCGCCGTCGATGGCCTGGGTCTGACGTTTTCGTTTGAAGAGTACGTTGCGCCGCAGATTGCGAGCGGCGCACTCGTGCGTGTGCTGGACGACTGGTGCCCGCCGTTTGCCGGCTATTTTCTCTACTATCCGAGCCGGCGGCAGCAGCCAGCCGCGTTGTCAGCGCTCATCGAGACACTTCGCGTGTAGAGGCGCGAATGGCCGGCGACGATGGATTATGCTACGCAGCATGGCCAACGAAGTGCGTGACGATCGGACGGCTCGAATCAACCGCCGGCAGATGCTGGAGACCACGACTGCATTGATTGGCGGTGCGATCGCGGGCGTCGGAGGACTTGCGTTTGCGCAGGAGAAGCCGACAGCGACGCCGGCGGCTGCCGCGGCGGCAGGTCCGAACCTCAAGCCTCCAGTGGTGCAGGTCAAGGGTGGAACGCTCCGCGGCCTCAGGGAGGGTAAGACGTCGTCTTTCCTCGGCATCCGTTACGCGGAAGCGGAACGGTTTGGATCACCCCAGCCGGTCCAACCGTGGACGGGCACCAAGAACGCCCAGGCGTGGGGCCCGGTCTGCCCGATACCGGAGCAGGCCAACGTCGGCGCCGACGAACTCGTGTTTCCGCATCGTTACTGGATCGCGAACGAGCACTGCCAGTATCTGAACGTCTGGACCCAGAACCTCACCCCTGCGGTGAAGAAACCCGTCATGGTCTGGATGCACGGCGGCGGTTTCACCAACGGCTCCTCCATTGAGTCGTACGCTTACGACGGTCGAAGCCTCAGCGAGTTTGGCGACGTCGTGGTCGTCAGCGTCAATCACCGGCTGAACATCCTCGGCACACTTGATCTGTCGGCCTACGGTCCGCAGTACGCGAAGTCCCGCTATACCGGGACCGAAGACCTCGTGTCGGCGCTGCAATGGGTGCACGACAACATCGAGAGCTTCGGCGGCGATCCCGGCAATGTGATGATCTTCGGGCAGTCCGGCGGGGGCGGCAAGGTCGTCCGCATGCTGCACACGCCAGCCGCGAAGGGCCTGTTCCACAAAGTGGCGGCCCAGAGCGGCGGCAACAACACCTACCGCACGACCGATCGCGCCGCGAGCATCAAGGCGCAGCAAACGATCGCGGCCCACACGCTCAAGAACCTGAACCTCACCGGCGACCAGATCGACAAGCTGAAGACGGCGCCCTACACGGCCCTGATTACGGCCGGCGTCGCCGCGCTGCGGTCGGCGGCGCAGGAACTCGGCCGGCCGCCGCTCAACTGGGAAGTCATCGCAGACGACCAGTACGTGATGCGGGAGTTCTGCGATTGGGCCGATCCCATTCCGCTGATGGCCGGCGCGGTGTTCAGCGAGATGCAGGGCACGCTCACCCGCGGCGATGGCCGCAAGAACGAGTGGTCGCAGCAAGAGATCGCCGAGCAGCTGACGGCGGCTTTCGCTGACAAGAAGAACGACATCGTCGCCGAATTCACGAAGGCGTTCCCTCGCAAGAAAGTGCAGGACGTGCTGTATTACGCTGGCGCGTCGCGACCTGGCGTGAAGAACCTGCTCGGGCGCAAGCTCGAGAGAAGCAAGGTGCCGATCTACAACTACCTGTTCGCATGGGAGTACCCGATCAATGGCGGAATCACGTCCTTCCATTGCTCCGAGCTCGCGTTCTGCTTCCACGCCCTGAACGTGCCGCAGATCCGGACGGCGACGGGCGGGGGTACGGTCGCAATGGCCCTGCAAGACAAGGTTTCACAGGCGTGGATCAACT
>Ga0207641_10005556_pt1 | contig 10745 bp, 10 predicted proteins | sample KBSSwiS62_FD_184306 | JGI IMG/M metagenome (GOLD analysis project Ga0207641, IMG submission 184306) | Switchgrass rhizosphere microbial communities from Kellogg Biological Station, Michigan, USA - KBS Switchgrass S6-2 (SPAdes) (version 2) | ecosystem: Host-associated > Plants > Roots >... | reverse complement strand
GACGATCTCGGTCGTCGACTGATCGAGCACACGGTAGTCGTAGGCTTTCAGGCGAATCCGGATCTTCTCGTTAAAGGCAGTTGCCATATTCTGATCTCTGTCATGGCTGATGGCTGATGGCTGATGACGGATGACGGATGGGCGTTCATGAGCCCCATGCCATTAGCCATTCGCCGTCAGCCATGGCTGTTATTCATTTCCCCTGCATGCGAGCGACGACTTCTTCACTGACGTTCTGCGGCGCCTGCTCGTACCGATCGAAATGCATCGAGTAGGTCGCGCGGCCCTGCGTCCGCGAACGGAGATCCGTCGCGTAGCCGAACATTTCCGACAACGGCACGCGCGAGGCGATGATCTGCGTGCCGCCGCGATCCTCCTGCGACTGGATCTGGCCGCGCCGGCTCGACAGATTGCCCATCACGTCGCCCATGTATTCCTTGGGGACGACGACCTCGACGCGCATCACCGGCTCGAGCAGCACCGGACGCGCTTTCTTCGCCGCGTCCTGGAACGCCATCGACCCGGCAATCTTGAACGCCATTTCAGACGAGTCGACGTCGTGGTACGAGCCGTCGTACAGCTCGATCCGCACGTCGTCGATCGGATAGCCGGCGAGCACGCCGCGCGTCAGCGCTTCCTTGATCCCTTCGTTCACCGGCTTGATGAACTCCTTGGGGATCGCGCCGCCGACGATTTCGTCCTCGAAGACGTAGCCGGTGCCCGGCTCTCCCGGATAGAGGTGAATCTTCACGTGGCCGTACTGGCCGCGGCCGCCGGTCTGCTTCGCGTACTTCATCTCGCCGTCCGCGGGGCGCGTCAGCGTTTCCTTGTAGGCCACCTGCGGCTTGCCGACCGTCGCTTCGACGCTGAACTCGCGCTTCAGGCGGTCCACGATGATCTCGAGGTGGAGTTCGCCCATGCCGCGGATGATCACCTGGCCGGTCTGCACGTCGGTGTTGACGCGGAACGTCGGATCCTCGGCCATCAGCTTCTGGAGACCGACGCCGAGTTTTTCCTGATCGCTCTTCGTCTTCGGCTCGATCGCCAGCGAAATGACCGGCTCGGGAAAATCCATCGACTCGAGGACGATCGGATGCTTTTCGTCACACAACGTGTCGCCGGTCGAGACGCTCTTGAGGCCGACCGCCGCGGCAATATCGCCGGCGTAGACTTCCTTGATCTCCTCGCGTTTGTTCGCGTGCATCTTCAACAAACGGCCGATGCGCTCGGTGCGCTGCTTGGTCGCGTTGTAGACGTTTCCACCCGACGTGAGCACGCCCGAGTAGACGCGGAAGAACGTGAGCTGGCCGACGAACGGGTCGGTCATGATCTTGAACGCCAGCGCCGAGAACGGCGCATCGTCGGACGCCGGACGCTCGATCAGCGTTTCTTCCTTCTTCGCCGGATCGAGGCCGGCGATCGCCGGCACGTCGAGCGGCGACGGCAGGAACTCGACCACGGCGTCGAGCAACGGCTGCACGCCCTTGTTCTTGAACGCCGATCCACAGATGACCGGCACGAACGCGCCTTCGCTCTTGTTCCGAACCGAGCTGTTCACGCGCTTGCGGAGCGCCGACTTGATTTCGTCTTCGGTGATTTGCTCGGCTTGACCGTGGAGGTATTTCTCGAGGATCGCGTCGTCGACTTCACTGACCTTTTCGATCAGCTGCTCGCGGTAATGCTTGGCTTCCTCGAGCATCTCGGCCGGAATGTCGCCGACGATGTAATCGGCGCCCATGGTTTCGTCCTTGTACGTGATCGACTTCATCTTGATGAGATCGACGACGCCGAGAAACTTGTCTTCCGAGCCGATCGGGAGCTGGATGGCGACAGGATTGGCTTCGAGCTTCGAGATGATCTGGTCGAAGGTGCGTTTGAAGTCCGCGCCGATGCGGTCCATCTTGTTGACGAAGCAGATGCGCGGCACACGGTACTTGTCGGCCTGACGCCAGACGGTTTCCGACTGCGGCTCGACGCCGGCGACCGAGTCGAACACCGCGACCGCGCCGTCGAGCACGCGCAGCGACCGCTCGACTTCGGCCGTGAAGTCGACGTGGCCAGGCGTGTCGATGATGTTGATCCGGTGATCGCGCCAGAAACAGGTGGTGGCCGCCGATGTAATGGTGATGCCGCGCTCCTGCTCCTGCTCCATCCAGTCCATGACGGCGGTGCCTTCGTGGACCTCGCCGATCTTGTACGTAATCCCGGTGTAGAACAGGATCCGTTCCGTGGTCGTCGTCTTCCCGGCATCGATGTGGGCCATGATGCCGATGTTTCTCGTCTTGCTCAGCGGTGACTGTCTAGGCACGGTTTCTAAAGTTCTAAGGTTCTAGAGTTCTAAGGTTCTAGAGTTCTAAGGTTCTCGCCTACCAGCGATAGTGAGCGAATGCTTTGTTCGCTTCAGCCATCCGGTGCGTGTCTTCGCGCTTCTTCACCGCGCCGCCGCGCAGGTTCGAGGCGTCGAGGAATTCGTTCGCGAGCTTCTCGTACATCGTCTTGCCATCGCCGCGCGCGCGCGCGTAGCCGACCAGCCAGCGGATGCTGAGCGAGAGGCGGCGGTTCGGATTCACTTCCACCGGCACCTGGTAGTTCGAGCCGCCGACGCGGCGCGATTTCACCTCGAGGCTCGGCTTGACGTTGTCGATCGCCTTCTTGAACACCTTCAACGGATCGTCGCCGCTCTTTTCCTTGACGATGTCGAAGGCCTTGTAAATGATGCGCTCGGCGGTGCTGCGCTTGCCATCGCTCATCACACAATTGATGAACTTGCTCACCAGCGCACTCTGATAGATCGGGTCCGCCGGAATGTCGCGCTTCGGAATCTCTCTTCGTCTCGGCATCTCTATTTCCTAGTCAGCTAGCCCCTAGCCCCGAGCCCCTAGCCCTACGCCTTCTTCGGTCTCTTCGCGCCGTACTTCGATCGTCCCTGCATCCGTCCCTGCACGCCGACGGCGTCGAGCGTGCCGCGCACGACGTGATAGCGAACGCCCGGCAGGTCCTTCACGCGACCGCCGCGAATCAGCACCAGGGAGTGTTCCTGGAGGTTGTGACCCACACCGGGGATGTACGTCGTCACCTCGATGCCGTTGGTCAGCCGCACGCGCGCGACCTTGCGCAGCGCGGAATTCGGCTTCTTGGGCGTCTGGGTGAAGACGCGGACGCACACCCCGCGCTTTTGCGGGCTGTTCTGCAAGGCCGGGCTCTTGGTCTTGCTGACGATCTTCTTGCGCCCTGCACGAACGAGCTGGCTGATAGTCGGCATCAGTGGCTTCTCGCAATTGGTGACTCAGGGAGTTCGGATTGGTGAATGACCATCACCAATGCCGACATTCTCCGATTCGCCAAATGACAACGGCGCCGCGACAGCGGCGCGCGCACTTGTTTCAGGCCTAGAAGCCCTGAGGCTTGGCGCCTGAAAACCCTAGTTAATCGCGACGGATTGATCGTTCCGGGTATTGCCGGAGACGTTATTCCTAAGCGGTGAAGCTAGATAGGGTGTCCTAGCTCCAACAGAACCTGACGAATATAGCACGGGGTTCTTCGGACGCGCAACCGACGGAGGCCTAGGAACGTGCTGGGACGGCGGCAGTTGGCTGGGCCGGGCGGGTCGGCACACCCGGTTGTGCTCCCGACGCTCCGCCGGGCGCAGGTTTTGATGGATCAAAACCCATTCGCTTCAGCTGGGCCTCAAGGCCAGCTTTGTCAATCGCCTTGGTGTATGCCTCTTCCGGAGCGACGAGCTTCTTGTTGACAAGGTCCATGAGCGCGTCGTTCAGGGTCACCATTCCGACGGCCTTGCCGACCTGCATCATCGATTGGATCTGGAACGTTTTCGACTCGCGGATGAGGTTGCTGACCGCGGAGGTCACGATCAGCACCTCCAAGGCGGCGGCTCGCCCCCCACCGATCTTCCGGCAGAGCGTTTGAGAGATGACGCCCTTCAGGGATTCGGACAGCATGATGCGAATCTGCGACTGGCGGTCCGCGGGGAACTGGTCAATGACGCGATCCACGGTCGAGGCCGCCGTCGTGGTGTGGAGCGTACCGAAGACCAGGTGCCCGGTCTCAGCCGTCTCGATTGCGATCGCCACGGTCTCGAGGTCGCGCATTTCTCCGACCAGGATGATGTCCGGATCCTCGCGCAATGCCGCGCGCAGCGCGTTCTTGAACGACATCGTGTGGTTGTGCACTTCGCGCTGGTTGATCGCGCACGACTTGTTCTCGTGCACGAACTCGATCGGATCCTCGATGGTGATGATGTGATCCTTCCGGGTCCGGTTGATGTAGTCGATCATTCCGCAAAGCGTGGTCGACTTGCCGGAGCCGGTCGGCCCGGTCACGAGCACCAGGCCTTTGTTCAATTTGCAAAGGTTTAGAATCGCGGGTGACAGGCCCAGCGCCTCGGCCGTGAGGATTTTGCTCGGGATCACGCGGAACACCGCGCCACGCCCCTTGCGGTCCATGAAAATGTTGGCGCGGAACCGGGCCAGCCCGAGGATCTCGTAGGCGAAATCGGTGTCGTGCCGCTCGCTGAAATCGTGCTTGTTCTTCTCCGGCGTGATCGGATCGAGCAACCGGATCACTCGTTCGGCGTCAAGCACGGGCGTCGCAGCATCGAGCGGCTGCATGACGCCGTCCTTGCGAACCAGCGGAGGCGTCCCGACCGACAAGTGCAGGTCCGATGCGCCGGCGGCGCACATCTGATGGAACAACGCGTCAATTTCGTGGGTCATGATTCGCCTCGCGGAGCTCCACGATGTGCGCGCTGTTGACGATCAACGTGCCTTCAGCGGTCTCGACATACCGGAACGCTTCAGCGGCGCGGGTGTAGTCGCTCAGCCGGTCCCTCCCGGTCGGGAGCTGGACGCGCACGCGCCCAGTGACCTGACGCCCGATCGACAGCAGCATGCACACTTCCCGTTCGGTCGCTACCGCATATCCGGGGTCGGCCCGGGCCTCGTCTTCGCCTTCCAGGAGCCGGATCTCGACCACCTGGGCCCGATTGATCAACGCGGTCCGTAAGCCGTTGTCCGACAAGAATTCGAAAGGGAAAAACCCATTTTCGGCGTTGAGCAGATCGGCGACTCGTTCGGGCCCAGCGTGGCTGGGACGGGAGCCGGCCAGAAAGAAACAGCCGTGCACGACCGCTCCCGTGCTCAGGGTCAGCGCGGCTTGCGTCCGGCGCTTCTCGATTCGGAACTCAGACACCTCAAGCGAGATATCGGACCCGGACCTCGGTCTCGATATATATTCCAGTCTGGAGACACGCTGATGGGATTCACCCCGACCGAATCGATCTGGTTCAACGGCAGGCTCGTTCCCTGGAACGACGCGAAAGTCCATGTGCTGGCCCACGGGCTCCAATACGGTACCGGCGTCTTCGAGGGGATGAAGTCGTATCCGACAGCCGACGGACCCGCGATTTTCCGGCTCGACGCCCACCTCGCACGTTTCTATAAGTCAGCCGAGCTCTATGACTTACAGATTCCCTATTCGATTGACGCCCTGTCCGAGGCGAGCCTGGACGTGGTGCGAGCGAACCGGCTGGAGGCCTCGTATTTGCGGCCCGTGGCCTTTTTCGACGCGGCGACGCTCAGCGTCTGGACCAAGGAATGCCCGGTCACCGTCGCCATCGCGGCCGTTCCGACGGGCAAGTACCTGGCCAACGCCGATGAGGGCGTCCGAGTCACGGTGTCCCCCATCCGCAAATTCGACAACAGCGCCATTCCCGCCTGGGCGAAGGCCTGCGGCCAGTACATCAACTCCGCGCGGGCGGTCAACGACGCCCAGCGCCGCGGGTTCGACGAAGCGCTGCTCCTCAATTCTCAAGGGCTCGTCGCGGAAGGTTCGGGCGAGAACCTCTTCGTCGTGAAGAATGGCGCGCTCATCACCAACGACAAGGACGCCAGCATCCTGATGGGGATCACCCGGGCGTCCGTGCTCGAAATCGCTGCCGATCTGGGCATCGAGACGCGCGTGGCGCAGATTTCGATGGAAGACGTCCTCGGCGCCGACGAGCTGTTCTTCTCCGGAACCGCGGTCGAAGTCACCCGGATTCGCGAAGTCGACGGCACCGTCATCGGGGACGGTAAACTCGGCCCGGTCACGCGTCGTATTCAGGAGACGTTCAATCAGGCGGTACGAGGCCAGCTGCCGCAGTATCGACGCTGGCTGTCGTTCGTCCGCCAACCGGTGTCTTCCGCGTAAGCCGCTCCGGTATGTGAACGGGCGAAGCGGACTGACACGTCGCGCTAACCGTAGGACCGGATAACCGTCGGACCGAGAGTCCAGCGAGGTCTTGCTCATGACACGTTTCGCCGCACTGACTATCGGACTGGGTCTGTTCGCCGCCTCTTCAGCCTTCGCGCAGCAGCCACCTCCAGGAGGTGCCGCGCCGGGAGCGCGCGCCGGCGGGCCGCCGCCGATGACCAACCTCCAGATCATCCCGAAAGAGGCGCCGCGCGAACAGGTTCTCGCGACGATGCAGAGCATCTCGGCCGCGCTGGGAGTCCAGTGCAACTACTGCCATGTCATGGAAGGCCGCGGCGGCCGCAACGACATGGCGTCTGACGAGAAGCCGACCAAGAAGACGGCGCGGCAGATGATGGTGTTCGCGCGCGAGCTGAACGAGAAGCTGCCCGCGATGGTCGGCAAGGCGGGCAACGAGACGACGCGCGTCGGATGCGTGACGTGCCACCGGGGCCTCGCCATTCCGAAGCAGCTGACTCAGGTGCTCAACGAGGCGGTGAACGCGAAGGGCCTCGACGGCGCGGTCGCTCAGTATCGCGAGCTGCGGACCAAATACACCGGCACGATGGCGTACGACCTGAGCGAGAACGGGCTGATTGCGATGGCGCAGGCCGCACTCGGCGCCGACCGCGCCGACAACGCGCTGGCGTGGTTGAACCTCAATCTCGAGTTCTATCCAAAGTCGTCTCGCACGTATCAGATCATGGCGCAGGCCCACCAGAAGAAGAACGACAAGGACGCGGCGATCAAGGATCTGGAGAAAGCCGTGGAGCTCGACCCGAACAACAATCAGGCGAAAACGCAGCTGCAGCAGCTCAAAGGACAGTAAGCCATGAAGCACACGCTTCTCCCGATCGCTGTTCTCGCGGCATCGACGCTTGCCTTTGCTCAGGCGAAGCCGGCCGCGCCAAAGAAGGATCTGGTCGAGTTCGAGATGATGACGTGGCCCGAGGTCAAGGCTGCGATGGCCGCCGGAAAAACGACGGCGCTCTTCTACACGGGCGGCACCGAGCAGCGCGGGCCGCAAAACGTGAACGGCGGCCACACGCTGATGGGACGCGAAATCGTGAAAACCATCGCGCTGCGGCTCGGCAACGCGATCGCGATGCCTGTCCTGCCCTACACGCCGAATAACGCGAGCGCCGATCTGCCGGGCACGATTGGGCTGACGCCTGAGTTGCTCGGCGCGATTCTCGAACGCGTCACCGAACAGGCCATGGCGACCGGCTTCAGGAACGTCGTCCTGATGGGGGATCACGGCGGCGGTCAGCCCGCGACCTACGCCGATGTGGCGAAGAAGATGGACGCGAAGTACTCATCCGAAGGGAAGCACGTGTACTTCTGCGACGAGGTCTACGCCAAGGCGCAGGGCGACTTCGACAAGTGGCTGCAGGAGAAGGGATACCCCACGAGCTCGCACGCCGGAATCCCGGATACCTCCACGATGCTGTATCTCGGCGGTGACAAGGGCTGGGTGCGGAAAGAACTGATCCCGGCCGCCGAGGGCGATCCGGTGCCGCCGCCCGGCGCACGCGGTCGTGGCCGCGGCCAAGCCGATCCCAACGCGCCGCCCCGGAAGAATAACGGCATCACCGGCGATGCGCGCCGTTCGACGGCGGCGCTGGGCAAGATGGCCTTCGATATCAAGATCGACTACGCGGTGAAACAGATCCAGGGCTTCCTGGCGAACCAGGGGAAATCGACTGCGCAACAGTAACGGTCAGGTCGGTCGACGAACCTTATGAGCACCGCCGGCCCCTCTGACTCCCGCGGCGTCGGCCCATCTGCCGTCAGCCGGTGGGCGCGCGACCGGAGCCTGCGCCTCGCAGCCGGTCTCGCGGTCGCCGTCGCAATCCCGGTCGCGGTCCTGTTCTATTTTCAGTTCCGATCGATCGCCGCCCTCAGTCAGTCGTCCGCTGTCGTGCTGCGTCAGTTGAGCCAGGAAACGGCGGACGGCATGACGCAGGGGCTGCAGGATGCGCTGCGCGCCCCGTATATCAACGTCCTCCTTCGCGTGACGCAGGTGCAGACCGAACCGCTCGACCTGCAGGCGATCTCGCCAACGTTCGAGCAAGGGCTCGAGACCGAGCCGTTCGTCATGCGGTTCTACGTGTGGTCGGAGCAGACCCAGGCACACCGCGGCGAGGTGCTCGCCTACGACCGACGGCATCACGGCTTCACCACCGAAGTCCCCGAAGGGCCGCTGATGGTCAAGCGGGTGCGCGAGCTCGCGCCGCAGAAGCACGCGATCTCGGTCTTCGAGGAAACGGTCGACGGCCGCCCGGCGTATTTCCAGGCGCAGCTCCGATTCAAGTCGCCCTCGCGCGATCAGCTGACCAGTTTCGTCGCGCTGCGAGTGGACGCGAATCATCTGCGCGAGGAGTTCATCCCCAGCTTCATTACCAGCCACTTGAAGACGGTCGAAGGGCCGACTGGATTCCCGCCGCTCACGCTGACCGTGCTCGATCAGAGCGGGCGCGTGCTGTTCCCGGCGGGCGGTAGCCCATTGACGCGCTACGTCGACGAGCGCACATTCCCACTCGTCTTCTTCGAGCCGGGGCTGCAACCGTTCATCGCGCCCGACGACCACAAGCCGGAGATCTGGCGCCTGCGCACCGGCTATGGCAACCAGGCGATTCCGGAGATCGTGGCGGCTCGCGCACGACCGCAGCGGACGATGATGGCGATGCTGGCCGGTGTGATGGCGATCGGCGTCTTCTTCGTCGCGCGAGCGGCGGCCCGCGAGGTGCGCGTGGCGGAGCTGAAATCGAGCTTCGTCTCGAGCGTGTCGCACGACCTGAAAACGCCGCTCGCGCTGATCCAGCTGTTCGCCGAAACACTGGAGCTCGGGCGGCTGAAGAACACCGATCGTGCGAACGAGTACTACCGCATCATCAACAGCGAGGCGCGTAAGCTGACACGCCTCATCAACAACCTGCTCGACTTCTCGAAGATCGAGGCGGGACTTCGCGCCTACAAGCTCGAGCGCGTGAACCTCTCGGACCTCACCGGCAGCGTGCTCGAGTCGCTGGAGAGCCAGTTCCAGCACAATCAGTTCGTGGTGTCGACGAAGCTGGCCGCCAACGTGCCGGTCCTGATCGACAAGGAAGCCGCCGAACAGGCGCTGGAGAACCTGCTGTCGAACGCGATGAAGTATTCGCCCGAACACCGCGAGATCCTGGTCGAAGTCGACCAGGTCGATCAGTACGGCGTCGTCCGTGTGCATGACCGCGGGATCGGGATTCCCCCACGTCTGCAGCGGAAGATCTTCAACAAGTTCTTTCGGATTCAGACCGATGCCGGCTCGGGACCGCATGGGACCGGGCTGGGCCTCGCCATCGTCGACCACGTGATGCGGGGCCACAACGGCTTCGTGCGCGTCGACAGCGAGCTGGGCCGCGGCAGCACGTTCACGCTCCACTTCCCGCTCCACGCAGGAGAGAGCCACGGTGACGAAACGCATTCTGGTGATCGAGGACGAGCCGCAGATGTTGCTCGGTCTGCGTGACAACCTCGAGCTCGAAGGGTATGAGGTGGTCACGGCGGCGGACGGCGAAGACGGGCTGGCTAAAGCCATCTCGACGGCGCCGGACCTGGTGATCCTCGACATCACCCTGCCGCGCAAGAACGGGTTCGAGGTCTGCCGCGAGCTGCGCGCCCGCGCCAACCCGACGCCTGTCGTCATGCTGACCGCGCGATCGCAGGAGACGGAAAAGGTGCTGGGGCTCGAGCTCGGCGCCGACGATTACGTCACCAAACCGTTCAGCATCACCGAGCTGCTTGCGCGCGTCCGCGCCGTCTTGCGCCGCGCCGGCGGACGGCCGTCCGGCCTCGAGACCTGCCGCATCGGCGACATCGAGATCGACTTCAGGACGCACCAGGCGCATCGCGGCGCGCAGCGCATCGACTTCACGGCGCGCGAGTTCGACCTGCTGCGCTACCTGGTCGGTCACACCGGCCAGGTCGTCACGCGCGAACAGATCCTGAATCAGGTGTGGGGCTACGAGGAGTCGCCGACGACGCGGACGATCGACAACTTCGTCGCGAAGCTGCGGCAGAAGATCGAAAAGTCACCGCACGAACCCGAGCACATCCTCACCGTGCACGGCGCGGGATATAAATTCGTCGGGTAAAACACCTGTAACCGCCAAGGCCGCAGAGATCGCAAAGATTCTTTTCTCTGCGGGCTCGGCGTGCTCCGCGGTGAGAAGTCATCACTCGTAGCGCGCAACAACCACCGTACAGTTGTCGCGGCTGCCGTGCACGAGCGCCATCGCGAGAATCCGATCGGCCGCCCCGCGCGGGTCATCGTTTTCCTGCATCATCCGCTCGATCTGCTCGTCGGCCACCACGCCGTGCACACCGTCCGTCGTGAGCAGCAGCCGGTCGCCGGCGGTCAGCGGCTCCTCCACCACGTGCACCTCGGTGTGGGACCGCGCGCCGACGACGTTCGTTAGCGCGTTGCGCATCGGGTGATGCTGCAGCAACAGCGGATC
>Ga0207641_10005550_pt1 | contig 10750 bp, 11 predicted proteins | sample KBSSwiS62_FD_184306 | JGI IMG/M metagenome (GOLD analysis project Ga0207641, IMG submission 184306) | Switchgrass rhizosphere microbial communities from Kellogg Biological Station, Michigan, USA - KBS Switchgrass S6-2 (SPAdes) (version 2) | ecosystem: Host-associated > Plants > Roots >... | reverse complement strand
TGGGCTCCCCGGTGGACGTCGACGCGCCGTCCGCGCCCGTCCGGCCGCTGACGCCACGCCGGCCCTCGCCGGTCGCCCGCTCCGAGAGCACCGGTCTGCCTACCTCGGGTCACGCGGCGCCGGGATGGCACGAGCCGCCGACCACGCCGTTCACCAGCGAGCGGACCAGGCGGTCTGGGCCGCCGTTGAGCGTGGTGCCACCGATGCCTGGGCAGGAGGTGTCGCGGGGGCCGCGAACCGCGCCCGTCACCCGGCCGACGCCCGTCGTGGCGCCGGACGCCGACCCCACCCCCGTGCAGGCCTGGCCCGCGGCCGAGGCGGACCCGCCCCTGCTCGCCTCGATGCACGACCCGCTGAGCGGACCGCTGCGCCAGCCTCTGCTGGACGCCCAGCTGGACCGCACGGTCACGGGGCCGCTCACGGTCGTCGAGCGGGACTCGGCGCCGTCCGCCGGAGCGACCCCGGCGATGGCCACCCTCGACGCCGAGCCCGCCGGCGTCGAGGAGTCGGCGGCTGCGGACGGACGCGCCGAGCCCGGCACCCCGGAGGCCGCGCCGCGGGCGCCCGAGCGATCCTGGACCCAGGACTGGGCCTCGGGCGCCTGGGCGATGCCCGCGCCCCTCCGCCCGGCGGGCGAGGAGACCGCGCCCGAGGAGGACGCGGCGGACGTCGGCCCCGCCACCGACGCGGACACCACTCCCGAGCGGGCCGGCGCCCTCCGAGCATCCGACCGGCACGTCCCGACGATCCCGGGGTCCCCCCCGCGGCCGGACACCGACGAGGAGCCCGGCCCGGACGGGTGGCCCGAGGTGGATGCGAGCCCCGACTCATACGAGCCGCCCGCCGCCCGTGTGGAGCCCGACTCGGCCGACCTCCCCGACGACCCCGGCTCCCCCGACGCCGAGCCCCGCCGTGGGGCGGACCCCCGGGAGCCGGCCCGTTCGCCGGAGGCGACCGCACCCCACGATGGGACCGGCTCCCGCGCTGGAGCCGACTCGCAGGCGGCGGTCCCCTCGGAGACCACCGTCCACGGGACGGCCGAGCCGTACGGCGCCGAGCCCCACCGACCGGCGGGCGCCGACGACCCGGCCGAGGCGCCCGTCGAGTCCGCCGGGTCGGCGGAGCCGGACGCCACGTCGGACCGCGACGTCCCGACCACCCAGGACCTCGCCGCGGACGACGACCACCCGACCGGCCGCCGCGCCGCCGGGAACGGGGTCCCCGCCTTCCGTCCGCTCCCCGGCGGCCGCAGGCGGGCCCGGCACCGCCCCGCGGACGCCGAGCCCGCCTCCTGGGACCTCGCCCCCGCCGAGCCCCACGCCGGGGACGACGGCCTGCCCCCGCCCCGCCCGGTCCCGCGCAGCATCCCGCGGGTGCGGCGGACGGAGCCGGAAGGCGGCTCCGCGGGCGGGCTCTTCGGCCCCGGAGAGGTGCCGCCTGCCCGCCCCGACGGCCCGTTCGGCACCGGCCCCCGCCCCGGCGCCCCGGAGCCGACCGACGGGCGCAACGGCCACCGCGCCGGGGAGGACGGCCCGAGCGGCTACGCGTCCCTCTCGGACCGCGAGCAGGAGCTGCTCCGCCGGCTGCAGCGCGAGCTCGCGGACCGCGAGGACCAGCCGGACACCCGCCGCAACGGCGCGTAGGACTACACCAGCTCCTCCGCCCACGCCAGCACGCGCTGCACGTGCAGGCTCCGGGCGGCGGACCGCGGGCCGTCCGTGCGCCCGGCGGCGACGTCGGCCAGCAGGGCGTCGAGCAGCCTGCCGTATCCCACCCACGGGTCGGCGGGCCGCTCGGTGAGCCGGTGGCGGCCCACGGAGCCGTAGGCCGTCAGCTCCATCTCGGTGGGGTCGACGGGCAGCGTGAGGCTCATGACCAGGGTGCTCGTCGCGCCCCCGACATGGGACAGCCCGACCCGCCAGAGATCGGGGTCCTCGCGGTGCGCCCAGTCCACGGCGACGACCGTGCCGAGCGCGGCGTCGAGCAGGTCGACCAGGTGCGGCCCGATGTCCAGCAGCGCGCCGCGCTCCGCCCGCCAGGGCGAGGCGGCGTAGGGACCGCCCAGCAGGGCCCCGGAGAGCCAGCGGGCGCTGCCGGTGGTCGAGGCGTCGGCCGGGCCGGAGAAGCCGGCGAGGAACTCCTCGACGGGCGGGTGGAAGCGCAGGGTGAACATCGTCGTCGAGACGACACCCGCCGCCGCGATCGCCTCGGCGGCCCGCTCGGCCGCCGCCAGGGACTCCGCGAGCGGCTTGTCCAGGATGAGGTGCCGACCGGCCTTCGCCGCCCGCGCCGCGAGCTCGCCCTGGACCTGCGGCGGCACCGCGAACGCGACGGCGTCCACCTCGGCGAGCAGCGCGTCGAACGTCTCGTAGGCCCGGGTCCCGTGCTCGGCCGCCAGCGCGCGCCCCGGTTCGGGCCGCCGCGTCCACACCCCGGCGAACTCCACGCCGGGGTGTGCGGCCAGCCCGCGCGCGTGCACCCCGCGGGCCCACGGCCCCGCTCCGACCAGTCCGATCCGCAGCCGCTCCACCCGGCCCATCCTGCCGGTGGCGTTCTTCACTCCCACGACCCGGCCTCGGACGACGTAAGGTCCGATCGTGAGTGTCGACGGTGACAAGCCGATCAGACCGGCCGCGACCGTGCTGCTGTTGCGGGACCACCCGGCACCCCCGCCGGGCGTCCCGCCGCTGCAGGTCTTCCTGCAGCGCAGGGTCACGCGGATGGCGTTCGCCGGTGGCATGACCGTGTTCCCCGGTGGCGGCGTGGACCCGGCGGACGTGCCGGACGCCGAGCGGTGGGCCGGGCCGGACCCGGCGGACTGGGCGGCCGCCTTCGGCGTCACGCCCGAGGTCGCGGGCCAGGCCGTGTCCGCGGCGGTCCGCGAGGTCTTCGAGGAGTGCGGGGTGCTGCTCGCGGGCCCGCCCGGTGGCCAGCCCGGGTCGCTCACCGCTCGGGCCCCGCTCTGGCGCAGGCAGCTGACCGCGCACTCCACGTCCCTGACGCAGATCCTCGTCGACTCGGGATACGTCCTGCGGTCGGACCTGCTCGCACCGTGGGCGCACTGGGTGACGCCGCCGAACGAGGGTCGCCGCTACGACACGCTCTTCTTCGCCGCCGCCCTCCCCGCGGGCCAGGAGGCGGACGCGCACACCACTGAGGCCGTCGAGGCGAGCTGGTGGCACCCGGCGGACGCGCTCGCGGGCGGCCCCGCGCTGATGCCGCCGACCCTGTTGTCGCTGCGGGACCTCACCCGGTTCGCCACCACCGCGGAGGTCCTGGCGGCCTGCGGCGAGCGAGACCTCACCCCGATCCATCCCACCTTCCGCAAGGACGCGAGCTCCACCTACGTGATCCTGCCGGACGGCTCGGAACACCTGGTGTCGCCGTGACGGCCTACGGGGTGCTGCGCGAGGTGACCCCGGTCGTCTCCGTGCTGCTGGAGAACAACCCCGGCCCGATGACGCTGGAGGGCACCAACACCTGGGTGCTGCGCGCCCCGGGTGTCGACGAGTGCGTGATCGTGGACCCGGGTGAGGAGCGGGACGCCGAGCACCTCGAGCGCGTGGTCGCGCAGGGGCCGGTCGCGCGGATCCTGCTGACCCACCGCCACCACGACCACTGCGGCTCCGCGAAGAGGCTGGCCGAGCTCACCGGCGCCCCCGTGCACGCGCTGGACCCGAGCCTCGGCTCGCACACGCTGCGAGACGGCGAGGTGGTCGCGGCGGCGGGGCTCGAGCTCCACGTCGTCGCGACGCCCGGGCACACCACCGACTCGACGTCCTTCCTGGTCCGGGGACCGGCCGAGGGTCCACCGCCGCTGCTGGCCGGCGACATGATCCTCGGCCACGGCACCACCGTGATCGCCCATCCCGACGGCGCGCTCGCCCCCTACCTGTCCTCACTGGACTGGTACGCGGACCTGCCCCCCGGCACGCTCTGCCTCACCGGGCACGGCCCCGAGCTGCCGGACGCCGCCGAGACCGCGAGGTACTACCGCACCCACCGCCGCCAGCGCCTGGAGCAGGTGCGGGAGGCGGTGCGGACCCTGCCCGCGGACGCGACCCCGCGGCAGGTCGTCGAGGTGGTGTACGCGGACGTCGACCAGCGGCTCTGGGACGCCGCCGAGCTCTCGGTGAAGGCCCAGCTGGACTACCTACGCGGGTGAGCCCTCGATGGTCCGCCGGCGCAGCCACAGCGCGACGGCGACGACCAGCCCGGCGAGCCCGCCCACGGCGAACGCCGACGTGGGGCCGAACGTCTCGACCACCGAGCCGGCGCCGGACTGCCCGATCGCGGCGCCGACCGTGATCGCCGTGACCACCCAGCCGAAGGCCTCCGTGGTGGTCCCGCGCGGCGCGACGACCTCGACGACGAGTGACTGCCCGGTCGTCTGCGGCGTGATCAGGCCACCCGCCAGCAGCATCGCGACGATCAACAGGGCCAATGAGCCCGCGGACGCCCACATGACGAGCACGAGCACGGCGAACCCGCCGACCAGCACCGGCATTCGCAGGTGCAGCGCGCGCGGCCACGGCCGCATGCCGTAGAGCACGCCGACCAGCACGGACGTCACCGACCACGCCGACAGCAGCAGCCCGCCGAGCCAGGGCTCGCCGTGCTGCGTCGCGACCGCGGGCACGCCGAGCTCGACCGCACCGACGACGAGCCCGAACCCGAGCCCGGCCAGCGCGGCCGTGCGCATCCCGGGGCTGCCGATCGCGCCCAGGAAGGACGACGACGTCGCCTGCGCGGGCGGCGTCGCGCGCACGGGGCCGGTCAGCGCGAACCCGACGGCGCCGACGACCGTCGCGAGCACGGCCACCGCCGTGCCCGTGCCCGGCCAGGGGGTGGACGCCAGCAGCCCGGCGAGGCCGGGGCCGAGCACGAAGAACACCTCGAGGCTGATGGCCTCGTAGCTCAGCGCCGCCGCACGCCGCGGGCCGGGCTCGACGAGCCGTCCCCACTGCGCCCGGGTGGCCGCCGGCATCGCGGGCATCACCAGCCCGCTGAACGCCGCGACCGCCGCGACGACGGCCCGCGGCGCCCCGGTCTCGATCGCGGCGACCAGGCCGAGCGCGCCGAGCGTGAACAGCACCGAGACCGCGAGCAGCACCTGCGAGGGACCGCGGCGGTCCATCAGCCTGCCCTGCGCCACCGATCCGACCGCGATCCCGACCAGCGAGCCCGCCGACACCGCGCCCGCGACCGCGAACGACCCCGCCTCGCGCTGCACGTAGAGCAGCGTGGCGAAGCTGTACATCGCGACCGGCAGCCTGCCGATCGCGGAGAAGACCACGGGCAGCGTGGCGCCGGGCACGGACAATGCGGTGCGGTAGTCGGTGAGCGAGACGGACACGCCCTCGAGGATCGCACAGTCTGGTACGCCCGTACCAGTCTTTCGGTGGAGACCTGGCTTACCGCGCGCCCTACCGGGCGCGGCGGGCGAGGCGCTCCGGCTCGAGGATCAGCACGCTCTTGCCCTCCAACCGCAGCCAGCCGCGGTGCGCGAAGTCGGCGAGCGCCTTGTTCACGGTCTCCCGGGAGGCGCCGACGAGCTGGGCGATCTCCTCCTGGGTGAGATCGTGCGTGACCCGCAGCAGGCCGGACTCCTGGGAGCCGAACTGGCGCGCGAGCTGCAGCAGCGACTTCGCGACGCGGCCGGGGACGTCGGTGAAGATCAGGTCCGCCAGCATGTTGTTGGTCCGGCGTAGCCTGCGCGCGAGCACCCGCAGCAGCTGCTCCGCGATCTCGGGGCGCTTGCCGATCCACTCGCGCAGCGCGGCGCGGTCCATGGAGAAGGCGCGGACCTCGGTGACCGTGGTGGCCGACGACGTGCGTGGCCCCGGGTCGAAGATGGACAGCTCGCCGAACATGTCGGACGGACCGGCCACCATCAGCAGGTTCTCGCGACCATCCGGCGACTTGCGACCGATCTTCACCTTGCCGCTGGCGATGATGTACAGCCGGTCGCCCGGCTCGCCCTCGCTGAAGATGACGTGCCCACGCGGGAACTCCACGGGCTCCAGGGCCTGGGCCAGCACCTCGGCTGCATGTGGCTCCACGCCCTGGAAGATCCCGGCCCGGATCAGAACATCGTCCACAACACCTGCTCCTCGTCCACATCCCCCGCGCGGCATACGCGGGGGATCATCGGCGCGCCAGTCTAGGGGGTCGATCGCCGCAGTGTGACGAGCAACGCGTGAAGTTGCGTTCTCGGTCGGAGCATTCGTGCCGCGGGATCGACCCGGTGGGCCCCCCTTCCGGCCGACCCACCCGGGCCGAACGGACTACTGCGACGGCACCTTACTCCGTCGGGCCCCGCGCCTCGCACCCCGGTTGCGCAGGCGGAACAGCTCCAGCGCCCGAGCGGTCCCCTGCCGGAAGAGCGCGCGGACCTCGTCCGGGCGGGGCTGCTCGAGGAGCTCGTCCAGCTCGTCCTGCCGGAGCGTGGACTCGCGCAACCGGGACTCGACCCGCTCCATGCCGAGGGCGAAGAACATCACCAGAAGCGGTACGAGTACGGCCAGCCAGGCAGTCATGGTGCCGCCGATTCTGGCCCACCGGAGCCCCGCGGGCCGCACCGGGGTCCCGGCGTGTCGCGAGCATGCGCGTCGACCTGGCGCGACGTCCCGGTCACGGTGTGTGCCGGCCCGTGGACTGTCGGGGGACGCACGTAGGCTCGCGGGCGTGACCACCACACTCCGGCGCCCCACCAGCCGTGAGGTCGCGAAGCTCGCCGCCCGGGTCTCCGCGGGGGAGAGCGACATCGGCCGCGCGCGCCGCGTCGGGCGGATCCTGCGGGCGCTCGCCGTCGCCTATCCCGACGCGCACTGCGAGCTGGACTTCACCACCCCGCTGGAGCTCGCCGTCGCCACCATCCTGTCGGCCCAGTCCACGGACAAGAAGGTCAACGAGATCAGCCCCGCCCTGTTCGCGCGCTACCGCACCGCGGCGGACTACGCGGGGGCGGACCGCGCCGAGCTGGAGGAGTACGTCCGGCAGACGGGCTTCTACCGCAACAAGGCGAGCGCCCTGATGGGCCTCGGTGCGGCCCTGGTCGAGCGGTTCGGCGGCGAGGTCCCCGGGAGCCTCGATGATCTCGTCACACTGCCGGGAATCGGCCGCAAGACCGCGAACGTCATCCTCGGGAACGCGTTCGGCGTTCCCGGGATCACCGTGGACACCCACTTCGGGCGGCTGGTGCGCCGCTGGGGCTGGACGACGGAGGAGGATCCGGTCAAGGTCGAGCACGAGGTCGGGGCCATGATCCCGAAGAAGGACTGGACCATGGCCTCGCACTACGTGATCTTCCACGGCCGCCGGGTGTGCCACGCCAAGAGGCCCGCCTGCGGGGCGTGCACGCTGGCGATGGACTGCCCGTCGTTCGGGCTCGGGCCGACCGCGCCGGAGGTGGCCGCGAAGCTGGTCAAGGGTCCGGAGGCGCCGCACCTGCTCGCCCTGGCGGGGTTGGCCGGCGAATGAGCGGAGCGCCGGGCGCCCTGCGCGGTCACGCCCGGGAGATCGTGAGCACCGTCGTGGTGCTCGCGCTGGTCGTCGTCGGGATCGTGGCGCTGTGGCCGCGGGACCCGGCGCCGCGGGAGTCCACGGCCGCCTCGCCCACCACGTCGTCGGACGTCGGGGCGTTGCGCGCCCAGGCCGCCCTCCCGGGCTGCCCGAGCGGGGCAGGCGCTGCGTCGGGCCCGCTCGCCGGGCTCACCGTGCCGTGTCTCGCGGACGGGTCCTCGGTGGACCTCGGCGCCGCACTCGGCGGGCGTCCGGCCCTGGTCAACGTCTGGGCCTCCTGGTGCGCCCCGTGCCGGAACGAGCTGCCCGTACTGGCGCGGTACGCCGGCACGCCGGGTGCCGTCCCGGTCCTGCTGGTGGACGTCCAGGACACCGACTCCGCCGCGTTGTCGCTGCTCGCGGAGCTGGGCGTGCGGCTGCCGTCGGTCACCGACCCCTCGGGGGCCGTGCGGTCGGCGCTGCAGGTCCCGCCCGCGATCCCGGCGAGCTACGTCGTGCGGCCGGACGGATCGGTCGCCCGGGTGGACCCGCCCGTCCCGTTCGGGTCGGTGGACGAGATCGCCCAGGCCGTGGCGAGGCTGACATGAGCGAGGTGCTGCGGCCGGAGGCCGTGCCGGGGTTCCTCGAGCCGCTGCTGCGCGGGGTGGTGGAGGCGGGCCCGGGGGAGTTCAGCTCGCACCGGGTGGCGCCCCCGCCCGGCACCACCCGGCGCTCCGCGGTCCTGATGCTCTTCGGCGAGGGGCCCGAGGTCCTGCTCGTCGAGCGGGCGGCGACCCTGCGCAACCACGCGGGCCAGGTCGCGTTCCCGGGCGGGCGGATCGACCCGGTGGACACCGGCCCGGTCGGGGCCGCGCTGCGCGAGGCGCAGGAGGAGACGGGGCTGCGGCCCCCGGGCGTCGTCCCGCTCGCGCTGCTGCCGGACATGTTCATCCCGCCCTCGGGGTTCGTGGTGTCGCCGGTGCTCGCGCACTGGGCCGAGCCGAGCCCCGTGCGCGCCGTCGACCCGGCCGAGACGGCGGCGGTGTTGCGCGTGCCCGTCGCGGACCTGGCCGACCCGGACAACCGGATCATGACCCGTCATCCCAGCGGGCACATCGCGCCGGCCTTCCTGGTCGCAGGGGTCCTCGTCTGGGGTTTCACCGGGGCCCTATTGTCCGGCCTGTTGGATCGCGCGGGATGGACGGTTCCGTGGGACGAGACCCGGGTGATGGACCTGGGCGCGGCGTGGGCGGCGGCCCGGTCGGACACCGGGCGGGAGGCTGCGGGCAGTTGAGGCGGATGTCATGAGCTGGGTCGACGTCGTCGTGGTCGTCCTGGCCCTGGTCGCCGCCGTGTCCGGCTGGCGACACGGCTTGGCGGTGGCGCTGCTGTCCTTCGTCGGGGTCGTCGGCGGGGCGATCCTCGGCGTGCGCCTGGCCCCCCTGTTGGTGGACGGCATCGAGGCACCCACCTCGCGGATCATCGTGAGCATCGTCGTCGTGGTGCTGCTGGTGGCACTCGGCGAGACGATCGGGGTGTTCTTCGGCCGCAAGATCCGGGACCGGATCCGCGGCGAGAGCGTCCTGACGATCGACTCCACCCTCGGCGCGATCGTCCAGGCCATCACGGTGGTGGTGGCGGCGTGGCTGGTCGCGCTCCCCCTGGCCTCGGCGAGCTTCCCCGGGCTGGCCGCGAGCGTGCGGGGGTCCGCGGTGCTCAAGGGCGTGGACTCGGTGATGCCGGCCCAGGTCCGGTCGCTGCCCGCCGAGCTCCGCACGCTGCTGGACCGCTCCGGCTTCCCGGACGTCCTGAGCCCCTTCCAGAACACCCCGATCCAGCAGGTCGGCCCGCCGGACCCGGCGCTGCTCAACCTGCCGGTCGTGTCCGAGGTCCGCGGCTCGGTGCTGAAGGTGCACGGCCGCGCGCCGTCCTGCCAGCGGCAGCTGGAGGGGACCGGGTTCGTGGTCGCCCCGCAGCGGGTGATGACGAACGCGCACGTCGTCGCGGGTACGAACGAGACCTCCGTCGAGATCCAGACCTCCCGCGGCACCCGCGAGCTGGACGCCAAGGTGGTCAGCTACGACCCCGAGGTGGACGTCGCGGTCCTCGCCGTCCCGAACCTGGACGCGGACCCACTCAGCTTCGCCCGCGCCCCGGCCAAGGCGGGGGACGACGCGATCATCCTCGGCTACCCGTTGGACGGCCCGTACACGATCTCGGCGGGCAAGGTGCGGGACCGCATCCAGCTCCGCGGCCCGGACATCTACGACGCGCAGACCGTCACCCGGGACGTGTACACGGTCCGGGCGAAGGTCCAGTCCGGGAACTCCGGCGGCCCGATGATCTCGCCGGACGGCCACGTCCTCGGCGTGGTCTTCGGCGCCGCCCTGGACGACTCCGAGACCGGCTTCGTCCTCACCGCCCCCCAGGTCGCCGCCGCCCTCGCCGCCGCCCCCGCCAACACCCGCTCCGTCCAGACCGGCACCTGCGCCGCCTGACCCGCGAGTCCCACCCCACCGGCCGCGAGTCCCACACCACCGGCCGCGAGTCGGACATGACTGGCCGCGAGTCCCACAACCACGGCCGCGAGTCGGACGCCGAGCATCGCGTCGCGCCCCCTCCCCGCGCCAACTTGTGCACGAACCGCCGGCTGCCTTCCGGCAGGGCTGCACGCCCCACCCCTCGTCGGCGGGGCGGGGTATCGATCACAGTCGTACCGCCACGTAGGTTCTCCACGTGCCGACGCCCGACGTCCCAGACGGATTCGCGCCCATCGAGACGTCGGCGTTCGTCGATCTGCTCGGCCCGCTCCTCTTCAACCCGGAGACGGGCGGGTACGGTCTGCGGGTCCGGCCGGAGCACGCCAACACCCACGGCAACGGGCACGGCGGCTTCCTCGCCACGATGCTCGACGTCGCGTGCTCGCGAGGAACCCGGTCCGCCCTGGCGGACGGCTCTGCGGTGAGCACGGTCAGCATGACCTTGAACTATCTGGAGCCCGCTCCGGTCGGCGGTTGGCTGGATCTGACCTCCACGGTCGACCGCGCAGGTGGGCGCACGGTGTTCACGTCGGGCGTCGCCGCCGTCGGCGGGCTCGTCGTCGCGAAGGCCGCGATCATCCTCGCCCGGCACCGCCCCCGCCCCTGACAGCGATCTCGCGGCCCATCGCACGGATCACGCCCCGCGACGTCCGACTCGCGGCCCGTGGCGTGGGACTCGCGGCCCGTGGCGTGGGACTCGCGGCCGG
>Ga0207641_10005534_pt1 | contig 10777 bp, 8 predicted proteins | sample KBSSwiS62_FD_184306 | JGI IMG/M metagenome (GOLD analysis project Ga0207641, IMG submission 184306) | Switchgrass rhizosphere microbial communities from Kellogg Biological Station, Michigan, USA - KBS Switchgrass S6-2 (SPAdes) (version 2) | ecosystem: Host-associated > Plants > Roots >... | reverse complement strand
AAGGCCGGAAAGCCGCCGGACGCCAATGCCGTCAGCAATCTCGATCGGCGTCCATGGGGCCCGCGCCCGCCACGCCCGCCACGCCCGGCACGCGTGGGCGGAAGTCAGCTACCGGCTGCTGCCGAAGCGGCGGATGACCGGGACTTCCAGCTTTCCGCCGAGACGCTCGATCTCCTGCATCGCACCGCTCAGCGACTGCCCATTCGCGGGCAGATCGGCCCACAGATCCCCGACCGTCTGGGCCAGGGGCAGGACGATCTCGGTAGCGAAGGCGCGGAGCCCGCGCAGCGCCAGCTGCTCCGCCACCAGGCCCTCCAGCCGCTCGCGGTCGAACCCGCGGACCGCCTGGAGCAGTGCGGCCTGGGGCGACCCGTCGACGCCCCGCGCCCCGGCTTGGGCCAGCACGGCCTCGCGCGGGCGCGCGGCCAGATCGCCGATGCGCTCCCCCGCATCGATCAGCCGGGCGAACGCGCGGAGGAGGGCTACCTGGTCCGCCGTATACGCGCGATAGCCGTTGGGCTGGCGCCGCGGGCGCACCACCTCGTACCGGCGCTCCCAGACCCGGAGTCGCGCGGCCGCGAGGCCCGTGAGCTCGGCCACCTCATGGATCTCATAGGTCCGCTCGGGTCCGAGCCTTGTCGGAGATGCGAGTGTCATCGCTGGTCTAAGGTATCGGACGCCGAAACGATGCGACAGGCGGGAAGGCGGGAAGGCGGGAAGGCGGGAAGGCGGGAAGGCGGGAAGGATGGAAAGCGAACCGCGGAAATGCGCCATCGGCTTTCCGCCTTTCCGTCTTTCCGCCTTTCCGTCTTTCCGCCTTTCCGCCTTTCCGTCCTTTCGTCCTTCCGTCCTTTCCCTTTATCTTCCCCTGCCTTGCCTCCGCCGGGTCCCGCGAAAAGGAGCGCCGTTCTGACCGCAGAGAGCACTCGCCTCCGACCCGCGCGGCCCGACGAGGGCGGCACGGGGGAGGCGACCGAGTCCCTGGACGATGCCGTGGCCTGGCGCAGCATCAACAGCATCCGTGCCCTCGCGATGGACGCGGTCGAGGCGGCGCAATCGGGCCACCCGGGCACGCCGATGGCTTTGGCTCCCGCCGCCTACGTGCTGTGGCACCGCTTCCTCAAGTACGATCCGCGACACCCCGACTGGCCCGACCGCGACCGATTCGTGCTCTCGTGCGGCCACGCCTCGATGCTGCTGTATTCGCTGCTGCATCTCACCGGTTACGACGTCTCGCTCGACGACATCCGCGCGTTCCGGCAATGGGGCTCCGCGACGCCGGGACACCCGGAGCGCGGGCACACACCGGGCGTCGAGACCACCACGGGGCCCCTGGGCCAGGGTGTGGGCAACGCGGTCGGGATGGCGATCGCCGAGCGGTTGCTGGGCGAGCACTTCAACCGGCCGGGCCACCGGATCATCGACCACCGGACTTGGGCGTTCGTGAGCGACGGCGATCTGATGGAGGGCGTGTCGCACGAGGCCAGCTCCCTCGCCGGACACCTGCGCCTCGCCAACCTGACCCTGATCTACGACGACAACCACATCACCATCGACGGCGACACGGCCCTCTCGTTCAGCGAGGACGTGCGGCTCCGGTTCGAGGGCTACGGCTGGCACGTGCTGCGGGTCGAGGACGGCAACGACCTGGCCGCGATCACGGCAGCCTGCGAGGCCGCCATCGCCGAGCCGGCTCGGCCCACCATCATCATCCTCCGCACCCACATCGCCGATCCGGCGCCGACCAAGCGAGACAGCAGCAAGGCCCACGGCGAGCCGCTCGGGGCCGACGAAGTCCGTCGGACCAAGCAGATCATGGGCTGGCCGGACGAGCCCAGGTTCTATGTGCCCGAGGACGCGCTGGCCCATTGGCGCGAAGCGGTCTCGCGTGGGGCGGCGCTCGAAGCCGAGTGGCGGGCGCGGCTCGCGACGTACACGGCGGAGGACTCCGAGGCCGGCCGCGAGCTGGACCAGTGGCTCTCCGGCGCGCTGCCCGAGGGGTGGGACGCCGCTCTCCCGGTCGTCACCCCCGACCAGGGGCCCCTGGCCACCCGACAGGCCTCGGGCCTGGCGCTCCAGGCGATCGCCGCGGCCGTGCCCAATCTCGTCGGCGGCTCGGCGGACCTCGGCGGGAGCACCGGCACCACGCTCAAGCAAGGCGGCACGCTGGGGCCGACGAGCAGCGGGCGCACGTTCCACTGGGGCGTGCGGGAGCACGGCATGGCCGCCTGCCTCAACGGCATCGCGGCGCACGGCGGGCTGCGCGGGTTCGGCAGCACCTTCCTGGTATTCTCCGATTACATGAAGCCGGCGATCCGGCTGGCCGCGATCATGCGGCTGCCGGTCATCTACGTCTGCACGCACGACTCCATCGGACTGGGGGAGGACGGACCGACCCATCAGCCGATCGAGCATCTCGCGATGCTGCGAGCCATCCCGAACGTCGTGGTGCTGCGCCCCGCCGATGCCGGCGAGACGGTCGAGGCGTGGCGTGCCGCCATGGCGCGACGCTCGGGTCCGACGCTGCTGGTGCTCACCCGCCAGAAGCTGCCCGTGCTCGACCGTGGCTCGCTCGGCGCGGCCGCCGGCACGGCGCAGGGCGCCTATGTGCTGCTGGACCCGCCGGGCGGGACGCCACAGGCGATCCTGATCGCCACCGGCTCGGAGGTTCACGTGGCGCTCGCCGCGGCCAAGGTGCTCCAGGCCGATCGAGTGCGCGTGCGGGTGGTCTCGTTGCCCTCGTGGGAGCTGTTCGCGGCCCAGCCCGAGGCCTATCGAAACGAAGTGCTGCCGCCGGGCGTACGGGTGCGCCTCGGCATCGAGGCGGCAAGCCCGTTCGGCTGGGAACGGTGGATCGGGGAGGTCGGCGCCATGCTGGCCATGGAGAGCTTCGGCGCCTCCGCCCCCGGCGACCGACTGTTCGAGGAGTTCAAGCTCACCGCAGAGCGCGCCGCGGCGATGGTCCGGCAGCTGCTCGTCCGGAGGTCCGCATGACCGGCACGGCCGGCACCCAGACCAATCCGCTGGTCCGCCTCGGGGAGCTTGGGCAGAGCCCGTGGTACGACTACATCACCCGCGATCTCGTCGCCAGCGGTGAGCTCGCCCGGCTCATCCGCGAGGATGGGCTCCGCGGCATGACTTCCAACCCGACGATCTTCGAGAAGGCGATCGCCGGCAGCCGGCTCTACGACGACGACATCCGCGCCCAGGCCGACGCGGGGCGGAGCCCGCAGGCGATTTTCGAGTACCTCGCCGTGGCCGACGTGCGGGCCGCGTGCGACGCCTTCGGCCCGGTGTACGAGGCCAGCGCCGGCGGCGACGGCCTGGTGTCGCTCGAGGTGTCTCCGACGCTGGCCAACGACACCACCGCCACGATCCACGAGGCCGAGCGGCTGTGGCGCGCGGTGGACCGGCCCAACGCCATGATCAAGATTCCCGGCACGCCCGAGGGGCTGCCGGCGATCGCGCACTGCATCGCGGCCGGCGTCAGCGTGAACGTCACCCTGCTGTTCTCGGTGGAGCGCTATGGGGAGGTCATCGAGGCGTTTCTCGCCGGGCTGGAGCGCCGGCTCGAGGCCGGCCTGCCGCTCCGCCCCATTGCTTCGGTGGCCAGCTTCTTCGTGAGCCGGGTGGACGGCAAGGTGGATCCGCTGCTCGACCAGATGGGCGACCCCACGCGCCTCCGCGGCCGGATCGCCATCGCCAATGCATGCGCGGCCTACCGGCTGTTCGAATGGTCGCTGGGGACGCCGCGGTGGGACCGGCTGGCCAAGGCGGGCGCCCGTCCGCAGCGGCCGCTGTGGGCGTCGACCAGCACCAAGGACCCGCGCTACTCGGACGTGCACTACGTGGAGGCGCTGGTCGCCCCGCGCACGGTGAACACGCTGCCGCCGGAGACCTTCGCGGCCTATCACGACCACGGCCGGCCGGCCGTGCGGATCGGCGAGGGGATGATCGAGGCGCCAGCCCTGCTGCAGGCGCTGGCCAGCCTCGGCATCGATCTCGCCACCATCACTCGGGAGCTCGAGATCGACGGCGTCGCCAAGTTCGCGGCCTCGTACGCGTCGCTGCTCGCGGGGATCGAGACCAAGGCCGGCGCCCTGGTCGCCCGTTGATGCTGCGCGCGGTCCGCTCGCTCTCGCTCACCTGGTGGATCTTCATCGGGATGACGGTCGGCATCGCGATCGGGTGGCTGGCCCCCGGGTTCGGCGTCACGCTCAAGCCGCTCTCGACCACCTTCCTCCGGATGATCAAGTCGGTGGTCGTCCCGATCATCTTCGGCACGCTGGTGGTCGGCATCGCCGGCCACGGCGACGACCTGAAGCGCATCGGCCGCCTGGCGGTCAAGTCCATCGGCTATTTCTGGCTCATGACCACGATCGCGCTGGCGATCGGCCTGATCGCGGTGAACATCACCCGGCCCGGCGTCGGCGTCATCCTGCCGGCCCCCGACCCCAACGCCCCCATCCCCAAGGCCGCGCCCACCACCTTCGGCGGGTTCCTGGAGCACATCGTGCCGCAGAGCTTCTTCGAAGCCGCGGTGCACAACGAAGTGCTGCAGGTCGTCTTCTGGGCAACGCTCTTCGCCATCGGGCTCACGCAGGTGCGCGGGCGGCCCAAGGAATCCATGATCGGGTTCTGCGAAGGGCTGATGGAAGTGATGTTCAAGTTCGTCGGCATCGTGATGAAGTTCGCGCCGATCGGCATCGGGGCGGCCATGGCGGTGACCGTCAGTCACAGCGGCATCCAGGTGCTACGGAACCTCGGGCTGCTGGTGGCGACGCTGTACGGTGCGCTCGTCGTGTTCGCCCTGGTGGCCTTGGTGCCGGCCGCGTTGATCGCCCGGATCCCGATCCGCCGGTTCGTCCGGGCGGTCAAGGACCCCGCCATCATCGCGTTCACCACCACCTCGTCCGACGCCGCGCTGCCGCTGGCCATGCAGCGGATGACCGAGTTCGGTGTCCCCCGGAGCATCGTCGCCTTCGTGATGCCCACCGGGTACTCGTTCAACCTCGACGGCTCGACCCTGTACCTCGGCGTCGCGTCGCTGTTCGTCGCCCAGGCGGCAGGCGTGCACATGAGCGTGGGCCAGCAGCTGGTCATGATGCTCACGCTCCTGATCACGAGCAAAGGGATCGCGGCGGTGCCGCGGGCCTCGCTGGTGGTGCTGTCCGGTACGCTGACGGCCTTCGGCCTGCCGCTCGAAGGCGTGGCCGTGATCCTGGGCGTCGACGAGCTGATGGACATGGCCGGGACGATGGTGAACCTGGTGGGGAACTGCCTGGCGACGGCGGTGATGGCGCGGTGGGAGGGCGAGCTCGTCATCGAGCCGTCGACCTCGCCGGCGGTCAAGCCGGCCACGGTCGTGGCGGCCCCGTCGGACGCGTAGGCACCTCGCGCCCCTCCCTCGCCGACCTACCCGCCCGCAACCCTTCTCTCACCCGGACCATGACTACTCATCGCGCCGTTGGAACAGCGATCGCCGCCCTCCTTACCCTGGCAGGGTGGCCGAGCCGGGCGCCGGCCCAACAGACCCCCGCCACTCCCGTCTCCGCGCCTCTGGGCAACATCCGCTACGAGATCACCTTCGACTCCATCACCGCGCAGTCCCGCACGCTCCAGGTCGCGATGAGCTTCGACGTGACCGGGCCGGGACCGGTATTGCTGTCGTTTCCCGCGTGGACGCCCGGCGCGTACGAGCTGAGCTTCTTCGCGCGCTGGGTGTCCAACTTCGCGCCGACCGCCGATGACAAGCCGCTGAGGTGGGACAAGCTGGATTACGACACCTATCGGGTGGTTCCCGGCGGGGCCAAGTCGGTGACCGTCCGGTTCAACTACCTGGCCGATACGCTCGACAACGCCATGGCCTGGGCCAAGCCCGACTTCGCCCTGTTCAACGGCACCAACGTGCTGCCCTACCCGGAGGGCCGTGGCACCAACTTCCCCGCAACGGTCACGATCAAGACCGAGCCCTCGTGGCTGGTCGCGACCGGGATGCAGTCGGTCCCGCAGCAACCGCACACGTACCGCGAGGGCAACTACCACGACCTGGTGGACAAGCCGTTCTTCGTGGGCCGGATGGACCTCGACAGCACCCAGGTGGCTGGGGTGTGGACCCGGCTGGCCACCTATCCCGCGGGCGCGATGGCCGGGTCGGCGCGGACGGAGATGCTGGCCGAGATCGGCAAGGTGATCCCCGTCGAAGCCGCGGTGTTCGGCGAGACGCCGTGGCCGCATTACAGCGTCATGATGATCTTCGACTCCGCCTATGGCGGCGGGAGCGCGCTCGAGCACACCAACTCCCACGTCGGGATCTACAGCCCGGGGTTCATCGGCAACCCGATCCTGGCGTCCATCACGGCGCACGAGATCTTCCATGCGTGGAACGTGAAGCGCCTGCGACCGGCCGACATGGTGCCGTACCGCTACGACCGGAGCGAGCCCACGGTGTGGCTCTGGGTCAGCGAAGGCATCACCGACTACTACGCCGACCTCGCGATCCTGCGCGGTGGCATCATCAACGAGCAGCAGTTCCTCGGCGTCACGGGCGACAAGATGGCCAAGGTGGCCGACGCGCCGCCGACGGCGCTGGAGGATGCCTCGCTCTCCACCTGGATCCATCCCACCGACGGCAGCCAGTACCTCTACTATCCCAAGGGCTCGCTGGCGGGGTTCGCGCTCGACATCATGATCCGCGACGCCAGCGACAACCGGCGCTCGCTGGACGACGTGATGCGGGAGCTCTACCGCACGACCTACGAGGCCGGTCGCGGCTTCACGGGGACCGACTGGTGGGGCGCGGTGTCCCGGGCCGCCGGGGGCCGCAGCTTCGCCGATTTTGCCGCGAAGTACGTCGACGGGCGCGAGCCCTACCCTTGGACCCAGGTGCTGCCGCTCGCGGGCCTCCGGATTCAGACCGACACCCTCCACGAAGCGCGGCTCGGGATATCGGCCGGACAGGACTCGGCCGGCGCGGTCGTGGTCCGCCAGATCCTGCCGGGCGGCGCCGCCGAAGAAGCCGGGGTCAAGGCCGGCGACGTGCTCATCGCCATCGGTGACATCGCCATCACCGATCCCGATTTCGGATCGAAGTTCCGGGCGCGTTACGGCAAGGAAGAAGGCAAGCCCCTGCCGATCCAGGTCCGACGCGCGGGCCAGGCCATGACGCTCACCGGTACCGTGCGACTGGTGGCGCGGGTCGAGAGCCACCTCGCGGTCGACTCGGCGGCGGGGCCGAAGGCAGTGCGGGTGCGGGAGGGGATTTTCAAGGGAACGGCGCAATAGGGCGAGAGGGCGAGAAGGGGAGAGGGCGATACGGGGTGGTCGGCTGAGGATGGTCATCCCGAGCGAAGCGAGGGATCTGCTCACCCTGGGTTCGATACCCGTGGAGTAGATCCCTCGCTTCGCTCGGGATGACGACTCGGCCGACCGTTTCGCCCTATCGCCATTTCGCCCTTTCGCCCTTTCGCGCCCTATCGCCCCATCGCCCTATCGCCCTTCCTCACGATCCCGAGAATCTCCACCGGCGGCTGCAGCGCCTGTCCGTGCGCCGGGGCGGCCTGGATCCGGTGGGCCACGTCCATCCCCAGGACCACGCGCCCGAACGCGGCGAAGCCCTGCCCGTCCGGGTTGCGCTTTCCACCGAAGTCGAGCGACGGCTGGTCGCCGATGCAGATGAAGAAATCCGACGTCGCGGTGTCGGGGCCGTCTCGCGCCATCGAGAGGGTGCCGTCCTTGTGCCGGAGGCCGGTGACGCGGGTGCGCTCGAGCTTGATCGGGGGGAAGTCCTTCACGCGGAGCGAGTCCAGCCCGGCCTGGATGACCGCGATCTTCACCTTGTCGGTCGGCTGGTTGTCGGCCCGAACCGTCCGGTGGAACCGGCCGAACTGGTAGAACCCCAGGTCCACGTAACGCAGGAAGTTGGCGGAGGTGACGGGAGCGTGGATGGTGTCGATCTCCGCCTCCATGTCTCCCATCGCCGTCCGGATGACGACCCTCGGCAGGTCCTGACCTCGGGCCGGCGAGGAGAGGCCCAGCACCGAGGCGACCAGCATCCACGGCACCGCACGGCGGAAGGCGGAAAGTCGACGAAGGGTCGGCGTCATCGGTGTCTCCATACGTCACTAGTGGCCATCGAGATCGTAACCCCCGCCGAACAGGTTGGCCAGATCGTGAGGCTCGAGCGGCTCGGGGCGTGGCTGGAGCCCGGTGAGGAAGGCCGCGCGTCCGAGGGCTTCCGCCGGAGACACGCCGGAGCCCCGCAGCTCCCGGATCCCGGTGTCGCGGGCGGCTTTGCTCAGCTTCTGGCCGCCGGGCTTCCGGATCAGCGGATGGTGCAGGAAGACCGGCGGCGCGGCGCGGCCCAGCAGGCGTCCGAGCCGGATCTGGCGGCCGGTCGACGCGAGGAGGTCCTCCCCCCGCACCACCAGGTCCACAGCCTGCCGCAGATCGTCCACCACCACGGCGAGCTGGTAGGTCCAGTGACCCTGCCGGTCGCGCAGGAGTAGATCACCGCACTGAACCGACGGGTCCTGGCTGTGCGGACCCAGGCGGGCGTCCACGAAGTGCTCGACCCCCGAGTCCAGCCTCAGCCGCACACCGAGGCCGGGCTCGAGGGAGAGCTCGCGCGCGCGGCACCGCCCCGGGTATCTGGTCTCCTCGTTGAAAATGTCGCCCTCGGTGCGCGCGATGGCCCTGCGGCTGCAATCGCAGCCGAACACCGCAGACTCGCGGCCGAGCCGGTCGAGCGCGGCCTGGTAGACGGCGCCCGCGTCGCTCTGGCGCCAGGGCGAGGGGCCGGCTCGCAGCTCGGACGGCGTGCCGAGGTCCGGCTCCAGGCCGAGCCATTCCAGGTCCTCCAGCAGCGCGGCCTCGTACGCGCGCCGGCACCGGCCCCGATCGTGGTCCTCGATCCGGAGCAGCACCCGGCCACCCAGCGCCCGGGCCAGCCCCCAGACCCAGACGGCATTGGCGACATGGCCGAGATGGAGATAGCCGGTCGGGCTGGGGGCGTACCGGGTGAGCGGCCGCGGAGGGAGGCGGGCGGCCAGCGCGGCGAGATCGAGCGGGGTCACCCGTGAAAGATCGCCGTCCCGACGGGCCTTGCGCGATCCCCACCCGCGACCTTCATATCCACCGGTGATCCGCGAAGTCGTGGTGCACTCGCTGGGCGACCTGATCGCCCAGACCACTCCGCCCGAGCCGGATCCGGCGACGGGGCGCCGGCGCAGCAGCGGCGTCTATCGCGGGGCCGCCGACGCCAGCTGGCCCCTGCTCACCAGCCTCGACCTGCTGGGCGGGGCCCGGCCGCCGCATACCAAGGCCGACCTCGAGGAGTACATCCTCCGCAATTTCACCAGGTACTCCCGGCCCTACTTCGGCAGCCCGCCGGTGAACGACTGGGAAGTGCTGGTGGCCGCGCAGCATCACGGCCTTCCGACGCGGCTGCTCGACTGGACCTACTCGCCCTTCGTGGCGGCGCACTTCGCCACCGTCGAGCCCCACACGCCCACCGACCGCGCCGTCTGGCGGCTGGACTGGAAGGCGGTCCACAAGCGATTCCAACTGCCCGACCTGGCGCTGCTGATTCAGGATCTGGAGGGGATGCTGGGGAGCGATCGCCGGTTCACGCCCTCGGCGCTGTTCGCCATGGCGACCGGCGCGCGGCCGTTCGCCTGCATGCTGGAGCCGCCCTCGCTGGATGCGCGGATCGTGGCGCAGTCCGCCGCGTTCACGCTGTGCTCGGACAAGCGGCAGTCGTTCGACGGATTCCTGGAGCAGCACGGCCTGGGTGACGCGCTCACCAAGCTCGTGATCCCGGCGGGCGAGCGGGGCCGGATCCGCGATCAGCTCGATCTCGTGAGCGTCGACGAGCGCCGCCTGTTTCCGGACCTCGACGGCGTCGCCGCGCAGCTCAAGCGCTACTACTCCTAAGCCCGGGCCTCAGGACGAGGCTCGTGGCTTCCGGCCCAGCCACGCCTCGCGCAGCATCCGCTGCTCGTCGGTGGGATTGGGATCGATCTCGAACCGGACCGGCTGGCCCTTGTCGTCCTCCACCAGGGTGATCCCGAGCTTGGCGTAGTACTCCTTGATCGGCAGGTGCTGCGAGTCCCACACGTAGCGGTCGAAGAAGTCGCGGATCTCAGGATACGTCATGGCCACCAGGGTGTCGACGAAGGTCGAGTCGGGGAACGCCCGGCGCTTGCCGAAGTGGTGGGTGAGCTCGACGATGAGGTCCTGCAGCCCGCGCTGGCCGTGCGACAGCTCGAGCAGGCGGATGTCGAGCAGACCGGCCGTGAGTGCGCCGCGCATGTAGATGTTCCCGTACTGCTTCTGGCCCGAGTCGCTGTAGGACGTCAGTGCCAGCTCCCGCAGGCTGTAGCTGCTGTCGAACGCCTGGCGGTCGATCCGCATCTTCGTGATCTGGGTCGCCAGGTAGTCCTCGGGCGACTTGAGACCACCCCGGAGCTGCAGGGCGTGGGCCGCCCATTCGGTGGTCCCCTCGTACAGCCAGAGGTGCTGTGAGGGCACCGGCGTCACGAAGTTGAAGTGCTCGATGATCTCGCTGTGGATGTTGAGCGGCGTCACCACGTGGAAGAACTCGTGCGCGGCGATGTCGGTCACACGCTTGCCCACCGAGTCGGTGTACTCGCCGTCCTGCAGCACGTATTCGGAGCTGTAGGAATGCTCCCACGCCCCCGCCGAGTGGCCGCCGAAGTGATAGAGGAACGTGTAGCGGTCCACCGGCAGCTTGCCGAGGAACTTGCCGGCGGCGTTG
>Ga0207641_10005531_pt1 | contig 10780 bp, 10 predicted proteins | sample KBSSwiS62_FD_184306 | JGI IMG/M metagenome (GOLD analysis project Ga0207641, IMG submission 184306) | Switchgrass rhizosphere microbial communities from Kellogg Biological Station, Michigan, USA - KBS Switchgrass S6-2 (SPAdes) (version 2) | ecosystem: Host-associated > Plants > Roots >... | reverse complement strand
CAACAAGGGCTTCGACCTGATGCACGCCGGCGAGAGCATCCGTTCGGTGGTGGTGTTCTGAAGACCGCAATTTAATTCCGTCATCCCCGCGAAGGCGGGGACCCATTAACACCGTCTTTTCCGGATATATCGAGGTGATGGGTTCCCGCCTTCGCGGGGATGACGGAAAGGGGGGAGGAAATTTCGGCACGTCGTTGCCGCGTGGAGAATTACATGGAAACCCTGTCCACCAACAAAGCGCACGGCGGGACGCAGGGCGTCTATCGCCACGACTCCACGACCACCGGCACGCCGATGATTTTCTCGGCCTTCATTCCGGACCACCCCGAGGGCACGCAACTCCCGGTGCTGTGGTATCTGTCGGGCCTCACCTGCACCCACGCCAACGTCACCGACAAGGGCGAATATCGCGCCGCCTGCGCCGAACAGGGCGTGATCTTCATCGCCCCCGACACCTCGCCGCGCGGCGACGACGTGCCCGACGACGCGGCCTATGATTTCGGCAAGGGCGCCGGCTTCTATGTCGATGCGACCGAGGCCCCCTGGGCGATCAACTTCCGGATGAAATCCTACATCGAAGACGAACTGCCGGCGCTGATCGCCACGCAGTTCCCCGCCGCCGATCTCACGCGCCAGGCGATCACCGGCCATTCGATGGGCGGCCACGGCGCGCTGACGATCGCATTGCGCAACCCCGACCGGTTCCGCTCGGTCTCCGCCTTCGCGCCGATCGTATCGCCGCTGAACTGCCCATGGGGCGAGAAGGCACTGACCGGCTACATCGGCGCCGACAAGGCTGCCTGGCGCCGCTACGATGCCTGCGCGCTGATCGCCGACGGCGCGCGCCTGCCCGAACTGCTCGTCGACCAGGGTGATGCCGACCAGTTCCTCGTCGAGCAGCTCAAGCCTGAATTGCTGGCCGATGCGTGTCGGGGCGCCGGGATCGACCTCACGCTACGGATGCAGCCGGGCTATGATCACAGCTATTACTTCATCTCGACCTTCATGCCGGAGCATGTGGCCTGGCATGCGGCGCGGCTGAAAGGGTGACGGGTGGCGCAATGCTGTCACTCATCCTCCCCATCGCCGCGCGATAGGGAGGATTGGTGGTGTCGAAAGCTATGACGAATAACCCCCGCACCCTCGGCGTCGTCCTCGCCGGTGGCCTGTCGACCCGCTTCGGCACCGACAAGGCGCTGGCGTTGTACGAAGGCCGCGCGCTGATCGACCATGCGCTGGCTGCACTTGCCGCGCAGACCGATGCCGTCGCCGTCGCCGGCCGCGACCATCCCGGCGCCGATTGCTTCCCCGACCGGCCGCAACCCGGCCTCGGCCCGCTCGGCGGCCTGTGCGGCGCGCTTCATCATGCGCGCGCGAACGGCTATGATCAGGTCCTGAGCTGCAGCGTCGACTGCGTCACGCTGCCCGCCGATCTCCTCACTTTGTTGGTCCGCGCGCCGGCCTGTCTCGAGACCCAGCCGGTGATCGGCCTCTGGTCCACCAGCGCGGCCGCCGCGCTCGACGCCTTCATCGCCACCGATCCGCGCCGCTCGGTCCGCGGCTTTGCCGCAGCGATCGGCGCGCTGTCGATCCGCGCCGATTTCACGCCGCCCAACGTCAACACGCCGGACGACCTCGCCCGCCTCAGCCGCGGCTGACGGTCACGCGAAGCGTTCGAAGCTGGCCGCCGCCTCGCGGGTCTTCGTCATCTCGATGAACAGCAGGTTCGCGCGCTGGTCTTCGTCCTCGCCGGTGCCGTCCTGCGCGAAGAAGGTCTTGACCGCCGCCACCTGACGCGCCGGCAGGTCGGCGAGGCTGGCGGCGATCGTCATCGCCTCGGCCAGCGGCGTCTCCGAGACGATGTCGGCGAGGCCGATCCGGCGCGCCTCGGTGCCGTCATGCGTGTCGATCCCCCACGACAGTCGCCGCGCCGCCGGCACGCCGATCCGCGCGGCCACCGAGAACAGCCCCCACGCCGGGAACAGCCCGATCGGCACCTCGGGCAGGCTCCAGCGCGCAGTGGGCGCGGTGACGACGATGTCGCAGGCGGTGGCCAGCGTCAGTCCGCCGCCGATCGCGAACCCCTCGACCGCCGCGATCACCGGCACGCGCGCCGCGGTGATCATCCGCGCGAGCAGCCCCGACCGCGCCTCGAACCGCTCGCGCCCGGCTTCGTCCATCCCGGCAAGCCCGGCGAGATCGCTGCCGGCGCAGAAACCGGTGCCGGCGCCGACGACAATGATCACGCGGATCTCGGGTCGCTCCGGCAGTTCGGCGAGGAAGGCGATGAAGGCCTCGACGAGATCGGACGACATCGCGTTGCGGCGCCTGGGCCGGTCCAGCGTCACCGTCGCAATGCCGTTCTCGATGTTCGTCGCGATCATCCCATCTCTTTCTTCGGCTGCGTTCACCTGTCCAGAATGCGTCCGAAGCGGGGCAAAAGTCCATGATCGGCCTTTGCGTCGTGCGGCAGGCGATCACGCCGCCATCGGCGCATTGCCCTCGAACGACCGCAACTGGTCGGCCAGCGCCTTCCTGAACCCGGGCCGTGCGAGGCAGCGGTCGCGATACGCCGCCAGCGCAGGCAAGCGCTCGACGATGTCGGTATGGCCGAGGTCGCGCAGCACCGTCGCCATCAGCAGGTCGCCCGCGCTGAACCCGTCTTCCAGCCAGTCGCGATCGCCGAGCCAGTTCTGCAGCAGGCCGAGCTTCTTCTCGACGGCCGCGACCGCGGCGGGCCGTCGCGCGACGGCCCAGGCCTCGCCGGCGGCGAACACGTCGATCTCGGCAAGAGCGCCGACCACCGGCTCGATCGAATTGAGCGCGGCGAACATCCACGCTTCGGTGCGCGCGCGACCGGCCGGATCGGCAGGCATCAATGCGTCGGACCGGCGCGCGATCTCCAGCACGATCGCGCCCGATTCGAACAGTTTCGCGCCATCCTCTTCGATCGCCGGCACCTGCCCGAACGGCTGGAGCGTCAGATAATCGGCCGACATCTTCTCCTGATGGTCGATCAGCCGTTCCTGGTAGGGCAAGCCGGCCTCCTCGAGCGCCCAGCGCACGCGCAGGTCGCGGACATGGCCCTGCGCGAAATCGGGCACCCAGTTATAAGCATAGAGCGTGATCATCGTTGGTCCTTTTCCGTGGTTCATCAGTCCCGCCGGTTCAGGCGGCCGCAGCACAACATGCCCGCGCTCCGCCTGCCGCCGGCAACGACCGGGTGCGGCCATCGTCCTCATAGCTATCGTGCCGCCGCACCCAGTCGCCGAGATTGCCGCCCTCGCTCTCGCCGCGGCCGGCCGGCACGATATCGAGCCAGCTATAGACCGGCAGGAACATCTCGCCGCCGCGCCCATAACTCGAGTAAGTGTGGAAGATCGCGCCGTCCGCATTCATCTGGAACACGCTGGCGCCCGGCAGTTCGTCGATCTCGGGATCGGGCTGCGCTTCGAAATTATAGACGATGCCGTCCTGCCGCTTCTCCTTCGGAAAGGAGACGTTGAAGTCGAAATTGAAGTCGGTGCCGGCCGACGACACCCAGCGGAAGGTCCAGCCCATCCGCCGGCGATAGGCATTGAGCTTGTCGATCGGCCCGCGCGACACCGCGACCCAGCTCACATCGCGATGCTCGAAATGAAGGCGGGCGCCGTCGACCTGGTCGGCGAGCAGCGAGCAGCCCGGGCAACCCTCGTCCCAGTCGGGACCGAACATGAAATGATAGACGATCAGCTGGCTGCGCCCGTCGAACAATTGCGCCAGCGTGACGGGACCGTCGATGCTTTCGAAGACATAATCCTTGTCCACCGCGACCCACGGCAGCGCGCGGCGCTGTTCGGCGAGCCGGTCGCGCGCGCGCGTCCAGGCCTTTTCCTCGGCCAGCAGCGCGCGCGATGCGTCGAGCCATTCGGCCTGCGATACGATCTGGTGGGTCATCTATCGTCTCCTTCCGGTTTTGCGAATTGGCGGACCAGCTTGTCCAGCGCGCCGGTCCAGCCGGACTCGTGGCTGGCGCGCGATGCCTCGGTCCTGAGGCGCGCGTGGGTGAAGGTCAGTTCGGTGCCGCCATCGATCGGGCGCAAATCGATCTCTACGCGCGACTCCGCGCCCGCTTCCTCCGGCTCGCCGCGTTCGGTCCAGCGCCAGCTCATCACCAGCCGCGCGGGCGGGTCCAACTCGAGATATTCGCCCTGGCTTTCATGTTCGGTGCCGTCGAGCATCCGGAAGCGCACGCGGAAGCGGCCGCCAACGCGGACGTCGGTCTCGGCGAGCACGACCGGACCGTCGTCCGGACCCCACCAGCAGGCGATGCCCTCGGGCGTGGTCAGCGCATCGAACAGGATCGCCGGACGTGCCGCGATCCGGCGCACGAGTGTGAGGCTGGTCATTCGCTATTCTCCCTGCTCTGCCGCGACGCGCTTCGCCTCCTGTGCTTCGGCATAGGCAGCGAGCCGGTCGAGCCGCGGCGTCCAGAAGCGTTCATAGGCCCGCAGCCAGTTCATCGCGTCCTCCATCGGTCCGGGCGAGAGTCGCACGGCGACGGTGCGGCCCACCTTCGATCGCGTGATCAGCCCGGCCTCGCCGAGTACGTCGAGATGCTTCATCACCGCCGGCAGCTTGATCGCGAACGGCCGCGCCAACTCGGAGATCGAAACGCTCTCCGCCTGCTCCAGGCGCGCGAGGATCGCCCGGCGGGTCGGGTCGGTCAGCGCCGCGAAAGTGCGGTCGAGGGTCGAATTACTATAGTTCACCATTTGGTGAAGTGTTGTGCTTTGCGGTGCCGGTGTCAAGCGGAAATTTGCGTTTGCTCGCGTGACCCGCCCGGCGCCGCCGGTCACCTCCCGTCGCTATTCTCGATTTCTCCCGGTGGACGATGTCATTCGGTGACCGTGCGGCTTTTTCGCAGCGCAGATGTCTTGTCGAGCGGCGAGCGGTCGGCGTAAATACTGCACTGTCTCCGAATTACGCGGGAAGGGGTGCAGAACCTGCATCGTCTCCAGCGCCGATGTCGGAATGTGATTGTCGCTTCGATACATTCCCCAAGGCGAGTTTTCAGGGAGTTCCTTGATGAATCGACTGCAGATAACCAGGCGCGATGCCCTGGCCGCTGGCGCGGCGAACGTTGCGGCAGGATTGATGGCGCAGCCGGCGCTCGGCCTAAATCAAGGTTCGACGCGCCAGACGACGACCTATCTGATCTGCCATGGTGGGTGGTCAGCGGGATGGGCGTGGAAGAAGATGCGCCCGCTGCTGCACGCGCCACCCGAATCAGCCCTGTTCACCCCGACCTATACGGGCGTGGGCGAACGGGCGCACCTTGCGACCCCGGAGGTCGGGCTGGAGACGCATATCCGCGACATGCTCGCGGTGATCGAGACCGAGGAACTGTCCGATATCACGTTGATCGGACATTCCTATGGCGGGATGGTCGCCACCGGCGTCGCGGACCGGGCTCGCGATCGCGTCAGGCGCTTGATCTATCTGGACGCGTTCGTGCCCGAAAATGGCGAGAGCCTGTACGCGCTGACCGGCCAGACCGTGGGGCGGGACGCGCCCTGGCTGGTGCCACCTCGACCCATTCCACCCGACACCGCCGAAGCGGATCGTCGCTGGATCAACGCCCATCGCTCACCGCAGCCGATCGCCAGTTTCACCACCCCATTGCATTTGTCCGGCAAGGATCTGCCGCCGCGATCCTATATCCGCTGCACGAGGACGGCGCCGGACGATCCGCTGAAATCATCGGCGGCGAAGGCGCGACAAAATGGCTGGCCATATGTCGAGATCGACGCCAGCCACAGTCCGCACGTCACCACGCCCGAACTCCTGGCCGCGACTCTCGTCAGGCTCGCGCAGATCAGCTGACAGAACTGGCCTCCGGTGCGGAAGGCTCTTGCGATGTTTCAAAGGCGTAAATGGTCGTCCCGGCTGTCCACTGGGTCGAACGCTTTCAGCAATCCCTGATCGTCTGTCGCTGTTGCCGTCGGCCCGCGCTTCGTGCCCACTATCCACCCTCATCCGATTGCCCCAAATCGAGCGACATGCCGTCAATGCCATCGGGCATCCGGCCCACCTCGTTCCAGTGGCGAATCAGCCCCAGGCGCCGGCACAGCGGTGTGAAGCCCGGATCGCCCCGCAGCGGGGCGGCATGGGGCAGGAAGAGGGCCGCCGTATTGTACGGCGCTCCACCCAGGCGTGCGCCCGGTAGCAAGAGCTTTTCGAAATCCGATCGGGCGACGATGTCCATCACGATGTCCCGATCGATGATCGCGGCGGCAACAGTGAGCGGGAAGAAGGGGGCATGGCCGACCAGGTTCAGCCGGGTCTCGAGTGCCTTGACCAGCTGTTCGCGTCTCCGGACCGTGGGATCACGGATCGTTTCGATCATCGCCAGGGCCTCGGCGACGATCGGCCCAGCCGGCGGACCGGCCTCCGATCCGGTGCCGTCGACGAGAGTGTCGACGAGAGACCATCGCCCGAACAACGCCGCCAACTGCGCGATCGTCGCCCATTCATGAGGCGCGGGCGGGTGACGGCGCAGGTCGGCAATGACCATGTTCTGCCATGCATCGATCTTCCCGAGCTGTGCCAGGGCCAGTTGGTGTCCCATGCGCACGGGACCGACGAGCGGCTCGCGCTCGCGACCCCTTTCCGCAGCGGCCAGTGCCTCGCTGCTCCGCCCGACCTGCAGCAGAAGATAGGTCAGCGGAGGAAGCGGCCAGCCATAGCTGTCCGCCGCCCGAAATATCCGTTCGCGCTCGGTGAATGCGCCACAAGGTGGCTGCAGGGCGCCATGGGCGAGCAGCGCCGGTGCGAGACCGGGATCGATCGCCATCGCCCGGTCGGCGCAATCGCGCTGCTCTTCGAACAGTTTACGGGCGGCGTCATCGCTGATTTCCGGGCGCATGCGCAGATAATTGCGCGCTTCGGACGCATAGGCCCAGCCAAGCGCATAATCGGGCGCCTTTGCAGCCAGGGCATCGATCTGGCTGACATCGGCGAGCGTGATCGGCCCGTCGAGGGCATGGCGGAAGGCACGCACTATCTGTTCGTGCAGGACGGGGGCGACCAACCCGCGATATTCGGGGCTGAATTGGTGATGGAGTGCATTGGCCACGGCCGCGGAAACTTGCACCTGGACACGCATCAGGTCTTCCGTGGTGCGGTCGAAGCCGTCGGACCACAGCACCGTGCCCGACCCGGCATCGATCAGCTGCACCAGGATTCGATAGCGATCTGCGCTCTTTTGAACCGACCCGTCCAGCAGATGGGTTGCGCCGAGTGCCGCCTGCACGGTCGCAGCCGCTTTCCTGTCGCCCCGGAACTGAAAGCTCGACGCGCGCCCGATCAGCCGGATGCGTGTGCCCCGCGCCAGCATATGCAGTATCTCATCCGCCAGGCCTTCTGCGAAAAATCCAAGATCCGGATCGGAGGAGAGCGCCGCGAACGGCAAGACGGCGAGCAGAGGCGGGGTCGGCGATGCCGGGCTGGCCGCGCTATCGGATAGGAAGAGGCGATAGCCGACCCGGGGAATCGTCTCCACCCGGAAGGCGCCGCACCATTCGCCGAGCCGGCGAAGCTTGCCGACCGCGCGTTGGATCGCGTCCTCGCCGACCAGGCGTCCTGCCCAGCAGCGCTCGATCAGTTCGTCCCGGCTGACCGTATCTCCCAAGCGCCCGGCCATCGTCACCAGCAGTTGCATCACCCGAGGCTCGACTTTTTTCTCATCGTCGGGCGACACGAGCCTCAAAAGGGCGGGTCTGACCTGCGCGTTGCCCAACGGAAAATCGGGCTCGATCGCCAGATCGATGCCATTCATGTCAGGCGCCGCCGATATATCGGGCTGCGGTCGGCTGCCGGTCGGCATGGCGCCCTTTCGGCGCCACCCGGAATGCGAAAGAATAGCGCAAGTCTTCCGGCATCTTCAGCAGAAGCGGGGCAAGAGGAGCATTTCGTGGACGACGGATATATGCAGCCGAACGGCATGTTCGGGCTCCCTGTCATGCGCTGCCCGCAGTCTGGCAGATACGCAGGGCAGCATCAACTCGAGCGCAACGCCGTCGGGGTGAAGTCATGACGATCACTGGCGAGGCCGGCCCGCTTGCCGCCGGGGCATCGGCCGCCGCGACCAGCCCGTCGTCCAGACAAAGTGCGACCGAAAGCCGCTTCTACCTCCGCATGGCGGCTCTCTTCGTGCTGATCGCCTTCGGCGGCTTCGCGCCGACCTACTGGATTCGGATCATCAACGGCTCGATCGATGTGCCGCCCCTCATCCACATCCACGGGCTGCTCTTCTTCGCCTGGACCTTGTTCTATTTGTTACAGACGGCGCTGATCGCCCAGGGACGCACGCTCTCGCATCGCAGCTGGGGCATGGCAGGCATCGCACTGTTTACGGCGATGATCTGCGCGGTCATCGCGGGCCAGATTGCCATCATGGATATCAACGAGGCGCGCGGATTTGGCGACGCGGGGCGGCGCTTTGCGATCTTCACCTTCTTCGATGCGGCGAGCCTGTCGACCTTCTTCACCCTCGCCATCATCAACGTGCGCCGGCCGGAATGGCACAAGCGCTTCATGATTGTGCTGGGCATCGCCATGCTGCCCCCCGCCATCGGACGCGTGTTCGTGACAATTGCCGGCGCAACCCCGGGAGGGCCGCCGGCACCGGTCATCTTCGGGCTCGCACCCAATCTGGTGACCGATCTTCTGCTGATCATTCCGGCGCAGCATGACCGGCGAACGCTCGGCCGCGTTCACCCCATCTATCTCTTTGCCTTCGCCTGGTTAGTGGTGGGCAAGTCGCTTATGATACCCATCGCCGCGACCGAAAACTGGGTGCATGTCGCAACCTCACTGCAACGAATCGCTCGCTAGCAGGTGGGTCGTAAACGGTCTTGACCCCTGACGAACATAACTGCGCCCGACAGCGCATAATGGACATGTCCGGCACGACCGGTGAAATCAATGGAGGCACTCATGACGGCCATCAACCTGAATATGGACATGCTTTCATTCATGCAGGGCGCCAGATGGGATACCGAGAGTATCGAATATTCCATAGACGTCGACCCGATAGATGGACTTACGGAGCTTTTAGGGGATGTCTTCGGAAATGGCCTGGATCCTCATATTGTTCCAGTTTTACCGATTACGGTGCCTCTGATCGTTGATGCCATGAATCTGTGGGGGGATCTCATTGGGTCGTCGTTACAGTATATTTACAATAATGATGAAAAAGAAATCATAATAAACCAAATAGATAATCTACCGGAAAACACTGCAGGACTTACTCTCAGGACAAACGATTTTTTCGGTTTCGGAGATAATCTCGCCGACGCTGACGTTTATCTCGACTCCACTATTCCGGTGTTGGGCATGCCGACCTGGAAGTCGATGGTTCATGAATTCGGGCATGCCCTGGGGCTGAATCATCCCGGAGACTATGATGCCAGTGAGGGTCAGCCCACCTATGAGAATGACCGCATGTTCGACGAGGATACCGGCCTCGTTTCTATCATGTCGTATTTTGATCCGTCCAATGATTCCCCTGCTAGCTGGCAAAGAGGAAATATTCTTACGCCGATGATCTATGACATAGCAGCGATCCAGCACATGTATGGGATCAATTATACAACCCGTAACGGGGATACCGTTTACGGTTTCAACTCGACTGCAGACCGGGATGTTTATGACTTCACAACTTTGAAAGATAAAGGGATTTTGCCCGTTCTTTCGATATATGATGCGGGCGGAATCGACACGCTGGATGTGTCCGGATATGACCAGAGCGCGAACATCGATCTCACGCCGGGCAGCATGTCCGACGTCGCCGGCTTGACCCAGAATATCGGCATTGCCTATGATACGTTCATCGAAAGTGCCAAAACGGGCGCCGGTTCCGACCACATTATTGGCAATGATCTGGCCAACGCCCTCGATGGCGGCGCGCGTGATGACACTATCAACGGAGGAAAGGGTAACGATGTCATCATCGGTGGCGAAGGCGTGGATATATTATATGGTAATGACGATAATGATATTCTGGAAGGGAGTGCTGGAAGCGACACTCTCGACGGCGGTCAGGGAAATGACTACGCCAGATATGATTCCGATGTCCCTCTGTATCTATATCTACAACAATTCAGTCAAGGTGACTGGACAATAGGTCGATATAGCGACAATTTTTCTGGTTATGAGTCAGATAATTTAAAGTCAATCGAAGGTTTCATTCTAAGTGATTCGAATGACACAGTATATTACGATGGAGTGGGGGGAGTAGCGCTTGACGGGCGCGGTGGAAACGATGTTTTAAACGGAGTTGATGGCGATGACACGCTCACAGGCGGATCGGGTTCCGATCGACTGGAGGTCCAACTCGGCAGATTTGCGGTTTATGGGGGATATGAACGTAGCGTACTTGGCTCGAGCGTGTGGATAGAAGATCTTGCCGACAATAATCTGCTTGTCTTCGATCGCACGCGCGCTACCGGCGAATATCAATTGACGCGCACGGGCGAAAGTCCGCTCGGTACTTTCCGTGGATCGGACGGATCGACTGCGCGGGGCATTGCACGTCTGGAGTTCACGGGGAATGAAAGTCGGGAGTCTATCGCCGGCGGCATGCGGGACGATGTCCTCGAGGGTAACGGTGGCGAAGATTCCATCTATGGCAATGAGGGAAGCGACCGGTTGGAGGGCGGGGATGGCATCGATGGTCTGGCCGGCGGCGATCAGAACGACTTATTATATGGCGGCGCGGGCGCCGACTATCTGGATG
>Ga0207641_10005527_pt1 | contig 10783 bp, 19 predicted proteins | sample KBSSwiS62_FD_184306 | JGI IMG/M metagenome (GOLD analysis project Ga0207641, IMG submission 184306) | Switchgrass rhizosphere microbial communities from Kellogg Biological Station, Michigan, USA - KBS Switchgrass S6-2 (SPAdes) (version 2) | ecosystem: Host-associated > Plants > Roots >... | reverse complement strand
GCGCCCGCAGCGGACCGAACCCGCCGCGCACTGATTTCCGTCCCCCCGCACGACAGGGGTGCAGCGACACCCAACAGCTTCACGACCTGCCTTTCGGAGAGGCCCTACCGTGCGAAGCAAAGGCAGACCGCGCGTCAAACGCGGGCGCCGGCAAAAGGCGGTGGAAGTCACTGGGCAAGACTCAGGGGGTGGTGTGCACGCGAACCGCGTCCGGGGGCTGTCGTGGTCCGGCCCTACCAGGTGCGCGCCTGACCGCACGCGCCTCGACAGTGAGGGTGGAATCCGATGTTCGCGCGTTCCTGCCGCAGCGAGCACTGGAGCTATACCAGGAAGGTCAAGTTCGATTCGCGTCTATTCCGAGGAAATGAATACACTCACCACTTTCGAAGCGGTGGCCTGCACCATGGGCCACACCAACCACGTATTGGCGCTGCACAAGCGCATCCTGGAGGCCGAAGCTCGACATCCGTCCAATTGGATGGCATGCGGATTCTGCCCCACCAATGCTCAAAACCCGACGGCCATCGCCTATAGGTGTAGCCGTCAAGGCGCTCAGACCCAACTTCAGACGCTGCTCAGCAAACGGGATCCCTGGATCGACGAGCTGGATGTCTGCATATACCTGGCCACCTATGATGATATCCGCGGGCTGTGCTACTACCGCGGTCATGTACTGGGCGAGGGCACGCCGATGGCCGCCTTCGAGTATTTTCGCGCCCACTGCGCCAAATTTGGCGTATCTGCCGATGATTGGCTCGCCTTGCTCCGGTCGAAACGGCTCTAGCGGCGCACCCTGCGACCCTTCGATCCTGCCCTCGCCAACGCGGGCAGGATCTTCCTCTTGTCACAGGCACTCCCAATACTCCAACACTGCATGTCGATACTCGAGCAAGTCTGTTGGCACGGACCGGGAACCAACCGCCTCGATAGACGCGGGACACCCTCAAGCGGTGTCCCGATGAAGCAAGGCCGAGGGGTCAGATAAATCAATACCAGCACAGGTGGTGACGTGCTGGCATCACATTGTCGTCAAGTGCAGAGGTCAGGCTCGACGCAATTGGAACCGCATCGCCAGCGAAGCACGGGATTTCGGCTCGAGCACCGAGGCAGAACCTCATGTCTTTGCGCTTCACACCTCGCTTGGGCTTGCAGCCTGCGACTCAGGTTGAGCGCCGGCTTTCGTGGGCCAGTCGTACAAGGTATTCAAGCCATCCTTGAAGCGCCAGATGAAGCTTGAGGTGGGGCGACCGGGATACTTCACGTGGCAGAGATCCCCTTCCACTTTGTCGACGCACCCGCTCCAGATCTCTCCCGGCCTGTTCGTATAGGTCACGGTCTGACCTTTGCGCGGACGACTCGATGCAAACGGCCACTGTATGCGGTCGGCCGCTGTCAACGGCATTCCCTGCTCACCTGCGGAGTCGGCCCAGGCCTGCAGGACCTGACTGGCGAGCTCGGAGTCGGATGCCCAGACATCGACATGGTCGTAACCTTCAACGTTGAGGAGCTGGCTACGACACCAGTCGCGCTCGGCTTGCGTCATCTGCGCCGCGGTAGCACCACTTGCCAGGTGGCGTAGCGCCCGCTCCTGGTTCCCGCAAACGCAGGATTCCTCGACAACAGCCCGACAACACGGGTATTGGGGAAACTCAGGTTCCTCCAAGCTCGAAACGCGTAACAAACCCTCGCTCATTCAATCACCTCGCACACTATGGCCTGCTTGGTGTAGCGACTGCTTGGGCAGCGGCTTGCGAGGCAGGTGCGTGTCCTTGAAATCTGCGTAGAGGCAGGTGGCTCTGGGGTCAAGGATGGCAACATGTTGTGACCACCCTCAATGACCCCATCTGACCGTTTGCACATGGCCGCGCCGCTGAGGCGTCGACGAACCACGCTCCCAGCTGAGTAAAGAGCGATCTCGTCGTGGTGCACGAGATCGCTTTCAAATGGGAGTCAGGCTACCCAGTCGCATCCGTCCACATTGTCCACGATCCACTGCCATTCGACTTCCAGGTCGGCTGCTTCCTGAGCCGTCAAGACATGCCGACTCTTGCGCTCGCCATAGGCGTCTTCGATGAGGAAGTAAGAGCAGCGCTCCGTCCGCTCGCGTGCAGAATCCCTGCGAAGCCGTCTCGCTCACCCAGGCAGCGACACGAGGTGTTCCTTCGCAGACGTTGCCCGGAACGTCTGCTGCCAGCGTGGGTCGGTCAGGTCCGGGGCACCATACTCTTGTCCCGCGACCAGCACAGCCGTGGTAAAGGCGCTGGTCTTCACCAACCGAGATTCCGTGCTGAGTCGCCGCGGCAACCGCAACATCATTGGCCCCCAGGACGATCATGAGAATGTAAGGCGTGCGTCGAGGTGCAACATTGTACTGGCTCTCAGCTATGCGCTGCTTGCACGTCAAACTATGTGGTCCTCGAGCCTCGCCGAACCAGGCCCGCCACTACACCCGCGCCTCTCACGATTTATCACCTGGCGGCTCTCCCACGTTCGCTTGCTCGGTGAGGTGTTCCAACAGCTCCGCTGCAAGACCGATCGCCTGCGTGGCGATCGCTTCGAGCGTGTATTCGCGCGGGGTCACAACGGCGGGGTACAAATCGAGTCGGCGCTTTACCTTTTCGAGCCGCTCGGCAAGCTTCTCTTTCGCATCTGCATCCAGACTCACCGTGTCGCTCCTCGCCGGTCATACCGATTTCCTCGCCGCGGAGCCTGTCCAGCGACAGGGCAGTCCGTTCGGCTCCTGAGAAGTGCCACCGTCGTCATTCTTTGAGCGCCACGTCCGATCTTCCGACTTGCTTCGTTGAAACTCATCCGAATGTCACTTCCATTCACGATTGACCTATGCGGGTATAGCGTCCAGGTCCCTCGTTGCGCTCACGGCCCGCTTCGCCCCCCCACGAAGAGGTTATCCCCTGCCATTGCGCCTCACTGACGGATGACCGTCGCAGTGGGCTAACGCGCGAGGCGTTTGGGGAGATACAACACACGAGGGGTAGTGGCGCTCAGGATCAGCGGGTGCTTGGGCTTGTTTTGTCCGCCTACGCCGAGACACCACAGATCGGCGAACCCCGAGAGGAGTGCTGCCAGCGGCGACGCATCTTCGCGCTTGGCATGCTGACCCCATGCACACAGGTGGAGACGATTCTCCGGACCGTAGGGATCGTCGGACTTCCAAAGCCGCGCCGGATCGGTGGAGCGAAATGCGTACAGGTTGCCCCCACCAACAGCTGCGAATATCCCCAGGCGCGGGTATACCCAATACATCGCCGAATCGTGTTGTCGTCGCACGATCCGTCCGCCGTGCTTGGATTGAGCATGATCCACAGCACGTACCCTGCATGCGGATATACACCGCCGTCCTCGCTCACATCGCGCCCGAGCCGGTAGCGGTACTTGCCGCAATCGCTCAGCACTGCCCAAGCACGCCGGCAGCGCGTGGGGCGACCCCCGAACCCGGGCTGCCTGATGCACCCGTCTACTAAGCGCCCGCCGCGCACGCTACCGCTACCTCACTCGCGTTGATCCCTGCCTCCCGTCGGGAGCTCGGCATGTATAGGTACGAGCACGTTCGGCGGGCGACGACTTGCCTTCCGCCAACTCGCCACCGCTAACTGCCAGGTCTGCGGCTTGATCGGACGAGGGGACGACGACCTTTGGACCTTCGGAAATTTCCGGTCTCTCCGGTAGCCGCCGCCTGGTTGACGGCTAAACCCGTGGGCCCGACCAGCTCCTCTACGAATTGCAGGGTTTCGTGTGACGAACTGGTGGTCGAGCGTGCGCCCCAAGCCGCTCGCTACATGGAGTTAGGACACGGCAAGGAGATGGGATGAAGCTATTTCTGTCATTCACAGGCCTGTTGCGTGCGATCGTCGACAACGAGGTGTCGCAGGACGAGCTCGACGCGGGATTGTTCTACTTTGGTTGTACTCGCTCGCATGCATGGAAGCCCGGTGCTGCCGGCGAATTTGACGAACGCATTACCTACCGCGATAGCGGACTCATTGCGCATGCAACGCTGCTTCGCGCACTGGAAAGGGCGGAAGTCGCGGGCCGGTGTCGCTGGCATCGGCTGGAAGAGGGCACACCGCTGCCCGCCTATCCTCTGCTGAACGAACTACTGGTAGCCAACGGCGTACCCGCATTGACCTTACCTGCGGAACTCCCGGTTTACACCTACTGCGGGGTCCGAGACCGTGTGAGAGAGACGGGTTTGCCCGTGGAGGTGCAATTCTGAAAGCGGCGGAACGCACTCGACCGAGGTCAGCGCCGCGTGCGCCGCATGCGGAGGAGCTCGGGCGGCAAACGGTGGCCGGCTATCACTTGAGCCCACAGTGCGCTTGGACGAGGCACTCGATGCCCACAAGGAGGATTCAAACTTGAACAACACGAATCAGGTCATCACCGCACTGAAGAAGGCCAAGCGGGATGCTCGCAACTTGACCGGTTTTCTGAAAAGCAGAGGTATCGAAGTTACCCGAGACATTTGTTTGGAAGCGGCCGCTCGACTCAGAGGTTATCGCAGCTGGACCGCCATTCGCTCGGCGGCCGAGGCCGCTGCGCAGTTGGCACCCCCTCCCATTGCAGTGGCCAAATGGAATCGGTTTGTGTTCCGCATTGATCAGGTCGGGGAGCACAGCGAGGAACAATGGTTCTTCCTGCCTGCAGGCATCTCTCTGGCCGACCAAAGTCGCTACGATCGCTGGGGGGTGTTCAAGGACACCGATCGAGTGTTGGTACCGAAAGGGCTCGAAAGGGGCGCGCGAGTCGTGGTTATGGGAGTGTACTCGCTGGTTCCTAATGTTGGAAAATACGGGCTACCCTGGTTTGCTCACACGGACTTGGCTGCGGCCTGGTTCCGCGATGAAATCCAGGTCGCAGCGCTGAAGGATCTGGATGTTCAGTTCCGCGACATGGGTGATGACAGTGGTTCGCAGTATTGGTTCGAAGCCAGAGTACACCCCGACCTTGCAGAAGCACTGCTTCGGCGCCAGGGGATGCTGACGGCCTTTGCAGGCACGTTTGCAGACGCCGGCACCGATACCGATCGAGACAGCCGAGGCGCGGAGCTGACTCCAATTCTCACGGCGCTGGAACACGGCATTCATTCTGGACTTGGCGAGCATAACGCAGATGTTTACCTCAAGGAAACGGCGAACGCGCGTGTTGCCTTGCATGATCCCTACGCCTCGTACAGCGTGGCCGGACTGCATGTTTACCTCGTGGGCGCCGCGGAGCAAGCGGCCGAGCAACATCGAGCAAAGCTGCGCTCGAGTTAGTTCACCTTTGTCGATACATACACCGGCAGCACCTATTTCATGGCACGGCAGGAGGATGATGGCTCAGTACATTGAGATCCAGGTACGCGATAGTTTTGATGATGCGGTCAGTACCACGTTTGACGCACTCGAGCACATGACCGCTGTCTATCCGGCATCGCCCGTGAGCCGAGCGGAACTGGTCGCGGCCGTGAAGGCGAGTGAGCTTGCCCTTCGTGCGGAACTCGCATGGGCCAACAGCCCGATCGCTTTTCGGTTCCGCCGTTGGAACGAGCGGCGTGGAAGCCTGCACCAGCTGCAAGCGACCACCAACCGTCTGGCGGAGTTGATCGAACGAACGGAGGAGAACAAGCCCCTTCGGGAGGCTGCCGCCTGCGGCACATTGCAATGAGTAGGGCGTAGCACTACGGCGGGCCTGCAATTGCGCTAGGTCAACACTAAAGGCCCGGGGGTAACTTCTCTTCCGGGCCGCTTTTTTTGGGGGGACACGGCAGGGGCGCTTCCGCAGCGCCTTACCGCGTGACGGACAGTTCGCTTTCCCTGATCTGGGAAGCCAGCGCAAGCAACGCGGCTGCGTCTGTGCACAGCGCCCTCAGCGAACCTCACGCACTTGCTCGCCGAGTATTTACCGTTATTCAGGCGCCATCGACCCAGCCAGACAAGTCGGCCAGGACGAAGCCTGGCCGATACAGATACCGTAGATGGACATCGTCGCTGACCCGCTCGAGCGTTTATCCGGCTTCCTCCTCGCCGAGCACCGCCGATACAAACCGGTTTTTATCAAATCGCGGATTCTCCTGCGCGAGCTCCTCGGCAACGCGGCCCACGAATTGCGGAAAGGTGTACCGGAACGTGCTATCTCCGTGCCGGTCGATGCCGATCCTCATGGAGTTTAGCCACCCGACAACCGTCTGGACTCTGAGCTTCATGTACCTCCCTCAACAGTATTCTCTTCACTCGCAGCCTTGCGAGCGGTATGGGCTGACCCACCGCATACGTGGACGGTTGGATCCGGTGTCGCCGGTTCTGCAACGCGAGCCTGCTTGCAGATCGCACGACCACGGAGCACACCATGCCGAACGTCGCTGGACGCCGAGCAAGCCATCTGCGAGCCCTGCACTACGCTCCGACTGATGTTGCCCACAAGGCTTCCGACGACACTCGGCTGACTCCCGGTCACCAGGCCGCCGAGGCACCGGTGATGAATGCCTCCCGTTCACCCGCAACATCGGCTACTTACACCCTGACCTTCCTGGTATAGAAAGCCGATGGGATGCGAGTCTTCAATCGCCGGAGCAGCACGATCCGCCACTCGCTTATCTTCCTCCGTCCTCTATGCAGGCAGGCACCCAACCCTTGGCGAGGAGCTTTTCCCAGCGACCGTCGGCCAGCGCGCTTGCTTGCCACGGGTTTTTGGACAGGGAACGGGTTCGTATTCCACCTTTTCTGCTTGGCGGTCGCCAGGAAAATGGACGGCATAACCCGCGGCGCGCCATTCGTCACTGCCGGACACACTGGTCACCTCGTCACCTGTTTCTGGCCAGCGACGCGCCGATGACCAAGCGTGCGAACGGACCGAATCAATTTTCCACCACACCGTTTTGCGCGTTGGCTCGCTGTCCAACGTAGTGGAGTACTTGACATACATGTTCCTGCCGATGGTGTCGATCGTGCCCGTTAACATGCTTCTGTCTTAGGGAGGGCGAGCTGAAAGCCCAGGGGGACATTGTGGATATTGCTGACCCACTCAATCGGTCCGAGCAGGCCCTTGGCATGCCTCGGGCATCGATCAGGAATCTCTTCCCTGGTCTCTGCAAGCATCGTGCAGTTGCACTGCCAGCTTGCAAAAGCTACCTCCGCGGCCCCACCTGTTTGCGGGCCCTCGTTGTTCAGATCCATCAGAACGTAACTCCCACGGATAGATGACCTGACGGGTATAGCTCAGCAGGTAACAGAGAACGCGGTGGGGGTTGGCCTGGCTACCGGGGCTGACGCCGGGAATACCCCCTCCTTGATCGGTCGCGGATGGTTGTTACGGGCGGTTCCACACAAGACTTCCGGAACGCAGTACGCGTCCCGGAAGCCACGAATCTCTCAGGTCCAGCGCTCCGCACCAGGTGCTACAGCAAACGTTGAGTCCTCCAGTTGGTGAGGCAGCATTCTGACTGCCGAGATCTTCGACCGTCGGCTGACTCGCCAGGCTTTACCCGAAAAGAAGCATGTACAGCAGAATTAACAGCCCCTAGAAGGGCGCGGTGCTATGCGTCAGCCAACACAAGAACGCAACAAAGGCCAGAACCCCAACTCCAAAGATGGCGATTGCCAGATCTCTCATTTCACTCCTCTTGTCGATGACCTGTTTGGTATCGGCCGAGCCGTTCACCGACGACTTACGCGACCTCTCCCGGTTCATATGCGCCAGGCAACGGTTGGATGGGCTCAAGGCCGTTTTGTTTGCGTAGCGCGTTGATTCGCTCGACGCAGGCCTTACAAATTGCCTCCTTCGTTCCGTTGATGCGTACGGAAGGCACCAACACGGTCCTCTCAGGGATGCACTTCATGCTCCGTCACTTCGACCCAGCAGCCCTCCTCACCGTGGTGCTCAGCCAACTGCTGAATGATCGATCCCCAATGCTCGCCGGTGGCCTCGGGTATGTCGGGACACTCGTCCAGGCTGTCGATTCGGATGATGTTGACGAGTCTGGCGGCCTCCTCATCTGCGCCAGGCTTCGACCCGAACACCCTCATCGGGACGCCAGGCACCCACGGATGCTCGCCCATGGTGATGAAGACTCTCGGCTTGACTACCGGACACGGAGCCGGAGTACCTGATCTAACCTGGTGCTCACGGTTCGGTAGCCCACCGTTGCCGGGAGGGCTCCGGAAAGCCACGCTCTCTCGAGCGACAATCCGTTCGAAAGAGGTGTCCTTCATTCCTCTCGACTCCTCCCTTAACCCCCATCGCTCGGGCAATGCCGGCAGTTCACCGGCCTGCACGATACCGCCCAACAAGGTGAGGCGGCGATCCCAACCTTCACTTTCCGATGTCCCTTGCTCTTCGTTCACAGTCATACTAAGACTCGCTCACTACTGACCCGCCGCGTATAGCTCAGCGCGTCACAGACGAGGCCCGGGACGCCGGCTGCGACCCGGAAAAGGTGAACGCTCAAGAGTTTTGCGACTCGGGGATGCGGGTATTGGGCGATGGATTCGTAGTTTCAAAAGGCTCCACTACGAAATCTCGTTTGGAATTGCCCGGAATTGGAGAAGACGCTTGTCCGACAAAACAAACCGGCCAGCACAAGCCTGACCGGTGGGAATCAATGCACACCCTCAACGTTGACTTCTATGCAGGAGTTCCCTGGGCAACCGCTTGCACGATTCGCATCGTCAAGACACCGAGCAGTTTGTTGACCAGCTCATCGCTGGCGATGAGTGTTCTGGATTAGCTGGTCAGGCGGTATCGGGGTATGAAATCGGCGAACAGGTGTATTTATAGATGGCGAAACATCCCTGCTGGCGTCTCGAGCGTCAAGGGCCTGTGACGAATCTGTCTTCGCGCGTCAGTTTGTCTAACGCATCGTTGACCTGCTTGCGCACGTCCCCGCGCTTGATGCTGATGTTCACATCGTCATACCACAAGTTAGAATGGCACTCTTGTCGTTCTGGATGCTGAACAAAGAATGCTTCGATTCCCTCAACTGCCCGCTCTGCCAGTTCGCTGGCCTCACTGAGGTTCAACTTTTGTGTGACAAGGAGCATACCTATTTTGCAGTCCTCGGCTGGAAGTATTGTCTTCGTGCCATCTCATTCAAGCGCATCGTCAGATGTCACTCTATTTTCTCCTTTGGAGCGTGTTGCTACACGATTGAGTGTGGATCCCGGAACTCGATTGCAGACAGCCGATGTCCAGGACATGCAGGTCGTTTAGCCCATCGATCGGGTGGCGCACCGGACATTGACCTGTTCCGTATAGCTCAGCTGTCCAACGGAGACCTGCTCTTACCTCGCTCTCCGGAGTTCGTGCGCAACGCCGCGCATTGGTCCTCCAGTGTTCGAATCTGCGTCTGCTGTCTCTCCACGAGCTCGCACAGCGACAAGACCGCCCGGGTGAGATACTCGAGCTGAATCACTGGCTCGATGCGCAGCGCGGTACGAATCAGACTGGCAGTCGCGCCGGCGCCGAAGGACTCCCGATACACCACGCCGGAAACGCCGGTGCTCACGGCTGCCCCCGACTTAAGGCTGCCTTGTAGAGTTCGCGCATCGGGTCTGCGGGTTCCTCGGCATCGAGATCCGGGATCTCCATTGGAACGGCCTGCGCGGCGTAGACCTGATCAGTGCCGGCGTCGATCCTATCGCGCACGTTGCACTCAGCCGCCCAAGCATCGCCCTCGGTCTGAGCGCTCGCAGGAGTGGGATGATGCTCAGGAAACGTGCCACATGCCCCGGCCCCATTATCCCAATGGACACAAAAAACCGTACGCGGTGGACCGGCCGGCGTGCCCGCCGCATCGGCATCGGCCCGCGTATAAGCCGCATCCAACTCTGCGCACTCGGCGAGCAGCTCTGCCACTTCAGCGGACGACATGTTTTCCCGGTACCGGGTCATGGCCAGACCCCCTGCAGCCTTGCATAGGGTGTCTGCTCTGCAGTGGCCTGTACCCGGTGGCCTCCGCGCGCATCGGGGGCCCCAAGGGAATGCAGGCGATTCAGACCCGAACCCCGTCGTGGTCAGTGAGCTTCATCGCATCGGTAACCGAGACAAACAGTGGCGCGATGAGGGTCATGTCTGGCTCATTCGGACTCGGGCACACCGCGGCGATGGCCGCCGCTGGCTCTCCATTCACGTAGCAGGAAACGAGTGCGAAGTTGGCGAACTGCGGGTTACGCAGCGCGTCGAACACCTCTCTATGCTGGGCACTGATATTGGTTTGGGCATCTCTTTTTTTCCGCATGGGTCAATCCTCAACGCTGTTGTGGCCTCATGCGTATAGGCTTGGCGGCTGTTGCTCCGTGATGGCGTCGCAGGGCCTGTCCAAGTGCCTAGGCGGGCTGCACCAACCCGTGATCGGATGGTCCCGACTCCCAGGCGGTACCGAGAGAAGCCCGAGACGAAGTGCGTCTCGGGCGAACACACACGGACGGTGTGCTTAGTCAGTCACTGACAGACGGATCGTGGTTTAAACGCTAGCCATTCATGATCCACGGCAGCATTCGGCCCGGGCCCAGCAGCCTCGACAGCCCACATAGGGGTGCGCTGGTCCACTAACCCCCAACAGCCGCGGCTGTCGAAGCCTCCTCGACCCTCTCGCCGTCCTCCGACAGCTCCCTGATGAACGCCTCTCGGTCGCACTCCTTGGCGAAAATCACGACACTCCCGCGGCGCTCGTAGCCCCGTGCCTTCGCCTGCGCAGGGCCTTCGGCCGCCTTGATCAGTTCCTCGAGCTCGATTCGATCCGTGCTCACGAGGGTATAGCCGTCCCGGACCTCCGCCAGAAACCTGA
>Ga0207641_10005521_pt1 | contig 10788 bp, 6 predicted proteins | sample KBSSwiS62_FD_184306 | JGI IMG/M metagenome (GOLD analysis project Ga0207641, IMG submission 184306) | Switchgrass rhizosphere microbial communities from Kellogg Biological Station, Michigan, USA - KBS Switchgrass S6-2 (SPAdes) (version 2) | ecosystem: Host-associated > Plants > Roots >... | reverse complement strand
CGGCCGCGATCCCGAACGCCGCAATCGTCGTACCTTCGGACAACACGTATGTGAGCAGCTGCCGTGGTGGACAGCCGACCGCCAGTCGCAAGCCGTACTCTCGAGTCCGCGCGCTCACCATGAATGCAAGAACGCCGGCGACGCCGACGAGCGCGATCAGCAACGCGATACCGGCGAAGCCGGAGAACACAAACGCGTTGACCCGCTCTGGCGACAACACTTCGGCGCGAATCTCTTCAAGCGTCGCGGGACGCTCGACCGGTTGGTCCGCGGCAATCTCATGAATGATACGGGTGACCGCCGGCACGAGTGCGTGAGGGTCCCCCGACGCGCGCACGAACAGGCGTCCGCCGAAGCCAAACTGCTGGATGGGGCGATAGAGCGTCATTGTCGACTGGCCGACGACGTGTTCATCGTCCACATCGGCAGCGACGCCGACGATGCGCCAGGGGTCCTTGCGATCGGTCCACGAAAGATGGGCGTTCAATGCGTCGCCGTTGCGAAGGAATCGCTGCGCGATGCTCTGGCTGACGATAACGACGGGTTCCGCGCCGGGGCGGTCTCCATCCGTGAACTCGCGGCCGGCGACGAGCGTGACGCCGAGCACCGCGAAGAAGCGAGGCGACACGAAGCGGACGTTCGCACGTGGGGCGTCTTCGCCATCAGCTGGCGTATATCCTTCGACGCTGAAGGGCTGATTGATGCGAGGGCCGCCGGTCTCGCCGGCATCGCGCCACGGTACGAAGCTGCCGGCGGCGACAGCGTCGACCCCGGGCAACTCGCCTATCCGCCTGATTACCTCGTCAGAGAGGGCGAGCATCCGCGCACCGTTGTTGAGACCAGGCGCCGCCAACGGCATGTCGAACGCCAGCACGTGCCGCACGTCATAACCGGTGCGTCCACTCTGCAGCGTGACGAGCGTGCTGAGCAGCATCGCGGTGCCGGCGAGCAGCACGAACGAGAATGCGACCTGAATCGTTGCGAACGCCTGCAAGCGGCGCTTCGTTCCGGGCGTGATTCGGATGCCGCTGCTCGCCACGCCGAGTCCGGCTGACGTGTTCGACGACGGCAGTCGCGGTACGAACGCAAGCAACACCGCGGCCACGATCGCCAGCACCGCTCCGACCCAGGCGACGCTCGAATCGACGGTCACCTCGAGTGCGCGGATTGAAAAGCGTGCTGCGTACCTGCCGACCAGCATTACGAGCGGGTCGGCCAGGTAAAGCCCGGCTATGGCACCAGCGGCGCAAAGTACCAGGCTCTCGGCCAGGAGCGTGCGCCTGAGCGCGCCGCTGCTCGCGCCGAGTGCGGCCCGTAGGGCGAGCTCGCCCTCGCGGCGCACCGAGCGCGCCAGAATTAAGTTCGCCACATTGGAACAGGCGATGACGAAGACAATCGCAGCGGTAGCGAGGAGCACGAGCAGAATCGTCCGCGCCGGCGCCGCGATCTGATCGCGAAGCCTGGCGACGCGCAGTTGGATGTTCCCGCGCTTCGAGTAGGCCTCAGGATGCTCGTGCATGATCGCGGCATGCGCCGCCACCAGCTCGGCGCGCGCCGCCTCGAGCGACGCGCCGGGCGCGAGCCGGCCGAAGAGGTCCGTCATCCGGTGCGTGCGATTGGTGACCATCGTCGCCCCGAGGTGATGCGGGCTGGTGACGATGTTGGCGATAATCTCCGTCTCGGTCGGATAGGGGACCGCCGGCTCGAGAACGCCGACGATGGTCGCGGGACCGACGCCGAGACGAATCGTCTTACCGACCACGGTCGGGTCGCCGTTGAATGCGGTCTTCCAGAAGCGGTAAACAAGCACCGCCGCGCCCGCGGCATTCGGCCCATCGTCCTCGGCGTTCAACAGTCGGCCGAGAACGGGACGCAGCCCCATCACCTCGAAGTACGATCCGTTGACCACCCCCGCCTTCACCATGCGCGGCTCGCCTCCGAGACCGAGCAGCGCCAGGTCGACGGTGGAGAAGTCGCCGAAAGCGGCGACGGTCTTCACACGCGACTTGAGGTCGCCGATTTCCGGCATCGAGAACGTGTAGTTCTCGATGCCGATGCCCGGCGCGCTCTGGCGAATATAAATCAGACGGTCTTCGTCGCGATTGACGAGCGGGCGCAGCAACACACCACGCACGACACTGAACACGGCGGCATTCGCGCCGATGCCGAGGCCAAGGGTAACGATGACGGTCACCGCCAGGCCTTTGACGCGCAACAACGAACGCACTGCGAATCGCATGTCGCGGGCCAGTTCGGTGACCGCGTTGAAAACGCTGTGCATGGACATGCGTCGCGAACAGGCGAGCCTTATGCCAACGGTGGAACGTGATCGCTCAAAGTGCTGAATAAATCCGCCGACGTATAACGTCTATCCGTCAAACTGTCCGGTTATGGGACGTCAGCGTTCGCCGTCGCGCAACATCCTGGCGGGAACGACGGAGCCCGCTCTGATACCCGGCGCCGCCGCGAATTATGTCGCGAACACCGTGACGGGACACTGTAGTTGTCGGGTCGCGCGATGGAGAAATAGTCAGCAGTTGGTGGGCGTGATACACGCAGTCGGATACGTCGTTGCATCCCACGCCTGCCACGCGGTGCTGATCGATCACGTATATGCGACCGTCAAGTCTGCAAAATGAGGAGTCTCGACGTCTAAAAGTCCTCAGAGAGAGTCGCCGCCAATGGCGGGAGCTGTTCGCGCTGCCCTCTTGAGCGGTTGCGTGCCGTAGAGGGTATGCCGAGTGCCGCAGGTCTGCCCGGTGACGCGCGAGACGCCCCAAACGCTTCGCATCACAACGTCTAAGTTCGGTATGGGTCTGCGCTTCGTAAACACTTCTGTAATCGCAATCGTCACAGCTGCCCTTGCACAGTTGCCGAGTGCCACCCGGCAACAACTGGACCCGTCACCGATGCGGATGCCCACTCGGTGTACGCGGCGGCGATTCCACAAACCTGGGCAGCCGTCTCCAAAGACGTGTTATTGCTTCAACAAGAGACTGACCGCAGCGTCTTCCGCGTAGTGATGAGCCAGACGGCCGTCCGCGAGATCGACGACTTCATGACCCGCCCACGCTCGCTCTTAGGGTGAGGAGTAGCTCGTCGAGTTGGTCGAACGTCTCGCCCGTCCCACCAGTACTCCCGGAGGCAATGGCATCGTCGAGAGCTTCCTTCGAGGGATAGAGGTCGTGCATGACCAGCAGCGTCTTGCCGCCTGTTTCCTCGAACGTTACCGTAGTGACTTGTCCACTCTCACCACCTTCTTCATTGGTCCAGACGAGGCGCAGGTGCGGTGTCACTTCGAGGTATCTACCGAAGAACTCCATGGGCTTCGGGGCAGCAGGGTGGCTGAACACGAGACGATAGCTGCCCCCGACACGAACATCGGCCTCGCAGGAAAGCAGGGTCAGGCCAAACGACTTCGGAGCCCACCACCGCTTGAGCAGCTCGGGCTTGGTCCACGCCTCGAACACGATGCGCGCCGGGCCGTTGAAGGTTCGCGTCACGACTAGCTCACGCTCGGACTTCCGTTCCACCGTCGTGCGGTTCTTCATGGGGGTAAGCTCACTCTCTCTTCTTGCGTCCATCGACCTTCTCCCTCCGTTTCAGTGCCTCAACAACCTCGTCCAGCTCGTCGAAGCGTGCGTCCCAGAGCTGGCGGTGCCTCTCGATCCATGCCGCCTCTTCCTCCAGTCGGCGCAGGCCGAGCGTGCAGGTCCGCACGCGCCCGACCTTCTCCGTGGTGACGAGCCCTGCCTGCTCCAAGATGCCGACATGCTTCTTCATGCCCGTGAGGGTCATGTGGAACTTCTCGGCAAGGTCCGTGATCGAAGCGTCTGCACGCCCGAGCTGCTCCAGAACGCCGCGTCGGGTGGCGTCCGAGAGCGCGGCGAACGAAGCATCGAAGCCGGTCCGGACATACTGAACCATATGGTTCAGTATATAACACACGGATTAGCGGCACGCAAGGGGAGGCTGAGCGCGCGCTGCGTTGTCTTTCTCATCGGCGCCGCACCCCGGACTCCTGATCGGCTCGTCGATTGGTCCGTATTCCCAGGAAACCTAGGCATTCTCCGAGAAAGTCGCCGGCAGTGGCGCGAGCTGTTGGCCCTGCTCTCGAATTGAGGGAGCGGCACCGAGGCGGCGATCACCAACGCGCTGCTGGCGGCCGAGACGACAACGGGTGTGCGGAGGACCTGCGGATCTACGCGCGCCCGTGGGCCGCATGCTCCGTGCAATGAAGAAGTACGGCCGGCTTCCCTGAAGCCGGCGCCCCGGCATCGTCCGAGTGCTTTGCGCCGCGATGCTAGAATCCGCCCCGTGATTTATGGCGATGGGCCATCTCGAATCAGCTGGCCCAGCCGTGAAACGTGGCGCGCCGTGCTCCTCTTCGCCGCGCTTACGGTGTTGCTGGCCTATCCCCTTTCGCTGCACCCCTCCAGCCTCCGGTTTCCGACTGGCCCGGACGGCGAGATCGGATGGTATCTCTTGGGATGGGATACGCACGCCTTTCTCCATAAGCCGTGGGCGATCTTCGAAGCCAATATCTACTATCCACAGCATCTGACACTCGCGTACGGCGAGAACGTGATCGGCATTGCGCTGTTCGCAGCGCCGGTCATCTGGTTGAATGGCAGCCTACTACTCGCGGCGAACTTCGCGGCCATGCTGTCGTGTGTGCTCTGCGGCGTCGGGGCCTACGTCCTGGCGCGGCGTGTCGGTCTCAGCGTGGCCGCTGCGGTCATCTGCGGCATCGTTTTCGAGTGCGCCCCTCCGCGGTTCTTTCGCATCGAACAGATCAACCTCTCTAACGTGCAGTGGATCCCGTTCGGACTCGCAGCGCTGCACGCCTATCTCGACGGTGGGCGGAAACGCGACTTGCGTCTAGCCGCAGGCTTCGTATCCCTGCAGGCGCTCTCGAGCGGGCACGGCGCGGTCTTCATGGGCGTGGCGATGCTGCTGTTCATCGTTTATCGCCTGCTGCTCGGCGAACCCCTGCGCGTGATGAGGCGCGTCCAGGACCTGGGAGTGGTCGGGGCGGTGCCGCTCGTCCTGACGATCCTGGTGTTCCTGCCCTATCGTGCCGTCCAGCACGACGTCGGGCTGAGACGCGGTCTCGGGAGTTGGGAATCGAACTACAGCGCGTTCCTCGCGTCGCCGTCGCACGTGCACCGGTTCCTGCTTTCGCTCGTCACGACGACGGACGTGAATGCCACGGCCACGGCGCTCTTGTTCCCGGGATATCTGGCGATCGTGCTCGCGGCAGTGGCGATCGGTGTCGGCGGCTCGGCGCTGGCGCGAGGCATGACGCTACTGCGGCCGTCCCGGTGGAAGCCAACGGCTGCGTTCAGCAGGGCGTACGTGCGTCCGGCGCTGTGGCTAATGTCGGGGGCGGTCTCGTGGACCGTTCTGGGCGCAGTGCAGCAAGCGCTGCCCGCGGGCACCGGAATCAGGGGGCAGTACTACTCCAACGCAAAATGGGACGGCAGGCTGGTGATGTCGGAGGTCGACCGAGAGCCGTCGACGGCGCAACTGCTGGAGCGCTGGGGCAGCGAACTGCCGCAGACGTTCAGCGTCGCCTGGAACGGTTATCTCAGCATCATCCGGCCGGGACGGTACTCCTTCGCGACGACTTCCGACGATCGCTCGCAGTTGTACATCGACAATGAACTGGTCGTCGACCAGGCGGGCGCTCAGGCCACTGCGCAAGCTGGAAGCATTCGTCTAGACCGCGGACCGCACCACGTGACCCTGCAATACGTCCACAGCGCTGGAGATCCCGCCCTGAAATGGGAATGGGCGTTCGACGGCGACAGCGCGTACAGGGTCGTGCCGCGCTGGGCCCTGTCGCAACGTCCCGTGATCTCTGCGACCGTGATCGCCGCCAGAATCGTTGAGGCGCTTCGCGGCGCCTCCGCGATCCTGGTCGTGATCGCGTTCATCTGGTGTCTGCTCGCCTGGCCGGTCAACCGGCACGAGATCTGGATCGAATCGCTTGCGCCGTACCGCCGCAATCCGACGATATTTTACTTACTGCTCACAGTCGCCTTCGTGGGTCTCGCTCTCGGGCCTCCATACGGCCTTTGGCGGTTCGTCTATTGGCTTCCAGGCTTCAACTTGATCCGCGCGTCATCCCGTTTCATGATCGTCGGCCTTCTGGGAATTGCGGTGCTGGCCGGGATTGGTTTTGACAAGATCAGCGGCCGACTGGCGCGCCGGCGACGCGTCGTTCTGGCCACGGTGGTCGGCGTCCTGCTCGTCGCGGAGTATGCCGCGATGCCGATGGGCGTCGAGCCGGGACGCGTGGAGGTCCCGGCCATCGATCGCTGGCTCGATAGCCGGCCGAAGCCATTCGTGGTGGCCGAAGTGCCGGTGCTAAACCTCGAAAACTCCCAAGCCTTCGAACGTCAGGAAACCGCGTACATGATCCACTCCACCGTCCACTGGCAGAAAACGGTTCACGGCTACAGCGGGTGGCGGACCGCCCTTCACATTCAGCTGTACTCGGAGATGCAGACCTTTCCTGATGAAACAAGCGTCGCGAGTCTCTCCGGTCTCGGCGTGACGTACATCGTGGTGCACACGGACTCGTATTCGCCGATGGAATGGGGCCGGGTCGAGAAACGCCTTCAGGAGTTCTCGTCGCGGCTGCGCCTCGAACACGTCGAAGGTGCGGGACGCGTGTACTCGCTGCTCAAGCCGATCGCCAACGCCATTCGCTGACCATTCAGAACTTCAGCGCGAGCTCAATCGCGTCGAGCTTGAAGCGCGAGATCAGCCCGTACCACTCGCTGACGCTGATGGTGCGCATATTCCGGATCCGCCGCCGTTTGGCGAGCATGCGCGGCAACCGGTACAAGGCGGCCAGCCGGGCCTGGATCAGCAGAAGGAAGAGCCGCGCGACCGAATACTCTTTCACGAATTCCGCCGACAACCCCTGGTGAGTGTGGACCGCATAGGCTTGCATGGCGTAGCGGTTCAGCGTGAAGAGCGGCGAGACGAACACGAGAAAGCGAGGCATCCACTTCCACAGGCAATAGAGACGGTTGCGCTCGACGTGAAACGCCTTGAACGTGGAGTAGTTGCCGGCCGTCGCCGACTTCTTGTGGAAGACGAGCGTGGAGGGCACGTACCAGCATTTCCATCCGGTGAGTTGTCCTCGCACGCCGAGATCCAGGTCTTCGAGGTAGCAGAAGAAGTCCTCGTCGAAGCCGCCGATCTGATCGAGCATCGCCTTGCGCAGCGCGCAGGCGCAGCCGTGCGGTGCGAGGACTTCCTCGGCGCGATCGTATTGCCCCATGTCCTTTTCCTGCCAGCCTCGCGAACGGCACACCCCGTCCGGATACAGGAGGAGGCCCGTGGAGTCGAAGAAGTTCGGCTCGTCGGCACGCACGACACGACAGGCCAGTTGGCCAACATCAGGCTTGTCCGCAGCGAACTGCATGAGCGTCGCAATGACCTCCGGATCGCACACCGCGTCTGAATTCAGCAGGAAGACCCACTCGCCTTTCGCCGTGGCGATACCGGCGTTGTTGCCGCGCGCGAACCCTTCGTTCTTCGCGTTTCTGATGATCACGAGCTTGCTGCCGAAGCGCTGTTTGGCCTGTTCCATCGAGCCGTCAGTGGAGCCGTTGTCCACCAGGATCACTTCCAGCGCCGGCCACGTTTGGGCGAAGAGCGAGGCGAGCGCGTTCTGAAGCATCGCGCCACCATTCCAGTTGACGACGATGGCGCTGATGAGTGGCGTGCTCACGCGCCAGCCGTAGTTGTCGCGGACACGGCCGGTTTGCGGCTGACGACGACGAATTCGTTGTAGGTGAAGAGGCTGCCGGCCCAGCGGGGAAACGGAAACGAGAAGGCTCGTTCCGAGTGAAATCCCAGGCGGTCGGAGATTCGGGCCAGACGGGCAAAGTCCATCAGCTCGACGTGGGTCGGATCGCTCCTGAATCCCGCCTCTTGAGGCGCGATCAGGATCAGTTTGCCCTCGGACCGCAACAGCGCGACGTACTCCTGCAGGAGCGCGACGACCTGGTCCTCGGTCATGTGTTCGGCGACATGCGCCAACAGGATCGTGTCGAAGCGGCCAGCGCGGTTGTAATCCGCCGAACGCAGAAACTCGCTGGGTGTGAACGCGATCAGTCCGCGTGCCCTGGCGGCGCGCACGCAATGTTCGTTGATGTCGACTCCTACGCTGTGTCCCCGGAGATGCAGCAGGTTGCGGCCGATCCCGCAACCGACGTCGAGCGTGAACCCGGGAACGAGTCGGCGCAGGCTCCAGCGGTGCAGAGCCTGGACATCGAGCCACCGCTTCCACCGGGCCGTCTGAAGCCTGATCAGCCGGTTTGCATATTCTTCACCGTGGGTCGCGACACCGCTGGCCGCCTGGTGCGGCATCAGCGCGTCCCTCCGGTCAACTGACTGGACGTTGGATGCATTTGCTCAGGGCAAGAACCCTACGGCGCCGCAACGCGCGCAAAAGGTGGTCGGGATCGCCGGATTCGAACCGCTGATCCGAGACTGCCTTTCATGATACGCGAATCGCCTTTTTGCTGCCCTGTAGTGACGTCTGTTGCAAGCCGTTGCAAAGCGGTCTGCCGCGCTTCGAAACGCGCCATCGCGTCGTGCTCGGACGTCTGCGTCCCAGCCAGATACAACCGGGCGACGTCGCCCGTTTCACAAATGCCATCAATGCCGCGGCGCGCATGATCGACGTCTACCAGGGCGCCTGCCTGGTCCTCCAGAAGCAAGACGAAAGGCACACAACGCGTGGTTGTGCAGCAGAGGCGCTGACGGTGAATGAAAGAAATCAGCTAAGTACTTTGTCGACAGTGGTGAGCCGGTGGGAATCGAACCCACAACCCGCAGATTAAGAGAACGACTGGCAGCCGTCCACCACTGTCCACGCGATGTTTTCACCTCACAAGACCACAGGTTTTGTTGCCAGTTCGCCCGCCCGTTTCCGCTTGCGGCCATCCGTTGGTGTGTCAGATAGTGTGTCAGCCTCAAGTCTGGAAGCGATTTGACGTGGCGACACGCAACGCCCCGAGCGCGAGCGTATAGGTCGTCGCGGCCGCCAGCAGCGTGATTCGAAACCCCCAGTTCATCGCGATGAAGATGGCGAATGTTGAGCCGAGGACAGACAAAGCGCCGTTGATACCCCAGGCCCACGTCAACATCTCCGGTGCGCGCGTGTTCAGAAGGCGGATGCCGGCGGGCATCGGAATGCCGAGCATGATCCCGATGGGCATGAGCGCGGCGACCGCCATCAGGATCCGTACCGGACGCGAGAACGGGATGGCCCAAGAGATGAGCGGCGCGCTGAGCAACATCACGCCGAGCACGGTAGCGGCGATCAGCACGAGCGCAATCGTGGCCGTCCGTCGAAGCGCCGCTTCGTCGAAGCGCCGGCTGATCGCGGCGCCCGCGCCGGTACCGAGGAGCAGCGAGAAGAGCGTCACCGTCAGCGAGTAGACCGGGTGTCCGAGCAGCAGGACGAATCGCTGCAGGACCGATACCTCGATCAGCATGAAGCCGGCGCCAAGAGCGCCGAAGTACACGAGCCACGCCGGCCAGGCCTCGGCGGTTTGTGTTCGCGTCAACGCCAGCGGGCCGACCACGAAGACCGCCACCATCAGCGTCGATAGCCCCATCAGCGTCAGCAGCGCGCTGAGGCCGTTGCCAAACAGCATCGACTGGCCGAACACGAGGCCCGGCTGATTTCTGAGCTTGGTCGTGTGGAAATAGAATGGGCGGTCGTCGGTCGTCGGCCGGACGTTTAACTGGTAGTCATCGTAGAACCGCTCACGGTCGGGCGCCAGCACCAAGTCGGCGTACGCGTCGGTGAGCGCGGCGACCGGTTTGGCTTGCCGCCGTCCGCTGCTCACAGGCTGTCCCGGCGCGGCCGGCGCGTACAGCACGCGGAAGCCCAGCGCGTCCGCGTCCCCCCGAAGCCTGGCGAGGTCTCCGTCGTTGAGCGGCGATCGTTTCAACATTACCGTCGCGACGTCGTCCTGCTGCACGACTGCTATGCGGCTGCGCGGATCCCAGCCGCGCTTCTCACACGCCGCCTGCGCCAGCGAGACGAGCCGCAACCCGTCCGAGACCCAACGCGTGATCGTCAGCACGCCATCGTCATCCAGGTGATCGACGTAGTCGTCGAACGCCTCAACGGTGTACAGCGAATTCTCGGTCAGTGTGTACGCGCCGGCGCCCGTCGCGGCCCACGTGTCGATGAGCGACGCCTGAATCACGCCATACCGATCGTGTGATCGGCGCACGTAGCTGCGCCCGTCGTCGACGGCGATCCGCACCTTCGTGTTGGTGTAAATGCCGCCAGAAAAGTCGCGAAACCGGTCGCGCATGATGTCATCGGCGATAATCGGATTGATCTCGACACCGTCCACGTGGCTCGCGCCGAACACCAGAGCCGAGACGATGTCGCGGCCGCCGCCCGGACCGATCACCAGAGCAGTGAAGCCGGGCGTCTTCAAGTGATAGGCAATCGCGGTAAGCTCGTACTTCAGGTAGCCGGCGTCGGACAAATCCGGCGTGAGGTGCAGGATCGGCGTCGACGCCGCCGAGTCGATGTCCATGTACCGTGTATCGGGCCGGACGCCGCTGTAGGCAGGGCTGAGCGACCAGTCGGCATGGTTGCGCTCGTAGACACCGACGCGCGAAAACGAGTTCCACTTGCTGAACAGCACGACGTCGCCCAGGTGTCCCTTCGTCACGGCGACGTCGAAGCTGGCCGTGCCGCGAGCGTGTCCGGCCAGCACGATCGCCGAACTGGCG
>Ga0207641_10005517_pt1 | contig 10791 bp, 9 predicted proteins | sample KBSSwiS62_FD_184306 | JGI IMG/M metagenome (GOLD analysis project Ga0207641, IMG submission 184306) | Switchgrass rhizosphere microbial communities from Kellogg Biological Station, Michigan, USA - KBS Switchgrass S6-2 (SPAdes) (version 2) | ecosystem: Host-associated > Plants > Roots >... | reverse complement strand
CATTGGATCTCCTGAACACTCAGGATAGGGGTTTGTTTTTTGTTAAACCCGATAACACATCAAATCCGGCTAATGCGACAGAGTGGACATTTACAAAAACAAGCTGGTATTCACCAAGATTTGTCACCGCAACTGAAGGAAACTTTGTAATGCCGATACCGGCCATCGAATTGTCCCAGGCGCCAAATCTGAATGGCCCGATAGTAGATTACCCATAAACACAACCAAACTGATTTTTAATTATGAAAATAAGTCAAATGAAATCATTTAATAAAACATTGCTCATCCTGCTGTTGACGGTCGGCGTAGTAAGTATGTTTATTTCGTGCAAAAAAAACGATGATGGTGGTACGCCTTCTATTAGTTATGTAAGAATCACAAGACCTGAATCGTCTGATTCCTTGCTGATAGGCGCTGGGCAGGGCCAGTTGATTGCCATTGTTGGTAACAACCTAGAGAACGCTGTAGAAGTGTGGTTTAATGATCAGCAGGCTCGCATAACACCAACTTACGTTACCAACACAAGTCTCTTGGTATCGGTACCTACCCAGATTCCCATAACCATAACCAATAAAGTGAAAATTATTTTCAAAAATGGATATGAATTGTTATATGATTTTAAAGTGCAAATCAGCAAGCCCGTTGTGTCCAGCATGGCTAGCGAATTTGTGAACGATGGAGATGTAGCAATCATTTATGGTAATTATTTTTATGCACCTCTTACTGTTACGTTCACCGGCGGTGTGACAGCCACTATTGTATCCAGGAAAGATCAGGAATTGCAAGTACAGGTGCCTGCAGGTGTGCAACCAGGTCCCATCACTATAAAAACCAGTTTCGGTGAAGCAACTTCCACATTTTGGTTTAGAGATCCACGGAATCATATTATTGATGGTGATCCCCATGAAGGATGGTGGGGTACTTATTTAGTTACTAGCCCGGCTGTGGGTGATCCTATAAAAATCAGCGGTAACTATTACCGATTCAAAAAGCAGGTGAAAGCCTGGACCTGGGATTCACCAGAAGTAGCAGGAGGACCTGCCACCTCAATGCCCAACCATAGCAAAAACATACCAGACGCTGCGATCCAGAATCCTGCAAATTATGACGTGAAGTTTGAGATCAATACGCTGAAGCCTTATAATAAAAACAGGATTATTTTAAATGTGGGCTTGATTGCAGAAGATAATGACGGCTATATATGGCAGCCACCTTACAATACGAATGCACAATGGCGGACTGTCACTATTTCTTTTGATGAAATTGTAGCAAAATATAAAAATAAACCTGTTATCAGCGCCGATGGATATTGGTCAAGGATATTGATCTTTGGCGGTGATGATCTTGATGCTGATATATGCTTCGACAATCTTAGGATTGTACCCAAAAAATGATCAAACTAACATTATTAATCTATATTAATCAAAACAAATGATTCGCTTATCACATACGCGGCTGCTTGTCTCACTGTCCTTCGTCCTGTTTGTTGGAGTGCTTGCTTCCTGCAACAAAAAAGATAGTCTTCCAAACGATGGCAAAGCAGCATTAAATAGCTTTGGTCCAACAGGTGCTAAAATAGGAGACACCCTTCGTTTTATTGGCTTTAACCTGGATCAGGTTAGCGCTATAAAATTTACCGGTGTAAATGCTATAATTGACAAGGCAAATTTCAAATCACAAACTTCAGATCTTATTAAATTGATTGTGCCGCAGTCAGCAGAAAAAGGGTATGTCACATTGAAACTTTCAAACGGTGATACCATTGTAACAAAAACGCAGCTTAATTTAGGTGTGGTATCCAGCGCTGCCAGCATAAGTCCAAAGACTGCTCGTCCGGGTGATAATGTTACCATTACCGGCACTTATTTGAACTGGATAGAGAGAGTAACTTTTGGAAAAAACCAACTAGTAACCAATTTTGTAAGCAAGTCTCAAACACAATTGGTAGTAAAAATTCCTGATGCTGCACAAACCGGACCGTTGGTTTTACACAATGCAAGTACAGATTCCACTGATATAGAAACAACCGATACCTTAAAAGTGACGCTTCCGGTAGGGACATCATTATCTCCAAATCCAATAAAGCATGGAGATAATCTGACTATAACCGGTACTGATCTGGACCTTGTAAGGAAAGTAACTTTCACAGGCGGAGCTGTGGTTACAAGTTTCGTTAGTCAATCAGCTACACAGTTGGTTGTAAAAGTGCCAGGCAGTACTACAAAAGGCAAAGTAAAAATTGAACCTGGTTCTGGAATACAACAAACAGTAGGCGGTCCGGATCTTGATCTTATACTTCCTTTAATTACAGGTATGTCTCCAAATCCGGTTGACACTTTGACAAATGTAACTATCAACGGAACAAACCTCGATCTGGCGTCATCAGTATCATTCAAGACTACAACTGGGGGGACAAAAACAATTAGTTCTTTTGTGAGTCAATCACCGACACAAATCGTTCTGCAAGTGCCAGGTGGTGTAGTTTCAGCCAAGATCACTTTAGGAGTCAAGAATTCAACAGTCACTGTACAATCACCAACCTTGTTGGGAATTATAGGTGCTCCACCACCACCAATTGTTATTTATGATGATGCACTTAACTGGAATGGATGGGTTGGAGGCGGATGGGGTGGCACCAAGGATTTGGCCAATACTACTGTTGTAAATTCAGGAACAAAATCAATTAAAATTGATTACGCCGGTGGCTGGGGCGTTCCCTTACAGCTTGGTGGCGCAAATATTCCTATTGATGGATACACCATCTTAAAGGTTTCAATTTACGGAGGCAGTGGTTCAAACGGTAAGAGTGTTAACATTGGATTTAATGAGCAGGACGGCAAAACAGTAACTCTTGTTGAAGGCCAGTGGAATAATTTCTCTATTCCTTTAAGTCAGATTTCATCTACAACTATGGTGGGCTTTCTTTATATTAAGGAATATACTGGAACAGGCAACTTTACGATCTATGTAGATGATCTTGGTATTTTTTAAACAAGAATAACTCAAAATGAATTTCGAAACGAGAAAATTGTAATCTTGAAAATGTTTTTCTCATAAGCAGGAATCGTTCAACTGGTTCATATTCCACAAATGAACCAGTTTTTTTTAGGATGTCAGTAAATTCAATGCTGAAGTTTAAAAAAGTATTTCGTATTAATTCTTCCGCTTGCAACAAATTTTTTTAAAAAAAGTTTCTTGAAAGATCCACATCTTAAAATAATAAACAGATCACTTATGATTTCAAATGCCTGGATCTCCCTTATAACGAATGCTTTTTTTATAGTTGTATCTTTTTCTTCTTGTGAAAAGAAAAATTCACCAGATCCACCGCCTCCAAATCCAATAGATACAACAACAATTGCTCCACAAGTTGATCCAACACTTGCGTCAACAATAGGTTTTTTTATGGATGATTGGGAGCCAAAAAATTTTACTATACCTTCTTCATCCACTCTTGCTTCTTTGCCAACAGGTGTAACTTCTACAGTAACGGTTGACAGAAGTAATGTGATAACAAAAATTCCAAGATCAATTGCTGGTAACAATGCAAATATCTGGATGACACAAATGGTTACTGAATCTTCATTGATCGATCATTTGACAACTTTACATCCACACATTATACGATTCCCCGGTGGAAGTTTGAGTGATGTTTTCTTTTGGAACTCTCCTGTTAATACGCCACCTGCTGATGCACCGGCAAATCTTGTACAGTCAAATGGCAGTACTGCGGCTGCAGGATATTGGTTTGGAACCAACACTGCAAGCTGGACTTGTTCAGTAGATAATTATTATAGCATGTTGCAGCAAACAAATAATAAAGGAATGATAACGGTGAATTATGGATATGCCCGGTATGGTACGGGTGCTAATCCAGCAGCAAGAGCTGCACATCTTGCTGCTGATTGGGTGCGTTATGATAATGGTCGTACAAAATATTGGGAAGTAGGCAATGAGAATTTTGGTGATTGGGAAGCCGGTTACAGAATTAATATTGCGAATAACCAGGACGGCCAGCCTGAATATTTAACCGGATTATTATATGGGCAGCATTTTAAACTATTTGCAGATAGTATGCGTAAAGCAGCGCAGGATATTGGAAAAACTATTTTTATCGGTGCCGTTATGAGTGAGTCTGCTCCGCAAAGTTGGTGGACCCCTACTGCTACTAACTGGAACACGGGTCTTTTTACCGGCGCTGGAACCTCTCCTGATTTTTATATCGTTCATAATTATTATACGCCTTATCAAACAAATGCAAGTGCTGATATCATATTAGCAACACCTGAAAGTGTAACTCAAACAATGATGAACTATGTAAAGCAATCACTGACAAATGGTGGCATTCCACACAAACCGGTCATTTTGGGTGAATATAATATTACATCAATGGGATCGAAGCAACAGGTTAGTAACGTGAATGGACTTCATGGCGTAATGGTAGTGGGTGAAGCGTTGAAAAATAAAATCGGCATGACAGCCAGGTGGGATCTTGCAAATGGATGGGATAATGGCAATGATCATGGAATGTTTAATAACGGCGATGAGCCCGATGCGGTACCGAAATGGAATCCAAGACCTATTTATTATTACATGTATTTTTTTGAAAAAATGCTTGGCGACCGGTTAATTAATTCTACATCTACAGCATCTTCCATTGTGAGTTATGCCTCGTCGTTTACATCCGGCGAAACTGGCGTTGCCTTAATAAACAAATCTTCTTCGGCAGCTACTGTACTGGTAGTAGTGAATAATTTTAAAAAAGGCAATAACTTTTATTATTACAAATTGAATGGGGGTTCTGACAATGGTGAGTTTTCAAGAAATGTTTTAGTAAATGGTAGCGCCTCATCGTTTGCATCCGGAGGACCATCGGGATATAAAACGATCAGTCCTTATAAAACATCTGCAGCTGACGGAATTGTTGTAAGTGTACCGGCAAGAGGTGCTGTGTATCTTGTTATCGAAAAGAAATAACTTTTATTAAATATTTTTTGTGTCCCGACAATATTACTACTATCATCCTCTGTTGCGACGCTCCTTTCATCGATTTGTATTTCTATTCAGCATGATATTCATAATGCTTGTTATTTCAATAAGTATTCATGCACAAAGAAGAGGAAGAAATATTTTTTATGCTGATGATAAAAGAATTCAATACACTGGTAGAGTTGATTTCACAGACCCCAAACTTCCAAGATTCTGGCAACCTGGGATCACAATAACTATAAGAGTTGAAGATATTATTTGTGATCTGGTCATACAAGATGAAATGCTTTGGGGAACTAATCATAATTATATTGAACTGGTTGTCGATGGGATGGAAATAAGAATGCAGACCAAATCAAAACGGGATACAATTAATGTTGGTCAGTATTTTATGCCGGGTAAAAAAATTCATGATGTACAGATGGTAAAAAATACCGAAGCCAATATTGGCTATATAGAATTTGTTGCTGTGCGTTGCTCAAACTTATTGATGCCGCCACCAAAACCAGTTCGAAAGATCGAGTGCATCGGCAATTCTATTACCTGTGGTACAGGAAGTGATATGAGTGTAGTGCCATGTGGCAAAGGCAAGTGGCAGGATCAGCATAATGCGTATATGAGCTATGGCTCCATTATGTCGAGAACATTGAATGCACAATGCCATCTTTCGGCTGTTTCAGGTATTGGATTAATGCATAGTTGCTGCAATATGAAAATTATTATGCCGCAGGTATATGATAAAATAAGTATGCGTAGTGATACAATTCAATGGGACTTTAAAAATTATCAGCCAGATGTAATAACCGTGTGTCTCGGGCAGAATGATGGAATACAGGATTCGGTAACATTTTGTGATAATTATATTTCTTTCCTGGAAAAGTTAAGAACTTATTATCCAAAATCAGTTTTTATCTTACTCAGCAGCCCGATGGCCAATGATAACCTTCGCAATTTTATGAAAGCAACCATCACCTCTGTTCAAAAGTCAATGAAAAAAAATGGTGATAAAAAAGTGTATACTTATATTTTTAATAAGCAATACAGCAGTGGCTGTGATTATCATCCAAGTCTTGATGAACATAAATTGATCGCAAAGGAGCTGAGCACATTTGTAAAAAAGGTAATGAAATGGTAAAAGCCACAGAAAAAATGAAAATAATTTATCGGACCTATCTCGTAACAATTGTTTTAATCTTTTTTTCTAAGTATAGTTTTGCACAGAGTTCAATATTAATTGATGTCAATTCAACAAAAGAAACAAAAGCATTACACCAGAACCTTAAGAAATTATCTGAGAAATATATTCTTTTCGGGCATCAGCATGCAACTGAATATGGGCATGGTTGGCAAGGTGATGAAAACAGAAGTGATGTAAGATCAGTAACTGGTTCACATCCCGCCGTTATCGGTGTTGACTTTAGCGGTTTGAGTGGAAGGCCCGATGCAGAGATCCAAAAAACAAAAACGGAATTGCAAGAGACGATTGCAGACACATATAACAGGGGAGGAGTTATTACAGTAGCATGGCATTTTAATAATCCTGTTTCTGCTACAAATTTTTACTGGAATGATTCAACTGCATCCCCGGCAGTGAAATATATAATTCCCGGTGGCTCACATCATGAAAAATATAAATCCATTTTAAAAACCATTGCTGATGTTGCAAACACAACTAAAGGCAATGATGGAAAGCTCATACCGATGATCTTTCGTCCTTATCATGAATTTGATGGTGATTGGTTTTGGTGGGGAAGAGCACATTGCACAATTGATGAGTTTAAAACATTATGGCAATTCACAGTTTCTTATTTAAGAGATTCATTGCATGTTCACAATTTTATTTATGCTTTTTCACCTGATAATAGATTTTTAACTCAAGAGCAATATCTTGAAAGATATCCCGGTGACGAATGGGTTGACATGGTTGGTATAGATAATTATGGTGATTGGGGCAGAGACGGAAAATATGATCTTGATGCTGGTATTAAAAAATTAAAAATAGTTTCTGACTATGCAGAGAAAGCCGGCAAACTCGCAGCATTTACAGAAACTGGTTTGGAGTCTATTCCAAATGCTACCTGGTGGACTGAGACCTTGCTTAAATCTTTAAAAAAAGAAAAATTAAAACTTGCCTATGTATTAGTTTGGAGAAACGATACAAAAAGTCCTACACATTATTATGCCCCATTCCCGGGACAAATAAGCGAACCGGATTTCATAAAATTCTATAACGACCCTTACACTTTATTTGAGATTGATCTTAAAAAAATTTATAAGAAATGAAAATGGTTTTTGGTCTCTTCTTTTTGATAACAATGTTTTTTAGTTCCAATTCACAAATTGTAACGCTTCATGGAAAATTAAGAGTAAATGGAACATCATTGGTTGATGCGAAAGGCAATGATGTGGTTTTGCACGGTATGAGTTTTGGCTGGCATAATTGGTGGGCAAGATTTTATAATGCAGGTGCGGTACATGAGTTGGCTAAAAAATGGAATTGCACAGTTATTCGTGCTGCCATGGGGGTAGAACCTGACAGCGGCTATTTAAAAAACCCGGATCGATCAATAGCGTTAATGAAAAATGTGATCGATGCATGCATCAAAGAAAATGTTTATGTGATCATTGACTGGCACGACCATAATATACATCAGAATGAAGCAGTGGAATTCTTCTCAATGATGTCAAAGCAATACGGAAGTTATGCTCATGTCATCTATGAAATATACAATGAACCCGATCGTGAAACATGGCCTGAAGTAAAAGCATACTCTGAAGCAGTGATAAAAGCGATCCGCTCAAATGATCCTGATAATATTATTTTAGTTGGCTCGCCGCATTGGAGCCAGGATGTTCATGTAGCCGCAGCAGATCCTATACAAGCATATGATAACCTGATGTACACAATGCATTTTTATGCAGGTACACATAAAAAATGGTTGCGTGATCGTACAGATGAAGCAATAAAAAAAGGATTGCCTGTTTTTATTTCAGAATGTGCAGGCATGGAAGCAACAGGCGATGGACCTTTAGATAATAATGAATGGGAAGCATTTGTTAGGTGGATGGATGAAAAAAAATTATGCTGGATCGGGTGGTCAGTATCAGATAAGAAAGAAACCTGTTCAGTGCTTGAAAAATCCGCTGCTTCAAATGGTAATTGGACGGAAGCAGATATTAAGGAGTGGGGAAGATTGATAAAAAGCTATTTAACTAGTTATAAAAATTAAGTAAAAAGGGCTGCCACAAATTGCAACAGCCCCGGTGTTCATATAGCAAGCATTCGCTATAACCAGAAAGAAGTTGACATCCCAGCCGGAATTCGTTTCCAACCTTTCTGGATGGTTTTTTTATAAATGTTTTTTCCTGAGAATTTTAAAATATTCCCGGGCTCAAAATGCAGGTAGCCAATACCCGGGATCTCCACTTCAAAACCGAGGATGAGCATTTCCTTTATGTTACTTATAAAGCAACTAAGATCGGAGGCGGTAATGTTGCTTTCCACCTTCATGCTTTTGGAAATAAAATCCACCAGTTCTGAATCGGTTGTTTGATTATGATCAGCCAGGAAATTGATCCATTTGCTAGAATGACCATTTTCTGCTGCAGGATTTTCTCCCACTACTTCAAATTTTCCAATTTGAGGAAGTTGCAAATAGTTATGTCTTTCGAGGAAAGCACGAAAGTGCTGTGCGATTTTCATAATAGCCGTTAGTTTACTAATCAGAAAAGAAAACAGGGATGCGGAAAGTTTTTGGGCGACGGAGAATTTCAGAAATAAGGGGATGGTAAATAATAGTTGGTGCCGGAGGTTTTTCGAAGGGGAGACAAGGTTAAGGATAATTTATCAGAAAATCAAAAGGTAATGAAAGATTTCTCAAAAATTAGTTGAGTTCAACAACCGTTTTACCCCTCGTACTATATAGCCGCTGAAGCGAGTCTCTTTTTTTGGCAGTGTCTGCGGGTGTAGAGGGTAATAAAAAATATAGATTAAACAGAACTGAATCCTTGGTGTCCATTTTCACATCAATAAGGTTTTCTTTTAAATAATTGTAACGGTAGAATGCTCTTTGCCTGGCGGCTTTTTCTATTACAAAACGATACATCCCGGACGTGTCAACAGGTTTTGTTATTAATGCAGTTGACTCTTCCTTTTTGCTTAATGTATCAGTCGGAATAATTGGTTGAATGTCTTCTTTTACTACAATAGCTTCTTTCTTATTTTTTGTTTTTGTATAAACAATATATCCGCCAAAAACGGCGAGTGAGAGTCCTGCAATTGCGACCAACCAGGTCACTATTCTTTTTGTTGCAGGAGTTCCGGGTTTTTTAGGAGAAAACATTTCTTCATAGTCAGTAAATGAGTTTTCCGTTGTAGATGTCTTGTCACGACCCTCACCAGTATTCTCTTTATTTTTCTCTTGCGAAGAATTGCCTTGTATAAACTCAATTGTACCAAACTTATTTTTTGAAAGTGTTCCAATACCTTCAAATAGATACGGCTTTCCAATATTCAGGAACTGGCGGGCAAGTTCAAGATTTGAATCCAGGTCACTGGCAACAAGACTCTTCATTTTGCCAGTATTTTCTGCAATAAAGTTCACTAAGTCGGGATCTTCTTTAACAGAAGCGTCGTGCTGAAAATTTATTTCACCTGAATCGTTAAGGGTAAATCTTCCAAGACCGGCAAGACTGAGTTGTTTGTTGTTGATAAGAAACTGGGCTAATAGTGGCGATATTTTCAAGATATTTGATTTTAACTGGCTACAAGATAATAATTTTTATGTCGCATTGGCAAGTTGCTGTGATCGCTTTGTAAATTTGCTCATGTTTTCAAAAGAAGAGCAGGATTTCATAAAATACTGGGAAGAGAACCGCAATAAGCAAAAAAAGTTTTTTAAACAAATAGCGATCGGGTTGCCATTTGGAGTCTTGTTTGCCGTAGCCATGTTTTTAAACTTTGCTTCTGGCTGGGACAAAAGGGTCACATCGCTCACAAAAACCTATCCATCGTTCAAATCACTGATATTAGTTTTAATAATAGCTGTATTGGCCATCGTGGTCTTTATTTCGGTATTTTCAGTAAAAGTAAAATGGGAAAAACATGAGCAGAAATACCGGGAACTATTGAGCCGTTCCAGATCCGAATCTAAATCTCAACCTTAATCTTACAACTTGTCATACGAAGCCATATCAGTTTTTGATATTCTAAAAATAGGAGTAGGCCCTTCCAGTTCGCATACATTGGGACCATGGCGTGCCGCACAAAAATTTGTACAAAGTTTATCGGACAAAAATTTATTACAGCAGGTCAATGCCGTTCGAGTATTGTTGTATGGTTCGCTGGCAAAAACCGGTAAAGGGCATGGTACAGATATAGCAATACAGCTAGGACTTTCTGGTGAGGATCCTGTAACATTTGATGTGCAGTCAATCAATAGCCGTATCGCGGATATTGCTGCTATGAAAGAATTGGTGCTTGGAGGTTTACATGAAGTTCAATTTGATCCAAGAGAAGATATAGAATTTCTGTATAGTGAATCGTTACCCTATCATCCCAATGCAGTTACTTTTTTAGCTGATTGTAAAAATGGAGAGGCCATTTCAGAGACTTATTATAGTGTAGGCGGTGGATTTGTTGTAAAAGAAGGAGAAAAGAGATCTTCAGCTGGTGAAATTCAATTACCATTTCCAATAAATACATCCAATGATATCTTGCACTGGTGCATGAAAACAGGAATGTCAATTAGTGAAGTGGTATTGGAAAATGAAAATGCATGGCGACCCGAAAAGCAAACTCGT
>Ga0207641_10005516_pt1 | contig 10792 bp, 7 predicted proteins | sample KBSSwiS62_FD_184306 | JGI IMG/M metagenome (GOLD analysis project Ga0207641, IMG submission 184306) | Switchgrass rhizosphere microbial communities from Kellogg Biological Station, Michigan, USA - KBS Switchgrass S6-2 (SPAdes) (version 2) | ecosystem: Host-associated > Plants > Roots >... | reverse complement strand
TGACTCCGATTTCGGGGCTGGTAATGCTGTGGATGACGGCCAGGCCGTCCCCGAGCGCGTCTTCGTGGACCAGGCGCATCAAGGCCATGGCCGCCGGAACGTCGCCGCCCCCGGGCAAGGCGATCACGCTGCGGCGATGGGCCTCATCGAGAAACAGCGCTTCGCCCTTTCCCGACGTCACGAGGGCGCCCCGGGCGCGGGTCCGGATCGGGATCACGGCGTAGTGGCCCACGATTCGGTCTCCGTCCCTGACGAACGCGTGGTAGGAATATCCGTTCGGATTCTCATTGAAGACGATTCTGCAGAATTCGCGATCGGCGTATCGGCGGTCGACGGTTCCGTAGGTCGCCGCGATCGCGTCGAGCGACGCATCGGAGACCGGGCCTCGTTCGAGAACGATGCTCAGAGGTTCTGGAACCTGAGACAAGGAGGTGGGCGTTGAAGGAGTCACCGGCAGGAGCACTTCCGCGCCCTGGCGCTATGAGTGGGTCGCTTGGTCATCACCTTCTCCCTGGATGGCGAAGCGGCCCGCCGGGCGGCCGCTGGAAGCATCGGGGATGTTATCGCTCGGGCCGCCCGTCTTCCAGCATCCAGAAGGGGCCGTCCGGCCCCGGGAGAGCGTGAGCGTGGCCCCGCCGTCGCAAGAGCGGGTCCTCCAGGTCGTCTACCGGGCGATCGACGAGATCAACCCCGGGCTGCCCGCGGAACGCCGCCTGAAGAAGTCCGAGGCCACGGCGCTGTTCGGCCCGGCGGGAGCGCTGGACTCGCTCGGGCTCGTCAACCTGATCGTGGCCGTCGAACAGGGCGTCGAGGACGAGCTCGGCGCGTCGGTCACCCTCGCCGACGAGAAGGCCATGTCGCAGAGCGCGAGCCCGTTCCGCACGGTCGGGACCCTCGCCGCATACGTCTGGCGCCAGCTCGGGGAGCACGGTGCCCGTGGCTGAACCGCGGGTCGTCGTCGTGACCGGCGCGCGCAAGGGCATCGGCCGGGCGCTCGCGGAGCACTTCCTTTCCCGCGGCGACGCCGTCGTCGGGATCTCCCGCGACGCGTCCGATCTCGAGCACCCGTCCTACCGCCACCTCCGCGCGGACGTCCGCAACGAAGACGAGATCCGGTCCGCCTTCGGCGAGATCCGCCGCGCGTTCGACCGGCTCGACGTCCTGATCAACAACGCCGGCGTGGCGGCCATGAACCATGCCCTGCTGACCCCGATGGAGACCGTCGACCGCATCCTCGGCACGAACGTCGGCGGGACGTTCCTGCTCTGCCGGGAGGGCGCGAAGCTGATGCAGCGGCGCCGTTTCGGCCGGATCGTCAACTTCGGCAGCGTCGCCGACCCGCTGCGCCTCGAGGGCGAGGCGATCTATGCGGCCAGCAAGGCGGCAGTCGTCTCGCTGACACGCGTGCTCGCGCGCGAGCTCGCCGAGTACGGAATCACGGTCAATGCGATCGCGCCCACGCCGGTCGCCACCGATCTGATCCGCAGCGTGCCGTCCGAGAAGATCGACCGGCTCGTTGCCCGGCAAGCCATCCCCCGGCTCGGGGAGTTCCGCGACATCATCAATGTCGTCGAGTTCTTCGCGCGGACGGAGAGCGACTTCGTGACGGGCCAGGTCCTGACTCTCGGCGGCGTCGGATGATCGAGTTCCTGCTCGACCAGTTTGCCGCGAACCGCGATCGCGACGCCCTCGTGTGGCGAGGGGAGACCGTCCGCTACGGCTGGCTCCTCGACCGCGTGCGCGAGTGGACCGGACGGCTCGAACGGGAGGACGTCCCGCCCGGCGCCGTCGTGGCGATCGAAGGGGACTTCTCCCCGAACTCGGTCGCGCTCTTTCTCGCGCTCGCCGATCGCCGCTGCGTTCTCGTCCCTCTGACGAGCGCCGTCGCGGCCCGGAGGGCGGAATTTCTCGAGATCGGGGAAGTCGAGTGGTCGTTTTCGATCGACGAGGGCGACGCGGTGACCTCGGCGTCGCTCGGGCGGGCCGCGACGCACCCTTTCTACGGGACGCTTCGCGAGCGCCACCACCCGGGCCTCGTCCTGTTCTCGTCGGGTTCCACCGGCAAGAGCAAGGCCGCGGTCCACGATCTCGCCGGCATCCTCGAAAAGTTCCGAACGCCGCGCCACGCGCTCCGGACGATCTCCTTCCTCCTCTACGACCACATCGGTGGCGTCAACACGATGCTGTACACCCTCTCCAATGCCGGATGCCTCGTGACGGTTCCGGACCGGCGTCCGGACGCCGTCCTCGAGGCGGTCGAGCGCCACCGTGTCGAGCTGCTGCCGACCTCGCCGACCTTCCTGAACCTCGTGCTCCTGAGCGAGGCGTATATGCGGCACGACCTCTCGACGCTCCGGACGGTGACCTACGGAACCGAACCCATGCCCGAGAGCACCCTGCGCCGCTTCCACGAGCTCTTCCCGGACAAGACCCTGCTGCAGACGTACGGCTCGAGCGAGGTCGGGATCCTGCGCTCGAAGTCGAAGAGCTCGGACTCGCTGTGGGTCCGCGTGGGGGGCGAGGGCTTCAAGACGCGCGTCGTCGACGGGATCCTCCACATCAAGGCGCGGTCGGCGATGCTGGGTTACCTCAATGCGCCGAGCCCGTTCACCGAGGATGGCTGGTTCGACACGCGCGATGCGGTCGAGGTCGACGGCGAGTACATACGCATCCTCGGCCGCGTCACGGAGATCATCAACGTCGGCGGGGAGAAGGTCTATCCGGCCGAGATCGAGAGCGTGATCCAGGGCGTCGAGAACGTCGCGGCGGCGACGGTCTTCGGAGAGCGCAACCCGATCACCGGGCAGATCGTCTGCGCGCGGATCACGCCGATGCGCCCGGAGGACCCGCGCGCGCTCGCCGCGCGGGTCAAGGCGGTCTGCCGGGACCATCTGCGATCCTTCCAGGTTCCCGTCAGGATCAAGGTCGTCGAGGACCGCCAGTACAGCGAACGCTTCAAGAAAACCCGCGAAGCCGACGCCTGACGCCGCACGCGCCCGTTCGGCAGCCCTCTGCGAGCTAGAGCGTCCGTTTTCGAACGATGTTCGAGTACGGCGAATTGCCCGTGACGTTGAAGGCGCGCACGCGGTAGCCGTATTTGACGTTGTGCGTGAGCCCCGTGTCCGAAAAGGTCGTGACGTTGGCGCCCACCTGCGCGATTTGCGCGAAGTCCTGGCAGTTGTTTCCGGCGCACCGCTCGATCTTGAAGCCGTCCTCGTTGGACGAATTGTCGTGCCAGGTGAGATCGATCTGCGTGCTCGAGATCGCGGTGGCCGCCAGGTTCGAGGGCTTCGCGGGAATGGACGGCGTCGGCGTGGCGGTCGGAACCCCGGTCGGGGTCCGGGTGAAGGTCCGCGTCGGCGTGGGGGTGAACGTGGTCGTGCCGGTCCTGGTCGCCGTGAACGTCGACGTGGACGTGGGCGGCGCCGTCGAGGTCGAGGTCGGCGGTACCGTTGAAGTCGCCGTCGGCGGCAACGTCGGGGTGGACGTCGGCGGCAGTGTTCCCGTCACCGTCGGCGCCGCCGTCGGTGTGGACGTGGACGGCGGCGTCAGGGTCGCCGACGGAGGCGGAGTCGCCGTGCGGGTGCGGGTCGGCGTGGACGAGGGGACCGGGCTCGACGTCAGTGTCGGCGTGACGGTCGGGGTCCGGGTCGGCGTCGCCGACGGCGCCCCCGTCGGTGGAGGCGTCGGACTCGCCGAGGGAGTGGGCGTCGCCATGGGTGGTGCGGTCGGCGTCGGCGTCAGAGCCGGAGTTGGAGTGGGCGTCGAGGTCGCAGCGGGCGACCCGGTCGGCGTCGGCGTCGCGGCCGGCGCCACGAGACGGATGAACCGCCCGACCGACGGCACTCCGGCGCTGTTCAGCAGGAAGAGCAGGTAGTGTCCGGGAGGAGCGAGGTTGCCGTTCGCCGGCGCGGTGACCGTCAGGCTGGTGGCTCCCGCCGTGAAGCTCAGCCGGTTGAACCGCTGGTTCATGTTGAAGGTGTGCGTGACCGCGCCGATCCGCAGCCAGGTCACCTGCGTGACGTTCGCCGCATCCGGCGTCGAGACGCTGAAGTTCTGCCCGTACCCCACCGTCGCCGGCGCCGAGCTGATCGACGGGCGCGCCCCCTTGAAGAGGTATGGCGGCGAGAAGAGTTCATAGGTCGGTCCGCCCCAGTCGCCGCCGCCCGAGAGGACGCGGCCGTCGGGCAGAAGCAGCGCGATCGCGTGATAGCCGCGGTAGACCGTGTTGCTCGCCATGGTCGTCCACGTGTTCGACGCGGGGTTCCACATCTCGGCGGCGAGCGCCGGATTCGTCGAGTTCGAGTTCGTCGGTTCGCTCCCGCTGCTGCCGCCGGTCGCCAGGACCGTGCCGTCCGGAAGGATCGTGAGGTTGTGGTGCTTGCGGGCATAGGCCAAGGGCGCGGCGGGCGTCCAGGCCGGTGACGCGGCGGTCAGGTCGATCGTCTCGGTCGTGTTGGTCGGGGCGACGGCCGACCCGTTGTTGTAGAAGGTCCCCGGCTCCCCTCCCGCGAGGAGAATTCTCCCCGGCTCATACATTGCCGCGGAACCCCAGTTCCGCGTGCCATAGGTGTTGGTGCCGACGGCCGTCCAGGCGCCGGTTCCGGTCGTGTCGAGGAACCGCGTCAACTGACTCGGTCCCGCATCGAACACCTGCCCGTTGGGAGCCAGGAACATGTACGGGTAGTACGGCTGCGCGAGCTGTGCACTCGTCAGATTCCGCCACGAGCTTGTCGCAGCCGTCCAGACCTGCGGAAGCACGTTGGCGCCGGTCGTCGGATCCACCATCCCCGACACGACCAGAACGTCGCCGTTGGCGAGCGTGATCGCCGAGGGATACCAGCGGCCGGCGGCCATGTCGGCCTGGCGGGTCCAGGTGTTGGCGACCGAATCGTAGATCGCCGTGGTCGCCAGACCCGTGTCGTTGGCGATGTGGCCTCCGACGACGAGCAATCGTCCGTCGGCGAGAAACGAGAACCCGGTACAGAAGATGTTGTACCCCGCGTGGGGCGCCGCCGCGACCGTGCCGGCGTTGACCGAGTAGAGGTAGGGGTTGTCCGCCTGATTGTACGAATCCCAGAACAGGATCTTGTTGTTGGGCAGGAGCTGGGCGTGGATGGGCCGGTAGGGCCACGTGTAGACGTTCGACCACTGGCCAACCGACGAAGCCTGCGCCTCGACGGGGACCCGGAACACCAGAAGGGCGGCGACCGAGAAGAGCGCGGCTCGGGCGGCGCGTGAGGCGCGGTGGCCTATTCGGGAGCGCGGAGCGAGAGCCGAGGATTTCAAGGCGTCAGAACGAACGCACGGTACAGATGTTCTTCGTCGGTGTGGTCGATCCCGGGCGCGTGATCGCCGCCGCCCGTCAGGACGACGATCTGACCGAGCTCCCCGATCCCCTGGCTCTCCGACAGAACCAGCCCGACGTCCACCGGAGGAATCGAGCGGTTCAGGTCTTCCAGACCGCCCTGCGGCGTCCAGACGAAGGCCGCGAGCCCGGCCGCACCCATGGCCGCTCCGACCACCCGGCCGGAATCGTCGATGCCGAGCGCCTTGCTGTCCGCGCCGCCCGCGAAGGCGCCGAGGTCCCGCATTCCACCTTCGGGAGTCCACAGGAAGGCGCGCATTCCGGCGGGCCCGGTCGCATGCCCGACGACTTGCCCCGACCGGTTGATGTCGACCGCCTCGCTGCGCGTGAATCCCGGCAGCGTTCCGAGATCGCGCATTCCTTCCTCGCGCGTCCACAGGAAGGCGTGCGTCCCCGCCGCGCCGTTGGAGAACCCGATCACCTGCCCCGCATCGTTGACCTTGACCGCCTTGGCATAGTCGCCACCGGGGAGAACGCCGAGATCCTCGATTCGGCCCGCGCGGTCCCAGAGCACCGCGTGAATGCCGCGCAGACCGCTCGAGCTCCCGACGATCTCCCCGACGGTGTTGATGTCGAAGGCTTCGCTTCCGACGTCGCCCGGAAGCGCGCCGAGATCGCGCATGCCCGAACCGCGCGACCAGACGAACGCGCGCACCGTGCTCGCGGTGTTCGAGGTGCCAACGACGTCGCCCCGGCGATTGATTCCGAACGCCGCGCTGTAGTCGCCGCCGGGCAGCGTGCCGAGGTTTTCGGCGAGCCCGCTCGTCCAGAGCACCGCACGCGTGTCGCTGCCGTTCACGCCACCGGAGCGTCCGACGAGCTGCCCCGAGGCATTCATGGCGCGCGCGACCGCCAGGTTGCCGGCGGCGAGCCCGGGAAGCTCGACGAGCGTGTAGAGCGACTTCGACGACGTTTTTGCCGGGGACAGATCGGTCGCGGTCTGTGCCGGGAGCGCGCGCGGAGATGCGAGCACGGCGCTGGCGAGCGCAATTCGAACCGCGCACCAGGGAAAACTGTTCCCGGCGGCGATCCCAGGATTCGCATCGAGGCTGAATCGGGAACGCGTAGCCACCACGACCTGTCCTTTATGCCAGGGTCGGGATCATAGCGCGGACCGGTTCGAAAAGAGCCCCTTTGCGATGTAAAAACATTGGGAAAAGGGCGGATCCGGGAGGGGGGAAGCCGCCGGCCGCTCAGCCGCCCGGCCCGCTCGGGCCGAGAAACGGCAGCGCGGAGTCGGGATACCGCGTCATCCGGTAGATCCCGTCGCGGAACCCATCGGGACGGACGGCCGGGTTCGCGAATTTCCAGACCGTCCTTCCGGACGGCGTGATCTCGAGCGCGTATCCGGTCTGCGACAGCGTCACCAGCGTGTTTCCGTTGGAAAGACGCTGGCAGGCGCCCCGGATGCTCGAGAAGAAGTCCTCGTCCGGCGGTGCGTATCGCCACGTCACCCCGTCGGTCCGGGGATCCACCTGCACGATCCGGGAACGGGAGATTCCGTTGTCGAAGAGCAGGACGCCTCCGTCCTCGACGATCGTCGGATGGTGGGGCAACGTGAGGTTTGTCGGTCCCCAGAGCCAGAGGACCGCCGAAGTCTCGCCGTCGAGGATCGCGACCGCATTGAGGTTCTTCATGCAGACGAGGACGTTGCCCCGCCGGAAGAGAGGCGACCGCGTCGCCTGCGAGCCGTCGAACGTCTCGACGTGGTTCGTATGGAGGACGTCGACGGCATCGGCCCCCGTATCGAGGGGGAGGCCGGCCGTCTTCGGGAGGAGGAACGCGTAGGGCGAGGCCCAGAGGGCGTCGTACAGCGAGATCACCCGCTGCCTCTGGCCTTCCGGGGAGAGGATCTCGATCGCATCGAGCAGGGACGGGAGCCGAGAATCGATCTCGGGAAGCCGCCGCGTCTCGTGGACGAGCGCATAAATGCGGCCGTCCCCCGCCACCCACGCGTCATGGTGCGACAGGGCGCTGTGCTTCCAGAGGAGTCGCGAGCTCCGGTCGAGCTTGTAGACCCCCCGCCGCTCGACGAACGCGAGGACGTCTCCGTTGGGAAAGAGGTGCGTGAAGCCGAAATCGATTCCGGTCTTGAGCTCTCCCTGGGAGAAGAGACCCTCGAGCGTCCAGCGTCCGCGCAGCTTCCCAGCACCGTCGACGAGGTACGCCTCGCCGCGGCCGAGCGTCGAGAAGAAGTTGAGCCCCGGCGCGACGTCTTTTGCCTCGTCGAGCAGGACGCCCTTCGCGGATGCGTTGGGGTCGATCGCGCCGGACAGGTAGGGGACGGACGTCAGGGCGGCGAGCGCGGGAGAGGGAGACCGCAGCTCCAGCGCGTCGGACCAGCCCCGCAGGCCGAGGATGACCGCGGCGCGACGTATCGTCCCGAGAGGAAAGATCCGAAACCGCTCCGTCGCGAACCCCCAGACGAAGGCGCCCGCGAAGAGGAAAACGGCGAGAAGGAGCCCGGCGGCGCGTTTCAAGACGGCGGAATCGTATCCCGCCCTCTATGGCGTCACCCGTGCTCGGCCACCGAGGTTTCCAGGTCCAGAAGGGAGAATGGCCCCCCTACAGAGTTCCCCGCCGCCATGGCGTAGACCCTCAGTGACAGTGTTCCGCCGCGGCTTTTCCCGCAAGCGACATGCCGTCGCCCGCGCAGTCCAGCTCGAGCGAAATCTTGTAGTCCTCGTAGTGGTCGATCCGCCACCCCGTCGAGTCCACCGCGAAGTGGAAGATGCGGCAATCGGAGCGCCGGAACACGGCGGAATCGTCGAAGGGGTGCGTGTTCGAGTAGACGCGCGCGGCCGGACCGGTGAGCGGGTCGACCACCAGGCGCACGGTGTAGCCGGCCGCCTCGTCCGAGAAATCCGCCCCGAGGAATTGCTGGCGCTCGCCGGAAACGCAGACGGCAGTCGCGAGGGCAATGGGCGGTGCGCCCGCGCGCGACAACGTGAAGGCACCTGGCGGCGCGCCCGTCCCGTCCGAGGTGGTGGTGGCGCGGTTCGACAGACAACCGGCCGCGAGTGCCGCGAGTCCGAGTCCCAGACAGGCGAATCGCCTCATCGTCGTCCTCCCCGTACCGGTCGACTACTTCGCCCCGGCGACGAGCTTCTGGAACCTCGGGTTCTTGCGCAGCGGGTCGAAGTTGGGGTCGATCCTGAGCCAGCCGGGCGTGAGGTAGTACGGGATCTTCAGCAGCGGCTCGAGCTGGTCGAGCGCTTTCTCCGGCTCACCGACGAGCATGTAGATCCGCACGAGCTGGTGCTGGAGGTAGGCGCCGGTGATCGCACTCTTTGAAACCGGAACCAGCGCGACGGCTCGCTCCCCCTCTCGGATCGCCTCCTCTTTGCGGCCGAGATACGCCAGCGCGAGGCCCAGCAAGACATGGCGCTGCGCATCCTCGGGCGCCGCGCGAAGCTGTTCCTCGTAGGCCTTCGTGGCTTGCTCCGCGTACTTGTGAACGTTTGCCCCGTCGCTCGTGAAGGCGTAGGCCTGCGCGAGGCAGAGCGCCCAGGTGCCCCGGTCGCCGTCGAACGCAGCGGGCGTCAGGCCGAGAAGCTGTTGGCGCTGCGCGTCGTCCAGAAGCCAGACGAGGTCGGTGTAGGCCGCCAGGAAAGCTACGAGCGACGTCGGCTCGACCTCTTCGGGCGCAGCCTTCACGACGGCGCGGGCGCCGGCGAGGTCTCCCTGCGCGAGGAACGCCGCCGCCTTGATCTCGATCAGGGCGAGGTTGCCGGGCTGAATGGCGAGCCCGCGATCACAGGCCTCTCGCGCTTCCGCGTACCGCCGCATCCGGACGAGCGCATCGGCGAAGGCGGGCGAAGGGCCGAAAGGGCGGGGATCGAGGCGCTCGGCCTGTCCGTAGTGCTCCACCGCCGCGCTCCACCGCCCGAGGGATTCCTCGGCGAGCGCGCGTCCCCTGAGAAGATCGGTATTGCCGGGGGCAATCCGTTGCCCCTTCTCGAACTGCTCGAGGGCAGCGCCGAAGTCTCCGACGACGAGCTGCTCGTAGGCGCCGAGGGCCATGTACCCCTCGGAACGGCCGGGGGCGAGCGCCACCGCCTTCTCCGCCGCCTTCCGCGCCCGCTCCGCCAGTTCCGGTGTCGGCACCGTCGAAAAGTACAGGGTCGAGCTGGCCCGCGAGACGCGCGCCCACGCGTCCGTAAAGTCGGGATCCAGGACCACGGCCTGCTCGTAGAACTCGAGCGCCTTCCGAAGGCTGGCCGGAGCGACGTCTCCCATGCCCTTCGACGCCTCCTCGCCCTTGAGGAAGACGTCGTAGGCGGCGAGGTTCCGTGTGGGATTGTCCGTAAGCCGCTTCTGTTCGCCGGCACCGAGCGCGCCACCGAGGGCCAGCGCGACCTTGGTCGCGATGTCGGACTGCACCTGGAAAACATCGGTCATCGCGGCGTCGAACGGCTGCTGCCATTTCGAGGCAGGGGCTTCCGAGCCGGAGACCTCCTCGAGCTCGGGGGTGACCTGCACGCGGCTGCCCGCGGCCCCCTTCTGCCAGCGGACCGTCGCGGTCAGGAGATAGTGCGCGTCGAGCTCACGGGCGATCTGCTGGGGCGTCTTGCTCGTCTTCTTGTACGGCGTCGAGCTGCTGCGCGCGATGACCTCGAGGCCCGGGACGGACGTGAGCTTTCCGCGCACGGCGTCCGCGATCCCGTCGGCAAAGTAGTCGTCCTCGGGAGCTCCCAGGTTCTCGAAGGGCAGGACAGCCACGCGCTTGAGGCCGTGGGCCTGTCCCGCGCTTTTTTGAGGCCGGCGCAGAAGAACGGCACCGGCGACGGCCACGACAGCGATCGTGGCAGCGGCGATGAGCAACTTCCTCTTTCCGATCGGAGAAGGCGGCGATGGCGTGACGGACGGGACGTCGCCTGCGGACGCGGCCGATGAGGCCTCCGAGAGGGCGAACGCAACGTCCCTGGCCGACTGAAATCGGAGATCCCGATCCTTCTCCAGGCAATGCCTGACGACACGGTCCAGAGCGGGCGAGACGCTGCGCCCCGACTCCGACAGCTCCGGCGGGTCCTTCATCAGGATCGCGGCCATCGTTTCCGCATTCGTGTCTCTCTGGAACGCCTTCTGCCCCGAGAGCACCTCGTAGAGGATCGTCCCGAAAGAGAAAAGGTCGGACCGATGATCGACGGGGAGACCCTTGACCTGCTCTGGGGACATGTAACCCGCCGTCCCCATCACCACGCCCGGCTCCGTATGGCCCGATCCTGTCGGTGCGCTGGTCACATCGTCCGGGGAGACGCTCTCGACTTTTTTCGCCAGACCGAAGTCGAGGATCTTGAGGTGCCCATCCCTCGAGACGAAGAGGTTTTCAGGCTTCAAGTCCCGATGGACGATGCCCTTCTCGTGGGCCGCGGAGAGGCCCCTGGCAACCTGGAGCGCATAGTCCACGGCCTGCTTCTGTGA
>Ga0207641_10005513_pt1 | contig 10793 bp, 7 predicted proteins | sample KBSSwiS62_FD_184306 | JGI IMG/M metagenome (GOLD analysis project Ga0207641, IMG submission 184306) | Switchgrass rhizosphere microbial communities from Kellogg Biological Station, Michigan, USA - KBS Switchgrass S6-2 (SPAdes) (version 2) | ecosystem: Host-associated > Plants > Roots >... | reverse complement strand
TGGCATATCCGAGCCCGACCTCCACCTTCCACTTCCGCGTCAGCTTCTCCGGCCACGGCTTCGGCTCTGTAAACGAGGAGATGACACCGTCGCGGTTCGGCCCGCGCCACTGGGGCCAGTCCGCCGGACCGTTCTGCGCGTCGAGGTGGGCTGCCAGAGCGGAGACGAGTAGAGCGGCTGCGACAGGTTTCAGCATCATACGTGCATCGATTCTAACGCGATGTCGGAGGCTCGTAATGCACCACCGGGTCCGTCAATCCTCGATGCACAGCCAAGACGATGAGTGGAGCGATAATCTCGATATGACCGTTGTTGTCGCGCTCGTGCTGTCTGCCGTTCTAGGTGGCGGTCAAGCCAAGACGCACGGGAAGGAATCGGTCCGCATCTACGTCTTTGCCACCGAAGTCCCCGGCGGTTCGCCGCCCGGCGACGCACTGCAAGGGCGGCTCGCCGCCGTTCGTGAGCTGCGCGACGCCCTGCGCCGCAAGGCCGGGTTGAGCGTCGTCGACGATCGGGCCCAGGCCGACGTCACCGTGGAAGTCACCGATCGCGAGCAGCAGAACGCCGGCGAGGGCGGATTCGGCGGCGTGAAGCTGACGCGGTTCGTCAATACGATCATCCGTGTGCGGGTCACATTCGGCGAACATCAGAGCGAATTGAAGGGGATGGGGCCCGGCACCGGATCGCGCGCGGCGAAGGATGCCGCGGACGGCTTGCTGAAGTGGATCGAGCGCAATCGCGCGGACCGGCCGCCGCCCTCTTGACGGCTATGGCCTTCGTCCCTCCGGCAGCGTGAGCTCGTTCACCTTGTCGGGCGCGGCGTCCTGCGCCGTGCCCATGTTCCATGGCGGAATCGGCGCCTTGCCGGGCGGGTAGAGCGACTCCATCGGCTGCCAGACCTTGTCGACGCGGTCGGTGAAGAGATCGCCGATCAGCAGATCGGTGACCGTTCCCCGAAGCTCCGGGTAGTTGCGGACGAACGCGCCGAAGCTGAAGCCGTCGTAGTACTCGCAGACGAGCCGGCGCATCCGGTCGACACCCTGGTTGAAGGCCGGCCCCCACGTCCCCAGCCGTTCGCCCGACGTGTCGCCGGATTTCAGGCCCTCGGCAATCGCGTCGGCAGCGAGCTCGCCGGATTTCAGCGCCAGCAGCACCCCCGACGAATAGAGCGGATCGAGGAACCCCCACGCGTCGCCGATCATCACCCAGCCGTCGCCGGCGACGCGTGTCGCGCGGTACGAGTAGTCCTTCGTGGCAAAGTAGCCGGTGACGCGGCGGCCGCCCGAGACGCGCTGTTTCACGGCGGCGCAGCGCTCGACTTCTTCCTGGTAGGTCTGTTCGTAGGAACCGCGGTTCTTGAACAGGTAGTCGAACGGGGCGACGACGCCGACCGACACGACATTGTTGTGCAGCGGGATGTACCAGAACCAGCCGTTCCGGCTGGCGGTCTGCAGCACCATGGTCGCGCCTTCGTCGCGGCCGGTGTCGCGGTAGGCGCCTTCCCAGTACGTCCAGATTGCGCCCTTGTTCAGGACCGGGTCCCAGACGCGAAGGCGCAGGCGATTCTGAATCAGGCCGGCCTGGCCGCTCGCGTCCACCACGACCTTGGCGCGGACGTCGCGCCGCGTGCCGTCCTCGTCGCGGATGACGACGCCGACAGCGACCTCGTTCTCAAACAGGACGTCGAGCACGCGCACCCCTTCGTGCGCGGTGACGCCGTGCTCGCGGGCGTTGTCGAGCATCATCTGGTCGAATTCGCTGCGCGCCACCTGCCAGGTCTGGGAGCACTCGTGCTGCTTGTTGTCCCAGAAGTAGAACGGCGCCGACAGCTTGCCGCCCGCGTTGACGAACTGCACGCTGTACTTCTTGACGAAGTGGCTGGCCTGCATCTTCGGCAGCATGTTCAACCGCTTCAGCACCCAGTAGGTCTCGGGGATCAGTGACTCGCCGATGTGAAAGCGCGGGAAGCGCTCGCGCTCGAACAACTCGACGCGGCAGCCGTGTTGGGCGAGAAGCGTGGAGCAGGTGGAGCCCGCGGGACCAACCCCCGATGACGACACGTCCGGATGAGACATTCGTTAGGTGTAGCGGATGCCGGTGTGCTGCGGCAGGAAGAAGCGCGGCAGCAGGACGTCGACGCAGAGGAGACCGTTCCGCGTGAGCGCCACGCGCTGTTCGCTGGCTTCGCTCAAGTACCCTTCGTTCCGCAGGCCGTCGAGCTCCGCTGCGAATCGCTGCAGGATGTCGACGCCGTACTTGTCCCGGAAGTATTGCGGCCGGACGCTTCCCAGCTTGAGTTGCAGCACCAGCTCGCGGATGAACCGCTCGTCCGGTGTCGGGCGGTAGGCGCGCCGCAACGGTATCTCGTCGCGCGTCACCGACTCGCTGTAGGGTTCCCACGTATCGGCGTTCTGCATGTTGACGCCGTTGACGTGGCCGAACGACGCGACACCGAGGCCGACCATGTCGGCGCCCTGCCACAAGCGATCGGTGTAGACGAACCTGGTTCGCGACGGATTCCTGACGGCGGTATACGCGCTGCGCACGTAATAGCCCGCCCGCTCGAGCGCCTCGAAGGCTTCGGCCACCCACCGCCGCTTCGTCGACCAGTTCACGATCGGCTCTTCGAAGATCCGCGTGCCCTTCAGGAGATCCTTACTGATTGTGGTGTTGAACGGCAGCTCCATCTGGTAGATGGTCACGCTGTCCGGTTCGAGCGCCAGGGTCTTCTCGACGCAGGCGCGCCAGTTCGCCTCGGTCTCGCCGAGCATGCCGGCGATGAGGTCGATGTTGATCTGGGGGAAGTCCAGCGCGCGCGCCGCGCGATACGCTTGCGCGATTTCCGGCGACCGGTGCGCGCGCCCGTTGATCTCCAGTATGCGATCGTCGAAGTTCTCGACTCCGAGGCTCAGCCGCGTCACGCCCATGCGCCGGATGGCGGCGAGCTTGGCGTCGGTCAGCGTGCCCGGCTCGCACTCGAACGTGATTTCTTCGGCGCCGGTCCAGGGTGTGACCGCGTTCAGCCGCCGGACCAGACTCTGCAGCTGCTGCGTCGACAGAAACGACGGCGTGCCGCCGCCAAAGTACACGAAGTTGAGCGGCCGTCCCGCGATCGCCGGCAGCCGCCCGTACAGCTCCCATTCGCGCGCCAGCACGTCAAGGTACTGGCCGACCTCCTGCGCGTTCTTGTCGGTGTAGACGCGGAAATAGCAAAAGTGGCAGCGCTTCCTGCAGAACGGAATGTGCAGGTACAGGCCGAGCGGCACGCCGGGTGCCGGCGGCGACTCGAGCGCCGGCCGCGCATCCCGCGCGACAGCGTCCTGCGACCACACGGAAAACGGCGGATAGGTGGCGACGAAGTAGCTGCCGACGTCGGTTTGGTCTGCGACGGTGACGGGTTCTGGGTTCAAGGTTCCGGGTTCAGGGTTCGTTCTTGGTTCTTGGTTCAGGGTTCTGCGTTCTTGGTTCTGAGTTCTTGGTTCTGCGTTTCCTGGTTTTATCTTTTAACTTTTCACTTTCTCAAGCTTACCCGAAACAGTAGATCCGCCCGTCTGCGGAGCCGACGACGACGCGCCCCGCGCCGATGGCGGGGGAGGCGGTGATCGCGTCACCAGCGTCGAACTCCCATTTCTTCTGCCCGGTGGCGGCATCGAGGACGTACAGCTTGCCGTCATTCGAGCCGACGAACACGCGGCCGCCGGCGACGGCCGGTGACGAGTCGACGCGCGCGCGGGTCATGAACTTCCAGGCCGACTTGCCGGTTGCCGCATTCACCGCGTGGATCGCCTTGTCGCGTCCGCCGACGATGACGCGGGCGCTGCCCGTCGTGCCGAGCGCTGCGTCGAGCGCCGCCGATGAATAGAACGGAAACTCCCGATCGGGATCGCGGTAGCGCCACACGATTTTCTTCGCCCGCAGGTCGAGCGCGAACAGCTCCGCGTCGAACGTCCCGACGTAGGCGCGCTCGCCGCTCACTGCCGTCGACGCGCCCGTGTACGATCCCAGCGGAATCTCGAACAGCACCTTGCCGTCCACCAGGTTGACCGCGCGAAAGCGCTCGTCGCAGCCCGCGATGTAGACGATGCCGTTCTGGACCGCCGGCGTGGCGTGCACGGGTCCTTCAGTCCGCAGCTTCCACCGCAGCTTGCCCGTCCGTCGATCGATGGCGTAGAGGTGCGTGTCGTAGGACCCGATCAGCACCAGATCGTCCGCGACCGCCGGCGACGATTTCACTTCGCCGTCGGTCTTGAACGTCCACAGGCGCTTGCCGTCCTTCGCGCCGACGGCGTGCACGAGTCCGGCCAGGTCGCCGACGAACACCGTTCCGTCACTGACCGCCGGGGACGACTCGCCGATGAAGCCGCCGGCGCCGGTCTCGTACTTCCAGCGCAGCGCGCCGGTCTCGAGGTCGAGCGCGATCAGCTCCCCCTTCGTCGAGCCGACGTACACCGCGCCGTCAGCGAGCGCAGCCGACGACTCGACCGCCTCGCCGGCGTCGTACGTCCACTTCAGCGCGAGCGTCGCCGGGGGAGCCGTCGCCGCGACGCCGGTGAGCGACGGGTTGCCGCGGAACTGGGGCCAGTTCGGAGACGGCTGCTGAGCAGTCACCGACAGACCGATCGAGAGCCACAAAAGCACGAAAGCACGAAAAAGATCGGGATATTTCGTGTTTTCGCGTTTTGGTGGCGGCATGTTCATTTGGCGGCGGCCAGCGCGAACAGCTGATTCCGGTTGTTCAGGAACAGCATGCCGTGCGCCGGCACCGGCGTGGAGTAGACAGCGCTGCCCATGTTCATCTCCCCGAGCACCTTCTTTTCCTTGCCCGCCTGCAGGATCACGACGTCGCCGTCCTCGTCGCCGAGGTACACCTTGCCATCGACGACCAGCGTCGAGCCCCAGACGGCGGCGAAGACGTCGTGCGTCCAGTACACCTGGCCGGTCTTCGCATCGAGGCAGTGAAGGAAGCCGCTGAAATCCGGGATGTAGAGCAGCCCGTCGGCGATCGACACCGTCGAGATCGACCGGCGGATTTTGTCGTAGTGCCAGACACGGCCGCTGGTCGTGATGTCGCCGCGCTTCGTGGCGTCGATGCAATACAGGTGACCGACGCCTTCACCGTGCTCGGGGTCCTGGCCGTTGGCGATGTAGACGCGGTCCTCGAAGATGACCGGCGTGCCGATGACCTCGTTGCGGTTCTTCGGCCAGACGGAATCCTTCGGGTTGGTGTCGAATTCCCAGAGCTTCTTGCCGGTCGCTGCCTCGTAGCCGCGCACCCAGCCGTCGCCCTGCGCGCTGACCACCTGATCCACGCCCCCGATCTTACCGACCGACGGCGTCGACCACTGACCGTGCAGGATGCGATCCTCGACCGAGTTGTCTTCCCACACCAGCTTGCCGGTGTTCTTGTTCAACGCGATGATCGCCGGCGCCCTCGGCGACGGAATGTGCACGTGGCTCTCGTCCTGCCCGTTCGAGGTGCTGACGAACACCAAATCGCCGAAGACCACCGGTGACGAGTTCGACATGTTGTGCGGATACGAGCCCACTTCTTCCATCATGTCGAACGACCAGATCACGTCGGCGTCGTGCGGTCCAGTGAGCTTTTCGTCGGTCACCGGGCCGTCGTTCTTCCCGTCACGGAAGCCGTTGATGTCGAGACACCAGACGACGCCGCGATTGCTCGTGTAGTAGAGGTGAGTCCCCTCGACCAGCGGCGAGGCGGCGACGCCCTGGTACGGCCAGTCGTTGGCGCGGCCCGACGCGAGCTTTTCGTGGGTCTGCTGCCACAGGAACTCGCCGGTCTCTTCCTTGAACGCCATCAGCACGCCGCGGTCGCCCGGCTGCTTCGGATCGCGCATCGCTTCGTTGTTCGTGCCGACGAAGACCATACCGCCGGCGACCACGGCGTTGCCGTAGCTCTGCGATCCGAGTTCGGCGACCCATTTCACGTTCTTCTTCGTCTTGACGTCCCACTCGGTCGGCAGCCCTTTCATGTTCGACACCATGTTCCGATCGGGGGTGCCGCCCCACATCGGCCAGTCGCCGGACCCGGGATCCGACGCGCCGACGCCGGTCCGAAGCGTCGAGCAGAGCAGAACGAACGTCGTCGCGAACAGGATGCGTTTCATGGTTGTTGATTCGTATTGGGAGTGATCTTCAGGTTGTCGAGGAACGCGCCGAACTCGGCGTCGACGAACAGGCCGGGTGCGCCGGCGTGATTGCCGTTCGGGTCGGTCTTGTCGATCGTCCAGGCCGCTGGTTCGGGCTGTCCGGCTTCCCACGCCTTGCCCCGCGCGCGCACCTTGCCGTCGGGCGTGTTTTCGACGCGCAACTTCAGGTGGTACCACGTGTCGGCCTTCCATGTGAACGGCACGACGGCGGACCGCTGGGTTTCCGGTTCCCAGGGCTCGATCTTCAGCTGCTGGGAGTTCCCGTACAGCACGAGCGAGTAGCGCTGCGCGGTGATCCCGATGTCGGTCATCTGGCGGCGCCGCGTCGTGCCGCGGACGTCGGCCTCGACGGTGTAGTTCGACCAGTCCACCGGACCGATGAAGGCGCGAATCCGTTTGAAGATCGTGTTGTCGGGCGCCTTGGTCAACACCTTCTGGCCGTCGAGCGTCGCCACCGAGAACTTTCCGGCGGTGGCGTTGACCCAGCCGGCCGGCACGGCGCCGTCGGCGTAGCTGTCGAATGTTTCGGTGAAGGGCATTGGCCGCGCGACACGCGCGCGTGCCTCGCCTGAAAGTCCGCCGACGGTGGCCTTGATCGTGCCGGCCTGGTCGATGGGATCCGGCGCCACGGTGAACGATCCGTCCGCCACGGTACCCTTCAGCCCCTGAAGTGACCACTGCGCCGGCTCCTCGCGCAGGAATCGGCCTTTGGCGTCGAACAGCTTCGCCCGCAGCTTCACGGTCTGGCCAGGCTTCAGCACCAGCTCGGTCGGACTCACCTGCACGAACGCCGGGGCGCCGTCACCCTTCTCGACGACAGAAGGCGCCGCGATGCCGGTTGTCGCTGTGGGCGCTTTCGGACCAATCGCGTACACCCCGCCCGTCGACACGAAGAACACGCGGCCGCGCGAGATCGCCGCGCCGCCGAACACCGGTTCGGGAATCCCGACCGACTGCCCGGCGTTGTCGTCGAGGCTCTTCGGCAATTCGACTTCACTGAGCACCTCCGCCTTGTCGGCGAGCGGCCGCACGATGAAGAACTTGCCGCTTTCGGTGCCGAGGTACAGTTTGCCGTCGCCCATCACGATCGGCGCCTTCTGGATTGTGCCGAGCGACTGCCGCCACAGCTCGCGGCCGGTGTTCAGCTCGAACGCCTTCAGTCGGCCGCCGTTTTCCATCTGATACACGCGGTCGCCCGCGACGATCGGCGACGAGAAGCCGAACTGATCGCCTTTGACCGCCCACGTGGCCGCTTTGATGTCGCCGGTTTGCGAGCCGTCGATGGCGGCGATCATTCCCAGTTCGCTCGAGTCGAGGTTCTCGTCGCCGTGCGAGACGATCACCGAAGTGCCCGAGACGGCGACGCCGGTGTTGATCGCACGCTTGGACGCCACGTAGCTCCACACGCGCTCGCCGGTCTGCGGCTTCATCGCATGAACCGCGCCGTCGCCGGTGCCGCAAATCAGCAACCGCAGCCCATTGATGGTCGCGATGGTCGGCATCGCGTACGCCGTGTCATACGGACGCCCGCCAGGCGAGGCGACGTACACGATGTCGCCGGTGCGCTTGTCGAGTGCCACGAACCGGTGCAGGCGGTTCGCCTGGGTTCCCCAGCTGGAGATCGGCGCGCTGACGATGACGAGATCGCCGTCGATGATCGGCGACATCGTGCGGCCGCCGTGGGTGGTGAACGCGGCGAACTCTTCGCCGATCGAACGGTCCCAGAGCCGCTTGCCGTCCTTGTTCAGTGCAATCACCGTCGCGCCGACACCCATCACGTAGATGTTGCCCGTCTCCGGATCCGCGGCCGGCGACGCCCAGCCGACGCGGTGCGGCGGCACATCGCTCTGAAAGATATTGAACTTGTATTCCCACACCACCTTGCCGGTGTCCGCGTCGAGCGCCATCACGCGCTCCTGCAGGTCGGGGCCGCGGCCCGACGGGTTCTGCACGTAGACGCGGTTGCCCATCACGACCGGCGCAGAGCGGCCGCCGTACGGGACGCGCCAGAGAAAGTTCTGGCCGTTGAGCGCCCACTTCTCGGGCAGGCCGGTTTCTTTCGAGATGCCGTCGCGGTTCGGTCCGCGGGCTTCCGGCCAGTCGCCGACGGCGACGCCGCGCGCCGAGGGTCCCTGCGCGGACGTCAGCGCGGCGCTGACGGCGAGCGCGATTGTCACGAGTGTTCTTTTCATCATCGTCTTGTCTTGCCTACGGTCGTAGCGCGGGCTTGCAGGCCCCGTCGCTCATTTAACCGCCGAGACCGCAAAGATCGCTGAGAAGAAACCATAAAATTCTCGGCGTTCTCTGCGTGCTCCGCGGTAAAAACGGGACACTCAAAACGTCACGCCCGCGCGCAACCCGAACGTCCGCGGCGCGCCCGCTTCGCCAACGAACCCCGACGGCGCCAGGCCCGGATACGGCAGCGCCACGGGGATGTACCGGGTGTCGAACGCGTTGCGGACCCACAGTTCGCCGAACGCGCGCTTGCCACGCAGTCCCGCGCGGAGGTTGGTCAACGTGTACGCGTCCTGGCCCGCCGTGTTCGCGTCGTCGTATTTGTAGTTGCCGTAGCAGATCGCTTCGGCGCGCGCCGTCAGCGACAGACCGTCGCGCAGCGGGCGCGCATACTGGACGCCGAAGTCCGCCGTATAGCTCGGCGTGTTCGACAGCGTCTTGCCGCTGACGTCGACGCCGTTGGAGAAGCTGCCGCCCGAGAAACGCGCGTGCGTGAACCCGGCGCCGCCGAACAGATCCACCGACCGATCCGGCCGGGCGTGCAGTTCGAACTCGACGCCGGAACTGGTCGCGCCAGCGGAATTCCCGATGAAGAACTGGCCCGGCACGAACGGGTTGGGAGTGAAGACCTGCAGGTCGTCCCACGAAATGTGGAACGCCGCCAGGTTCGCCGTCACGCGATTCGACGCGGCCGATGCCTTGATGCCGCCTTCGAAGTTCCAGGTGTGCTCGGGGTCGTAGGCCTCGGCACCCGTCGGCGACGCGGCGTTGAAGCCTCCAGCTTTGAACCCACGGGCGACCGTGCCGTACACGTTGGCCGCCGGGGTCAGGCGGTACGTCACGGCGAACTGCGGCGACACATCGGTGAAGTCCCGCTCGGGACTCAGCGTCACGGCTGGTCCGAACGCCGGCAGCGCGGGCGCGAAGAACGTACTCAGCGCCGCTGCCTTGTGCTCGCGGTCGGCCCGCACGCCGGCGACGACGTCGAGATTCTTCGAGAAGGTCCAGGTGGTCTGCCCATAGATGCCCAGGCCGCGATCGTCGAGCGTCGACTGCGGCGAGTGCTGACTGATCGGAAAGTTGATGAACGGAGACAGCACGAACGGCGAGAAGTTGTTGACGGCGTCCTGCTGGTAATTCTGCGTGAAAATGAATAGCCCGGCCTGCCACTTCATGGTCACGCGGTCCGAGAGCACGACCGGCGCGGCCTTCGAGGACGAGAAGCGCGCCTCCTCGGTGAACTGAAAGTCCTCCTCGGCGTTGTTGCGCGTGATGAGTGGCAACGGCGAGTAGTCGAGGTCCGTAGAATCCTCCGTCTTCCATTTGAGGAAGCCGGTCGTCGTCGAGAAATCGACGCGCGGACCGACGTAGGTGACCTGGACCGTCTGCGCGAGGATGTCACGGTGGGTGAACCCCTCGAAGTCGCGTGATACATGGAACGGGTTGGTGCGGACCGCCGCCAGGTCGTTGAGCGCGTAGTCGCCGTCGCGAGCGCGCTCGCCGTTGAACATCGCGCGCGCTTCCCAGCGGGCGTTTGCCTTCCACAGCAGTTGTCCCTTGCCGAATATGGCGGACCGCGAGTCGAGGTCGTTCCCCGTGAGGTCGTTCTTCGTAAAGCCTTCCCGTGTCGAGTAGCCGAACCCGACACTCGCGGCGACTTTGTTGGCGACAATCGGACCCGAGGCGGCGCCGCGCAGGTCGCCGCTGTTGAAGTTGCCGTACGGACCGCTCAGGCCGCCGCTCCATTTCGTGAGCGAGGGACGCGCGCTCGTAATGTTGATGACGCCGCCAAGCGCGTTGCGTCCGAAGAGCGCGCTTTGCGGACCGCGTACGAACTCGATCTGCTCGACGTCGATCAGTTCGACGCTCGAGGAGTTGGCGTTGAGCTGCGGCACGCCGTCGATGTAACTGGCGACGCCGGGATTCGTCGGTCCCGCGCCAACGCCGCGGACGCGTGCGTTGCTCAGCTTCCGCACTGTGAATTCGTTGAAATAGGTGTTGGGTGCATAGCCGGCGGCGTCACTCACGCTGCGCACCGCGGCGTCCTCGAGTGTGCCCTGCAGTACGGCGGTCACGCTGACCGGCAATGTCTGCGGATCGGCCGGTTCTTTCTGCGCCGTGACGGTGACCGGCGGCAGCGTGAAGCGGATCACCGGCTGGGCGTCCGGCTGGGCGTAGGCGTCAGGCGACGCGAGCAACAACGCGAACAGACCGGCGGCACACGAAAGTCGTCTGACTGGCAACATGCTCCGAATTCTCCCATAGGTTCTTGTATTCTGGTGTCACGACTGAACGGCGAACACGAAGACACGAAGCCGCGAAGAACTGGTCGTCTTCGCGTTCCCGGCTGAGGCAGGCTGCCTGATGAAGCTATTGACGATCGTGTCC
>Ga0207641_10005511_pt1 | contig 10794 bp, 6 predicted proteins | sample KBSSwiS62_FD_184306 | JGI IMG/M metagenome (GOLD analysis project Ga0207641, IMG submission 184306) | Switchgrass rhizosphere microbial communities from Kellogg Biological Station, Michigan, USA - KBS Switchgrass S6-2 (SPAdes) (version 2) | ecosystem: Host-associated > Plants > Roots >... | reverse complement strand
CAAGCTGCACGGCAAGTTGCCCGAAGGCGCGACGGCCACCGATTTGGTCCTGACCGTGACGGAAATGCTGCGCAAGAAAGGCGTAGTCGGAAAATTTGTCGAGTTTTACGGCAGCGGACTTTCCACCTTAAGTGTTCCCGACCGCGCCACCATCGCCAACATGGCGCCCGAATATGGCGCGACGATGGGCTTCTTCCCTGTCGATGCCGAAACGCTGGCGTACTTGCAATTCACCGCGCGGCCGCACGAGCAAATCGCTCTTGTCGAAGCATATTGCAAGGAACAGGGCCTGTTCCGCACCGACGCCACGCCGGATCCTGCGTTTACGGATACTTTGCAGCTCGACCTCGGCACTGTAGAGCCAACCGTAGCCGGACCGAAGCGTCCGCAGGATCGCGTTCCGCTGCGTATGGCCAAATCGTCTTTTACCAAAATCATAGAAGGCGCACCCACGAAGCAAGCGCACGTGCAAAACAATGGCGATTCGTTCGAATTGTCCAGCGGCGCGGTGGTGATTGCCGCTATCACCAGTTGCACCAACACTTCGAATCCGTCGCTGATGCTCGGCGCCGGCCTGCTCGCCAAGAAGGCTGTGGAACGCGGGCTACAAGTAAAGCCGTGGGTGAAGACCAGTCTCGCGCCGGGATCGAAAGTAGTTACCGATTACCTCGCAAAGTCCGGCCTTACGCCATACCTGGACAAGCTGAAATTCAATCTGGTGGGCTACGGCTGCACGACGTGTATCGGCAACAGTGGTCCGCTGCCTAGCGCCATTGGCCACGCCATCAAGGAAAATAATCTGGTCGCGGTCGCGGTCTTGAGCGGCAACCGAAATTTCGAAGGCCGCATTCATCCGCTCGTCCGCGCCAACTATCTCGCCTCGCCACCGCTGGTTGTGGCGTACGCGCTCGTGGGCCGGATGGACGTAGACCTGACCAACGAGCCTCTGGGCAATGATTCCGCCGGCAAGCCGGTTTACCTGCACGAAATCTGGCCGACCCCGCAGGAAGTGGAAGCCACGGTGCGCCAGGCAGTAACCCGGGAGCAATATCAAAAGCAGTATGCCGCGGTTTACGACGGCGACGAACATTGGAAGGGCATGGCCGTGCCGGAAGGTGACCTGTATCAATGGGACCCTCACTCCACTTACATCAAGCTGCCGCCGTATTTTGAAAATATGGCCAAGACCGCGCCGCCGCTCGCTGACATTCACAACGCACGCGTGCTGGCTGTTCTCGGCGACAGCATCACCACGGATCACATTTCACCCGCCGGCTCGATTGGCGTGGACACGCCCGCCGGAAAATATCTGGTCGCCAGCGGTGTCAAGCCGCACGAGTTCAACTCTTACGGCGCGCGGCGCGGCAATCATGAAGTGATGGCACGCGGAACATTTGCCAACATTCGCCTGAAAAACCAGTTGGCACCCGGAACGGAAGGTGGCTGGACCACCTATCAACCGGGCGGCGAGCAGATGAGCATCTACGATGCTTCGGTGAAATATCGCGAAGCTGGAGTGCCGCTGATCATTCTCGCCGGCAAGGAGTATGGCTCCGGGTCATCGCGCGACTGGGCCGCTAAAGGACCGAAACTCCTCGGCGTTCGCGCCGTCATCGCCGAAAGCTACGAACGCATTCACCGCAGCAATCTGGTTGGCATGGGCATTCTGCCGCTGGAATTCAAAGACGGTGACACAGTCGCGACGCTCGGACTCGCCGGACACGAAACATTTGAAATTACCAGCGTCACTTCCCTTTCGCCGCGCACCACGATCCATGTAACCGCCAAATCCGCGGGCGGAGACGAAAAGAAGTTCACGGCAATCGCCCGCGTGGACACTCCCGAAGAAGTCTCCTACTACCAGCACGGTGGCATTTTGACCTACGTGCTGCGGCAAATGATTTAGCCATCGGACGAGTTGGCCGCGCTCGGGCGCGATTGAAGAATCCTCCGCTTCTGTTTATGATGCGCCAGACCTTTGTGCCCTACCTTCTGCAATCAATCGAGGCTCGCGTGCACTTCCGGCGAATGCTTTTTGTTTTGGCACTGTGTTTTCCTGCGGGCAACGCTGGCGCACAACAGCAGCCAGCTCCGCCAGATTCCATCACCGCCATCAAGGCCGGACACGTCGTCGACGTCGAAAACGGCCGGGTGCTCGACAAGCAGATCATTCTGGTGCGCAGCAGCGAGATCGAAGCCATCGGCAGCGACGTGAAAATTCCCGTCGGCGCTAAAATCCTGGACCTCTCCAGCAAAACCGTGCTCCCTGGTTTGATTGACTGCCACACGCACCTCGCCGATGGGGCGCACGACGGCAACGGCGACCCGATGTCTCAGCTCAAGCGCACTGCTTCGCAGGTCGTTCTGGAATCCGTTCCCAACGCACGCATGACGCTAGAGTCCGGCTTTACTGCGGTGCGTGACGTCGGCGTGTACCGCGCTCTAAACGACATCGCGCTGCGCGACGCTATCAACAAAGGCTACATCGTCGGCCCACGCATGTTCGTCGCGGGCGCTTACCTTACGATTACCGGCGGCGCCGGCGCCATGACCGGCCAGGCCGCCGATATCAAATTGCCCTGGGACTTCAACTATGGCGAAGCGGACTCTCCGTGGGAGGTACGCCAGAAGATTCGCCAGCTGGCTCACGACGGTGTAGACCACATTAAATTACTTTCCAGTGGCGCAGTGCTGACCCACGGCAGCAATCCCAATTCCCAGGAATTTACGCTCGAAGAACTGCAAGCCGCCGTTAGCGAAGCCAGCAATTTCGGCTTGCGCGTTGCTGCCCACGCGCATTCGCCGCAAGGCATCAAGAACGCCATCATCGCCGGAGTCGCCTCGGTTGAACACGCCACTAGGATCGATGACGAAGGCATCGCGCTCGCCAAACAGCACGGCACCTATCTCGATATGGATATTTACGACGACGAGTGCATCCAGGCCGCCGGCAAGACCAACAATATCCCCGCCGATTTTCTGGAACACGACCGCGATCTGGGCGAAATCCAGCGCCGCAACTTCGCCAAAGCCGTCAAGGCCGGCGTGAAAATGTCGTTCGGCACCGACGCCGGCGTCTGCCCCTACAATGTCGCAGCGCATCAATTTGCGTTCATGGTGAAGTACGGCATGACGCCGATGCAGAGCATTCAATCCGCCACTATCAACGCCGCCGACTTAATTGGCAAGCTCGAACAGTTCGGCACTATTCACTCCGGAAAATTTGCGAACCTCATCGCCGTGGACGGCGACCCCATCGCCGACATTCGCCAGCTCGAACACGTTACGTTTGTCATGAAGGAAGGGGTGATTTACAAGCAGTAGTGCATCATGGTGTCTCCGGCGAATCCGGTTCCTTTCGGAAGCGCCTGCCCCAAACCCGCAAGCACACCGTCAACCCAACCGCTACTCCAATCACAGCGAAAAAAGCGTAGTACGTTGAAACGCCGGCGGCAAAATCCTTCGCCCGTGTCCAGCCAAGATAGCGAAAAATTTGTACGGCAATCAGCGCAAGAAAGATCGGCCCTAGCGCCGCCACGCAAGCGGACGCCAGGCCGGCTGTAATTCCCCATAGACCGATGAACACGGTCCTAGCCGAGGGGCTACGCATAGGTTTCACGCAATGAGACGCTCATGATCTGCTCCGGGGAGCCAACGCCTTCGGTCTGAGGAGCACGAGGAGCACAATACCCAACAGAATGGAAACAACACTCGCCGTCTGCGCGTTGGACATTCCGAAAAACGACCGCGGATTCAGCCGGATCAGTTCCACCAGGAATCGCGCAATTCCCGTCAGCACCAGATAAGCGCAAAAGACCCAGCCAGCCGGCTGCGATCCTTCTAAAAAGCGCGCTCCGATCTTCCACAGCACATATGCAATCAGCATCCACGCAGCAAATTCGTAAAGCGGCGTCGGATGCACACGCTCCGTGGTTGGCACCACGCCATTCGGAAAGCTCATGCCCCACGGCAAATTGGTGGGTATCCCGTAATCTCCATCGCCGCTCAAAAAACATCCAATGCGCCCAATCGCGTAGCCTACGCAAGCGGCGGGTGAACACGCATCTAGAAACGTCAGCGCTGGAATTCTTTCACGTCGCGCCAGAATCAGCAATGCAGCAAACCCGCCCAGAAATCCGCCGAACCACGCAAACCCGTATCGCGTAAAAATAAAGGAGCCTGGATCGGCAAAGAACTCGGTCGGCGATTCCAGCGCATGATAGAGCCGCGCGCCCACTATGCCCGCCAAGCCCGCGATCCCAATAATCAAAAATGCGTCCGCGCGAATTCCGCGCCGCCGAAAATCCGCCTGTAAAGCATATGCCGCCACGAAAAGGCCCGTTGCTACCATTAAGCCAAACGTCGGCAACGACAACGGACCAATGTGTAGATATGGAATCATTCTCTAGTGAAGTGAAACCCCAACAAAATTATACATGAGCGCTTTCTTGCGCCGCCGCGCTTCGCTTACCGAAGAGATGCAAGCCCGCTCCGATGCCCAGCCACAACGCCAGCGCAATCCATTCCGGCCGCGAGAAATGTCCCGGAAACGCCGGTACTACTTTCATCGCAACCAACAGAAGCGCCACCAATGCACCAAGGGCCGCTATAAATCGCGCGCCCGCACGCTTCTCAGCCAGTAAGAACGAAAGACAAGCTGCAAACCAGCCGCTCGCAGCAGCCATCGAGCCGACTTCCGTCACCGGCACCAGCAGCGCATCTCCCAAAAGCAATCCGCCTACAGTGGCCAGCGTCACTGCCAAAATTGCCATCGACGGCGTCTGGAACTTTTCGTGCACCGCCGCAAACCGCGCCGGAATCGTACCCCGCCTGCCAAACGAAAACAGCATCCGGCTTGCCGCTACGAAATTCCCATTGAAGCATTGCAACAACCCGAACACCGCCGCCACCATGATCAGCCGCACTGGCCACTGCGTTCCCATCGCCAGACCAAACGCCGCCGCCGTGGCAAATCGCTTGCCCAGCAGCGCTTGCCACGGCGCCACAAACGACACTGCCGCGATTACCAGCACATAAAATCCGGCGCCCACGAACAGCGCCATCACAATCGCTCGAAAAAATCCCCGTGCAGGAAATCCCCGGTGCGCTTCCTCTGCCACCTTTGGCACCGATTCGAATCCAGTCAGAAAGTAAGGCACAATTTGCAGCACCAACAGTACGGACACCAGCGGTGCCTCGCGAAACGCCGGCTGAAAATTCTTTAGCGAGCCGTGCCCCGCCCCCATCGCCGTTGCCACCATGATCAAAACCAGCACAGTGCCCGCCGCCCAACCCTGAAACGTCGCGCTTCCCCGTATCCCGCGATAATTCAGCACGCTCAGGAAAACCGTCATCGCAAAACCCAACGCCAGCCGCGGCAAATAGACCGGATGCCCGTCAACTCGATATAGCTCCATCGAATTCAGCGCCGGCATCAGAAACGCCGCCACTCGCCCCACTACCACCGCTTCCCACGGGCACACGATGAAATACGCCAGCAGCATCATCCAACCGGTGAAGTAGCTCACCACCGGCGGGAAAACTTGCGCCGTATACGCCGCTTCGCCAGATGCATCCGGCAGGCGCTTTACCCACTCGCCATACACCCATCCCACAGGCAGCAACACTACGCCGCCAATACCAAACGCCAGCATCGCGCCCAGCGGGCCGCCGCGGCCGAGCCAGTCATCCATCAGGACCAACCAGCCCACTCCGATCATTGTGCCAAACGCCAGCGCAAAGTAATCCTGCAGTCCCAAGTTTCGGGCCAGCTGTTTGGTAGGTTCCGTCATGGAAGAGCGGGCATTGTACTCGCCTTCCTAGTAAGCCGCCAGAATTGACGTGGTGTTCACGCTGCAATAACACACCCGTACCGATACTGAGCCAGACGGACGAGGTTCACGGCGCTCACCAGGTTTAACGCGCGCGCCGCTGAACGTCTCTGCTGGATTCCACACAACCACAGCTCACTCACGATGCTTTCGCGTTTGAGTGCTTAAGGAGAGCAGAGTTATGCAGCAAAGTGTTCGCAAAGGTATGTCACTTCTGGCGGCCGCGGCGATTAGTTTCCTTCCCGTCGCGTCGGCCTATGCCGATGAGGGCAACGGCCCCAACGGCAAACCAGGCCGGGTCACTTCGGTTTCATCGGCAAATCCCAAGGCTGTCGGCGTTCCGGCGCCAAACATTCTTTCGCCGGAGCTTATCGAAACCATCGTCGCCCAGGGATCCTTTAAATTGGAAAATCCCGGTGACCAGAGCTACTACGGCTTCGGCAACGATGGACCCCCGGTTCCCGCGCCGGGCGACTTGCCATCCGCGGGCCACAAGGTCGAAGCTACGAAAACCGAGCCGGACAAGAACACCTACCTTGTACTTCACAACCAGAAGGGTGGCGATCCTAACTATGATTACGGCAACCACTTCCTCTTCCAGGGACATGAGAGCGGTCCTGATGGCCACGGCAAAATCACTCGCATCAACCTCGACGCCGATGGCGCTCATCGGGTCACTCTAATGGCGGAAAAGGACATCAATGATCAGCCGCTGCCGACCATTGACGGCTCGACTTGGTATCCATTTTCGGGTCATCTGCTGTTCACTTCCGAGAGCGGCTCCAATGCCAGCATCATGCAAGCTACTCTCGATGTGCCTGCCAAAGTCGAAGACATCTCCGGTATCGTCGGCCGCGCAGCGTACGAAGGCGTACAAGCCGATCACTGGGGTCGCCTCATTTTGGTTGAAGACTCCGGCGGCGCCACGGGAACCGCGTTCCCGCACGCGCGACAGCCAAACAGCTTTGTCTATCGCTTCCTACCGAATAATCCTTCCGACCTGAAGGCAGGAGGCAAGTTGCAGGTTCTCCAGGTGAAATCCAAGGCCCACACTGGCGCAATCGTGTTCCATGCGGGCAGCGCCGACGCTGACATCTCCTCGCAGGACCAAAAGGATTTACATACTTACGGCAACGTTTTCCAAACCACGTGGGTCACCATTCACGACACCGCGGTGAACGGGTTCGCGCCATACAACGCCAATGCCCTGGCGAAAACCGCTGGAGGCACTCCTTTCAAGCGCCCGGAAAACGGCCAGTTCCGTCCCGGCACCAACTTCTCTGAATTTATCTTCGTCGCCACCGGCGACACCAACGCCCTCACCGAGGCCGCTGCATTTGGCGGGTTTGGCGCACTTTTCCGCCTCCATCTCTCGGGAGACTCCGGCACACTCTCACTTGTTTTCCGCGGCGACCTGACCCACACCGGCATGGACAACTGCGGTTTCTGGGACCAGAACCGCATCGTCTTTGTCGAGGACGCAGGTGACGGGCTTCACGGCCAACGTAACGCCCTTGATTCCGCATATCTCTTCGACCTGAATACCGACTACAGCAATCAGGCCAATAAACCTGTTCGTGTGCTCGCCGAAGGCCGCGACGCCGCCGCCACTCTGGACTCGCAATTCAGCGGTATGACCGGGTTCCAGAACGATGGCGACAACGAAATCACCGGTTGGCATGAATCCGACGGCGATCCCGGTGTTGGCGGCCTGCTTGGCGCCAAAATCCCCACTCCGTTCCGCGGCGGCTGGCGCCTTTTCTTTACCCAGCAGCATGGCGACAACAACACCTGGGAAATCCTCAGGAAAGACAAATCCGGCGACGATGACGATCGTGACTAGAAAACAGTGTAAGCCTCGTCTCGCTCTCCTTCTCTGAAATGACGAATGGCCCGGCTTTTTCGAGCTGGGCCATTTTCATTTTCCGCACAAGAATAGCCCGCTCTGTTTCCTTCCTGTACTAGACTGAAGCCCTATGAAAACCAAAGAACTCATCCGCGAATCCGCTGATCTGGCCAAGCCCTATCGCATCTCGAAAGGCGACAACTTCCGCCTCAAGGACTTCGACCCCGAAGACACCAACGGAATGAAGGACAAGAAGCAGGCCAAAGAGGTACTCGAACATAGCCGGGACCTGCTTTCCGAATTCCAGGAAAAACTCTACGCGCAGGATCGCTGGGCGCTTCTCATCATTTTCCAGGCTATGGACGCTGCCGGCAAAGACGGCGCCGTCAAGCACGTCATGTCCGGCATCAATCCGCAGGGCTGCGACGTCACTTCCTTCAAAGCGCCGTCGAATGAAGAGCTCGACCATGAATATCTCTGGCGCGCCCATCGCGCCGTTCCGCAACGCGGCAAGATCGGAATCTTCAACCGTTCCTACTACGAAGAAGTCCTGGTCGTCCGCGTCCATCAGGATCTTCTAAACGCTCAGCAACTTCCCAAAGAACTCATCAGCAAACGCATCTGGGAAGAACGCTACGAAGACATCAATAATTTCGAAAAATATTTGCAGCGTAACGGCATCATCGTGATGAAGTTTTTCCTGCACCTCTCCAAAGGCGAACAGAAAAAGCGGTTCCTCGAACGCCTCGAAATGCCCGAGAAAAACTGGAAGTTCTCCATGGCCGACGTGAAAGAACGTGCCTACTGGAAGGACTATCAACACGCCTACGAGGAAATGATCCAGAACACCGCCACCAAACACGCGCCCTGGCACGTCATTCCTGCCGACAACAAGTGGTTCACGCGCCTCGCCGTCGCCGGCGCCGTTATCGAAAAGCTCCATTCCCTCGACCTGCAGTTCCCCGAAGTCGATGACGACAAAAAGAAAGAGCTGGCCCAAGTCCGCAAAGCACTCTTGGCCGGCAAAGAATAACCACACTTCGCCCTTGCAATCGGCGGCCAGGCCCCAGATTCCTCACCTATTAGGGATTTCTTTTCACGGGACGCCGCGCAATCCACCGTCGTTCTACACTTAAAACTTACAACTTAGAACTTCCTGTTCTAAAATGCCGCCGCACCAATCCAAGAGGAGCCTTTTCATGAACCACGTCGCCGCCGTCATCGGAGCCGGATTCGTAGGCAAAGCCCACATAGAAGCCCTTCGCCGCATCCCGGTTCGCGTCAAAGGCACTCTCGTCAGTTCCGGCGACCGCAGCTCCGCTGCCGCCGAAGCCCTCGGCCTCGAACGTGCGTACTCCAGCGTCGAAGAAATCGCCGCCGATCCTGAAATCACCGCAGTCCATATCTGCACGCCCAACTACCTCCATTTCAGCCAGTCCGCCACGTTGCTTCGCGCCGGCAAGCACGTCATGTGCGAAAAGCCCCTGGCCATGGACTCGCGCGAATCCGCTCAGCTCGTCGCATTGGCCAAAGAAACCGACCGTGTCGACGGCGTCGCCCACAATCTCCGCTACTACCCGCTCTGCATCCAGGCCAAAGCGCTCGTCGACTCCGGCGAGATCGGCAAAGTTCGCCTCGTCCACGGCGGCTTCCTGCAGGACTGGCTCACTTATCCCACTGACTGGAACTGGCGCCTTGAAGCCAAACTTGGCGGCGAACTCCGTGCCGTCTCCGATATCGGCACCCACTGGCTCGACCTCGTCCAGTGGATCGCCGGCGAAAGAGTCACCGAACTCTGCGCCGACCTCGCCACCGTCATTCCCGTGCGCCACAAGCCGCGCGGTCACGTCGAATCATTCTCCTCCGCTAAAAACGTCGCCACCGACGAAATTGCTATCGAGACCGACGACTACGCCTCTGTTCTCGTTCATCTCGAGCATGGCGTTCACGGTGTTTTCACCGTTTCGCAGGTCAGCCCCGGCCGCAAGTGCGCGTTGAATTTTGAAATCGACGGCAGCGAAGGCTCGCTCTCCTGGAACGCCGAAGATCCCAACACGCTCTGGATCGGACGCCGCAACGATCCCAACGGCAAACTCATCAAGGATCCTTCGCTGCTCAAACCAGAAGCCCGCCCCTATGCCGCCTATCCCGGCGGACACGCCGAAGGCTACCCCGACACCTTCGTCCAGCTCTTCCATGACTTTTACAACTACATCGCCACTGGCGACTTCAAAGCCGCACGCAAGTTCCCGACATTCCAGACCGGCCACGACGAACTCCTGCTCTGCGAAGCCATCCAAAAATCCGCCCAGTCCCGCTCCTGGACCAAACTCGAATGGGATTGATCGTCACCGCGAGCCAGGAACGTGTATGGACTTAAGAACGATATCGATCTCATGAAGCTGCGACCCTTCGTGACGAGACCCTCACAGGGCATTCCGACTAGGTTGTCTGGGTGGCTGCCCAGAATGAATCAAGGTTCTTGATCACTCAGGATCTCGATTTTTCGGATCTACGAAGATTCGCGCCCGGTTCTTACAGTGGAATCTTACTTATCCGACTTCGCTCGCCCAAGCGAAGAGAATTACTCACTCGCAGCGAAGAAATCTTTCGCAGAAGACTGTGGAAGAATGGAAGGGTTGCTGCTTCGTTGCTACGGAACGAGAATTCCGCGTCCTTCGGCCTTCGCCGCGACAAGAGTAATATCCCGACGTTTCCCATAGCTTGGAACCTTTTGCGCGCGTTATCCGTATCTCCTAACGCCAAGCTGAGACTGCTTCTTGAGTTTCCAGTCATCGGGAGTTCGCATGCGCCGGCTCGCATTCATCCTTGCCGTTCTCTCCACAACAGCTGCCATTTCCTCCAAGGCCACCTTCAGCCAACAACCTAGCCAAACCTGGATCACCGACGTCACCATCATCTCTCCCGAAAATCTCGACTATATCGCCACTGGCACCGTGGTCATCGAAGACGGCCACATCCTCCGCATCGACCGAAGCGGTCCACCGCCCAAGCCTCCCGCGGGCGTCACCGTAATCTCGGGCAAAGGCCAATACCTCATTCCTGGCCTCATCGACTCGCACGTTCATCTTGCGTCTGTCCCCGGCATGAATTCCG
>Ga0207641_10005510_pt1 | contig 10794 bp, 9 predicted proteins | sample KBSSwiS62_FD_184306 | JGI IMG/M metagenome (GOLD analysis project Ga0207641, IMG submission 184306) | Switchgrass rhizosphere microbial communities from Kellogg Biological Station, Michigan, USA - KBS Switchgrass S6-2 (SPAdes) (version 2) | ecosystem: Host-associated > Plants > Roots >... | reverse complement strand
CATTGATACCGATTCGCACCTGATTGCCCTTCACCCCAAGGACGGTGACGGTGACATCGTTACCGATCATCACGGTTTCACCCACCCGTCTCGTCAGTATGAGCATTTATTCTTCCTCCTTGATCTTGGGCCGCCCGGATTGGAGAGCCGCAAGAATCCGCTATAGAAATCTACGGATTCGCGTCGATGAGACACATAAGGGAGACCCTGAATTTGGTCTGGGTCCCTGCGGGTGCACTGCAGTGAAACTACAGTGCCACCCGGTCTGGGACCGCATTCAACCCAGCTTGCCGCGGACCAGTTGCTGCACGCCCGCGAGGGCAGCATCGAGCGCCGCGGGGTTGTTACCTCCCGCCTGCGCGAAATCCGGGCGGCCGCCACCGCGGCCCCCAACTTGTGCGGCAATCGTACCAACTAATTCACCTGCTTTTATGCGCGATGTCACATCCGGGGTAACACCCGCAACCAATACCACTTTGTCAGCGCTCTCAACCGACGCAAGTACGATGACTGCCGTCTTCAGTTTACTCTTCAACTGATCCACGGCATTTCGCAACGCGCCGGCGTCAGCCCCGTCAATCTTCGTTGCGACAACCTTCACGCCCTGTATATCGACTGCTCCGCCAGCAAGATCCACTCCCTGACCCGAGGCCAGTTTGTCCTTGAGAGCACGTATCTCCTTCTCCATCTGGCGGATACGATCGAGCGCGTCCCGTACCTTATCCGTAACATCCTCTCGGGATCCACGCACAAGAGTCGACAAATCCCGCAACAAATCGTCACTCTTCTCTACATACTCAACCGCGCCCTCACCGGTGATTGCTTCGATGCGGCGCACGCCCGAGGCAACACCACTCTCATTCGTGATCTTGAAGAAGCCGATATCACCCGCACGGCTGACATGTGTGCCGCCACACAACTCCACGGAAAAGTCACCGATACGCAGAACGCGAACATTCTTTTCGTACTTCTCACCAAACAAGGCCATCGCGCCCGAGGCTACGGCACTCTCATACTCCATGAGCTCGATCTGAGCGGCGGTATTGCGGCGGATTTCCGCGTTCACCAGCCGCTCGATCTCCCGCAGCTCGGCCGGTGTGACAGGTTGCAAATGGGAGAAATCGAAACGCAGGCGCTCCGGGGCAACGAGTGAGCCCTTTTGTTGCACATGCGTCCCCAACACTTTGCGAAGCGCCGCATGCAGAAGGTGCGTAGCAGTATGGTTCAACGCAGTGGCACGACGCCGCTCACCATTCACACGCGCTTCGAGCGTATCACCAACGCGTATCTTGCCCTGCTCTACCTTTCCAACGTGCGAGAACGCCGTACCCCTCTTTTGGGTGTCAGCCACGTTGAAATGGACTCCTGGGATTGCAAGCTCGCCTGCGTCACCCACCTGTCCGCCTGACTCCGCATAGAAGGGAGTCTTGTCGAGAATGACTTCACCCTCGTCGCCCGAATTCAACTCCTGAACGGACGCGCCACCCTTGAGGAGGGCGACCACCTTTCCGGTACTTTCGAGACCTTCATAACCTTCGAACAGGGTACGGGAGTCGATCAGCGCCGTGCCACTGGCGACGACGCCGAACTTGCTGGCGTCCTGGGAACGCTTGCGCTGCTCTTCCATCGCCGCGTCAAACCCAGCCTGGTCGATCGTCATCCCGCGCTCACGCGCTATGTCAGCAGTCAAATCCGCTGGAAACCCATACGTGTCATACAGCTTGAACACGGTCTGGCCGTCGATCATCGTGCCGCGCGTCTCTTTGATCTCCGCTTCGAGAAGATCCATTCCGTTGGCCAACGTCTCCGCAAAACGCTCTTCCTCCAGCTTCAACACACGCTCGACCTGCACACGATTCCGGACCAGCTCAGGATAGGCGCCCCCCATTTCCTTCTCGAGCACGGAAACCAACTTATAGAAGAAGGTTTCCTCGATACCCAACTTGTAACCATGACGGATCGCGCGCCGGATGATTCGCCGGAGTACGTACCCACGACCTTCATTGGACGGTACAACACCGTCCACAACCAGGAACGTACATGAACGGATGTGGTCCGCAATCACACGGAGCGAGTTCGACGCAAGATCTCGCGTTCCCGCCAGCTCCGCGGCAGCCTGAATCAGACGTTGGAACAGATCGATGTCATAAACGGTATGAACGCCTTGCATCACAGTAGCAATGCGTTCCAGACCCATGCCGGTGTCGACCGACGGCCTCGGCAGTGGTGTCAGCTTTCCGTCAGCCGACCGATCGAACTGCATGAAAACGAGGTTCCAGATCTCAACGTACCGGTCACCGTCTTCATCCGGTGAGCCCGGGGGGCCGCCCGCCACAGCCGCGCCATGGTCATAAAAAATTTCGCTGCAGGGACCACACGGGCCCGTGTCACCCATGGACCAGAAGTTGGATTTCTCTCCGAGGCGGGTGAAGCGATCGGAGGGGATCCCGATTTCCTTCAGCCAGATCTCGGCAGCCTCATCATCATCGCGAAACACCGTGACCCACAAGCGTGCCGGATCCAACTTCAAAGCTTTGGTCAGCAGATCCCACGCGAAGCGGATGGCATCCCGTTTGAAGTAATCACCAAACGAGAAATTGCCCAACATCTCAAAAAAGGTGAGATGGCGGGCGGTATAACCCACGTTCTCCAGATCGTTGTGCTTGCCACCGGCGCGGACCACGCGCTGGCTGGTGGCAGCACGGACGTAGTCACGCTTTTCCTTGCCCAGGAAAACGTCCTTGAACTGCACCATGCCCGCGTTCGTGAACAACAGGGTCGGATCGTTGCCGGGGACGAGCGAGCTGGATGAAACGACCTCATGGCCGTGCTCATGGAAAAACTGCAGGAAGGCGCGGCGGATGTCCGCCGCTGTCATATAGGAGGGTTTGTTCAAGTTTATCAGTCCAGGTCGAGATCAGCGCCAAGGGCCAAACGGATATGATCCGATGAAAAGCCCCGGTACTGCAAAAAGCGCGCTTGGCGTGCCTTCTCCGGCCAGTCTGCGGGCGGCTCGGAGCCGAATTTGCGGTTCCGGACCTCACCGGCCAGCGCCCGCCAGTCCGGCCCACCCGCCAGGGCAGCCTCGATCAGGCCGGGCGGCAGTTCCAGGGCTTTGAGCTCCGCGGCGATCCTCAGGGGGCCCTGGCCCCGGGAAGCTGAGTAGTTGACATAGTTTCCGGCATAGCGGGCGTCGTCCAAGGCTCGTTCATCGATCAGCTCGCCGAGCGTGGCTTCCACCACGTCGGCATTGAAGCCCTTGCGTTGCAGGCGCGCCCGAAGCTCCCCGGTGGCGTAATCTCGCCTTGCCAGCAAGCCAATAGCCACGCTCCGGGCCGCGGCGGGGTCCGCGGAGTCCGCTGCTGTGCGGCGGGCCGATCTTTTGTTGAGTCCCATTTGCAAACCGGTCAAGGTTGATATTTAAATAATCGCATCGCAGACGCTCTGATTCGGTGGAGATTTCTTCGAATTTCCGTACAACGGCGCGCGCGAGGGTCTCATATATTATTTCCACATAGGGACGGGTGTGTTCATGCGTAACTTGATTGGTTTTCTGGCAGCAATCTCAGTGGGTGCCTTGTCGACAACAGCCTTCGCGACTGACCCACCCGCGTCGCCTGCCACGTCATCCAGCACGTCAGCCACCACCACGCCCGACAAGTCCGCGGATGCAAAGACCACTTCTTCGACGAGCGACGGCAAGGTAAAGCTGGTCGCTGGCGACGATGCAGCCGACAAGCAGTTGAAGCGTCTGAAAGCGGCTGGCTATAAGCCCGAGATGCGCGGTGGCGAAGTCGTTTTCTGCCGTAAGGAAGCCCAGCTGGGTTCGCGCTTTGAGAGAAAGATGTGCAACACAGCCGAAGCCCTGGAGCAGCAGATGAACTCGGCTCAGGAGATGGCCTCTCAGGCGCAAAGAAACTCGACCATATCGCCGCGCGGCAACTGATTCGCGCCAGCGTTCGGGACAGGGATTTCACTAAATAACTCGAGGATGAACGAATCATGCGCATGATCATTGGTGTCTTCGCGGCCCTTTCCGTGGGTGTCCTGTCGCCGGCGTTCGGAACCGACCCTCCGGTGGCGGAAGCGGCAAAGTCTACGACTCCAGCGCCTGCGTCTCCCGGCGTGAATTCGAGCGCCACGACCACCGCGACATCGGCCGAACAGCCCGCAGACCGCAAGTCCACGACAACCGTAACGAGTGCGGATGGCACGAAGCCGGTTCGGCTGATCGCAGGTGACGCAGCGGCAGAGGCCCGCCTGAAAAAACTCAGTACCGCCGGCTACAAGCCGGAAGCGCATGGCGATGAAGTAGTCTTCTGTCGCAGGGAACCGGTACTGGGCACTCATTTCCAGCGAAAGGTCTGCAACACTGCCGAGCAGTTGGAATCACTGACCAGTACCAGTCAGGATGAGCTCGAGCAGATGCAGCGGACTGGCATGAGGGGAAACCCGAGCGGCCACTGAGCGGCTGGATGTCGGGCTCGGCTGAAGGATTTCGATTTGCCGTAAAGGCTCTTTACACAAGGACGGAATTCCATGCGCATGATCACCGGGTTCCTGGCTGTTGCATCCATGGGCGCGCTGTCGTCGGCGATTGCCATGGAGCCACCCCCGTCACCAACGCCTTCAACGTCTCAATCGGTACCGGAGCCAGCGGCGCAGTCCGCTGCTCCGGTCAGTACCCCAGCTGCCTCGACGACGGCCGCCAAGACCAATACAAAGGCAGACTCTTCAGATCAGGCTACGAAGGTGGTTCTGACCGCCGGCGATGCGGATGCCGCCGGACAACTCAAAAGACTGAAGGCCGCCGGTTACAAACCCGAGATTCATGGCAGCGAGGTCTGGTTCTGCCGCAAGGAAGTCATCATGGGCAGCCGGCTGGAAAAGAAGGTCTGCAACACGGCGGATCAACTGATGCGCCAGGAGGCGGATGCCCGCCAGATGACCGATCACATCCAGCGCCGGATCAGCGGTGATCCCAAAGACGGCGGCCGTCCATAGCGCTGCGGCCCCCATGCTTGGACACAGCGCCCCATAATTTCGGGGCGCTTCCATCAAATCGAATCCGCTCGATCAGGCTGAATCGGCTTGATCCGCTGCGCCGTTACGCGCCTGCTTCGGGGGCAGCAGCTTTGCGCGGACCTGATCCTCGATCTCGCGGGCCAGCTCCTTGTTCTGCTGCAGGAAGACCCGGACGTTGTCCTTGCCCTGACCAATCCGGGTGCCCTTGTAGCTGTACCAGGCGCCCGACTTCTCGATGATGCCCTGGGCGCTGCCCAGATCGATGATCTCGCCTTCACGGGAAATGCCCGCGCCGTACATGATCTCGAATTCGGCTTCGCGGAACGGCGGAGCGACCTTGTTCTTGACCACTTTCACGCGCGTCATGTTGCCGGTGACTTCCTCACCGGACTTGATCGCACCGATCCGGCGGATGTCCAAGCGGACCGACGCATAGAACTTCAAGGCATTACCGCCGGTGGTAGTTTCCGGGCTGCCGAACATCACGCCGATCTTCATACGGATCTGGTTGATGAAGATGACGATGGTGTTGGACCGCTTGATGTTGCCTGTGAGCTTGCGAAGCGCCTGGGACATGAGACGTGCATGCAGACCCATCTGCATCTCGCCCATCTCGCCTTCGATCTCCGCCTTTGGCGTGAGCGCCGCCACCGAGTCGACCACCACGACATCGACCGCGCTCGAGCGGACGAGCATGTCGGTGATTTCGAGAGCCTGCTCCCCGGTATCGGGCTGCGACACCAGCAGGTCGTTGATGTTGACGCCCAGTTTTTCGGCGTACGTAGGATCGAGTGCGTGTTCCGCGTCGACGAACGCCGCGGTCCCACCGGCACGCTGCACTTCGGCGATGACCTGCAACGTCAGGGTGGTTTTGCCTGACGACTCAGGTCCGTAGATCTCAATGACGCGACCGCGCGGCAAGCCGCCGATGCCGAGTGCAATGTCGAGACCCAGAGAGCCCGTCGACACTGCTTCCACATCGTACGTAGCGGCAGCATCACCCAGTCGCATGACCGAGCCCTTGCCGAATTGCTTTTCAATCTGGCCCAGAGCGGCACTGAGTGCCTTCTTGCGGTTATCTTCCATCTCGGAGTTCCTGGCGGAGTTTGACGAGCGATGCTGCGGTGTTTTTTCCATGGCGGAATTATCACATAAACAGTGCGCGACTGCGCCGTTCGTTTGATGTTATTTGTGCTTTTTTTCAGGCATTTCGCGCGGTTCGATGCACAGTAGCGCGCGAGTCCAACCACTGTATAACCTTCGGCGCCGGTACTGGGTGCGCTAATACGCGCCGGATTGTATTCAGCCATCGCAGGTTCCAAGCGGAACTTTGTGCTTGGGGATTACATGCGCTCGGAACACATTGATTCTCTGGCAGCTGAGTGCCGCGTAAACCCTTGGTGGCGGCGACGCGACCCTTCGGCACCGACCGCGTCGGCGCGCGAGCATTTAAGTCACGGCCGCTGCCTGAAGTAGCGTCGCTGACGCGGCCCGCGGGCGCAAGCAGAGCTGGGTACCACAACGGCCCAATGCCAGCGGCCCATGCTAGCGGCTCAGCACCAACGGCTCCGATGCAAACGGCACCATGCCAACGGTTCGGCACCAACGGCTCGTTGCCAAAGGCCCCATGCCAGCGGCTCGATTGCCGCTCATCCGCCCATTGTCGCGGCGGCCCGTCGATGCCTCACACACGCCGAACACCGACGCCATCCACTCACACCATCCACTACGCCAAACCCCGACGCCAAATCGCACGCCATCAGTCACACACGGAACGATGTCCCAACACGAAACAAACTGTTTTATTTTTGCGCAAAGACAGAAGTTACGTGTAGTACGTGACCCCACTTCCCGGGATTAGACTGACATCCAGTCAACACTCAGGAAATCAGCATGCTCACCCCGGATGAAATCAAACGCGCCATTCTGCAACTCGCGCCAATCGATCGCGAAAGCATGGCCTACTGGTTTGGCAACCACACCGAACACTTCGTAGCGGAACGCTCCGTTGCGTACGGAGCAGATCCAGAGCCCAAGCTACTCACCGTGGAGGAGTATCTCGCCTTCGAGGAAACCACGCCCATACGGCACGAATACATTGCGGGCGCCCTGTATGCAATGTCCGGCGCCAGCCTGCCGCACAACCGAATAACGATGAATCTCGCCACGGCCCTTCACTTGCATCTGCGCGGGGCTCCATGCAAACCCTATATGTTGGACGCCAAATTGAGACTGCAGGTCGCACGCGACACGATCTTCTACTATCCCGACATCGCGGTCACCTGCGCCCAGGAAGCCAATGAGACCTACCTGGAACAACCCAGGCTAATCATCGAGGTCCTATCTCCCTCGACAGAGAAGATCGACCGACGCGAAAAAGCGCTCCACTACCGGCACATCGACACCGTCGAGGAATACGTTCTGATTGCGCAGAAGACCCCGCGAATCGAAATCCAACGCCGCACCGACAATTGGCAACCGACCATCATTACCGCTCTCGACGCCAGCGCCGAATTCCGCTCTTTCGGATTGTCATTGCCCCTATCGCGGATCTACGAAGACGTGCCCAGCACGTGGACGGACGACGTTCAGTGACGGAATGTGTCCTGCGTCATCGCCACCACATCTGAAGTACAGGAGCATGCAATGAGGTAAACCTTCCCCACAGGACGGGGCAATGCCAGCCAGGACCGCCAGAGCTTTTTGCGCGCTGTCACCATCAAACCATTGTCTGTTAGGCTGCGCCCATGACCCTCTTTGACCGATTTTTCAAGCCAAAATCCTCGGGACCGGCGGCGGCCGCTGACTCGCCGTCATTTGACGAGATCTACGCAAAAGCCACCACCGCCATGACCAGCGGAAACTTCGCACAGGCGCTGCCGCTGTACGACCAGGCCATTGCCCTGAATCCCACACACGCCGAAGCGCACTACAAGCGCGCCAACGCCCTCAGGCTGCTCGGCCGTCCCCACGAAGCGATTGCCGCTTACGATGAGGCCATCAGGCACAAGCCCGACTACGCCTATGCGTATTGCAACCGCGGCACCGTGCAACGCGCCCTGGGATTGCTCGACGCCGCGGCTGTCAGCTTCGACCAGGCAATCACCTTGGCGCCGTCGGATCCTGTAGCACATTCCAACCGTGCGCTGCTCATGCAGGACTTTTTCCGCTGGGACGAAGCTATAGCCAGTTACAACTCAGCCATTGCGATCAACGCTGAACATGCGGATGCCCAATACAATCGCGGGCTTCTCTCTTTGTTTCTGGGTGATTTCGCCACTGGCTGGCCGGGCCTCGAATGGCGCTGGGCTCATGCCGAGCGCCTCCAGATTGGCCAACTGCGAAATTTCGAGCAGCCGCTGTGGCTGGGTGAAGTGCCCCTTGCCGGCAAGCGCCTGTTGATCCACAACGAGCAGGGCCTGGGCGACACCCTCCAATTCGGCCGCTATGCCGCACTCTGCGCCGCGCAGGGAGCGACCGTTATTCTCGAAGCTCAGAAATCCCTGCTCGGCGTACTCGAGACCCTGAAAGGTCCCGCCGAGTTGGTCGCCAAAGACAGCCCCCTGCCGTCCTTTGATTATCACTGCCCTATCATGAGCCTGCCGCTGGCTTTCAATACAACTCTCGACACCATACCGGCAGCACCCAGTTATCTGCAGGCGGACGCCAACCTGATTGCGCGATGGCAGACGTTGTTGGGTGAAAAGACGCGGCCACGAGTCGGCATCGTATGGAGTGGTAACTCCAATAACACAATCGACCGTCAGCGCAGCATCTCACTCGCCGAATGGATTCCTCACCTGCCGGCGGGGATCGACTACTACTGTCTGCAGAGGGACATCCGGGACGCAGACTACGACGCGCTCGAGGACAGCGACATTTTCCTGTTTGAAGATGAGTTGATGGACTTCAAAGGCACCGCGGCGTTGTGCGAATGCATGGACCTCGTGCTCAGCGTCGACACCAGTCTGCTGCACCTGAGTGGCGCGCTTGGCAGGCGCACCTGGCTGTTGCTGTCATATGTTCCGGACTGGCGATGGATGCGTGATCGCGTAGACACGCCGTGGTACCCGTCGGTGAAGTTATATCGGCAGCCGACACCCGGTGACTGGAAGAGCGTATTTAGCCGGATTGCCGCAGATATGCAGCGGGAATTCAACTAGCCGCCGCGTAGGTCTCGAACTGCTAAATTCCCACGGCGCCTCACTCCCGCGCTGCCGAGGCCCACGCCATCTGCTCACGGCCCACGACGGCCTCGGGCTCACGCCGTCCAGCCCCACGCCATCTGCTCACGGCCCACGACGGCCTCGGGCTCACGCCGCCCAGGCCAACGCCATCTGCTCACGGCCCACAACCGCCTCGGGCTCACGCCGTCCAAGCCCACGCCATCCGCTCACGGCCCACACCGCCTCGGGCTCACCACCGCCTCGGACCTTACACACCGTTCAGCGCTCACACCCGGATCTTCAGCCCAACCGCAGAACCAGCTCCAGCGCCCGCTTGACCGAAGCCCGTCGCACGGCCTCCCGGTCCCCAGCAAACAGCTCACCCTCGGCGATGAGTTCAACGCCTGAACCACCCGCAAAGTTGGGCCCACCCGGCCCACCGGTGCCGCCATCAACAGCAGCCTCTCCAAATCCCACGCCGCGAGCACCGCCGCCAGCGTAACCACCACCGTCCACGGCACTACTGCCCACGGCACCACTGCCCACAGCACCACTGCTCGCGTCCGCACCACCGCGACGCCGAGCCACACAAAACCAAACCGTCCCCACCGGTTTCTCTGCCGACCCACCATCCGGCCCGGCAATCCCACTGACCGCAATAGCAACGTCCGCGCCAGAAACACGAAGCGCCCCCACCGCCATCTCGCGCACTGTGGGCTCGCTAACCGCCCCATGCTCATCCAGCGTCCGCGAAGCCACGCCAAGATCTCGCACCTTCGCGGCATTCGAATACGTCACGTAGCCACACTCAAACCACCGCGAGCTGCCGGCAGCGTCGGTGAACACCTTCGCGATCCATCCACCAGTGCAAGACTCAGCGGTGACGATGCGGTACTTCGCAGCGAGCGCCCATCGCGCAACGAGCGCTACCAGTTCGGAGAGCTGAGCATCAGGGATCATGCGTCCGAGTCTACCGCCAGCGTGAGCGCTCGTCTTGATGTAGCCTTCGCCCGCATGAACGACGTCCAGCACACCCCGATGATGCAGCAATATTTACGCATCAAGGGCCAGAACCCAGACATCCTCCTCTTCTACCGAATGGGAGACTTCTACGAGCTCTTCTACGACGACGCGCGTCGCGCGGCGTCATTGCTGGATATCACTCTGACTGCGAGGGGCCAATCCGCCGGCCAACCCATCCCCATGGCAGGCGTTCCGTTCCATGCAGTCGAAGGCTACCTGGCCAAGCTCGTCCGCAAAGGCGAAAGCGTCGCTCTGTGCGAACAAATCGGTGACCCGGCCAAATCGAAGGGCCCGGTCGAACGCCAGGTCGTCCGGATCATCACTCCGGGCACCATTACCGACGAAGCACTGCTGGACGAGCGCCAGGAAACCCTGGCCGCCGCTGTTGCCCGCAACGGCGAGCGTTTTGGGCTCGCCTGGCTGGACCTGGCCGCCGGCCGCTTCACCATTCTCGAATCAACCGGTCGCACGGCCCTCGCCGCCGAGTTGGAACGGCTCAAGCCCGCCGAGCTGCTCATCAGCGAAAACGAACCCAACGATCTCGGCAGAAATGGCACGGCCGTCCGCACACGTCCACCCT
>Ga0207641_10005508_pt1 | contig 10795 bp, 10 predicted proteins | sample KBSSwiS62_FD_184306 | JGI IMG/M metagenome (GOLD analysis project Ga0207641, IMG submission 184306) | Switchgrass rhizosphere microbial communities from Kellogg Biological Station, Michigan, USA - KBS Switchgrass S6-2 (SPAdes) (version 2) | ecosystem: Host-associated > Plants > Roots >... | reverse complement strand
TGCACGTTCACCGGGCTTGGGCGCTTGATGGTGATTGGGAATGATGAGCGCGGCGGGCTGGAGCTGGTGAATGAGAGCGTAGGTCTTGGAGAGATGCCAATCGGCGTCGGGCTTATCCCACATGCCGTCGAACCAGATGCCGCTGATGGTGCCGTAGTTGGTAAGAAGTTCGCGGAGCTGGCCGTTCATGTAGGAATCGATGTAGGCGTTGAAATCGCCGCGGTCGGGGCGGCCGTTATCCCAGGCGGTGCGTCCGCGCGGGAAGTAATCGGGGTTATGCCAATCGAGTTGCGAATAGTAGAAGTAGAGCTTGATACCCTGGCCGTGGGCTTCGTCGGCGAGCATCTTGAGAGGATCTTTTTTGTAGGGAGTGCGCTGAACAATATTCCAATCGGAGAGTTTGGTGTCGAACATGGAGAAGCCGTCGTGGTGGCGGGACGTAATGGTGATGTACTTCATCCCAGCGGATTTGGCGAGGGCGACCCAGGCTTTGGCGTCGAATTTTTCGGGATCAAAAAAGTTCGGTAGCCGTTCGTAGTCGTGCAGCTGGAGTTTGCGGTCGTGGAGGACCCATTCGCCGTCGCCGAGAACACTGTAGACGCCCCAGTGGATGAAGAGGCCGAACTTGTCGTCCTGGAAATCCTGGCGGGCCTTGAGATTTTCCGGGGCCGGCTTGTAGGTGTCTTGCGCCGGCGTTGCGGCGGCGAGGAAGGCGGCGGCTGCGAGCGCGAGAAAAGATTTCGAGAGAAGGTTGCGGGTCATCAGGCTCCTTTTGGCGATGGCTCCTTTTAGCGGGGACATTTTACACGTTGCGAAACGCGAGCGAAGAAAAAGATAACGCGGAGAGGTAGCCTGCCCAGAGAGTAAGATTCGACCGAGCGGGCGATCCGTCGCGGAACTGTGAGGAGCTTGAATGGCTACTACAAGGCTTAAGTTTCTGCAGTACGCGCTGCTGGTCACACTGTTTGGCGGGTTGCTGGTGGAATGGGCACGATTTCGGTTGATTCCTTCGCCAGACCGCGCGGCACCTGCACACCCGTCATCGGTGCACGACAAGCTGGTGGGAACCTGGGTGCTGGTTTCCGCGAAAAATCGGATGAAGGACGGCAGCGAGCGGTTTTATCCGGAGCTTGGGCCGCACGGGAAAGGCTATTTGGTTTACACAGCGGATGGACACATGTGCGCGCAATTGATGAATCCGGACCGGCCAAAATGGAAAGAATTCGACAAGCCCACGCAAGCCGAGAAGATTTCGGCAATCGAAGGATTTTCAGCGTATTGCGGGCGGTATGAACTCGACGAGGAAAAAGGAATGTTGGTGCACCTGCCGGATCTGGCTTGGTCTCCGAATTACATTGGAACGAGGCAGCTGCGGCCTTACACGCTGCAAAGCGAAACGCTTACGTTTGCGGGGAAGCCTTTGGACGAGCCGGAGGTTGAGAGTTACTCGATTACCTGGCGGAAAGCGGACAGCAAGATGAGCCAGTAAAACTGAGCAGTTCGTTTTTCGTTGCGCGACTAGTGTGCGCCTGGCAAGGAATACGCAAATTCGTAAGAGTGAGCGCCGTTGGCGATGCTGATGTTCATCGTGCCAGAGAGGCCGGTGAGCTGATCGGTGCCGGAGTCGGGAACGACGGAAACGTTTAGCGCGGGGACACCTCTGTTCATGGTGCCGGTGTGCTGGAGAACAAAGCTGCCTTTGTGGCCGAAGAGAGTGCCGGTGACTTTTTCGATGGCGACATAACCGGCGGAGCCTTTGCTAGCGGTGCCGGCTGCGAGCATTTGACCTTTGCTGACGGCGTCGAGATCGCCGTGGAATTGTTTGTCGAGGAGGAGACGGGCGATGCCGGTGTCGTCGGCATCGCCAGCGGGTTGGGGAGCGGTTTTGACGTCGAAGGTGCCTTTGGCGGTGGCGGACATGGCGGTCCCTTTGGTCTGAAAGAGCACGGTTGATGCGAGCGCGAGAGTAGACAGGATTAGGAAAAGCCTGGAGTTCATGATGGGAGAGTGTAGCGAAAACGACAAGCCGGAGCGGCAGACAAACCGTTCACTCGCCCAGAGACGCCCGAATCACAAACCTAGGACACGAAATCTAGGGCGCGCTGGGTTTGGAGTAGTTCGAGGTAGCCGAGGATATCTTGTTCGACTTTGTGGGGGTCGGCTTTGGAATAGAGGTTTTGCAAGTCGGCGATGAGTTGGGCGACGGTGTGTTTGCCGTCGCAGCGGGAAACGATTTCAAGGCTGGGGCCGTTGAGGCGGAGGGCGCGTTCGGGCATGAGGAGAACTTTTTGGCCCTGATTTTCGCCGAGACGGATGCCGGGGGCGAGTTGGGGTTTGGAGTTGGGATCAATCGTCATAGGTTTGTTCTCTCTGGATGGAAGGCGCCGGGAGGAGGCCAGCCGGGCTGGACGTAGGCGAAGTAGAGGGCGTCGAGCATGGCCCAGAGGATATCGCACTTGGCGCGGAGAGCAGCGTGGGCAACGTCTTGTTCTTCGCGGGTGCGGGCGTGTTTGACGACCCAGGAGAGAGCGAATTCGGCGTCTTCGGGGGCTTGTGTCAGCCGGCCAGTGAAATAGTCGAGTCCGGAAGAGAGCCACGGGTAGTATTCGCGGAGTTTTTCCATGCGCAGGGCGATGAGGCGCCTGGAGAAAAGTTCGGTGAGGGAAGAGGCGACAGCCTCGAGATGAGTACGGGTGGAGACGAAGTGAATGTAGGCGTCGACGGCATAGCGGGTGGCGGGGAGAATGCCGTCGCCACGGACGGCTTGCAGGCGAGCGAGGCCGGTAGCTTCGACGAGCTTGAGCCACTTTTCGATACCACCGGGTTTGGAGCTGACGGAGCCGGAATCGGAGCTGTCGCCGTCGTGATCGACGAGGCGCTTGCGCCAGGCGGTGCGGAAGGTGTGGTCATCGGTGCGGGCCAGGAGGGCGGCGTCTTTGCGCGGGATGTTGGATTGGTAGTAATAGCGATTGAGAGCCCAGGCTTGAAGCTGGCCGCGGGTGAGCGCCCCTTCATGCATCAGTTTGTGAAAGGGATGCTTATGATGATAGCGCTCTTCGCCGATGGCGTGGAAGCCGGCGATGAATTCCTCTTCGGGGAGTACATGTTTTTCCTGTTGGGTCACAGAGTGAACTCCATCATGACTGACAGACGCGAATAGCGATTCCTCGCGGCGCTCGAAATGACGATTCCGGCCAAGGGCGTTCGTTCGGTTGGTTCACAGAGAGATCTCCATACCATCCGAGGCTATTTCAAAACCGGCGTCGCGGACGGCGCGATGCTCGGCGGAGTTTTCGTCGAGGATGGGATTGGTGTTGTTGATGTGGATGAGAATTTTGCGGGCCGGAGAATCGGTGGGGAATTGGGCGAGGAGACCGTCGCGTCCGGAAAGGGGAAGGTGGCCCATTTCGCGTGTGGTTTTCTGGCCGCGGCCGGTGCAGAGGAGTTCGTCGTCGGACCAGAAAGTGCCGTCGAGGAAGGCGACGGTGCTGGCGGCGGCGGCTTTGAGCCATTCGCCGGAAATTTCGGGGAGCGACGGAGCGAAGAAAAAAGACTTGCCGGATTGCTCGAAGCGGAGAGCGAGGACGGACTCCTGGGAAGAGAGCGAGCGACGGAGTTCGCTGCTGATGTAGTCGGGGAAGCCGCCGCCTACAGAGATGGGAGAACAAATGAACGTCGGAGGAGCGGAGGGGTCTTCCCCGAAACGGCAGGCCAGACGAGCGCCGGGAGAAAGACTTTGCCAGTGGATGGGAGGATCGGCGCGGTGGAGCACGTCGAAGATGCGATTTTCGGTTTGTACGATTTTTTGGATGGAAGGCGTGGCGAAGAGGAAGAAGGATTGGAATTCGCGAAGATGGAGGAGGCCCATGAGGGAGTCGACATCGGCGGAAGGGAGGAAAATGCCAGCGATGGGAGTGCCGGTGGGTTCGTCATCAGGCGGGGCAAGTTGCGGCGTGGCCAGGATTTGGCTGCGGAGGTCGGGGGAAGCGCCGAGAAAGAACCAGATGGAGCCGTCGGGAGAGAAGGCCAGTTGAGTTTGAGTGCGGGGCTTGGCCTGGATGGACCCCGCGCGAAGGCCGGAACAGTTGTGGCAGGCGCAGTTCCATTGCGGGAAGCCTCCGCCGGCTGCGGAGCCGAGGATTTTAATGTGCATGGTCGAATGTCATGCCGGGAATGAAGTTGCACCAATGCGGCGATCGCATGCTGTCACTCTAGCACTGAACGCCCTCGGTGATGCTGACGTTGGGACCCTTCGCGTCGCTGCTGCGCCGCCCAGATGACAAATTTCAGGCTGGAGGATTGGCCAAAAGAAACGCCGGACGTTGAGTCCGGCGAAGAAGTTTTGCAGTAGAAAAGACCTGAGGCCAGAAGAACGCCGTCTAGCGCTTAGATTTCAGCGTTGGCGTAGGAGCTGATTTCGCAGTTGAGGTCGATTTCTTCGTGCTGCGGTGTGGTCCATTCCATGGGTTAAGACTCCTTGGTATTGGTCAAACAAATAAAGCATAACACGGGCTGAAGGGAACGCGAAGGAGAATTCAGTTCAGTGACGAGGTGGATTGGCGCTGGGCCAGAACGCTGCTTTCCAATTCCACAGGCTAGCGGTTACGGGCGAGCAAAAAGCGGAGCGAAAATCTCAGAAGAAGAGCCGCTAGCTGTGGTGAGTTGCAAGGAGAGGGTACACAATGGGTGGCGGTAAGATTCTTTGCACCATGTAGGAACAGTTTTCTAAAAAATATTTCAAGAAACTGACGATTTCTCTTGACAAGAAATGGAACGAGTTTAATATGTGGCGAAAAGTGGTACGAAGTGGTTGGCAGTGGATAGAAGTAGGGCAGTGTAGGGCGGCAGCAGGGCTTTGAGGGCGCAGTCGTAAGAACACCAAAAATTGGGCAGATTTAGGGCGATTTGACGATCTGGGGCAACAGATTGGCAAGTGCATACCCTGAGTATCGGTTGTGGGCGTCGCCGAGCTACCGGCGATCAGGTGCAAATGAGTCTTCGGGGAAACTGTCGGGCGACGGTGGACGAGAAGGGTCGTCTCAAGATACCCGCCGTGTTTCTGGAGGGCCTGCGGGAGTTCGGGAATCAGTTTTACATCACTAGCGTTACCGGTGAAGCGGCGCTGATTTACCCGCTGAAGATTTGGGCGGGCATTGAAGAGAAGCTGGCGAAAGTGTCCAGCCAAAATCAGGCCAAGAGCAAGTTTTTGAAGCGGACGAGCTACTACGGGCAAGTGGTGGAGATGGACGCGCAGGGCAGGGTGCTGGTTCCGGCGGTGTTGCGGGAGTCGGCGCAAGCGAAGGGCGATGTGGATGTGTTCGGGAGTCTGGACCATCTGGAAGTGATGAACCATACGCGAGTGATGGACCAGATGAAGAACGAACCGTTTACGGCGGATGACTTCAAGGCGTTGGAAGATTTGGGCATTTAGGGCCAGCAGGGCAGCGGTCATCGGGCGGGCAATTGGGCTACGGCGGAGGTGAGCGATTGAACGCGCCACATACGCCGGTGATGTTGCAAGAGGTGCTGGAATGGCTGCGAATAAAGGCCGACGGAACCTATCTAGACGTCACAGCGGGAGCAGCGGGGCATTCAGAAGCCATCGCCGAAAGACTCTCTGTGCAGGGCCGGTTGATCAGCCTGGACCGGGACGCACAGGCGCTGGAAATCGCGCGCGAGCGTTTGAAGAAGTTCGGATCGAGAGTGAACTGCGTTTTGTCTCCGTTCTCAAGGATTGCGGAGGCCGCACACGAGTTGGGGATTCCCAAGGTGGACGGGGTCTTGGCCGACTTGGGGGTTTCGAGCATGCAGCTTGACCAGCCGGAGCGGGGATTTTCGTTCCGCGAAGCTGGTCCGTTGAACATGCGAATGGGAGTAAGCGCCGCAGGCGAAGCGAGCGAGCTGACGGCAGACGAGATTGTGAATCGGTGGTCAGAGAAAGAGCTGGCCGATTTGCTCTACCGCGAGGCGGACGAGCACGATTCAAGAAGGATCGCCAGGGCAGTGGTAAGAGCGCGGCCGATCAGAGATACGGCGCACCTGGCAACGGTTGTGGCAGGGTCCCGAAAGCAATGGGGAAGGCAGAGACTGCATCCCGCGACAAAAACGTTTCTGGCGCTGCGGATAGCGGTGAATCGAGAGATGGAGGAACTCGGGCAGTTTCTTTTTCGGGTCCCCGCCACAATGAATTCAGGAGGGCGGTGCGTGATTTTGACGTACCACTCGCGTGAAGACCGGATCGTGAAGGAAGCGTTCCGAGAAGCGGAACGGCAAGGCGAGCTGAAAGTTTTGACGAAGCACGTGGTGAGGCCCAGCGAGGAAGAAGAGCGGGCGAACCCGCGGTCGCGAAGCGCGAAACTGCGGTGCGCGGAAAAGGTATGAATTCATGAGCAAGAGAAGAGCAGCACCGATGATGGAGTTTCGGACGGTCAAGCGCATCGACAATTCGCGGCTGGTGCGGCATGTGGAGCCGGCGAAGCAAAAGAATCTTTTTAAGACCGCAGGGCTTGGCGGCGTGGTGGCGCTGTTTTTCCTTTTCTACATTTTTCAGCACTTCAAGTGCATCGATTTGAGCTTTCAGCTGGAAGATTTGAAGGCGCAGCAGGCGCAGGCGACGCAGCTGAATTCGGAGTTGAAGCTGGAAATCGCGAATCTGCGCGATCCCATGCGCATTGACGTGATTGCGCGGAGGCAGTTGGGGCTGACAGAGCCGCTGCCGACGCAGATGCGCGAGTATGAGGCGCCGAGCGGGATGCAGGTTGCGGCAGCGCGATTTGTGCGTAGAGGCCAGCAGCGGTAAGTCCTGGGGCACGACTGGGCTAGGATGAAACGAGCTTCAGAAGTGGAACGGAAACGATCTTATCTCAGGGTTTGCCGTACAGACCCTGAAACCCAGGCGGAGAGAATCCCGAACACTGCGGGCCATGCAAGAAGAAAAAGTCCACGTCCGTTTGCTGATTGTCGCCGGCGTGGCTTTGTTGTGGATGATGGCGGTTTTTGGTCGTCTCGGCTACCTGCAGTTAATCCGGCATAGCGACTACCTCGGCCGCGCGCAGCGGCAGCAGCAGCGCACCATCGAAATCACCCCGAAGCGCGGCGCAATCTACGACCGCAACATGCATCCGCTGGCGATGAGCGTGCCGGTGGAATCCGCGTTCGCGGTTCCTTCTGAAATAGGCGACAACAGAATCATGGCAGCGCGGCTGCTTTCGAATGTGCTGGGCATTCCGCGCGACGTTTTGCAGACGCGATTCGAATCGGGCGGATCATTTGTATGGATACTGAGGAAGCTCCCGCCGGATAAAGCAGAAGCAGTGCGGGCGCTGAATCTAAAGGGTGTTTACCTGCAGAGCGAGAACCAGCGCTATTACCCGAAGCGGGAATTAGGCTCGCACGTTGTGGGATTTGTGGATTTGGATGAAAAAGGTCTAGGAGGAATTGAGTACGGGCTGGACGGTCTGATCCGTGGAAAGAGCGAAAAGATTGTGGTGATGGCGGATGCTCGGCAGCGTTGGTTTGACGGGGGCTCTGCGCAAAAAGATCAAGGCGCGAACGTCATTCTGACGATCGACGAGAAAATTCAGTACATCGCGGAACGTGAACTGGCGGCGGCAATCGCCAAGACGCATGCCATGGCCGGTACCGTGATTGTGCAGAATCCCAATAGCGGAGCGATTTTGGCGCTGGCCAACTGGCCCAAGTTCAATCCGAATTCGGCGAATGAGGCGAAGCCTGAGACACGGATGGATCGTGCGGTTAGCGCGATCTATGAGCCAGGTTCCACCTTCAAGCTGATTACACTGGCGGCGGCGCTTGATCAAGACCTGACGCGGCCGAGCGAGGTGTTCAACTGCGAAAACGGCGCGGTGTACATCGCGGGTCATAGGATTCGCGACCACAAGCCGTTTGGGATGCTGACGGTGTCGGACATTCTGGCCAAGTCGAGCGACGTGGGAGCGATCAAGGTTGCCCTGCGGATGGGAGCACCGAAGTTTTACGAGTACATCCGCGCGTTTGGTTTCGGCCAGCAAACAGGCGTGGACTTGCCTGGCGAGAGCAAAGGCATATTGAGGAAACTGGACAACTGGAGCGCGATTTCCATCGGCTCCGTTTCCATGGGGCAGGAAGTGGGCGTGACGCCGATGCAGCTGGTGACGGCCGTTTCGGCGATCGCCAACGGTGGGACATTGTATAAGCCGCACGTGGTCGCGGAAGTGAAGCGCGGCTCGGAATCGCTGCCAATGACCGGTGTGCTAGCGCCGGGCGAGCCGAAGGAAGTGATTCGTCCGGAGACGGCTGCGACACTGCGACGGCTGATGGAAGGAGTGGTGCTCCAGGGTGGTACGGGGACGAGGGCTCGGTTGGACGGCTGGACGGCAGCGGGAAAGACAGGCTCCGCCCAAAAGATTGATCCGGCGACGGGACGGTATTCGCCGACGCAGCTGATTGCGTCGTTTTCGGGATTCGCGCCGATCAATGATCCGGCGGTGACGATCCTGGTGTCGCTTGATTCTCCCGTCGGAGAGCACGAGGGAGGCCAGGTGGCCGCGCCGGTGTTCAAACGCATTGCGGAGCAGGTGCTGCCTTATCTGGACGTGCCTCGCGACGTTCCGCTGAGCCCGAAGCTGATTCAGGCGGCATACAAGCGAAACGACAGGGAAAATGAGTCGAACCTGTCGGATTTCACACCGGTGGATTTTTCCGCGCAGCCCGACCAGTTGCCGCCCGCAGGGGCCGGGGAGAAGAAGGCTGAGAATCCGCAACCGGCAGTGACGGTAGCTCTAGACGAAGGCGGAGATATTGCGGTGCCGGATTTTGCCGGCAAGACCATGCGTGATGTGACAGAGATGTGTTTGCGGCTCGGGCTCGAACCAGTGCTGGTTGGCAGTGGTCTTGCAGTCGATGCAGCGCCGGCGAGCGGCGCCAAGGTTCGCCGCGGAGCTAAAATTACAGTGCGGTTCGGCGAGCCCGAAGCAGTGGCCAGGGCGGCAAAGAACGCTAAACCGACCGGAAAAAACAGGAATCGATGACCACGGGAGTGCGGGAACCGGAAAGCGCGAAATTGCCAGAAAAACACCAGCCAAAATTGCAGGGGAAGGCAGACCGTTCGCCCGGTTTGGCGGGCGTGTTTGCCGGAACGCAGGCGCAGACTTCCCAACTCGCAGAAGGATTGCGGGTGAGCGGAATTGCCTGCGATTCGCGAAAGGTTGTGCCGGGTTTTGTGTTTTTCGCCCTGCACGGCGCGAAGGAAAACGGCAACAAGTTTGTGCGCGACGCTGTGGAGCGGGGCGCGATCGCCATCGCCAGCGAAGACGCGGCGCCGGCCGATCTTTCGCCAAACGTTGCCTGGATTCGAGTGCTGGAAACCCGCAAGGCGTTGGCGACAGCCGCGGCGAATTTTTTCGGGCACCCCGCGCAAGCGTTGCAATTGATTGCGGTAACGGGTACCAACGGAAAAACCACCACAACTTCGCTGATTGCTTCGGTACTACGCGTTTCCGGCGCGAAGACCGGCCTGTTCGGCACCATCGCCTACCACACGCCTCTCGGTAAATATCCGGCGCCGAATACGACGCCGGAATCGCTGGACTTGCAGCGGTTCTTTGCGGAGATTCGCGATGCCGGCGGAAAGTACGCTGTGCTGGAAGCAAGCTCGCACGCACTGGTGATGGACCGGTTGTGGGGCTGTCATTTTCAGGCGGCCGTGTTCAGCAATTTGACCCGCGAACACATGGACTTTCACAAAACGTTTGAAGATTATTTCGCCGCGAAGCGCCGCCTATTTGAAGGTACAGGCGCGGGCGCGCCGGAAGTGGCCGTCTTGAATGCGGACGACCAGTATTCGGCGCGACTCACTGGATTGGCCAAACAGACAGTTACGTACGGAATCGAAAACGCGGCGGATATTTCGGCGAAAAAGTTTCAACTGGCCTTCTCCGGCCTGACGTTCACAGCGAACACGCCCAATGGCAAGCTGCAGATTCAGTCGCCATTGGTTGGCCGGATCAATGTGTACAACATTCTGGCGGCGATTGGAGCGGCACAAGCCGCCGGCGTGACGAACGAAATGATCGAAGCAGGAATTCATCAGCTCGAGAATGTTCCGGGAAGGTTTCAACGCGTCGATATGGGGCAACCGTTTCTGGTCATTGTGGATTTTGCGCATACCGACGACGCGTTGGAAAATTTGATCAAGACAGCGCACGAGCTGAACTCGAAAGGCCGCGTGATTACGCTGTTTGGTTGCGGTGGCGGCAAAGATCGCACCAAGCGTCCGGTGATGGGCGAAGTCGCGGGCCGGCTTTCTGATCTGACGATTTTGACCAATGACAATCCGCGGCAGGAAGATCCGCTGAAGATCATCAGCGACATTGTGGTGGGGCTGCAGAAGAGCCAGGGAAAATATTTGATCGAGCAAGACCGCGAAAAGGCGATCGGCATGGCTTTTGACGAAGCGCGAGCGGGCGATTTGGTGTTGTTGGCTGGAAAGGGACATGAGGACTACCAAGTGCTGGCCGAGAAAACGCTGGATTGGGACGATCGAACAGTGGCGCAGCAGGAGCTGCGCAAGCGAGGGTTTGCTGCACCGGCCTGAAACGAATAGGGGCCGGCACAGGGTTTGGCACCCGGCGCGCAGGTTCTGAGCCAGGACCTGGTACCGGGGTTCCCGCCGGGTAATCGGCCCGCGGGGACATGCCAGAAGCGAGGCTGCACACTGCCCGCTCTGCGGGCAGACTTCTGCATAAGGAGGAGCCCGCGAACCGGTGAGCACCAAGCGAACCCTGGGTTACGCCCA
>Ga0207641_10005504_pt1 | contig 10798 bp, 18 predicted proteins | sample KBSSwiS62_FD_184306 | JGI IMG/M metagenome (GOLD analysis project Ga0207641, IMG submission 184306) | Switchgrass rhizosphere microbial communities from Kellogg Biological Station, Michigan, USA - KBS Switchgrass S6-2 (SPAdes) (version 2) | ecosystem: Host-associated > Plants > Roots >... | reverse complement strand
GCTAAGGAATTCAAAAACTAATGCTTCGCGACTTTCAACAGGTGGTTAAGAACGATATCTATACGGCGTGGCACGAGGGCGCAATTGCAGTCATGCCGGTGATGCCCACGGGCTCGGGCAAGACGGTTGTTTTTTGTTCTGTGGCCGCTGACTACAACGCGCCCTCGGTGGCAATCGCGCATCGTCAAGAGTTGGTGGCGCAAGCGGCTATGGCGTTCAACCGCGAGCGCGTGCCGCATTCAATCATCGCGCCAAAGGCGACGGTGCAGCAAATCATAGGGCTTGAGCACGATTTGCAAGGGCATTCCTGTTTCAACTCGCGTGCTCCGGTGCGCGTGGCCGGCGTGGATACGCTGCGCAATCACGATGCCAAAGACCGTTGGTTGTCTCAAGTTGCATACGGGGTGATAGATGAAGGGCATCATGTACTACGCGAAAATAAATGGGGCCGCGCTGTTGGAATGTTCCCCAACGCTCGATGGCTTTTTCCTACAGCCCACGCGATCCGCGCCGATAATCAAGGGTTGGGCCGGGATGCTGACGGGTTCGTTGACCGGCTCGTGTTGGGGCCTTATGGGCGTCAGCTTATTAACCGTGGATATCTCACCGATTACCGTTTAGTTTGCGTCAAGTCTGATATTGACTTCGACACCGTGCCCGTGGGCGCGCATGGTGAATTCAACATGCCGAAGCTGCGCGCGGTGACGCATAGCTCTAATCACATCGTTGGGGACGTGGTCAAAACTTATCTGCAATTCGCCGCCGGCAAGCTCGGTGTGACGTTCGCGGTAGACAAAGAGGCGGCAACAGAGCTGCGCACAGCCTACAACAATGCCGGTGTGCCGGCGGAAGTCATCACCGATAACACGCCTATATCGGTGCGCGGGCAGCTCATGCGCAAGTTTCGCGCGCGGCAGCTCTTGCAGCTCGTGAGCGTGGATTGTCTCGGCGAAGGCGTGGACGTGCCCGCAATCGAAGTGGTTTCAATGGTGCGCAAAACGGCCTCGTGGCAGCTCATGTGCCAACAGTTCGGCCGAGCACTGCGCGTGATGGTAGAAGAAAAATACTGGAACCATTGGGACGAGTACACGGACCTTGAGCGCCTTGCGATCATTGCGCACAGCCCCAAGCCAAAAGCGATTGTCATAGACCACGTGGGCAACATCGTATGGCACGCAAAAACGCGCGGGCTCCCCGATTCGAGACAAGACTACTCGTTGCTGCGCGGTGAACGGAACACGCGAAAATCCGATGCTATCCCGCTGAAAGTGTGCCTTGAGTGCAAACAGCCCTACGAGGCGTTTCTTATCAAGTGCCCCTACTGCGGGTGCGAGCCGGTGCCGGCGGGGCGCTCATCCCCCGAGCTGGTGGACGGGGATTTAATCGAGCTAGATGCGTCCGTGTTGCAAGCTCTGCGCGGGGAAGCTGACCGCATCGTCGGGCCGTTTTCTCCCCCGCGCGGCGTTGACGCGCATATACTTAAAGCGATTGCTCGCCGGCATCATGAGCGCTACTCAGGGCAACAGACGTTGCGGCACTCCATGATGATTTGGGGCGGCTGGCAAAAACATTTGGGACGCTCGGAGCGCGAGGCGCAAAAGTTGTTTTTTATTAGATACGGCATAGATGTATTGAGCGCGCAAGCACTTGGGGCAACTCAAGCGGCCGAGCTGGAAGCCCGCATCCATGCCGATTTGAACACTGCAAACGTAAGTGAGGCTGCCGCATGATTAAGAGAGAAGAAATTGCCAACCCGGATTCGTGTTTGAATCGTGCCGAAGATGACGAGCCCATCTTCGTGCTACGTGCCCACGATAAGACCGTGCCGTCGGTCATCCGCGCATGGGCGAACGGGTACGCATTCGAGAAAGGCGGCCTCGGCCGGATGAACGCGCGAGAGCTGGAAAAATATAACGCGGCTCTTGACATTGCGAACAAAGCGGAAAATTGGCGGCGTGAGCATCGTCTGTGAACCTTCAGCAATGGGCCGAGCGGTGGGGCATCCCACCGCAAGCATTTGCAGAGCTGGCGGCTTGTAGTATCGTTGAGCCTGACCCTGACGCGCTCGTCGGGGGCAAGTCGGAAGCCTTCGTGCAATCCCTCATCAGGCTTGAGGCTGCGCGCGCGGTCCCGCCTTGCTTCCTTTGGCGTAACAACATCGGGGCGGGCAAACTATCTAGCGGTAGTTTCGTGCGATGGGGTCTTGCCAACGATTCGCGAAAGCTCAATGAGCGTTTGAAGTCTGGCGACCTTATCGGCATTCGCTCGGTAACGGTTACGGCTGCAATGGTGGGTCATCGCTTTGGGCAATTTGTGTCACGCGAATGCAAGCGGGAAGAGTGGAAGTATTCGGGCTCGCTCGAAGAAAACGCGCAACTCGCGTGGGCAACTTTGATAAATTCGCTCGGTGGTGACGCTCAGATTGTCAAAGCCACGGGCACGCTATAGGATCGCCAGACATGACGACAAAGAAAGATAGTTCTAAAACCGCGATTCTTGCGGCGGCCGTAACGCTTGCGCGCCGTCATGGGTTGTTCAAATTTTCGCGCATTGAAGTAGCAGAAGAGGCCGAGGTAGGCGAAAGCACCGTGTCCTATCACTTCGGTACGATGGAGAAATTGCGCACAGCGATTGTGCAATACGCGGTCAAAAATGAAATCCTTTCAATACTCGCGGACGCTCGCGCGAGTCGGGAATCTGTAGGTGTTCCGATGAGCGAGGAACTGAGGAATAAAGTCGCGGCACATATCGCGCGCTAAAACTCCGGCCCCTAAACGCAACAGGGCGGCCCCCACCGTAGAAAGTAAAGGGCCGCCCCGGTACACCGCACGCACATGGTGGACTCTAACGATATTAGACGAACGTTGCAAGACGTTCGCTTGTTCATTGTCTATCGGCTCGAACCGAGAGCCGACGGCAAATTAGACAAAATCCCAACATCGCCAATTGACTGTAGCAACATCAATGCCCAAGACCCGGCGCAATGGATGTTGCCGGATGAAGCGACTATGTGGGCTGACGTACTCAACAGCCAGCCAAGACCGCCGGGGGTGTCAGGCTTCGGCGTGGGTGTCGTTATTTCGGACGCCGTAGTATTGCCCAACGGCCGGCGGCTGTTCTGCCTAGATATTGACAAATGCCGTGACGGCAACCAATGGGCACCGCACGCGGCCGCTTTCCTTGCAAAGCTGCCCGGCGCAGGGGTTGAGGTGTCCGTCAGCTTCACAGGTATGCACGCCTTCGGCACGTATGCCGGCGAGCGCCCCGAGCACGGGACGCGAAATAAAACCTACGGGCTCGAACTGTACACCCGGCTCCGTTTCATTGCTGTGACAGGCTACGGGGCCGTGGGTGACCCGTTGATAGATTTGACGCAAGAGTTGCACACGCTCTGCCGTGACTACTTCCCGCCGCATGATGACCGCGAGTACGGCGAAGAGCTTACAACGGTGCCGGTGCCGGAGTGGAGCGGCCCAACCGATGATGACGAACTACTCAAGCGTGCGATGCGTTCCCACAGTGGGGCGTCAGTCTTTGGCGGCCGCGCCGCGTTTGCGGATTTGTTCAATGCAAATACGCCCGTGCTCGCGCGAGTGTTCCCGCCGCAGCAACACGGAGACTACGACGGCAGCGCGGCGGATCAAGCCCTAACCAATCATCTTGCATTCTGGACCGGCAACCACGGCGAGCGCATGTTGCGCTTGATGTGGCGCTCGGCATTGCGTCGTAACAAATGGGAGCGGCCGGGCTATCTGCACAACACGATTCAACGGGCTTGCGGATCGCAACGACAGTGGTATAAAGACCCGCGCGCTTCTCAACAACCGGCGGCGGTAACCTCACCGGCTGTAGGAAGCTCGGCGTTAGTCCAAACCAGCGGGGCACCTATCAACGGTGTCCCGCTTCCGCCGGATCACATACCCGAGCCGCCCCCGGAACCCGAAGGCATCAACGGCAAGCCCGCGCCGGGCTCGTATATTGTGCTGTCGGATCAAATAAAAATGTTTGACGGCTGCGTGTACGTGCAGGATATCCACCAAGTGATGATGCCCGAGGGGCACGCGCTCAACTCAGAAAAATTTGATGCGGCGTTTTCGGGCTACACGTTCGCGATGCAACCCGACGGCCAAAAGCCCGCGCGGCGCGCATGGGAAGCGTTTGTATTCTCAGAGCTGCACGCATTCCCCAAGGTGAAGGGGATGTTTTTTGATCCACGCATACCCGCCCGGACTATTGTTAAACGCGATGGATGGGAGCTGATAAACTCCTATGTTCCGACGATTATAGTACGAAAGCAAGGGGACGTTGGCCCGTTTTTAACACATCTATACAAACTATTGCCAAAGGGTGATGACGCTCGCATTTTGCTTTCTTACTTCGCCGCGTGTGTGCAGTATCCCGGCGAAAAATTCCAATGGTGGCCGCTCATCCAAGGCGTTGAGGGCAACGGCAAGACAACTCTATCGTATCTTTTAGAGTACGCCATAGGCGAGCGCTACGTGCATTGGCCGAAGGCCGCCGAGTTGGGCAGCCGGTTCAACTCCGCGTTTTACGGCAAACTTTTGATTTGCTGCGAAGACGTTTATATCAGTGAATCGCGCGGCTCGCTGTGGGAGTCGCTAAAGCCCATGATAACGAGCACGCGCCTTGAGATTGAAGCGAAGGGAGTAGATAAGGTAACGCGGGATGTTTGTTTTAACGGCGTGATGAACTCAAACCACAAAAACGCCATACGCAAAACTGCCAATGACCGGCGCATCGGCCCCTTCTTTTGTGCTCAACAGGCAAAGAGCGATCTAGCCCGCGACGGGATGACGCGGGACTATTTCAAAAAGCTGCGCGCGTGGCGGCTCGGTGAAGGCCGCGAGGCGGTGGCTGACTTTCTCTTGCACTATCCAATACCTGATGAATGGAACCCGGCCGGAGACTGCAACGTATGCCCCGACACAACCGCCACGCGCGAGGCGATAAGCGCGAGCCTCGGGGCCGCCGAGCAAGAGGTAGTGGAAGCGATAGGGCAACAGCTCGTGGGGTTCCGCAACGGGTGGGTGTCGTCCACGGCCCTAGACAGGCTTCTCGCGACCATCGGCAAGGGCGGCTCCATCCCCCGAAACAAGCGCCGCGAGCTGATGGAGTCGCTAGGGTATATCGCGCATCCGGCGCTTCCCGAGGGCCGCGCCACCGCGACCGATACCGACGGAAGCCGCCCCACCCTGTACGTGCTGCCGACGGCGTCAGGGGCTCAGGAAAGCGACCCGCAACGGGTCATGGGGTGGTATCAGCACGCCCAAAAGTAGGCCATAATGCCGGCGGCGCTGCGGGTGAACGAAGACGGCAAACCCGCCATAAACGCCTCACTACCGGAGCGGGGACGAAGGGCGGGCCAGATTACATAACGCAGCGGGTCATGCCCGAGCGTTTTAAGTTAAATGGCATGACGCTGCACGAGCTGCGCGAATGGTGGGGGCTCGTGGCTCCGCCGAAGCCGGACCCGCCACCGCTACCCGTGGCACTCCGTAAGCCAAAAATAAAGCGCAAGCGATCCCGCAAGCCCAACATACCGAAGCCAAAGAAACCGCCACACCCCGCGGTGTGCGTGCGGCCGTCGCAGTGTTTGAGGTGGCTTTGTGGGTTCAATCATTGCATGCAGCTCTGTGCGATTGACGGCTACGTCAGTCAGTTGCCTTTTTCGGTGGGTGCTCGTGGTCATGATGGTTGACCGGCGTAAATAGTTCCTCTTGCGCCGGGTTGGGCCGTTTGATCCTGTTGAACTCTTCAACGCAATCGAGACACCAGCCGGCCCCGTTCGTGAATTTGAGTTGCACGAACTCCCCACAAATTACGCACTTAACCCTACCGCTCATCTTTTCCCGCGCGCTTGGTGTTGACAGATACGAGGCGCGGGCGCTTGTCGCTCCGTCTGCGCTGCGGCGTGGGCATAGGCTCGGGCTCCGGCGGAGGCGGTGCTTCCTTCCGAGGGTCACGGCGGTTGTGGGTCCATGAATACATGAACCGTAGGCCAATCAGACACACGCCGAGCCAGCCCAAGACCACCCATTTAGTCACGGTGAGCCCATCCCCCGAGTTGTTCAACGCATCATGCCCAAGACTGACGGGCTCGTCAACTCTTGCTTTTTCTCGCTTTCGCCAGCATCGCGCGCCGGGTTTTCCGGTTCGGGCCGCGAGGCTTTGGAGTGGGAGGGGGCGCTTGTGGCAACGGCACTATGAGTGTGCGCAGCCCGCGCAAATTCATCGCGACCGCTCGCGCAAGCCGGTGGTTATCGGACGCACTCATAGACGAACGCCACTTCAACAGGTTGCATAGAGAGTACGTTGCGCTCAGTCACGATGCAACCCGGCGTGCGGCCGAGTTGGTCAGACGTGTGACAACCGAGGGTGTGCGCGCCGACAGCCTGCATTTCCTCTAAGTGCTCTTCGCACTGCGCCCGCGTGTCATGGTTGCGCTGTACGAAAGTCGTTTCATCGAGCTGCACAACGCTGTAGAACGTCGGTTGCGCGGGTGCAGCGACGGCCGCCATGTTCCACGTAAAGCCAACCAACAGAAGTAAAAAGGCTTTCATCGCTGATAACTCCCGGTTCCAACAAAAATACAGGTTGAGCAATGAGTCACGAAGATGCGCGCTTGTACTATCAGCTCGTTGCGGTACGTGCTGCGCAAGAATGAGAGCATGGCCGGCTTGGTGACTTCAACGTTGCCCATCGCCTCGTGCGTGTGCGTCTCGTTGTCAACGACTTTGCAAGTGTGATCCACATGCACGTAGAGCGTGCGCCCACGCGATGCACGGATGAACTTGACGAGCTTGTCTAGGGTCATCCATTCGTTGATGAAGGGGTCACGGTCAGGCGTGAGGCCGGCGGCTTCAATCGTCGCGTTGGCTTCAGCAAGCGGCTTGCCGATCACATCGGGGATGGTTGAAGTTTCCACTTACTCGCCTTTCAACAGCCTACGGGCTGCTAACCAAGTCGTTTTGTGTTCGAGCACTTCGGAGCGCTTGACGCGCACTTCGGCCGCGTCAAAAAATCCCATCCGTACCGCTATCCGTAGTAGGTGGCGCTTGCGGATGTACTCGCGTGCTGCCTGCGCCTTCACTAGCGCTAGGTCTATTTCCTCGGTGTGTGTCAGTGTTTCCATTTGTTAACGACGGGGCCAACGGCGTTGCGCGTTGTACTCGTCCCTCAAGCGTTTGCGTAGGCTGTCCATGTGGCGCATTATAACCTGACGGGGCCGTCAGTGCGTGCGGCCGTTCACAATCTGGCCGAAACCTTGCCATTGCCGCCCAAAAGACGCGGGCCGATTCTTCCGGTTTACCATATAACTTGACGGTGCCGTCAGGGTGCAGTACCGCAAGCTCTTTGCCGGCGTTGCTGTAGAAAGTAATCTGACCCTCGGGCGTCAGCACGAAGCGGGCTTGTGAGCCGCTGTTGACTATCAGCGAGGGCGGCCCTTTGAAAAACCACGGGCTCGTATTCGTCCAAGGGTTTGTGGCGGGCTTTGCGGGCTCCGCTGCGTGCGTGGCGTTGACCAAGAGCAACGCGAGGAACAGCACCATAAAGAGCAACAGCGCAATGACAAACAACTGTGATATGCGTCTCATAAATCCTCTGCGGATATCTCGGTGTTATTGGCCCCTAGAATCGAAGGCCCGTAGCGTACTTCCTGCGTCCCATCGTGCCCGGTCATTGGCGGCACGGGCACCGCCGGCCATGCCATCGGCGCGAGGTTGTGCCGCTCTACGAACCTGTGCAACAGGATCGCCATACGCTGCGCGTCCCGTGCGTGGGTATAGAGCCCCACATGGTTGTAGGCCGTCACCAGCATGACGAATTCGTCACGCATCTTTATGACGGCATCGGCAGCGTTAGGTTTTGAATCTGGCATCTACGAACCTACCTTGACGTACTGAGAACAACGCCGCAGCTCTTGGAAGAACCGCCGCGTTTGAATTGCGCCGTGTTGATAGCCCGCACAGTACGCGAGCACTACAACCGACGGAACAAAGAGCCAAATAATCACGAGAACATCCCCGGAAACTCTACGTTCTCCCATTCGGATATCACAGAGTCAATCTCATCCGCGAGCACCGCGCCGTCTTCGTCTTCCTCGTTCTCTTCGGCAAAGTTGGCGGCCGCTTCACCCGCTGCCTGAAGTAGCGCGATGCAATCTCGCATGCGATCATTGCGAGATTTGCGCCGTTTTTGATTCACTACAAAGCTGACGGGTATATCCTGCAACGCTTCAGGTACGTCAGGCTCCGTGACAGATTCGAGCGCATCAATTGCAGATTGCAGTTGATCGCCTTTATCTCCGTTTTGGAAATTTTCGGGTAGGTTGTCGTACCATTCTTGCAGCTCATCACGTAGCCCTTCAGCATCGGCGAAGGCTTCCTGTACTGCGTTTGCAAGTGGCATTTCACTTGTTACCAATTTCTTTTTGCGCGCCATATATCAATCTCCCAAACAGTCCGGCACTTCACCCGCTCATCAGGCAAAGTGCCGGGCGTTACGTTAGCGTGCGGTCTGGCGACTGACGAGGCCGCCCGGTGGCTCTCGGGTTTGCCCCGCCTCTTGCTCGCGTTGGATCGCTTCGTAAATTTCCTCACGATGCACCGGCACCGACTTAGGCGCTTTGATCCCTATGCGTACATGGTTTCCTTTCACGCCCAATACAGTGACCGTTACATCGTGTCCAATCATGACCGCTTCCAGCGGTCGCCTTGTTAGTATCAACATTTTGTTTTCACTCCGTCGTTTGTTCAACTCAACACACGTTGAGCTATCCGCCCCGTGGCAAATTCAACCGTAAACCACTTGTTCAAACACTGCGAGTTGCAGCACTGCGTCGCACGTCATCGCGTCTGCGTTTGAGTCCACATCGCCGCAGTAGCACTTTAGCAGCTCGTACACGTAGGAAGGATGCACACCCTTGGGGGTGCCTTGCGTGTCAATCATTCGTTGCACTGCGCGTTGAATCGTCTTCACGGTCACCGTGCGATGCAAGGGCGGCGTGCCCTCGGCTTGGCTGCTTTTGATGGGATCGCCGATACTGAAGCGAATGGTGTAGCCCTCGCGGTCCCGCTTCTCATTGAGCCGCTTGTAATCGTTGGCCCAATAGGCGCAACCCTGTTGCACGGCCGTAGTCAGAATGTCGCGGGCGGCTTTGTCCGTCAGCTCAATTTTGAGTTTCATTTGAATTTCTCATGCAGCATGTTGTAGAGACTTCTAACAGCTTCCTCCCCAATCGAAAGCATAACGACCTTGCCCGACTTCTCCCCATACTCGGCGGCATGAATTGACAGCCAAGGGGCCTCTTTGAATGTACTAAATTCAATACTGGCGTGCCCTTTGCCGTAACGTTGCCAGCTCGGCGTTTTGTCAGGCTGCGTGATGCGCAACACAGTTTGCGTGCCGTTCGTTTGCACGGTGACGTGTTCCTTGTTGCTCATGTTTCCCCCTCAATCAATTCAGCGTCACGGCCCCACTTGTCCCCGGTGCGCACGGTAGTAACGTAGGCATTGGCACATCCTGCAAGCCCGGTACTCTTGCGGTTGCCGGTGCTTGTGATCGCCTTCGCCGGGGCCAGCTCGCCGCGTTCGCGCAATCCTAGCTGTTTTTGTACGGTGCTCTTGCGGGTGCCAGCAACCGGAATATACCTACGGCCATAGGTAACAACCTCAGTCAAATGCAGCTCCCACTTGTAGACCGTGGCCCACGGCTTATTGAACGCGGGCAACTCCACGATGCGAGCGGCAACGCGGCGGTCACCGTGATAGAGCCCCGAAAAGCGCCCCTTGCCGCCTTGGTCCGCGATCTTAGCTTGCGTCTCAAACTGTTGGGCGCTCATGTCAGCGGCCCATTGACTGAGGAATCCGTCAGTATCCGAGCGGGCGAAACTCTCATCACTGCGGCGGCGGGCATCCGCAGCCATCGCGCGCAGCTCATCGCCGGTTTTGCCGGCCATCCGTTGTTGCATGTAGTCGCTCATGTCCGTTGCTCCGTGGTTCAGTGTGGGCGTAGCATACTGACGGGCTCGTCAGTTTGCAACGGTACTACTTCACAGTTTCGACTCTAGGCGGAACATCCAAGAATTGCGCGGCTTGCTGAAGAACGCTTCACACGTCGGGCGGTTGTTGTATTTGCGTTCGAGGCGATAGGCCGCCAGCTCCGTGCATTGGCAATAGAAGGTGCCCTTGATGTACTCGGCTACGATGGGCTCGCCGGCAATCTCTGACCATTCGCGCGTAAGGCGGGCCATGCGGGCCGTAGTCACCACATCCGAAGCGGTGATGGGGGTTGCTGTGTTCATCATGTCGTCAACTCCGTTGCGTACAGTGTGTGCGTATCATACTGACGAACCCGTCAGTTTGCAAGTGACTTAGTTCTCAGTTTCAATAGCCGGGCCTCTTCGTGCCGTTGGGCATCCGGTAAGCGGGCGGCTATCTCGGCGTCCGTGAGCTTGTCCATGAGCACAAAGCACGTGCCCTGCCCCGCGCGTTGCATGAGAATTCCTCGCGCGGGCGGGCTCCCATACGTCCCTTTATAGTTGCAATGGGTGTGACGGTAGATAAGTTTAAGCGCCGCCGCGCGTTGCTCGGGGCTCATCGGGCGTACATCCATCCCGTATTCCAATCGAGGCGCGACAGGTCCAACGTTGCGAGGTTGGCGCGGATGCCCTTAGCGGGAGCCTTCCAGCCGGCGGCCTTGTAGATGTTGCCCTCGGCATCAATGAAGCAATACACCGAGCGTTGGCCGCCGTAGGTGGCGACAATGCGCGTGTACT
>Ga0207641_10005496_pt1 | contig 10809 bp, 12 predicted proteins | sample KBSSwiS62_FD_184306 | JGI IMG/M metagenome (GOLD analysis project Ga0207641, IMG submission 184306) | Switchgrass rhizosphere microbial communities from Kellogg Biological Station, Michigan, USA - KBS Switchgrass S6-2 (SPAdes) (version 2) | ecosystem: Host-associated > Plants > Roots >... | reverse complement strand
AAGTCCTCCGGAACCTGCGCCCGCCAGCTCGGCCAGGCCGTCTGGATCGAGTAGAAGGAGCCGTTGATCTCGATCGAGGACACCGCGCGGGACAGGTACTCCAGCTCCCGACGCTGCGCGAGGCCCTTCGGATAGAACGTGCCGCGCCACGGCGGGTACCGCCAGCCCGAGGTCCCGGTGCGCCACATGCGCCCATCCTGGCCCGCTGACACCGTCGGCGCCGTGCTCGTGACCGGTCCGAGAGAAGGCGGCTCGTCCGCCGACTGCCAGGATGGGGGCATGGCTGATCTCCCCCGCGCCACCCGCGCCGTCCTGGACTGGCCCGTCGACCACGTCGCAGCCGCGGTGGTGGCGGCGTCCGGGGAGGTCCTGGCCACGGCGGGGGACCTCGAGCGGGAGTTCCGGCTCGCCTCGGTGACCAAGCTGCTCTCCGCCTACGCCGTCCTCGTCGCGGTCGAGGAGGGGGCCGTCGAGTGGGCGGACCCGGCAGGGCCGGAGGGCGCCACGATCCGCCACCTCGCCGCGCACACGTCCGGGCTCGCGTTCGACTCCGACCGGGTCCAGGCCGCGCCCGGGACCCGGCGGATCTACTCCAACACCGGCTTCGCGGTGCTCGGCGAGGCCGTGGAGAAGGCCGGCGGGATCCCGTTCCCGGAGTACCTGCGGCAGGCCGTCACCGCACCCTTGGGCATGACCGCGACCGAGCTGCGCGGCCCGGCCGGGCACGCCGCGTACTCCACGCTCGCCGATCTCACCCGGTTCGCCGCCGAGCTGCAGGCCCCCACGCTCGTCGCGCCCGAGACCCTGGCCGCGGCCACGTCGGTGGTCTTCCCCGGGCTGAACGGCGTGCTGCCCGGCTACGGCTCCCAGCGGCCCAACGACTGGGGCGCCGGCTTCGAGATCCGCGGCGACAAGTCCCCGCACTGGACCGGCACCACGAACTCGCCCCGCACGTTCGGGCACTTCGGCCAGTCCGGCACCTTCCTGTGGGTGGACCCGGAGCTCGACGCCGCCGCGGTGGTGCTGACCGACAAGGCCTTCGGGGACTGGGCGGTGCAGGCGTGGACCCCGTACAACGACGGGCTCGTGGTCGCTCTCCGAAACTGATCCCGCCGGCCGGGAATCATCCGCCGGGGTCGCCCGTTGTACGAGCTGTCCGAGCCGGGCGAGCAGTGTCCCCGGGCCGCAATGAACAAGCGCCGCCGCGGAATACCGTACGGCTGGAGCCGCGGTGTGCCACTCGCCGCGAGGCGACCTGCGTCCGGCTCGGACCCTTCACTTCTCCCTGCACCCACCGATCGGCGGAGCCCCCCTGCGCGGGGCGCGGGCATCTCAGCTCCGACCGTCCCGCCGCCCGCCTCACGAGGCCTGAAGACAGGAGAGGGCCGACGCGGGGTGATGGAGACTACGTACCTCTCCCCTACCCGAGGGCCCGCCCGAGATGGCAGTGTCGGAGCCTGGAGACGGCGGGAGAAGCCATGGCGGACAAGGGAAGAGCACTCGCGGACCGGGCGGGTGTGCCTCGGGTCGCCCTGGGCGAGCTCGTCGGCTGCCCCGAGTGCGGCGGCCCCGCGGAGGTCGTGGACGAGTTCGTCCTGACCGCCACGGACGGGCCGATCCGGCACGTCAAGGTGCAGTGCCTGCACCGGCACTGGTCCGTCCTGCCCGCGGACCGGTGTCCGCCCGCTCCGCTGGGCGGCACCACAGCGGGCTGAGTGCGCAGTCGTCACCGACGACGGAGCCTCTAGCGCGTCTTCACCGGCGGCACCGTCGCGTTGCGGTACGTGCGCGCCTGAGTCAGGCCCGCCGTCACGAGGGAGGCCAGCTCGGCGTAGGCCTGGCTGTCCGAGAGGCCGGTCGCGGCGGCGACCTCGCGCTGCTGGATCCGCACCATCTGTGCCGCGACCAGGTCGGCCACGAACTCCGCGTGCACGGCGCGGAAGCTGCCCGCCCCGACCCCGTGCTCGATCAGCTGCCCGATCCGGCGGGCGGCGAGCCGGGTGTTGCGCTCGTAGACCTCGGCGGCGGGGGCGAACGAGGCGACGTCGTCGAAGAACGCCGGGCTCGCGGTGGCGAGCTCCGCCGCCACCGCCTCCAGGTACGCGGTGATCAGCCGGTCCGGTGGGCCCTGCGCGGCCGCCTCGACCCGCACCGTCGCCTCGCGGAAGAACCGGACGACGGCGCCCCGCACCAGCTGCTCCCGGCTGGCGGCCAGGCCGTAGAGGGTGCGCTTCGAGCAGCGCAGCCGGGCCGCGAAGTCGTCCAGCGTGAGGTGGCTGAACCCCTCCTCGAGGATCAGCGCGAGCACGCCGTCCTCGAGCTCGGCGCGGCGGGCCTCGCCGCGGCGGACTGGGGCTCCGGTCACGCCGGCATTCTCCCATCAGGGCAATATCGGTACTCTGCAAGAAACGATCGTACCGTTGCTCGTACCGAACGGAGTCGCCGTGGCCGTCGACCGCCTCCTGCCCACCTCCGAGGCCGAGGACCTGATCGCACTCACGCGCGACCTCGCCGACAAGGAGCTCGCCGCCCGCGTCGAGGAGCACGAACGCGCGGAGACCTATCCCGACGGGCTGTTCGCCACCCTCGGCGCGGCCGGCCTGCTGGGCCTGCCCTATCCGGAGGAGTTCGGCGGCGGTAACCAGCCCTACGAGGTCTACCTGCAGGTCCTCGAGGAGCTCGGTGCGCGGTGGGCCGCCGTCGCCGTCGCGACGAGCGTGCACGGCCTGTCCTGCTTCCCGCTGGCCACCTACGGCACGGACGAGCAGAAGCAGCGGTGGCTGCCGGACATGCTCGGCGGCGACCTCGTCGGCGGGTACAGCCTGTCCGAGCCCCAGGCCGGATCGGACGCCGCCGCCCTGACCTGCAAGGCCGTCCGCGAACCCGACGGGTACCGAGTCACCGGCACCAAGGCCTGGATCACCCACGGCGGCCGCGCGGACTTCTACGCGCTCTTCGCCCGTACCGGTGAACGGATCTCCTGCTTCCTCGCCCCGGGCCGGGTCGAGGGCCTGTCCTTCGGCAAGCCGGAGGAGAAGATGGGCCTGCACGCGGTCCCCACCACCACCGCGCACTGGGACGGGGCGCTGTTGGAGGCCGACCGGCTGCTCGGCGCGGAGGGCCAGGGCCTGCAGATCGCGTTCAGCGCGCTGGACTCCGGGCGGCTCGGCATCGCCGCCTGCGCCACCGGCCTCGCCCAGGCCGCGCTCGACGCCGCGGTCGACTACGCCAACGAGCGCACCACCTTCGGCAAGAAGATCGTCGACCACCAGGGGCTCGGGTTCCTGTTGGCGGACATGGCCGCCGCCGTCGACTCCGCCCGCGCGACCTATCTCGACGCCGCCCGCCGTCGAGACCTCGGCAGGCCCTACGGCCGGCAGGCCAGCGTGGCCAAGCTGGTCGCCACGGACGCCGCGATGAAGGTGACCACGGACGCCGTCCAGGTCCTCGGCGGCTACGGCTACACCCGCGACTTCCCCGTCGAGCGCTACATGCGCGAGGCCAAGATCATGCAGATCTTCGAGGGGACCAACCAGATCCAGCGCCTCGTCATCTCCCGCGGCCTCGCCCGCTGACCGGATCCTGGAATCCAGCTCGACGGACGCTCGGCCCCCGTCGGCGCATCCCCCCTTCATTGTGTAGCAGATCCGGGCTCCTCATGAGGCGCCCGATCGGAGTCCATACTCGCCGTCGCACATCGGACGACGACGAGGGGCGGGGCGCGTGGGGAACGTGGTGGGGCTGGCCGAGATCGACCGGACGCAGGTCGCGGAGGCGGGCGGCAAGGCCGCCAACCTGGGCGAGCTGACCCGGGTCGAGGGTGTCCGGGTACCGCCGGGCTGCGTCGTGACGGTCGCGGCGTACCGGCGGATCGTGGCGCCTGCGCTCGAGCTCGACGCGCTGGCGGGCCTGCGCCCGGAGGACCGGGCGGCGGTCGCCGCGGCGAGCGCGGAGGTCCGCCGGGCCGTCGAGGAGGTGCCGCTGCCCGCGGACCTCGTCGCGGAGCTGCGCGCCCGGATCACCGACGGCACCCGGTACGCGGTCCGGTCCAGCGCGACCGCGGAGGACCTCGCCGCGGCCTCCTTCGCCGGACAGCAGGACTCCTACCTGGACGTCGTCGGGCTGCAGGCGATGCTCGACCACGTCCGGCGGTGCTGGGCCTCGCTGTTCACCGACCGGGCGGTGACCTACCGGCTGCGCAACGGCGTGGACCACCGGGACGTGCACATGGCCGTGGTGGTGCAGGAGATGGTGCCCGCCGACGCGGCGGGGATCCTGTTCACCGCCGACCCCGTGACGTCGAACCGGCGGATCGCCACCGTGGACGCCGTCCGCGGGCTCGCCGACGCCCTGGTCTCCGGCACCGTCGACGGGGACGGCTACTCCGTGCGCGACGAGGTCGTCACCCGGACCGCAGGCACGGGCGACCCCGTGCTGACCGACGGGCAGGTGCGGCGGCTGGTCCGCCTCGGCAGGCGGATCGAGGCCCACTTCGGCCGTCCCCAGGACGTCGAGTGGTGTCTGGTCGGCGAGGACCTGTCGGTGGTGCAGAGCAGGCCGATCACCACCCTGTTCCCCGTCCCGCCGACCTCCGACGACGCGCCCCACGTCTACATCTCCGTGGGCCACCAGCAGATGATGACCGACGCGATGCGGCCGCTCGGCCTGTCGTTCTGGCAGCGGACCACGCCGCGGCCGATGGCCGAGGCGGGGTGTCGGCTGTTCGTCGACGTCGCCGCCGCCCTGGCCTCCCCGGCCACCCGGGCGGGGCTGGTGGACGGATTCACCCGGTCCGACCCGTTGATCGGGGACGCGCTGCGGACCGTCGTCGAGAGTAGGTTCCTCGGCGAGCTGCCCGCGGCGGACCCGGCGCCCGCCGCCGCCCCGGCGGACCCGATCGAGGCCGACCCGGAGCTCGTCCGCGAGCTCGTCGAGGAGAGCCGGACCTCCCTCGCCGCGGTGGAGCGGGACCTCGCGCCGCTGACCGGGACCGCGTTGTTCGACTTCCTGCTCACCGACATCGAGGAGCTGCGCAGGCTGCTGTTCCTGCCGCGGAGCCTGCCGGTGATCATGGCCGGGATGGAGGCCGCCTGGTGGCTCAACGACCACGTCGGGGAGTGGCTGGGCGAGCCGAACGTGGCGGACGTGCTCTCGCAGTCCGTGCCGCACAACGTGACCTCGGAGATGGGACTCGCGCTGCTGGACGTCGCGGACGTCGTCCGGCCGCTGCCGGAGGTGCTCGCGTACCTGCGGGAGGTGGAGCGGAAGGGCTCCGAAGACCTGCCGGCCGAGCTGGACGCGCTCTCCCCGGCCGCGGCCACGGCACTGCGCGGGTTCCTCGACCGGTACGGCATGCGCTGCCCCGGCGAGATCGACATCACCCGGACCCGCTGGAGCGAGCAGCCCGCACTGCTCGTCCCGACGATCCTGTCCCACGTCGAGAACAGCGAACCCGGTGCCGCGGCGCGGCTCTTCGAACGCGGCCGTCGGCAGGCGGCGGAGAAGGAGGCGGACGTGCTGCGCCGGGTGCGCCTGCTACCCGACGGTGAGGCGCGGGCCGCGCGGACCAAGGCGATGATCGACCGCGTCCGGGTCTTCGCCGGGTACCGCGAATACCCGAAGTACGGCATGGTCCGCCGCTACTTCCTCTACAAGCAGGCGCTGCTACGCGAGGCGGAGCGCCAGGTCCGCGCCGGCGTGCTGCGGACCGCCGAGGACGCCTTCTACCTGCGGTTCGAGGAGCTCCACGAGGTCGTCCGCACCGGGCGTGCGGACCACGCCCTGATCGACGAGCGGCGCCGTGAGTACGCCGAGGCCGTACCGCTGACCCCGCCCCGGGTGTCCACGTCGGACGGTGAGGTGGTCACCGGCACCTACCGCCGCGGCGATCTGCCGCCGGGTGCGCTGCCCGGGCTCGCGGTGTCCGCCGGGACCGTGGAGGGCCGCGCCCGCGTGATCACGGACATGGCCGCGGCGGACCTCGCCGCGGGCGACGTCCTCGTCACCCCCTACACCGACCCCAGCTGGACGCCGCTGTTCGTCGGGATCGCGGGGCTGGTGACCGAGGTCGGGGGGCTGATGACCCACGGCGCGGTGATCGCCCGCGAGTACGGCCTCCCCGCCGTCGTCGGGGTGGTGGGGGCCACCCGGGTCATCCCGGACGGCGCGCGGATCCGGGTGCACGGCACGGCGGGCTACGTGGAGCTCCTGGGCTGACCCACCACGTGCTCGGCCAGCGGGCCGACGGTGAGGCCGGCGGCGCGCCAGTCCCGCAGCAGGTCCGGGAGCGCCCCGAGGGTGGCCCGCCACGCGCCGGGGGCGGCGGTGCAGTCCGAGTCGTGCAGCAGCACCGTCGCCCCGGCCGCCCGCCCGCGCGCCACCGTGCGGCGGACCGACTCCGCGCTCGCGCGGGCGGTCCAGTCCCGCCACGCCGAGCTCGTGCCCCTCGGCGGTGATGCGGGCGCCGAGACCCGGCGCGCGGTCGAGCATCCGGCCCAGCACGAAGAAAGGTCGCCCGGACCTCGTGGGCGGCGAGCAGGTCGAGGAAGCGGGGGGTCGACGCGGGGTCTGGGCCGTCGTCGAAGGTCAGGGCGAGGTGGGGGCGGCGGGACCGGCCGGCGAGCCCGGGCGTCCGCAGCGGGCCCCACGCGGTGGCGGCGGGCAGCAGCTGGGCCGCCAGACCCATCCCGGCCGCGGTGCGCAGCGCCCGCCTCACGACGACGTCCGGTCCGCGGCGGCCGCACAGATCACCTCGGCCGGGTCCGGCCCGGTGAGCTCGGGAACCCGCCTGGTCCGGGCCGCGACGCGCGCGGCGGCGAGCCCGGCGCGCTCCTCGGTCAACGGGACCAGCCCGGCCTGGTGCAGCGCGAGCGGCCGGTCGAGGGCGGCCCGAAGGACCTCCGGGTCGCGGGCCGCTCCGCGGGCGGCACGGCCCCGAACCCGCTGCGGACGGCGGGCCGGACCGTGCGCACCGACTGCGCGCCGAGCGCAACGGCGCTCGCCGCAGGCACCGGGTGGATCGCCAGGTGGGCGTCCACACCGGGCGCGACCCAGAGCCGGTGGACCGCCATGTCCGTGAGGTACACCAGCGCGGGGACGGCGAGCCGACCGCTCGCCCGCAGGCTGCCGATCGCCTGGCCCGCCGGCGGGTAGGTGGAGACGACGACCCGGGCGTCGGGCGGGATGACCGCGGCCAGCGCGCGGGCGGCCCGCCGCACGACGAGCCCCGCGATGCGCGAGCGCCCCGGCCGGTCGAACCCCCGGTAGACCCAGTCCCACGTGCCGGGCACCGTGGTGAGCTGCGCGCGGTACAGGTCGCGGATCCCGCGCCCGGTGCCCGCGGGCAGCACGTCGAGCAGGTCCACGACCTGGTAGCTCAGCCCCCGGGCCGGCACCCGGCGACCCAGCTCGTGGGCCGCACCGTCGTGCCCGCCCGCGATGCCGGCCGAGAAGCCGAACCCCAACCGAGGGCAGAATCGCGCGCCGGCACCATGGGCCGGACGGTGGAGCTCGACGGCGGACCCCGCCGCCGTCGGCTTCACGGGAAGGACCGCAGGTGACATCCACTCCACAGCCCCACGACCCCCCGGGCACCCTGTGGGACGGCAAGCGCCGGGTCGTCCAGCTGGTCCCCGCCGCCCCCGGCTGGTGGGCACAGTACTACCCGAACGACGCCAAGGCGGACCGCTGGAGCTCCCCCGTCGCCTGCTGGGCGCTGGTCGAGGACACCGCCGGGAAACAGTCGATCGTCGGGGTCGATCCCACCGGCACCGACTGGTCCACCCTCGGCGACCCCATCGACCAGGAGGTCGTCTACTTCTTCAGCCCCGAGTCCCCCGACGACGCCGAGGGGGACGCCAAACCGGACCTCCCCGAGCGCTAGGCCGGAAGTACTCGGGGATTCGCCGGCTCCACGGGCGGGTAGCGCCCGGACGAGAGGCCGCGTCGGGAGGAGGGCGATGCCCCGCGTCCTGGTGGTCCCCGGAGCCGCCGTCCGGACCTATGTCGAGGACCGTCAACGCCCGCTACGACCGGGCCCTCGCCGCGCTCCCCGCCGCCCGTCGCCCCTGGAGCCCGCTCACCCCGACGGCGGCGCTCGACACCGTCAGAGGGGACGACACGATCGACGTCAGGTGATGGGCGATCCCCCGGTCACCCCCAGCACCTCGGAGGTCATGTAGGCGGACTCCTGCGACGCCAGGAACACGAAGAACGGCGCCAGCTCGACGGGTTGGGCCGCCCGGCCCATCGGCGACTGGGCGCCGAACGAGTCCAGCTTCTTCTCGTCCATCGTCGCCGCGCGTCTGTCGACGACCACACCCACAACGTCGAGATGTCGGGCGGCCACCTCGACCTCCTCGACCATCCGGAGCCGCTCGTCGCGGTCGCCGAAGCCCTCCGGCGGACATCCGCCGTTCGAGACCGAGCGGCCTGCTGACGTGCTCCGAGCAGCGGGTGCGCGACGTCTCGCCGCACCGCGGTGACTCCGCGGCCTCAGCCGCGGTCGGTCCGAACCTCATGTCGATCGAGTTCGGCGCGGTCCCGCGGCGCCACCCGTTCCGCCAGTCCGACGTCGACCGCCAGGGTCAGGTCGACTCCGCGTCGGGCGCAGGCGTGGCGGGCGTGCTTGAGCGCGACCAGGGCACCCGGCGCCACGGCCGTCACACGGCGCAGATCGAGGACCACCGACTCGGTCAGCGAACGCGCGCTCGACGGCAGTGACAGCCGGGCGTCGAGCAGCCGCAGGACCCGGACCACCGCCGCCGCGGTCACGTCTCCCGACATGGTGATCACGTAGGTCGAGACGTCGGGGCTGTGGACCGAGAGCGAGGTGGCGGGGCCATACGAGGCGAGCGTCATGCGAGCTCCTCCAGCGTGCGGGTTCAGAGGGCCCGGGCGGCGTCTTCACGCGGGTGCCACCCTGAGTACCCCGCCCCGCACCGCCCACACCAGCCGAGCCGGCGCCTCCACGGCGCGGCGACAGTCAGTGGCTCGGCGGTGGGCCGAGGAGCTCGACGCCGTGTCGGGCGGCGGTGTGGCCGAGAGCGACGGGGTCGACCGCTTCCGGGTCGGGCAGCCGTCGCTGCGCGGCGGGTCGGCCCGCCTCGGCGGCGAAGTCCTCGAAGCCGGCGGGGGTCGTGATCTGCAGAGCCCGCAGCGGCTCGTCGGGGCCGACCAGGAAGGTGTGCGGACGGTTGACCGGGAGCAGGACGAAGTCACCGGGACCGGCCTCGACGGTCTGCTCGTCGCACCGGAACCGCGCGTGCCCGTCGAGGATGTAGAACGCCTCGTCCTCGACCAGGTGGCGGTGCACCGGCGGGGCGAACCCGGGAGGGTTGAGGAACTCCACGACCGTCATCGCGCCTCGGGTCTGGGCACCGGATGCCTTGATGACGGCGAGATTACCCAGGAACCACAGGGCTTCACCTTCGCCGGGGCGCAGCACGTACGGCTGGACGGGAGTCGAGGCGGACACGGCGCACCACACTTTCGCTAGACGCTGTCTATCAGATAGACAAAGTATGCTCGACCGATGCCCGACGTCAACGGCAGCCGACGGACCTACCACTCACCGGTACGCGCCGAGGCGGCCCGGCGAACGCGGCACGCGATCGTCGCCGCGGCCGCCGAGCTGTTCGTCGAGCGCGGCTACGGCGCCGCCTCGCTGCGTGACGTGGCCCGTATCGCCGGCGTCGCCCGGCCCACCGTCGCGGCGGCGTTCGGCTCCAAGCCCGCGCTGCTGCGTCAGGTCCTCGACGAAGCCCTCGCCGGCGACGACGACCCCGTCCCGGTCGCGCAGCGACCGTGGTTCGCCCCGGTGTGGCAGGCCACCGACCCGGGAGCCGTCCTCGACGCCTATGCGAAGGTGTGCACGCTGATCGGCCGCCGAGCGGCCCGGATCTTCGAGGTGGTGCACCAGAGCGCCGGTGACGCCGCCGAGGTCGGCGGGCTCTGGACCACGCTGACCCGCAACCGACGAGCCGGCGCCGAGATGGTGGCCAGACGCGCCGCCGACACCGGAGCCCTACGACCCGCGATGGACCAGGCGATCGACCACCTGTGGATCCTCAACAACCCCGCCCACTACGCCGACCTCGTCCTCGAACGCCACTGGCCCGAACACGACTTCCAGCACTGGCTCGCCCGTCAGATGCGCGCTGGGCTGCTCGGCCCCGACCGTCTCTGACGGGTCCTGCCGGGCGTCGCCACCGGCAGGCGCGCCGTCACCCGCCTGCCTTCGCCAGCCTCCTGACCAGGTAGCGGGCGTCCCGGTCCAGGCCCTGGATCTGCCCGGAGGCGAGGGCGAACTGGAACTCCAGGCCCAGGAAGTAGAGGCCGGGCACCTCCGACACGCCCCGGGTGTGCCGGGGGCGACCGTCCTCGCCGAACGCCGGTAGCTCGAGGAAACGGTGGTCGGGTCGGGACCCGGTGCACCAGACGACCGTGCCGACGGCGGGCAGCTCACCCTCGGTGGGCACGGGCTTGCCGCCCTCGACGCGCTCGATGCGCCCGATCCGCCGGACGCCGGCGGCGTCGAGATCGGCGAGCTTGTTGCGCACGAGGTTGACACCGTGGCTGAGCTGGTGGGCACGGGCCTTGCGCCCCATCGGCGTCCGCAGGGTCAGCACGTGCCGGAACACGAACATCACCACCGGTGTGGTGCGCCTGCCGCGCGGTGAGTCGATGTCGAACGGCACCTGTCCGGGGTGGCGGCCCGACAGGTAGGTCTCGTGCCCGGCCGCCACCGCCTCGAGCGCGATGTCCGTGCCCGAGTTGCCCGCGCCGACGACCAGCACCGGCCCCGGCGCG
>Ga0207641_10005495_pt1 | contig 10810 bp, 9 predicted proteins | sample KBSSwiS62_FD_184306 | JGI IMG/M metagenome (GOLD analysis project Ga0207641, IMG submission 184306) | Switchgrass rhizosphere microbial communities from Kellogg Biological Station, Michigan, USA - KBS Switchgrass S6-2 (SPAdes) (version 2) | ecosystem: Host-associated > Plants > Roots >... | reverse complement strand
TGTTCGAGACCGGCACCAACGTCTGGCGGCAGTACGCGAGCTGGCCGCCGCCGAGCGCAAGCGCCAGGACGCTGTATTTCCACGCGAACGGCGCGCTCTCGTTCGACGCGCCGACCGAAACGCAGGAAACTTTCGACGAATACGTGAGCGACCCGGCTCACCCGGTGCCATTCGTCGGCTACACGACGCAAAACGTGCCGCAGGAGTACATGGTCAGCGACCAGCGGTTCGCGGCCAAACGGCCTGATGTGCTCGTCTACCAGACGCCGCCGCTCGACGAAGACATCACCGTCGTCGGACCGGTTTCTCCCGCGCTGCAGGTGTCGACGACCGGGACCGACTCGGACTTCGTCATCAAGGTGATCGACGTGTATCCGATCGATTACCCGGACACGGACGGTGCCGCCGGCGGTCCGCCGAGGGATGTGGGGATGCCGCGCGAGTCGATGGGCGGCTATCAGCAGCTGATCCGCGGGGAGCCAATGCGTGGAAAGTTCCGGAAAAGCTTCGAGCGGCCCGAACCGTTCGTGCCAGGAAAGGTCGAAGCGGTCAACTTCGACATGCCTGACGTCAACCACACGTTCCGCCGCGGTCACCGCATCATGGTGCAGGTGCAGAGCTCGTGGTTCCCGCTCGTGGACCTCAACCCGCAGACGTTCGTGTCGATCCCGAGCGCCGCACCGAGCGATTTCCACAAGGCGACCGAACGTGTCCACCGATCCCGGGCGGCGGCGAGCGGCGTCCGCGTGCACGTGCTCGACGCAACAGCGGCCAACCGGGCACGGAGCGTCCAGTGAAGATCAATCGCGTGCACGGGCGCGAGATCGTCGACTCGCGCGGGAATCCGACCGTCGAAGTCGATGTGATGCTCGACGGCGGCGCGAGCGGCCGCGCCGCGGTGCCGTCGGGCGCGTCCACCGGCGAGCGCGAAGCCCTCGAGCTCCGCGACGGGGACAAGTCGCGGTACCTCGGCAAAGGCGCCCGTAAAGCGGTCTCGAACGTGAACGGCGAAATCGCCAAGGCGATCGTCGGCCGCGACCTCGACCAGCGTGGGCTGGACGAGGCGATGATTGCGCTCGACGGTACGGCAACCAAGAGCCGCCTCGGCGCCAATGCCTTGCTCGGCGTATCGATGGCGGCGCTTCGCGCGGAGGCCGCGTCGCAAAGGGTTCCGCTCTATCGACACATCGGCAATCTCTACGGCAGCAACGCGTTCACGCTGCCCGTGCCGATGATGAATATCCTGAACGGCGGCGCGCACGCCGATTCGAGCGTCGATTTTCAGGAGTTCATGGTCATGCCGCTGAGCGCGCCTTCTTTTGCCGAGGCGCTGCGCTGGGGCGCCGAAGTCTTCCACGCGCTGCGCGGCATTTTGAAGGGACGCGGCCAATCGACGGGCGTCGGCGATGAGGGTGGATTCGCGCCGAATCTCAAGTCGAATCGGGAAGCGGTGGAGGTCGTCCTCGAGGCCGTGAGCAAGGCCGGGTTGAAGCCGGGTGCCGACGTATGGCTTGCGCTCGACGTCGCCTCGAGCGAGCTCTGGGCCGCTTCGACTTCGATCAGGGCAGGCAGCTTCGGCAGATACACGTTCAAGAAATCCGGCGAGCCGGACCGGACCTCAGACGAGATGATCAGTTTGTACGAGGACTGGATTCGGCAGTATCCCATCGTCTCGATCGAAGACGGTCTCGCCGAAGGCGACTGGGAGGGCTGGCAGCGGTTGACGAAGGCTCTGGGCGATCGCGTCCAGCTGGTCGGGGACGATGTGTTCGTGACGAACCCGGAGATCCTGAAGCGAGGGATCAACGACGGCGTCGGCAACGCCCTGCTCGTCAAGCTCAATCAGATCGGCACCGTCACCGAGACGCTGGACGCCGTCCGCATGGCCGCGGACGCCGGTTACGCCACGATCATCTCGCACCGCTCCGGCGAGACCGAGGACACGACGATTGCCGACCTGGCTGTCGGCACGGCCGCGGGTCAAATCAAGACGGGGTCCGCCAGTCGCACCGATCGGGTCTGCAAATACAACCAACTGCTCCGCATCGAAGAGGAGCTGGGAGCGTCGGCCACCTTCGCCGGCAAGGCCGGTCTCGTGCGGAGTGTCCGGCTTCCCGCCTCTGCTCCGTCGCAATCTGACGGAGCTACGGCGAGGCCTCGCCGAAGCGCCGCGAGCGAAGGCGGGTAGCCGGGCCTGGGAATCGAAGCACGAGCGACCATGCACAAACTCGTCCTGCTCCGCCACGGCGAAAGCACCTGGAACAAGGAGAACCGGTTCACTGGGTGGACCGACGTCGACCTGTCTGAAAAAGGCCGTGAGGAGGCCAGGGAAGCGGCGCGCCTTCTACGTGAAGGCGGTTATGTCTTCGACATCGCGTTCACGTCGGTGCTCAAGCGCGCGATCCGGACGCTTGGCATCGTCCTCGACCATCTCGACCTGCTGTGGATTCCGGTGACGAAAGACTGGCGGCTCAACGAACGCCACTACGGAGCGCTGCAGGGATTGAACAAGGCGGAAACCGCCGCGCTGCACGGCGAGGCGCAGACGAAGATCTGGCGGCGCAGTTACGACCTTCCACCGCCCCCGCTCACGGCCGACGACCCACGGCACCCGTCCCGCGATCCTCGATACGCGATGCTCTCGCCGAACGAGCTCCCGCTGACTGAAACGTTGAAGGATACGGTTGCGCGATTTCTGCCCTACTGGCACTCGGCAATCGGGCCCACGATTCAAAGCGGCAAGCGTGTGATCGTGGCCGCGCATGGCAACAGCCTGCGTGCGCTCGTGAAGTACCTCGACAATATCGACGAGCGGACGATCGTCGAGCTGAACATCCCCACCGGTATCCCGCTCGTCTACGAGCTGGACGACAACTTGAAGCCGATCCGTCACTACTACCTCGGCGACCCGGCCGCGGCGGCAGCGGCGGCCGCGCGCGTCGCGAACCAGACCAAGGCTTAGCAGCTAGACGCCGTCACTCGCCGCGATCGAAGACGATCACCTGATCGAACGGCTTCCCGCTGGCATCGACGCCGCTCACGGTGGCCGTAAGGGTCCTGCCCTCTTCGTCCACTTCATACGTACCGCGCCCGAGTGCGACGCCGTCCTTCATGGCCGACGACTCGAGGCGGCGCGTCTCAAGCGTGCTGATGGCGACAATTCCCGGGGCGCCCGGAACGGGGCGCTCCTGGCCGTCGGCGTGGATCGTCTGGGTGCTCGATTCGTGCTTGCCCGAGGCGTTCACGCCTTCGTAACTGAGGACCACTGTGTCCGTCCCGACGTCGAAGCGCATGGTCGCGTTCTGAAACTGGTGGTTCGTGTGCCGGGTGGACTTCGAGAGGTTGGCGATCCAGGTGCCGTGAAGCGGATGCATGACGGCCTTTCACGAAAAAGGCCGGCACGCTTTCGCGTGCCGGCCTGTGACTTCAAGTCTGTCTTCGACTGCTTCGATTATTCAACGGGCTCCGCGGTCTCGTCCGCCGCGATCCTCAGCGATCGAAGAAAGCGGCGATCGTTTGCGGTCACTTCAAAGTTCCGGCGCGGCTGCACGACACGAGCTGGCGCGGCCACTTTGGCGAGCGCCGACGACTGCTGAGAGCGGCTGACGAATCCCACGACGGCTTCGAGCGTCACTTTCATCTCGAACCCCGCCGCACGCGCTTTCTCCCGGCAGGCCTCGACCTGCGCGTTTTCCGCGACCGCGGCGGCAATCGCGTCGGCCAGCTCTCGTGCGAACCGGTTCACGACGTCGTCCATCTGCGTTCCCTCCTACGCCGCCGGGCCGGGGTTCCCGAGGCGCCTCCCGATCGAAGCCTGCATACACCAGGGCGGTGGACAGGGATCGGGACCTGACGTGTTCATATGAGTCGGAAAGTGTCTGAGAGTAGGTTGAGTTTAAGGCGAAGGCGCCATCGTGTCAAGCACTTACAGCGACCTCGGCCACGAAAGTCGCAGTACAATCGCCGCCGTGCACCTCCCTCCCGTGGTCACGCCCGCCGACTTGGCGGACTGGGATCCACATCAAGAGCTTTCGGATCCGGGCGAGTTTCCCTTTACTCGCGGCATCCAGCCGACCATGTACCGCGGCCGGCTCTGGACGATGCGGCAGTACGCGGGGTTCGCGACGGCGCAGGAATCCAACCGGCGATACCGGTACTTGCTCGCGCAAGGCGTCAGCGGCTTGAGCGTGGCCTTCGATCTGCCGACGCAAATGGGCTACGACTCGGACCATTCCCTGGCCGCCGGCGAGGTCGGCCGCGTCGGCGTCGCCATCGATTCGATCGAGGACATGAGCACGCTGCTCGACGGCATTCCGCTCGGCGAGGTCTCGACCTCGATGACGATCAACGCGACGGCGATCGTCCTCCTCGCGCTGTACGTGGCGGTCGCGAAGCGGCAGGGCGTGCCGCTGCAGACGCTGTCCGGCACGGTCCAGAACGACATCCTGAAGGAATATGTCGCGCGCGGCACCTATATCTACCCGCCACGGCATTCGCTGCGGCTCGTGACCGACATCTTCGCGTTCTGCGAACGCGAGCTGCCAAACTGGAACACCATTTCGATCAGTGGCTATCACATCCGCGAAGCGGGCTCGACCGCAGTTCAGGAGGTCGCGTTCACGTTCGCGCACGCGATCGCCTACGTCCAGGCGGCGATCGACGCCGGGCTCGACGTCAATCGCTTCGGGCAACGCGTGTCGTTCTTCTTCAACGCCCACAACGACTTTCTCGAAGAAATCGCGAAGTTCAGGGCGGCGCGGCGGCTTTGGGCGCGGATCATGCGCGAACGATTTCATGCCACGAACCCGCGGGCTCAGCAGCTCCGCTTTCACACGCAGACCGCTGGAAGCACGCTGACCGCCCAGCAGCCGGACAACAACATCGTCCGCGTCGCGCTGCAGGCAATGGCGGCGGTCCTCGGCGGTACACAGTCGTTGCATTGCAACGGACGCGACGAAGCGCTGGCGCTGCCGACCGAAGACTCGGCTCGAATCGCGCTCAGGACCCAGCAGGTGATCGCCGCGGAAAGCGGCGTCGTGAACACCGTTGATCCGGTGGCGGGGTCGTACGCCATCGAAGCGCTGACCAATACGATCGAACGGGGCGCCCGCGAGATCCTCGACCGAATCGAGCACGCCGGCGGCACGCTGGCGGCCATCGAGTCGGGGTTCATCCAGCGAGAAATCCAGGAGTCCGCGTATCGGGCCCAGCTCGCCGTGGACAGCAGCCAATCAATCGTCGTCGGTGTCAACCGCTTTGCCGAGCCCGGCACCGATCCTGGCACCGATCCCGACACCAGAGTCGGCCCCGCGCTCTTCTCTGTCGACGCTGATGTCGAGCGGCGGCAGATCGAGCGTGTCCGCGCCGTCCGCGCGAGTCGCGATGCCGAAGGCTGCCAGCGAGCGCTGACCGCGGTATCAACGGCGGCCCGGGATGGGCAGAATCTCGTCGGGCCGATTGTCGCAGCCGTTGAATCGAGAGCGACAGTTGGCGAAATCGCTGACACTCTGCGCGATGTATTTGGCGAGTACGCAGAGACTGCAACCGTTTGATGGATCCGCTCCTTCGAGTTGAACGCCTGACAACGGTGTTCGATCCGGCCGGAGCCGGCGGGCGGCAGTCGACCGCCGTCCCTGTCGCGGCCGTCGACGAGGTCAGCTTCGAGATCAACGCAGGCGAGACGCTCGGACTGGTGGGCGAATCGGGGAGCGGCAAGTCGGTGACCGCTCTGTCGATCATGCGGCTGGTTCAGCCGCCAGGCCGCATCGCCGGCGGCCGGATCCTGTTCAAGGACCGCGACCTGCTCGAGCTCGCCGAGCCGTCGATGCGCGAGGTCCGCGGCGCGGAGATCTCCCTGATCTTTCAGGAACCGATGACCGCGCTCAACCCGGTGTTTCGTGTCGGCGATCAGATTGCTGAAGCGTTGCTCGTGCACGGCCGCGCGTCGCGACAGCAGGCGCGTGACAAGGCGATCGAGCTGCTGCAAGCGGTGCGCATTCCGGATCCTGCCTCGCGTGTCAGGGACTACCCGCACCAGTTATCCGGCGGCATGCGCCAGCGGGTCATGATTGCGATTGCGCTGGCGTGCCGGCCGTCGCTGGTGATCGCCGACGAGCCGACGACGGCGCTCGACGTCACCATTCAGGCGCAAATTCTCGATCTGCTGCGCGAGATGAAGGAGGCGTTCCACCTGTCGCTGCTGCTGATCACGCACGACCTCGGGGTCATCGCGGAAACGGCCGACCGCGTTGCCGTCATGTATGCGGGCCGGATTGTCGAGACTGGGCCAGTGCGGCAGATCTTCCGCCAGCCGGCGCATCCGTACACGCGCGGCTTGCTGGCGTCGATGCCGGGCGGCGCGCCCGGTCAGCGCCTGCGCGCCATCGAAGGATCGGTCCCTCTGCTCGGCGCCTTGCCGCCCGGGTGCGCGTTCAACCCGCGCTGCCCCGATCGATTCGAGCCGTGCACCAGCGCGCCGCCACCGGACTACGCCGCCGGTCCGTCACAAACCGCCAAGTGCTACCTCCACGATCCCCAGGTTGCCGTCCAAAGTCGCCAATCCGCAATCCGGCCTTCGGGAGCCTCAGGCCGTCCCGAGCCTGCCGAAGGGCGCACTCCGACATCCGCAATGCCCAATCCCGATGCCGCTCGTTGAAGTCGCGCACCTCGTCAAGACGTTTACTCGCGACGGAGGGATGTTCCGCGCGGGCACACGCGTCGCGGCGGTCGACGATGTGAGCTTCAGTATCGAGGCGGGGGAAACGTTCGGACTGGTCGGAGAATCGGGCAGCGGCAAGACGACCACCGGGCGGTGCATCCTGCGGCTCATCGAGCCCTCGTCTGGCGACGTCCGATTCCGCGGCGAGAACGTGCTGGCGTTTTCGAGCCGCCGCCTGCGCGAAGCGCGGCGCGACATGCAGATCGTCTTCCAGGATCCGTACTCATCGCTGAACCCGCGGATGCGCGCGCGGCAAATCGTCGAGGAGCCGCTCATCATCCACAAACTGGGCGCGCGGGCCGCACGGCGCGAGCGCGTGGCCGAACTCTTTCGCCTGGTCGGCCTCGATCCGGCCCACCTCGAGCGCTATCCGCACGAATTCAGCGGAGGGCAACGCCAGCGGATCGGTCTGGCGCGGGCACTCGCGCTCGATCCGTCGTTCGTGATTCTCGACGAGCCGGTATCCGCGCTCGACGTCTCGGTGCAGGCACAGGTGGTCAATCTGCTGATGGACCTGCAGCAGCGGCTGAATCTCACCTATCTGTTCATCGCGCACGACCTGCGGCTGGTCGAGCACATCTGCAGTCGTGTCGCGGTGATGTATCTGGGAAAGATCGTCGAGATGGGACCGACGGCCGCCTTGTTCGCGTCGCCGCAGCACGCCTACACCAGGGCGCTGCTCTCGGCGATTCCGGTTCCGGATCCGGACGCCCCGCGACAACGCATCGTTCTGGATCCCGCGTCAGTGAACCGGCTGGCACCACTCAGAGAGATCGCCGCGGGCCACTGGGCGGCTCTGTGAAACTTAAAAGTTAAAAGTCAAAAGTTAAAAGCAAAAACCCAAAGATCCAAAGTGTGAGAAGTTTGGTCTTTTGGTTTTAACTTTTAACTTTTCTCTTTTAACTTTATGCAGCCCTTCTGACGTCGTTTTCGACTTGTCCGTCGCGGATGTGGATGGTGCGATAGGCAAACGCGGCGACGTCTGGTTCGTGGGTGACGAGGACGATAGTGTTGCCGGCCTTGTGGAGCCGCTCGAAGAGCGCCATGATTTCGGCGCCGGTCTTCGAATCGAGGTTTCCGGTCGGCTCGTCCGCGAGCAGAATCGACGGGTTGTTGACCAGGGCGCGGGCGATGGCGACGCGCTGGCGCTGACCGCCTGAGAGCTCGTTCGGCCGATGCAACATGCGCTCGCCGAGCTCCACTTTCTGCAGTGCAACTTTCGCCCGGTCCTGTCGATCCTTCGCCGGCACGCCGGCGTACACCAGCGGCAACTCGACGTTGTGCAGCGCGGTCGCGCGCGGCAGCAGGTTGAACGTCTGGAAGACGAACCCGATCTCCTCGTTCCTGATGCGCGCCAACTCGTTGTCGTTCATCTGGCTGACCTGCTTCGCGTTCAGCAGGTACGAGCCCTTGCTCGGCGTATCGAGACAGCCGATCAGGTTCATGAGCGTCGACTTGCCCGAGCCTGACGGCCCCATGATCGCCACGTACTCGCCCGGTTCGATAGAGATCGACACGCCGCGCAGCGCGTGAATCTCCTCGGTCCCCATGACGTAAGTCTTCCAGAGATCGACGGTTTCAATGAGTGCCATAGGGTTCACGACTCAAAAGTGAAAAGTTAAAACCTAAAAGGTAAAAGTCAAAGTTTCAAAATAGAAGTTAGAACCAGAAAATGCCTGGCGGCGCCTTGTGGTTTCGACTTCAACTTTAACTTTTAAGTTTTAACTTTTAACTTTCATATCTCCAGGTTCTGACGAGATCGTCCGGGCCGGTGTTCCCGCCTCCTGAATTATGCCCCGGTTCGCAGCCGGGCCAGCAACGTCTTGGCGATGCCGGGTGCGTCGAGCGGCATGTGGGCCTCCCAGTTGCGGGCGTCCACCGGGATTAGGGTCAGCCTGGTCCCCTGCTGCCGCCGCCGCTGCTCGGCGATCGCCCGCGCCAGCTCGCCGGCCGGGGCCACCGCCGCACCCATCAGCAGCACGCACACCTCATCGGTGGATCCGCCGGTCTTGCCAGCCTGCGCCCACGCGTCGACGACCGCGTCGCGATCGACGCAGGCCACGAAGCGACCGAGCAGACGGGGCCCTTTGCCGCGCGAAAACAGTTTGCTCTTCGGCACCCACGCGATATCGAACCCGCTGACCTGCGTCTCGTCGTATCCACTGCCGACCGACTCGATCGCGCTGCGCAGCCGGTTGATCGTGGCCTTGCGGACGAACTCGTCGCGGCTCGCGCGTTCCTTCTGGAACTGCGGTCCCGACGGCTGCGGCGGCTCGGGCTCGACCGGCGGCGCGGCGGGCTGGCCCACCGCGAACGAGGAAGCGTCAGCCGGCGCGGCCGGCGTCGGCGCGCCAGCCGGACCCGACGCGGCGCGCGCGCGATCGTATTCGGCGCGGCGTCCGTCATCCGACAGGATGCGATACGCCTCGGTCAGCTCCGCGGCGCGCTCGGCCGCCATCGCCTGGAACTCCTGCCCGAGATGCTGGACCTTGTCCGGGTGATAGCGCGCGATCTGCAGGCGGAACGCGCGCTTCACCTCGTCGGTCGTCGCGGCCGCTGCGATCTCGAGGAGCCGGTAATAGTCTTTCAGAGACGACCTACTTCTTGAATTCGGCGACGTTACCCGCCGGCAGCTCACGCCGCGTTTCGCGGCCGTTGCGATCGCGCAGGCGCTTCTGCGCCCGCTTCGGCTCCGTGCTGCGTGCGCAGTACGGACAGTAGTTCCAACCCGGCTGCAGCGCTCGGCCGCAGTGCGGACAGCCGCCGCCCAGCCGCTTGCCGCATTGCGGACACGCGTTGAAGTCGACACCCACCGCGCAGCCGCACTGCGTGCAGAGAGTCCGCATTTCGCGCACTTCGGTCACGACGCGAAGCAGTTCCTCGGCCGTCGTGATGCCGCTCTTGACCTTTGCCAGACCGTCCTCGCCGAGCGTGATCATGCCGCCCGTCACCGCCGCTTCGCGAATCTGATCTTCGGGCGCCTTCGTCGAGATCAGCCGCCGCAGCTTGTCGGTGACACGCATCACTTCGTAAATGCCGATGCGGCCGCGGTAGCCGGTGTGATTGCATTGATCGCAGCCGACCGATTTGTAGAACGGAATCGCGGCCGCTTCGGACTCCGGAATGTTCAGCGCTCGCAGGATGTCGGGGGGCGGCGTGTACTGACGTCGGCAGTGAATACAGAGGCGCCGGACCAGGCGCTGCGCAACGACACCCACCAGCGCCGACGCAATCACGAACGGCTCGGCGCCGATGTCGGTCAACCGCGTCACCACCGACGGCGCATCGTCCGTGTGCAGAGTGGACAGCACGAGGTGGCCGGTCTGCGCCGCCTGCATCGCGATCTTCGCGGTTTCCGCGTCGCGAATCTCGCCGAGCAGGATGACGTCAGGGTCCTGCCTCAGGATCGATCGCAGCGCGCTCGCGAACGTGAGCTTGATCTTCTCGTTGATCTGCGTCTGATTGACCCCGGGGATCTGATATTCGATCGGATCTTCGATCGTGATGATGTTGGTGCGCTCCGACTGCACCGACTTCAGCGACGAGCTCAGCGTCGTCGTCTTGCCGCTGCCGGTCGGACCGACGACGAGAATCATGCCGTGCTGATGGCGAAGGAACTGGCGGACCTCTTCGAGAGCCGCCCCTGACATGCCAATCTCTTCGAGCGCGGGGACCCCTTTGCGGTGGTCGAGCACGCGCATCACGACCTTTTCGCCGAAAAGCGTACGGAGCGTCGACACCCGGAAGTCGACGTCGGTGCCGTCCTCCGATGTCGAGCGGAGCCGGCCGTCCTGGGGCAGCCGCTTCTCCGCGATGTCCATGCCCGCCATGATTTTGAGGCGGGCGATCAGCCCTTCGTGGACCCACTTGGGCAGGTCCATGACTTCCTTGAGCAGGCCGTCGAGGCGGTGGCGGATGAGAACGCCTTTCTCCATCGGCTCGACGTGGATATCGCTGGCCTTGCTCTTGATGGCGCTCTTCACGACCAGATCGACCAGGTCGATGATCGGCGCCGACTCGCTGCGCTCCTTGAGGCCGGGGCCGGCCGCCGGCTCGAAGACGGCATCTTCGGGCCTCCGGGCCAGCGCGGAG
>Ga0207641_10005493_pt1 | contig 10815 bp, 8 predicted proteins | sample KBSSwiS62_FD_184306 | JGI IMG/M metagenome (GOLD analysis project Ga0207641, IMG submission 184306) | Switchgrass rhizosphere microbial communities from Kellogg Biological Station, Michigan, USA - KBS Switchgrass S6-2 (SPAdes) (version 2) | ecosystem: Host-associated > Plants > Roots >... | reverse complement strand
TTAGACCAACCTATCTCATGTGCACTCCTCGTCTCTACGACGTGGCTTATGTCATAAACCCTTGGATGGCTGGCAATGTTCATGCCTCGTCACGCGAGCGCGCATCCGCGCAGTGGTGGCAACTCTACCAGGTACTTACAGAATTTGCCGACGTTGAGTTGATCGATCCACAACCAGGTTCGCCCGATATGGTATTCACTGCAAATGCCGGCCTGGAGCGTGACGGCGTTATTGTGCTCAGCAGGTTCTTCTATCCGGAGCGTCAGGCAGAGGAGCAGCACTTTCGCCAGTGGTTCCAGTCTGCAGGCTACACAGTGCTGGACGTACCGCGTGAAGTGCCATTTGAAGGCGAAGGCGACGCGCTGTTTTCAGTCGATGGTTCTTGCCTTTGGGCTGGTTATGGCCCTCGGACCTCATCTGAGAGTCACGATGTCCTTTCACGCACGTGGGATATTGAGGTCACTCCGCTGCATCTCGTCGACTCGCGTTTTTACCATCTCGACACTTGTTTTGCGCCCTTGGCCAATGGGTTCGTCATGTACTACCCGGCAGCCTTCGACGCGGCTTCGGTCCATCGCATCGAGTCGTTCTATCCGGCGGAGAAGCGCATCGTAGTTAACGAAGATGACGCCGCCCGATTTGCTTGCAATGCCATCAACATTGGGTGCACGGTTATCCTCAACGACATCGGCCGCGAATTGAGGGCAACGCTGGAGGCCGCAGGCTTTCACGTCGTTCCGGTGGCTCTAACCGAGTTCATCAAGGCCGGCGGTGCAGCCAAGTGTCTCGTCATGCGTATTAGCGCATTTGCCATCCAAGATATTCAACTAAACAACAGTTCATAAGCGAATCTCTTGTTTGAAGTCACTCATCTTCTCCCATGGATCTTTCTTGAGCCGTGTTTTCCATTCAGCGAAGTCTGCGACACGAAAAACGGGACGCGTCTTCGACTTTAGCTCCGCCCAGCTTAGCGGCATCGAGACTGCCGCTCCGGCTCGCGAACGTGGAGAGTATGCTGCTACCGAGGTGGCCTCCCGCTCGTTTCGCATATAGTCCAGAAAAATCTTGCCCACGCGCGCGGACTTCGTCATTTTCGTCAAATAACGATCTGGCGCTGCTCTCTCCATTTCAGTGACGACCTTGCGCGCGAAATCCTTCACCTCTGGCCAGCCGTACTCCGGCTCGATTGGCGCGACGACATGCAGTCCTTTGCCTCCTGTTGTCTTGACGAAGCTTTCCAGGCCAAGCTTCTTTAGGCGCTTTCGTACTTCTTCAGCCGCCGTGGTTACGTCCGGCCACGCCAGCGATTCGTCAGGATCGAGATCAAATACCAGTCTGTCTGCATGCTCAAGGTCATCGTTTCGCGAACCCCACGGGTGCAACTCCATCACGCCAAGCTGCGCCAATCCTGCGAGGGCCTCAGGCGTATCGATCGTTACGTACGCCTCGATCTCCCCGGTCTTGCGATCAGGAACGTCTACGCTCTGGATATTTTTTGGCAGCGTTGCATTGGCGTGCTTTTGAAAGAAGCACGGATTTCCAACTCCATCAGGACAACGTACTAAACTCACAGGCCGATCAACGATGTACGGGAGAAGATGGCTTGCGACGGCCCAGTAATAGTCGGCCAGCATCTGCTTCGTCAGCCCTGATGCAGCGTCCAGTATTTTGTCAGGATGCGTCAACCTAACCGGTGCATTCTCGACACTTGTTAGGCCTGCATTTTTAGCGATCTTCGGAGCATCAGACTCATTCGTCCTGCCGCGTTGTGCCGCGGCCTTTGGTCGCGCCCGTCGAGGTCCAAGTGATATCTCAGACTCCTCGCGAACAACCTCTTTCGCGGCTTTATCTTCACGGATTCCCAGAAACGCCGCTTGACGAACCAACTCGTCTGCGGTCCATGTGGAAAAGCGCACCTGCGCTACGATCTCCGGCCTAACCCAGATCGCGTCCTTCTTCGCGTCTGCGGGAACCCTCTCAAAAGGGCTAGTCTCCCTCGCAAGGGCTTCGAGCTTATCTCGCAATAGGCGATGCGTCTTCTGCGTGAAGCCGGTTCCAGTCCGACCCGCATAAATTAGCTTGCCGTTCTTGTAATAGCCAAGCAGAAGTGCCCCCACTCCGCGAATCCCATTCGTTGGCAGCGTATATCCTCCAACGACAAACTCCTGCTCGTGCAGGCATTTCATCTTCAGCCAGTCGTGGCTTCGTCCGGGTACATATTTGCCCGCGGCGCGCTTTGATACGATTCCTTCGGCCTTCAGCTTGCAAGCCTCGCGTAATAGCTCCGCGCCTCCAGTCTCCAGGTGTTCGCTTATCCGAAGAGTATCCTCGTTGGCGCCAGTCATGATCTTGCTCAATAGTCCTTTGCGTTCTTTCAAGGAAAGATCACGTGAGCTTCTTCCATCGATGTGCAGCAGGTCGAACGCGAAGTATGTCAGCGCATGCTTCGCGCCCTCCTGCATCGATGCCTGCAGATCGGCGAAGCTTGTTGTGCCGTTTGCCGCAACGACTACGACCTCTCCATCCAAGGTGGCACTTCGGGCCGGAAGCTTAGCGATCTCATTTGCTATCGTCCGCATTCGCCCTGTCCAATCCAATCCTGTACGGGTCAGCATTTGAACCTGCTTGCCGTTCTTGCGAGCCTGTATACGGTAGCCGTCCAGCTTGAGTTCATGTAGCCACCCGTCGTTCGAGGGCGGCACCTCCGCCATTGTTGCCAGTTGCGGAGACAGAAATTCCGGTTGGTTTTCCTTTGGAAGTCCGTCTAATTCTTTTTCAAGGATTTTTCCCGTTGCGGCGATCGGCTGCGCCTCACGGCTTTCTTTTCGGAACCATGCCTTATTGCCCGATCGCGTGTCCTTCGAGTTCCAGACGTGATCTTCGTGCAGAGCAATCTCTTCGATAGACCGCCCCGTCACCACGCTGTTTGGCTCCGCCTCCGTTACCGGCGCTTCATCCGCTCTTCGCTCGAAATTGTCATGTTCTTTGATCAACAGCCAATTCGGCTTCTTCTCCTGGGCCCACTTGCCTTTCATCCGGATCAACGCCCATTTGCCCTTTAGCTTCGTGCCATGAAGTATCAATTTTAGACTGCCGTCGCGAAGCCCACTGTCGATGTCAGTGTGGCCTGCCTGCGGCTCCCACGTCCCCTGATCCCACACCATTACGGTTCCACCGCCGTACTGTCCGGCTGGGATGATTCCCTCGAACCCTCCATACTCCATCGGGTGATCTTCCACTTGAACGGCCAGGCGCTTGTCGGCAGTGACGTAGCTTGGTCCCTTGGCGACGGCCCAACTCTTCAGTACACCATTCCATCCGAGTCTGAAGTCATAGTGCAGATGCGAGGCCGCATGCTTCTGGACGCAGAAGGGAAGTCTCTCCTGACTCACTTTGCTTTTGGTCGAAGCCCCGCTCGGCTCGGCTGTGACCCTAAAGTCACGCATTGAGCGATAGCGCGCCAACTGCTCATCTACAACATCAGCGGCGCTCGTGCCTGAGCTCTTCTTTAGTGCGGCCTTTTTCGTGCTCTTCGAAGCCGTCTTCTTTTGCGCCATGCCCGCTCCTTCGCCTCACCTCGAAGCGAAGGTCTGTTATGCGGACTTTCGCTTCGCTGAAGCCTTGACCAATGAGATGCCTTTCTTGGCTGCAGGTGTCTTTGTAGTGGGCTCAGGCTTTTTCTTCGCCGTGGTGGGCGTCTCCACTGCCCCCCCGCCGACGCTCTTCTTCAGAGCATCCATGAGGTTAATCACCTGGCCCCGGCGTGGAGCGGCAACTTCTTCGTCCTTCGGCATAGGCAGGTGTTTGATCTTGGCCTCGACCAACTCACGCACCGCTGTCTCGTACTGGTCCTTGAACTTCTCCGGTTCAAACTTCGACGCCTTGCGCTTGATCAACTCCATCGCCAACTCCAACGAGTCGTTGTTCACCGAAACCTTTTTTATGTCCTTGAAGTATTCAGCCGGGTCGCGGAGTTCCTCCTGGTAGCGCATCGTGTAGCCCATCAGTCCACCTAGTTTGTCGTCATCATGCGCTGTAACTGCAAACACATGTTCGCGCCCGCCAAAGGCGATCTTTCCCAGGGCGGCCTTCTTCGTCTTCTTCAGAGCCGCACGAACCACCGCGAAGGCCTCTGCCTGCACATCATCTTCGGGGATGATGAAGTAAGGCTTCTCCATATACTCCGGTGTCAGTTCATCAAGTCCCACAAACTGACTTACCTCAATCGAATGCTTTGAGGGGACGCGAAGTTCCGCCAACTCCTTTGGCTCGATCATGACGTACTCGCCCTTGCGGTACTCGTAGCCCTTCACGATCTCGGCCTTATCAACAGGATCTGCCGCTTCTCCCGGATTGTCTTCCACTGAACTCGAGAGAACCTTCTGGTGTTTTACGCGCTCGCCGGTCTGGCGGCTGATCTGATGAAAACGGATCTCGCTCTTTGATTCTGTCGCGACAAAAAGCTTTACACCAAACGACACCAGCGATATCTGTATCTGTCCTGACCAATACGGACGTGCCATGCCAAGTCCCTCACCTAAAGACGGGCTCTCCCGCCTGTTTTCTGAAGACGGGAAAAGCCCGTCTTTTCATCTGATTACACACCCTACCCTCGAAGATGCTCTAAATTCAATACAACATTTTGTGGCTTCTTTCATAAACACCACAAATATGGGACTTTTCGGGAGTGTACCCGCTATACAGTGTTTGCCATGTCGCTACACGGGTTATTGGGTCACGCGAAGCGCATGAAAACCCGTCCCGCTGTCGAGAATCGCGCATCCACGGTGGCGGCCGCATTCGCCTGCGTGTTGCCCGTCCAGCTCCCTGTGGTAATCCAATCGCCTTTCTTAAGACCGTCTGTGCGACTGGCCCCTTCATTGGCCAACCACGGTAGCAGACGCAATAGATCGCCTGCCGTGTTTGATCCCGTTCGCTCGACACGGACTGAGCCATCCACGGCCAGGGCTACGGACTCCTTCGAAAAATCGATGCTCTGCCAGTTCGGCACTGCATCACCGTAGACAAAACCGCCGTGCATCGCCAGATCGGCAACGCTTGTCAGCTTCGTTGCCTTTGCCGGATCTACAAGGGCGGTCTCCAGCACCTCGATCGCCGGATGCATGCTTGCAATCGCGCCAAGAACTTCCTCGCGCGTGTAATGAGCTTCACGAGGCGGCAGATCCGACCCCATCCTAAAGGCGATTTCAGCCTCCACGCCGCGATAGCGATGGGTCATCCCACGCATCTCGCATCCGCTGCATGTAACCCACATGGCAGGCATTGGGGCGAACGCGGGCGTCGCATCCGGTGTAGCAGCGCCGACCTTCCACCCTCCAATTGCCTCATACGCCCACGACATCCTGTCCTGAATGAAGTACGCTTCGTCCAGCGTCGTTGGTCGCAACTGAGCCGGAAGATCGGTGATCGGCTTGTTGGTCCTGCGGGCGTCGAGCAGCAAATCGGCTGCGTCTATCAGTTCGGCTTCTCGAGGGGCGGTTATCATGCCAGACAGTTTGCTCCTACGTGCTTCCACAGTGCAACTCGCATGGCTGGCGAAATTCGTCTCCCATCCGGTTACCTTTCCGGGGCGTACTCTATCCAACAGATGAATGGCGCGTGAGCCAAGACGGCTGAGCGTCTGATTGAAGGGGAACTAGCAATGCTTGTGCGCCGCTCTGAAAGTCTGGACTCCACCACCCGACCATCCGATATAACCCCGCAGTCCGCCTTCGAGCGTTTCCAACAACAACGTCGCGCGTTCCTTACTGGCGCCGCCACCCTCGGCATCGGTGCCTATGCCTTGTCCCGAGTTCCCGGTCTTTTCACACCTTCCACCACGGTCCATGCACAGTCCTTACCCTCTACCTCCAGCAAATACACGGTTCCAGACAATCAGACGCCTTTCGCTAAGGCCACCAATTACAATAATTTCTACGAATTTGGCATCGACAAGTCTGACCCCGCCAAGCATTCCGGAACCCTGAAGACTCGGCCTTGGACCGTTCAGATTACCGGCATGGTCAAAAAGCCCCAGACCTTCGATATAGACAAACTCCTCAAATACCGTCCCATTGAATCCCGGGTCTACCGCCACCGCTGCGTAGAGGCTTGGTCGATGGTCATCCCATGGGACGGCTACTCCCTCTCGGAGTTCATCAACCTCTGTGAGCCTCTTCCGAGCGCCAAGTACGTCCAGTTCCTCTCCCTAGTTGACAAGAAGCAGATGCCCGATTTGCCCTTTGGCTATAACTGGCCCTACTCCGAAGGACTACGTCTCGACGAAGCCATGAATCCATTAGCTCTTCTAACCTTTGGTTGCTACGGCCAAGTCCTACCCAATCAAAACGGAGCTCCTGTTCGCATCGTCTCGCCATGGAAGTACGGATTCAAGAATGGCAAGTCGATCGTCCGTTTCCACTTTACCGACAAGCAGCCCCACACAACCTGGAACGACCAAAGCTCTGAAGAATACGGCTTCTACTCGAATGTGAACCCGAAGGTAGACCATCCCCGCTGGAGCCAGGCCCACGAGCGTCGCATTGACTCTTCCGCCTTCCCGAAAACAATTCCCACCCTGATGTTCAATGGCTACGCCGATCAGGTCGCCAGTCTCTACAATGGCATGGACCTCAAGCGCTACTACTAATTGGACATGTCAAAACGCGCCATCATCCTGCTCAAAACCATAGCCCACCTGCTGTGCCTGGCGCCTTTCGTCTATCTTCTTCGCTTCTATCAAAGCGGAGCGCTCGAACTAAATCCTGACCCCGTCGCCTACATCACTCATTTCACCGGCGACTGGGCTCTCTGGATGCTCCTCGGATCTCTCGCCGTCACGCCTCTGCGACGCATTTCGTCCCGAGTTGCGTGGCTTATCCGCTTCCGGAGGCTCATCGGTCTCTATGCCTTTTTTTACGCGTCGCTGCATCTTGCGACTTACATCTTTCTCTTCTCCGGCTATGACTTGCCCACTGTGATCACGGGTATTCGTTCTGGACATCCCGGCATTATTCTCACCGAATGGAAGCAAGTCTGGCCCACCATCTGGGACGACGTCTTGAAGCGTCGTTTCATCCAGGTTGGTTTTCTTGCATGGCTCATCCTTCTATCGCTCGCCGTCACCTCGCCCTCCTTCATCATGCGAGCTATGGGAGGCAAGTCCTGGCAGCGACTTCACCGTCTCGTATACGTAGCGGGCATCTGTGGTGTGATCCACTACTGGTGGCTGTTAAGTCCGGAGTTCTTACTCCATGGAAGGTCACTGCTGGCCTAACGGTTTTGCTGCTCGCGCGCATCGCCTATAGCGGTATGAAAAGGCTCGACAAGCCACGCGCTACACTACAGATGACGAAGTAACCGTTGGCCTTAGTAGAAGGCGAATAAAGCCAAAGGCCACCGCTCAGGTGGCCTTTGGCTTTGCAAAACGGTGTTGAAGGACTAGAGTCCCTTTTTCACGAGGAAGTGGATGAGGTCCTTGACGCGATTGGAGTAGCCCCATTCGTTGTCGTACCAGCTGATGACTTTGCCGGTGTTGCCGATTGCTTTGGTCAACTTGGAATCAACAATAGACGAGAGCGGATTGCCCTTGAAGTCGGAGCTGACGAGCTCTTCGTCCGTGTAGCCGAGATAGGGCTTCAACTCACCGTCCGACGCTGCTTTGAGTGCCGCATTGATGCTCTTTACGTCGATCGGTTTCTCCGTGACAAAAGTGAGGTCGACGACCGAGACGTTAGGGGTAGGTACGCGTATGGCGAAGCCGTCCAGCTTACCATCCATCTCTGGGATGACCAGCTTCAGGGCCTTGGCGGCGCCGGTGCTCGACGGAATCATCGAGAGAGCTGCAGCGCGGGCGCGACGGAGGTCCTTATGCGGCGTGTCGAGGATCACCTGATCGTTCGTGTAGCTGTGGATGGTGGTCATGATGCCTGACTGGATGCCGAACGCATTGTTCAGCACCTTGACGACGGGCGCGAGGCAGTTCGTCGTGCAGCTCGCGTTCGAGATGACGTTGTGCTTGGAAGCGTCGTACTTGCCCTCGTTAACGCCAAGAACGATAGTGATGTCCTCATTCGTGGCTGGGGCAGAGATGATGACCTTCTTGACGGTGGTACCGAGGTGCGCCTTGGCTTTTGCTGCGTCCGTGAAGAAGCCGGTCGACTCGACGACGATCTGCGCGCCGACGGATGCCCAGTCGAGCTTGGCTGGGTCGCGCTCGGCGAAGACCTTGATCTTCTTGCCGTCGACAGTGATGGAATCGGCGTCGGCGGAAATTTCCTGCTCCAGGTTCCCAAGAATGGAGTCGTATTTGAGCAGGTGCGCGAGGGTGGCCGGCGTGGTGAGATCGTTCACGGCGACAAACTCGATGTCTGGATTTCCCAGAGCGCTGCGGAAGACGTTGCGTCCGATGCGGCCGAAGCCGTTGATACCTACCTTTACAGCCATGATTGCGGTTGCTCCTGTCGTAATTTTGCGAGGGTATTTATGCGTTTAACTATTGTAGAACGCCAAGAATGGTGAGTATGTCATCAGCATCGGATGCTATCACCGCTAGAGGGGGTATCGCAAAGTGGACCGTTGATTTGCGGGCACCTTAGACCGTGTGTTACAAGCGACATATGCGCGATCTGCGCGATTGGATAAGCGAAAAGATGAGACGACGCCCAAGACGTGGACCGAATGATTCGGAGTCCACGGGCAAGAGCGGGCAGGAACTGCCCGCAAACCAACCGGCTCCCCTGAGACCCTCGTACCCGGATACCAGTCCGGCACGCGTGGCCGAACCAGCCGTCGAACAAAAAGCTGAACCGACCGTTCCAGTACCCGTTGCGCCTATACAGGAGCAGAAGGTTGTCGTAGAGACCCAGCCAGAGTCATTGGCAACCCCTCCAGCGGAACAACCTGCTCTGAAGTCTCCCAAAGGCTTCGTCGTTTTGACCATCGGGCTTCCGGGCTCGGGTAAGACGACCTGGTATAAGCGCCGAGGCGTCACTCCGTTGTCGAGCGACTTGTTGCGTACGATCCTGTTCGACGACATCACCGAGCAGCGCTACCAAGGTCTGGTGTTTTCCACACTGCGCAGTCTGCTGCGGGCTCGCTTGATCGCCAAGATGCCTTGGAATTATGTGGACGCGACAAATCTGTCCCCTCACGAGCGCAGGCAATGGATCAAGATGGCCAAGAGCTTTGGTTACGAGGTGCAGGCAGTCTTCTTCGATGTTCCTCTTACCGTCTGCATGGAACGGAACCGCAAACGTGAGCGTGCGGTCACCGACGAGGTCATGCAGAAGATGGCCGAGCGCTTGCGACCACCGACGTTCAAAGAAGGCTTTGAGAAGATCACGGTCGTTCGGGTTAAAGGACAGCCCGGTACCAATGTCGAGGCGGCTGCCCCCGGTGAGCAGAGCGGTGCTGAGGCCGATCCGGAGGCTGCGCAGTAACAGGACACACGCGGTAAAGTAGACGACATGCCCACGGTTGGCGTTGAGTTCGCGAAGGTGAGCTATACGCCTGCAGGTGGGCATCTTGTTTTGCGCGAGATTTCGGTCGCCCTCGAAGCAGGCACGACGACAGCTCTCCTGGGGCGCAGTGGATCGGGTAAAACGACTATTCTGCGTACGGTCAACGCACAGGTTAGGCCAACATCAGGCGATATCTTCGTGAATGGCCGTTCGGTTGGAGCGCTGACGACAGAGAAGGAGTTGGTCGCGCTTCGGCGTGGCATAGGCTATGTCATCCAGGAGACCGGCCTCTTCCCGCATATGACTGTCGAGCGGAATGCAAGCCTAGCTCTGGAGCTGGATGGTCGCAGTAAAGAGGAGATGACAGAGCGAGCGCGACAAACCGTCGCCATGGTCGGCCTCGATTTCGACGCAGTTCGGCACCGTCACCCATGGCAGCTTTCAGGTGGACAGAGGCAGCGGGTTGGTTTGGCTCGAGCGTTAGCGTTCGACCCGCCCGTACTGTTGATGGACGAGGCATTCGGTGCGCTTGACCCACTGACTCGAGCCGAGATGCAAACCATGCTGAAGAATCTTCTCAGGGGAATGGGGAAGACGGTCCTGCTTGTGACCCATGATCTGGACGAGGCGCTGTATCTGGCTGACCGCGTGCTGTTTCTTGCCGATGGAGAGGTATTTGCGGACCTGAAACCTGGTGAGGTACTGGCTTCATTTAACCCTCATGTCAGAGAGTACGTCTCGGCCGTTCATCGCGTGGTGAAGGGATGAGTTCATTTCTTACATCCCACGGTTGGGAGATGGCTCGGCTGACGTTCGAGCACCTATGGCTCACGGCGAGCGCGATGATCTTCGCTGTTGCAATCGGACTCCCACTCGGAATTCTTCTAACCCGAAAGCGAGCACTGGCAAAACCCATCATTGGGTTTGCGAACATCGTGCAGACTGTGCCAAGTCTAGCTCTCTTCGGCTTGCTCCTGCCTGTGCCGTGGTTGGGCGAAAACGCCGCACGGCTGGCGATTGTCGCGCTTACGGGTTACGCACTCTTGCCCATTTTGAGAAACACCTATGTCGGCATCGACAGCCTCGATGAGGATCTGAGGTACGTCGCAGATGCCATGGGGATGACCGGGTGGCAGAGGCTCCAAAAAGTCGAATTTCCGCTGGCAGCAAGCGTCATACTTGCCGGTGTGCGGACCGCAACGGTAACGTGCGTAGGCGTAGCAACCATCGCGGCTGCGATTGGCGCTGGTGGTCTTGGCGAGCTGATCTTTCGTGGCGTCGCGAGCGTGGACAACGGTTTGGTGCTTGCCGGTGCCATTCCGGCAGCGTTACTGGCTCTGGTGGTTGATGCTGC
>Ga0207641_10005492_pt1 | contig 10817 bp, 9 predicted proteins | sample KBSSwiS62_FD_184306 | JGI IMG/M metagenome (GOLD analysis project Ga0207641, IMG submission 184306) | Switchgrass rhizosphere microbial communities from Kellogg Biological Station, Michigan, USA - KBS Switchgrass S6-2 (SPAdes) (version 2) | ecosystem: Host-associated > Plants > Roots >... | reverse complement strand
CAATGGCGTCCCGGCGACACGCGCTTCCGGTTGCTTCGCGGCACCGAGCTCCCCGGCAATAATGGGTTGGAAACGTCTCGCGACGACCGCTTTTTCTACGTCGTCGCCTTCGGCTGGCATTCGATCCTGGTCTATGCGCGATCCGACAGCGCGCATCCCGTCCGCCGCATCCTCGCGCGCGATTTCATGCCGGACAATATCCACTGGTCGGGCGGGCATTTGCTCACCGCCGGCATGCATGTCCGCGAGCCGGCCTGCGGCGGGCTCCGCCGGATCGTCGACGGGGCCGCGGATCCGATGCTTTGCCATCGCGGCTATGTCGTCGCCGAGCTCGATCCTGCGACCGGCACGCTGTCGACGATTGTCGATGCCGGGCCGGATCCGGCCTATAACGGCGTGTCGGCCGCATCGATCGTCGACAATGTCTTGTGGCTTGGTTCCTATCAGGCCGATCGGCTCGCCTATCGAGACCTCCGGCCCGGGCCTCGCTGACAGCAGCGGGCCGCGCGCATGGACCAGGCGGGCAAGGCTCGGCTATGAAAGCGCCAGCTTTAGGGAGGATCTGAATCATGAAATTTCGGCATCTCACGATGATCACTGCCGGCCTCCTGCTCGCGGGCGCGGCGGGCCATGGCGAGGCGCGCCCGCCGTCGCGCGCCATCCTGGCTGCGGTCGCCGACCCGGCTCGTCCGGCGGAGGACGTCGCCCGCGACGCCGCGCGCAAGCCGGCCGAGATGGTCGCCTTCGCCGGCGTCCGGCCAGGCCAGCGCGTCGTCGAGCTGATCCCCGGCGGCGGCTATTATACCCGCATCCTGGCCCGTGCGGTCGGGCCGCGCGGCCATGTTTATGCCGTGGTGACTCCGGCCTTCTCGCAGCGCCCGGGTGCGCTGGACCGGCTGCGCGCCTCGCTCGCCGCTTATCCCAATGTCGAGATCCTCGTCAGCGATCTCGGCGCGCTCACCATTGCGCAGCCGGTCGATCTGGTCTGGACCTCCGAAAATTATCACGATCTCCACAATGGCCCGACCGCCAATGTCGCGGGCGTCAATCGCGCCGTCTTCGGCGTGCTGCGCCGCGGCGGCATTTATTATATCGAGGATCATGCGGCGCCGGGCACCGGGACGAGCGTCACCTCGACTCTCCACCGCATCGATCCGCAGGCGGTCCGCGACGAGGTGGGCGCGGCCGGCTTCGTGGCCGCGGGCGAATCGCCATTGCTCGCCAATCCCGCCGATCCGCACAGCGCTCGGGTCAACGATCCCGCGATCGCCGGCCACACCGACAAGTTCGCGATGCGTTTCCGCAGGCCGTGATTCGGGCCGCCCGATCGTGAGTGGGCCGCGGCGTTCCGAAAGTGTGCGCCGTCGCCGGCTACCCCTTCAATGGCGGCGCACCGGACTGGCGCCCGCCGCCATCGCGGCGAACGCGGCGATGAACCCCAGCACGGCGGCGAGCCCGACGCCCGGCAGAGCGAAGCGGCCGGCCAGGATCGCCGCCGCGCCGAAGGCGACAATCGCGCCGACGATCCTCGCCACCAGGATAGAGCCGGCCCGGCCCATGGCGAGCAGGGCGGTCTCAAGCGGAAAGACGGCGAGCACGGGCACGAAGCCGATCGCGACGATGCGAAGCGTCGTCCCGATCGGCGCATAACCGGCGCCCATTGCGGCGACGAGTAGCCAGGGTCCTGCGGTCGCCGCGACCAGCGCGAGCGTCAGGCCCAGCGCCGCCGAGAGCAGCACCATCCTGGCCACGATCGCGCCGAAGCGGGTCGCGTCCCTGGCCCGCAACCGCGTCACCTCCGGAAAGAAGGAGCGCATGGCGAGCTCGGCAGGCGCCGAGACGGCGTCGAGCAGCATCTGCGCGATCCGGTACAGGCCGGCCGCGGCCGAGCCGAGCAGCGCGCCGACGAAGAGGGTGAAGAGCGGGGCGAGGGCGTGGCCCAGCGTCGCGCTTGCATTGGACGCCAGCGAGAATCGAAGCAGGCCCACATTCTCGCGCAACGCCCGCCGGACCGACGGCCGCCTGCCGCCGGCAAAGCCGCGCCTCCTCATCTCGCGCCATGCCTGCAGCCACAGGAAGAGCTCGCCGACCAGGTCGGACATCAGCCAGGCGAGGACCAGGGCCTGGAGCGGCGCGCCGCCGAGTGCGGCCGCTCCGATGCCCCCGAGGCGGACCGTCGGCGTCACGACGCTTTGCCAGGCCAGATGATCGAAGCGGTCGAAGATACGCAACAATCCGGTCGGCGTCGCGGACGCCAACAGCGGCACGGCAAGGCAATAAAGCTGGGCGAGCGCCAAGGCGGCCGGGCCGATGCCGAGCCGCGGGCCCAATGCGGGGACGAAGGCCGCGGCGAGGATCGCCGCGACCAGGCCCGTCGCCGCGTCCATCGCGATCGTGTAGGCGGCGAGGTCCCGCAGGCCGGATCGGTCGCGCGCGTCGGCGCGCGCCGCGCCGAAATGGATCAGGGTCTGCCAGGACTGAAATTTGGCGAGTGCGCTCGCCGACTGGGCGTAGCTCCTGACCAGCATCAGCATGCCGAAGCCGGCCGGCCCGAGCAACCGCGCGGTGAGGACCAGGCCGGCGAGATGGAGGATCGCGCCAGCCGCCTTGCCGGCGCCGAGCAGGCCGGTGTTGCGCAGCACCCGGCGCAACAAATCCTCCCGCCACCACGCGTCGCGCGCTTCGGATCTTGCCTCGGCCATGACGGGGAGACGCAGCCGGCGGCAATAATCCGCATCGGCCGCACTGCGGATTCCGCGGCGCCGCCCCGTCCCTGGTCGATGCGAGACCATTGCGCCCTGCTCGTCTACGATTTTCGCGCCAGCGGCGTCGTTCGCAACCTGCTCCGCATCGCCGCCGCCGCGCGGGAGGCCGGGCTCGACATCGAGCTTTGGCCGATACGGGCCCAGGGCGAGCTGCTCGGCCAGGTTCCGCCGGGCGTTCGCGTCCGCCCGATCCTCGCCGGCCGATCGCGTGCGTCGCGCGAGCTGGACAGCCTGCGTGCGATTCCGGCCCTTGCCAGGGCGATCGACCGCCGCCGTCCGCGCCTCCTCTTCTCCAGCGGCAATCACAGCCATCTCCATGCCGCTCTGGCCCTGCTCTTCGTAGGCGAGCGAAGCCGGGTCCGCTTCGTCGGCCGCGCCAGCAATGCGGTGGTTTCGAAGGGCGTGGGGCTGGCGCGGTGGCGGCGGCTGGCGGGACCGCTCGAACGCTTCCAATATCGGTCGATGGACCGGATCGTGGCGGTGTCGGCCGAGCTGGCCTGCGCCCTCGCCGACGATTTGGGCATCGACGCCGGCCGCATCGTCACGATCCCCAACGGCGTCGACGTCGCCGCGATCGAGGCGGCCGCCGCGGCGCCGGCCGCCCATCGCTTCTTCGCCGAAGGGGCGCCGCCGATCATCCTTGGCATCGGCCGCCTTTCGCGCCAGAAGAATTTCGAAGGCCTCGTCCGCGCCTTCGCCCGCCTGCGCGCCGCAAGGCCCGCGCGCCTGATCGTCCTCGGCGCAGGCGGCGCGCGCCGCCTGCGCCGGCTAAAGGCGCTGGCGAAGCGGCTCGGCGTCGGCGATGACGTCGATTTCGCCGGCTTCGTGCCCAATCCGGCCGCCATCCTCGCCAGGGCCTCCTTGTTCGTGCTGAGCTCGCGCTGGGAGGGCGCGAGCAACGTCATCCTGGAGGCCTTGGCCTGCGGCTGCCCGGTGGTCGCGACGCGGGTGCCGACGGGCGTCGCCGAGGTCCTCGGCGCGGGCGGCATCGCGCCGCTGGTGCCGGCGGGGGACGATCGCGCGCTGGCCGAGGCTATGTCGGGCCGGCTGGATCGACCGCGCGCCTCGCCAGCCTTGCGCGCGCGGGCCCGGGCCTACGATCTGTCGCGAACCCTCGCGCATTATGTCGATCTGCTGCGATGCGGATCGAGATGAGGGTTTCGCCGCCTGTCCCCGTCTAGCGATTGTTCGGGGAGGTTGGGCGTGGCGTCAGCAGCAGGAGCGAAACGAAATCGGAAGGAGCCGGATCGGCTCCGGCGGCGGCGCCCCCATGCCGGCTGGACCGTCATCCTGCTCGCCGGCAATCGGCCCGGCGGCGATCCGCTGGCCATGCACTTCGGCCTTGCGAGCAAGGCGCTTGTCCCCGTCGCCGGGGTTAGCATGTTGCGGCGCGTCGTGGATACGTTGCTCAACGCGCCTGAAATCGGCCGGATCGTCATCCTCGCGCAGGATCCCGATGCCCTCCTGGTCGGGGAATCGGCACCGCTCAGGGCCTATCCGCGCATCGTCCTGGCGCGTAGCGGGCCCGGGATCGCGACTAGCATCGCGGACGTCGCCGGCTCGGCGATCGCGCCCTGGCCGGTGCTGGTCACGACCGCGGATCATGTCCTGCTGACCGGGCCGATGATCTCGGAATTTCTCGCCGGCGCGATCGATTGTGACGTCGCGGTCGGCTTCGGGGAACGGCGGATCGTCGAGGCGCGCTATCCCGCGACCCGGCGCACCTGGCTGCGCTTTTCGGACGGCCAGTTTTCGGGCGCCAACCTGTTCGCGCTTCGCAACGCCAAGGTCGGCGCCGCTTTGGCCTTGTGGGCCGGCATCGAACAGCATCGCAAGAAGGGCTGGAAGCTGATCGGCCGGTTCGGTCCGCTGTTGCTGCTGCGCGCGCTGACTCGCTCGATCGGGCTCGAGGCCGGCCTGCGCCGGGCCGGGCAAAGGCTGAATATCGCCGCCAGGCCGGTCGTCCTCTCCGCGCCCGAAGCCGCGATCGACGTCGACAAGCTCGAGGATCTCGCATTGGCCGAAGCGATCCTGTCCGGCGCCGACCCCGGGGCCGGCGCCTATCGTCGTTCGATTCCGGATACGGCCTCGCTCATGGCGTCCTGATCATGGAACGGCCGATGGCGATTTACGATCTGGATCGGACGGTCACGTTCCGACCGACCTATACGCTCTTCCTGCTGGGCGCCGCGCGACAGCTGGCGGCGACGCGCCTGCTGGGGACGCCGCTGCTCGCGGGGCTGTGGATCGGCCACAAGCTCGGCCTTTACAGTCGCGACAGGCTGAAGAGCCTGATGTGGGCCGTCATGCTCGGCCCCGCCGACCCGGTTCGCCTCGCCGAAGCGGTGGCGGCCTTCGTGCACCGCACTCTCGCCGGCAACATTCGCCCCGGAGCCCGGTCCCAGATCGAGCGCGACCGGGCCGATGGCGCGCTCCTCGTTCTGGCGACCGCGGCGCATGAGCTTTATGCCGCCCCGATCGCGGTGGCGCTCGGCTTCGATGCGGTGGTGGCCACGCTAATCCGGTCGCGCGCGGACGGCCGGATCGGGCCCGAGCTCGCCGATGCGAACGTCTATGGCGGCAGCAAGCTGATCGCGCTGAGGCGCTTCCTGAGCGGGAGCGAGGAGGCGGTCGCCTGCACGCCCGTCACTTTCTATTCGGACAGCTCTTCCGATCTGCCGGTCTTCGATTGGGTCGATCGCGCCGTCGCGGTGAATCCGTCGCGGCGCCTCGCCCGGATCGCGGCCGCGCGCGGCTGGCCGGTCGTCGATTGGGGCCGGCCCTAGCAGTCGAGGCGAGCCCGACGGTCCGACCGATCAGCCCGTCGGCGTCGCTGGCTTCTCGCGGAACAGAGTGTTGAATACGACCGCCAGGAAGACCACCGCGGCGCAGGCGATGAGCATGCCGTAATAGGCCTGGATCCCGAAGCAGGGCGAGGCGACGCCCATCCAGACTGGAATGCAGCCGGCCGCAGCCTTGCCCGAGGCGAGGAAGATGACCACGCCGGTCAGGCCCGCCGCGGTCGCCACCAGCACCGCCCAGGGCGTCGTCCGCCGGAAGGTCTCGACCCGCTTGAGGCGCGGCGAGAGCAGATGCACCGAGAGCAATGCCAGGAAATAGGCCGCGCCGGCGAGCGCGAAGAGCGGCGCATAGGTGCCGAGCCGGTCGAGCACGTCGCCGGCATATTTGGACATGAGCGCGCCGCCGATCGCGCCAAGCGTCCCGCCAATGCCGATCACCGCGCCGACCGCGAATCGCGGAAAGGTGTCGGAGGGCAGGGTGTAGAGATTGGCGGAGAAGCCCTGATGAGCGGCGGCGGCGATGCCGATGATCGCCACGCTCACCCACAAATTGGGCACCGAAGTCGCGAACATCACCGGCAACACGCAGAAGGCGCAGATCAGCATGGTCAGCTTGCGCGCGCGGTTGACGCTCATTCCGGCCTTCATGAACCTTCCGGACAGCCAGCCGCCGACGACGCTGCCGGCATCCGAAATCAAATAGATCGCCGCCAGCGCGAGCGCCGCGGTCGGCGTCGACCAGGTCTTGAGATCGAGATGATATTGGGCGCCGAGATAGCCGGGCAGCCAGAAGAGATAGAACCACCAGATCGGATCGATGAAGAACTTGCCGAGCGCAAAGGCCCAGGTCTCGCGCTGGGCGAGCAGGCGAAGCCACAGGCCCGGCGTCTTCACGTCCGGATCGGCCGGATCCTGGGTGATATGGGCGACCTCGGCCGCGCCGACCCGCGCGTGCTTCGCCGGATTGTCGCGCGCCATCGCCAGCCAGGCGACGATCCATAGCAGGCCGAAGACGCCGGTGAGGATGAAGGTCATCCGCCACCCGACCAAAGGAACCAGGGCGAAACAGAGCAAAGGCGCCAGGATCGCGCCGACATTGCTGCCGGCATTGAACAGGCCGACCGCGAAGGCGCGCTCCTTCTGCGGGAACCACAGGGCGACCGTCTTTATGCCGGCCGGGAAATTGCCCGATTCGCCGATGCCGAGCCCGAAACGCGCCATCGCGAATTGGGTGACGCTATAGGCGCCGCCATGGGCGACATGCGCGATCGTCCAGATCACCACCGCCGCCGCATAGCCGAGCCGCGCGCCGATCGCGTCGACCACCTTGCCGAATCCGAGATAGCCGATCGCATAGGCGACCTGGAACCAGACGACGATGTCGGCATAGGTGCGCTCGTCCATGTGGAGCGCCGGATCCTCCATCATGATCGGCTTCAGCAGGCCGATCATCTGGCGGTCGACATAATTGATCGCGGTCGCGGCGAAGAGCAGGGCGACGATCACCCAGCGATAGCGGCCGACCCGCGCCACCGCTCGGTCTATGCTGTCCCTGGCCTCGTCGCTCATGGCTGATCCTTCTCCCTCGGCGGGCATCTTCGCGCCGTCCGATCGGCCGCACTCTTCCCTTATTCCGACGTCGCCGCAACGAGTTTGCAGGCCACCGACAGATGCGCGTTGAACTGGGCCTCGACCCTCTGGCCGGGATGGGCGCGGTGAACGCCGGTGACGGCGCCGCTGGAAATCCACTGGCCGGGAGACAAAGCGATGCCGCGCCGCGCCATCAATTCGAACAGGAATCGGGCCGCGCCGATCGCGCCGTCCGGGAATGCGCTTGCGGATCCGGAGCCGACCTCCTCCCCGTCGATCCGGGTGGTCACACGCCAGCTTTCGAAACCGCTCGAACGCCAGTCGGGGATTTCCGGCCCGACGACCAGGCCATTATTGTTGCCGAAATCGGAAATGACCGCGATCGGGCCGAGATCGTTGATCGCTCCCAGAGGCGAGCTTGCGATCTCGATCCCGACATGGACCGCGCCGATCAGTTCGGCCGCCTCGTCGAGCGTGAATTCGGTCTTGCCCGCCGCCGGCGCCGTGGCGATGCGCAACAGGAACTCCGATTCGCCGGCGGCGAAACCTTCGGCGAAGACCGGCATTTCGACCGGCCCGCCGTCCGAACTCGAATCGGTTCGCGCGAAGATCGGGCCCCCGAGCCGGTCGGTGCCGAATCGTTCGGAGAGCGGCGGCAGCACCCGGCCGACCTTCCAGCCGATCACCGGGCGGCCCCAGGATGCGATCGCCGCATCCTGGATCGCATAGGCTTCATGGAGTGTCGCCGGCAGATCGCCCGGATAGGATTCGAGCCCCGCCGCGGCCCTCCGCGCGGCAAGAAATCGGCCGGCGATCCGGCTTGTGTCACTGCTCAGGCTCAATCCGCTCTCCCACGAACCTTTTTTTGGGTGCTAACGGAAACCGGTGTCATAGGCAACCGGGCTCGTGTCACTTGAGAGATTGGGAGACCGGTGTCACAAGTGCGGCGTTCGCCGGGACAGGCGAGGCAAAGACGATTTCGACTCCCGGGGGAGCAGCGGATTGAGCAAGAGCGAAGGCCGGGCCAAGAGCGCGCGCAAGCCGACGATCAACGACGTCGCGCGCCTGGCCGGCGTCTCCAAGAAGACGGTGAGCCGGGTGATCAACGCCTCGCCTCTGCTCAACGAGGAAACCCGCGAGCGCGTCGCCAAGGTGATCCGCGAGCTCGATTATACCCCCAATCCGCAGGCGCGCGCGCTCGCGCTCAGGCGCAATTTCCTGATCGGCCTGATCCACGACAATCCCAACGCCCAGATGGTGCTCAACATGCAGCAGGGCATTTTGGAGGCGCTGCAGGGCACCGAATTCGAGATGGTCGTCCGGCCGGTCGACCGCAACAGCGCGATGATGCTGGAGGACGTGCGCCATTTCCTCGAGCGCCAGCGCCTGTTCGGAATCGTCATCCTGCCGCCGATCAGCGAGAATGACGCGCTCGCCCGCCTCTGCGACGAGGTCGGCTGCCGCTATGTCCGCATGGGCTCGGCCCAGCTCGACGACCCCGAGCACATGGTCGCCTCCAACGATCGCGAGGTGGTGCGCGAGGCGACCCGCCATCTGATCGCCCAGGGCCACAGCCTGATCGGTCTGATCGAGGGTCCGGACGGCTTTCGCTCGGCGCAGGAGAGGCGGCTCGGCTTCGAGGATGCGCTCGGCGAAGCCGGCATCAAGCTGCCGCGCAGCCTTATCGCCAGCGGAAACTATACGTTCGAAACCGGCGTCGCCGCCGCCAATACCCTGCTCGATCTGTCGCCGCGGCCGACCGCGATCTTCGCCAGCAATGACGAAATGGCGGCCGGCATCGTCTTCGCGGCGCGCGAGCGCGGCATCGTCATTCCGGACGAGCTGTCGGTGATCGGCTTCGACGATACGCCGATCGCCGCCCATATCTGGCCGCCTTTGACCACGGTGCGCTGGCCGATCGTCTCGATGGCCCGCGCCGCGGCGCGCAAGCTGGTTGGCGACATGATCGGCAACAATGAGGAGCAACCGTCCATGCTCCCCTCCCGCCTGATTCACCGTTCCTCGGTGGCGCCGCCTCGGGTCTCGTCGAAAAAGACTTAGGTCTCAGACACCCCATTGGAGTCGTCCCGGACTTGATGATGGGGCTGCGCTGTCCCCCGGACAGCGCGATGGGGGCCCCATCATGGATCCATGAACACGGTTTGCGAGTGCAGCGCTTTAGCTCAGGGCCCCGAAAGCCCGGCCAGCAGCACATTGGGGACGAAGTCGATCAGGAAATGGGCGAACATGTTCGCGACCAGGTTGCGCTTCCACAGGAAGAAGCCGGTCAGCACCGCGCCGAGCACCAAGGCGATCAGCATCCCAGCGGCGCCGAGCCTGTAATGGAAGGCAGCGAACAGGCCGAGCGGGACGATCGCGGCGATCCACCGGCTTCCGGTCAGCGATTCGATCCGCGTCATCGCATAGCCGCGATAGCAGATCTCCTCGGCGATTCCGGCCCGGATCACTACCAAGGTCGTGATCCACAGCGACGGCGCGATCCTGGCGCCGCTCGGATCCTGATGGAGGTTCAGCACCTGGATCAGGCCGATCGCGGCGGCGATGCCGACCACCATCAAAGCGGCGCAGGCCAGCCCCCAGCCCAGTGAGCGCCACAGCGGGGCAGGGCCGATGCCGATCGAGCTCAGTGGCTTTTTCTCGCCGGCCACCACCAGCCAGAGCAACAATCCGACCATGACGAGGATCGATATTTCGCGCAGTACGATCGATCCGGCGCCGAGCGGATCGGGCATCAGCAGCCGCCAGCCGATCGTGATCGCCGGCAGCCCGACCAGGGCGACGGCCAGCCCGATCGCCGTCCAGCCGCGATTCGTTCGAGTGTCGCCCGCCATCTTTTCCCCCCTCGCGCCGAATCGGCGATAAGCGCACAGGGTCGCCGAGTCACGCGGCTTGCAGCGAATCCTGACACCGGTTACCATGCGCCGGCTTCTTGGGAGAGAATGATGTTCGAAAGGACCTATTACGCCACCCATCCGGACATGATGGAATGCGTGTCCAATGAGGAATTGCGCGATCGCTACCTGATCCAGGACCTGTTCCGCGAAGGGGAGTGCGTCCTCAATTACACCCATGCCGATCGCTTCGTGATCGGCGGTGTCCTCGTCGGCGCCGCGCCGGTGATACTGCCGGCCCAGACCGAGCCGCCCTCGGCCGCCGGCCATCCGTTCCTCGAGCGCCGCGAGCTTGCCATCGTCAATGTCGGCAAGGTCGAAGGGACGGTGAGCGTCGACGGCGAGAGCTTCACGCTCGGCAACAAGGATTGCCTCTACGTCACCATGGGCGCCGTTGACGTGACCTTCTCCGGCGCCGGCGCTAAATATTATCTGGCTTCCTGCCCGGCCCATAAGGCGTTCCGGACCCGCAAGCTCTCGATCGCCGACGCCAATGCGCTCGAGCGCGGCAGCCTCGAGGAATCGAACGAGCGCACCATCTTCCAGCTCGTCATCCCCGGCGTCTGCGATTCGGCGCAATTGGTCATGGGCCTCACCGTGCTCAAGCCGGGCTCGGTCTGGAACACGATGCCGCCGCACATCCACGAGCGGCGTAGCGAGATCTATTTCTATTTCGAGCTGGACGGACCGAACGACCGCGTCTTCCATTATATGGGCGAAGGCGAGGCGATGCGTCACATCGTCATCGC
>Ga0207641_10005491_pt1 | contig 10817 bp, 10 predicted proteins | sample KBSSwiS62_FD_184306 | JGI IMG/M metagenome (GOLD analysis project Ga0207641, IMG submission 184306) | Switchgrass rhizosphere microbial communities from Kellogg Biological Station, Michigan, USA - KBS Switchgrass S6-2 (SPAdes) (version 2) | ecosystem: Host-associated > Plants > Roots >... | reverse complement strand
AACGCAAACGGGGTACCTCCCTTCAGCAGCCAGTTGAGCTACACAATCGCGTCACAACTGTTCGGCACCTACCCAATCGGAAGTATTGCTCTTAACGGATCTGATGCTAACGGAACTACTCCAAATCCATTTATAAAGCCCTACAGTCTTAGCGAAAAGGAAATAGGTTTGGAATTAAGGACCTTAAACAGCCGCCTGAATTTTGATATTGCGGTTTATGACAAGAGGACTACTGATCAGATTTTGCCGGTTGCTTTATCAACCGCTACAGGATATGGTACTAAATATGTCAACATCGCAAAGTTGAAAAACACGGGTGTAGAGGTTATGATTGAAGGAATACCTGTTAAAACCTCAAACTTTAGCTGGGGTGTATCGGTAAACGGATCCTATAATACTTCAAAAGTATTAGCATTAAACCCGGGGCAAACCCGCCAGGTAGTAACCTTTTTTAATGGCACAGGGAATGAGTTCATCGGTTATTTAACATACGATGTTGGCAAAGAGATGAACCAGTTGGTAGACTATACCTACCTGCGCAATGCTAAGGGACAGGTAGTGTTAAATAGTTCAGGAGGACTTCAGCATTCAACAGATTTCGTAAACTATGGTAGTGCCAACTACAAATGGATCGGTGGGATAGCAAACACATTTAGCTACAAGTCATTGAGTTTATTAATTCAGGTGGATGGTAAATTTGGCGGTAAGGTGTTTTCGTCAACGGCATTAAACGGTTTAAGATCCGGTATAGGCAAGAATTCCTTGGTAGGTCGCGGTGGGGTTGTTTTCGATGGTGTGCTGCCTGATGGAAGTAAGAATACAGTATCAGTTGCTCCGCAAACATTTTATGCTCAATATCGTTCTCAAAATATAGGAGATCCGTTTGTTTTCAGCAGCGACTTTATCAAGTTAAGAAATATCACACTTACTTATGACCTCTCCCGTTTTATCAGTAACAGGGCCAAGTTTGTTAAAGGGTTTACGGTATCTGCTTTTTGCCGCAATGCTGCACTACTGATGAAGCATATACCCACAGTTGATCCGGAAGCTTTTGCTTCAACAAGCGACAGCCGCCTGGGATATGAGCAACATACTGAACCAACAACCCGGACGCTGGGACTTAACTTAAATGTGAAATTTTAAAATTATTTATATGAAAAAAATCAGTTGTCTTATAATCCCGCTCACTGCAGTGCTTTGCCTGGTGAGTTGCACAAAGGGATTTGAGAAGAAAAATCAGGACCCCTATGCCATTACAAAAATTGACCCGGGATTGTTATTTACCGGGGCAGAACGGGGTATGAATATTGGCAGTTGGGATGGAGAACAAACCATCGTGCAACAATATATAAATGCGTATAACGCAGGCGCTACAGCAGGGTTTCAATTTAATCTGGACATAGATGGTTATAGCAACGATCGTTGGGGTGCTTACCCAGGTGTTATCAAACCCCTGGTACAAATCATCAGTATTATCAAAGACAACCCCGCCAATAAAAACCTGTACAATATGGTGAGGATATGGAAAGCGTTTGCGTTTATGACGCTTGTTGACACATACGGTGATGTGCCTTACAACGATGCAGGAAAGGTATACCTGGAAGGGATAAACTATCCGAAGTATGATAAAATGGCCGATATCTATGCCGACCTTTACACTGAGCTTAAAACGGCTACAGCGGCTTTATCTGCTTCAAATGAATATGTAACCGGCGACTTGTTTTTTGGTGGTTCAACCACCTCTACGCCTGCTTTAATAACTGCACAAGTAGCCCATTGGAAAAAAATCGGTTATTCTTTAATGCTGCGCCTGGGTATGCGCTACTCAAAAATAGATGCGGCCAAAGCCGCAAGTATTGTACAGGAAGCATTTGCAGGTGGTGTTATTCTTTCAAACAGCGATAATGTTGTTGTCACTCAATATAATGGTACAGTTCCCAATGGTTTTTCCAACCTGCAGCGGAACATCAGTCCCTATTTTTATTATTTAGCTGAGCCTTTTGTTAACCAGTTAAAAAGCACTGCTGATCCCAGGCTGAAATATATCGGGGCCAGCTATGCCAATCCTACAACAATTACTTCCACACGTGATACCACAACAGCCAACCAATATGGATTTCCGGTGGGATATGATGCGGTAAGCTTTTTAACCGCTCCGGGTTCCAGAGGCGCTAAAGGCGGAGGATTAAATTACACACAGCTTAATTACCAGGTAATGGTGAGTACTGTTGCCCCTGCTCTTTTTATTACCAATGCGCAAACACAATTATTATTGGCAGAAGCTAAATTCAGGGGGTGGATTACAAGCGGCACTACAACTCAACAATACTATGAAGCCGGTGTGAGAGCGGCTATGGATGACTGGAACTTATTTCCCGGCACATTTAGCCCCGCCGTATCAAACACAGAAAAAGACAACTACCTGCTTGGGTCTGCAGTTGCCTATAATGATGCAAACGCACTTCAGCTTATCAATACGCAATACTGGATATGCTCTATAACAAACGGCCCTGAAGGTTTTGCTAACTGGAGAAGAAGCGGGTTCCCGGCATTGGCACGTAATAAATACAACGACGACTTAGTCCCAGGCGGCGGTTTTGTAAGACGCATGTCTTATCCGGATGCTGAAAAAGCCTCAAACGCTGACAACTACAAGGCAGCAGTTGCGAGCATGGGCGGCGTCGATGGAATAACACAACGTGTGTTCTGGGATAAACCATGATATACATAACCATGATAAATTAACCCGGATCGAAAGACCGGGTTTTTTTTATCAAAGTATTATTGTGAGATAAATGTTAAGTTTGGGATGAACGGCTGCATCAAAAGCAATCACTCGTTCAGGGAGTTTTGTTCATTTTTTATCCGGTACAGACTGGTTTGTTCATAGTGGCAGACGACGACAGGAAGATAGTTGTTGACAATAATTATGCGGGGGAAAAGATATCGACCGGTTTTTTCTTTCTCATGCCCTTTCTTACATTTTCCTTGTGCATTGTTCCCCATTCGCTTAACGACTGCAATACAGCTTCCAATGTCTGCGCGTATTCTGACAATTCGTATTCAATGATAACAGGTGTTCCTGTAAATACATTACGCTTAATAAAGCCGTTCAGTTCTAATTCCTTTAACTCAGTTGAAAGTACTTTTGCCGAGATACCGTCTACCAAACGCTGCAATTCATTAAACCTTTTATTGTCTTCCATCAAAGCAACAATTATCCGTAATTTCCATTTACCTCCGATTACATAGAGTGCATCGGCAATAGCGTTTAGCTTTGTTTTACATTTTGCTTCTGACGCAGGTTCGTTATTAAATTTTATTTTGGCCATCATTTTTTGCGTGGTACTAACGTACAGGTAACCACTAACCTTTTGTATAGTACTAACCTTTTGTAAGTAAAGGTAGATAATTTTGTGCTATCAATTTAACCAATCAAAAAAATAATGTATGGCTACTACAACATGGATACTTGACAAGATGCACAGTGAATTAGGATTTAAAATCAGGCACCTGATGATAAGTAATGTATCGGGATCGTTTAAAAACTTCAATGCGGAAGTGGAAACTGCAGGAACAGATTTCAGCACAGCCCGGATCAATGTAAGTGCTGAAATAAATTCCATATTTACCAATAATGAAGATCGGGATGCCCATTTACTGAACTCAGACTTTTTTGAGGTTGAAAAATACCCCGAACTGAAATTCAGATCAACAAAGGTTGAAAAAACGGACGATGATGCCTACGCTTTATATGGCGAATTAACAATGAAGGGTATCACTAAACCTGTAAAACTCAGCGTGGAGTATAACGGAATTGCAAAAGATCCTTACGGCCGGGAAAAAGCCGGTTTTGTTGTTACCGGCAAAATCGATCGCGGTGATTGGGGCATGAAGTTCAATGGAGCAACAGAAACAGGTGGTTTAATTTTAGGTGAGGAAGTAAAAATAAACGGCGAGATACAGTTGGTGAAACAAGCGGTAGCTGTACCCGCCTAGAAAGAATCGATATAAAAGGAATTGGTTTCAGGTTTTTTAGGTTGGAGATTCTTTCCCCGCCGGGCCTTCGCAACTACAAACTTATGATTGCATAAATTGAGTGCGGGACCCGGCAATTCTTTTTGATTCGGCACTTAATGACAGACCGCCCATGGAAAAGGCGGCAATAGGGGTTATCGCCCTCCTAAAGCCTTATTTTTATTCCCCCATTCACAACAAAACCTTCCTGGTGATTCCAGATATCATCAAAAATTGGTTTGTTATATGGCGGGTTAACAACAGGCTTGTATCTGCTTTGCCGCTGGTCGGTGATGTTTTCAAAATTTACGAATAATGATATTTTATTAAAGTTTTTTTCCGCCATTACACCCCATTCCCAAAAGGATGGTGTTTGTATACCATTATACAAATACTGGCGATCTGTAAAATAGCCTTCCAGTGCAATTTTGAAATTGCCCTCTTTTTCATACACAGCAGCAAGGTTCAATTTGTTTTTTGGCAACAAGGGCAGGTAAGGGCTACCCGTTAAATAAGTAGCTTTTGCATTTGTATAGGTATACCCGAGAAAGAATTTAAAATCCTTTCTAAACACAAGTTTGACATTGGTTTCAAATCCTCTGCTTCGAACCGGCTTGCCTGCGTTAGAAAAAAAATAATTGCCTGCAGGGTCCGTTTGTAAAACCAGCGGCTTTTCAATCTGCGTATAAAAAAACAGTTGATTAAAACTGAATTGCCAGTTTTCAGCGATTCTTGCCCGGTAATTGATATCCGCGGTTGCTCCGCTACTTTTTTCCGCAGCAACGTTCTGCAAGGGCAACACATGCTGGTATTGCAAAATTTCCGTCTGTTCGGTGAAAATGGTTGGTATTTTATATCCCAATCCTCCGCCCAGTCTCGAAGATATCCTGTCGCTTATTTTAAACAGGGCTGATACACGTGGCAAAAGAAATGACTGGCTTTTATTAAAATGAATGTTTTTATAGTTAACGTTATCAAGCCTTAACCCGGTTTCAAGTTGTATACTACCGGTCATATCCCAGGTGTCCTGCACATAGACACCAGATGTAAACGACTGCGTATTCTGACTGCCTGCAGATGTTATTTGCTTTTCCTTAAACTTGTCAAATACAAGGTTCATACCGCTGATGATGGTATGATTTGCCTTGTCCAGGATATAGGAAAGATCTGAAAAGCTATTTATACTAAGCCCCCAAAAGGTATAATCAGGTATGCTTATCCTTCTGTCGAAGAAACTGAGGCTTTGCCTAAATCTTATACTGTTTTTGCTGGTGAACTTCTTATCTAATTCCAGCGTGCTCGTATTCCTGATGGTATTGTTTTTTTCAAAGTAAACATGGCCAGGGTCTGCATGGCCGCTGATAACATGCATATCACCGCCGGTATTGGTGCCTTTACTAAAACTATTGCCCAGCAGGATAGTGATAGTTGAATCGGGATAATAAAACACCCTGGGAGAAATCGTAAAATTGTTGCTTTTGGGTAGTTCAGAAAAATCATCCCTATCTACATCATAAGCCTTTTGGAAATTTACCAAACCGAGCAGGGTATAGCCAAATTTTCCTTTTTTCTGAGCGGTATAGGCACCGGCATTGGTCTGCCCGATATTGGATTGATTGAAAATGAAATCATATTCCGGCTTTTCTTTGGGGGTTTTAGAAATGAAATTTACTACACCGGCTATTGCACCGCCGCCATAGAGGGTTGATGCGGGACCTTTTATTATTTCCACTTGTTTTAGATCCAATGGAGGAATTTCCAAAATACTCAACCCACTGGCAAAGTTGCCAAAATTGGGATAGCCGTCTTTGAGCAACTGCGTATAACGTCCGTCAAGCCCTTGTACGCGAATACTGGCATTTCCCGAGACAGCGGAAGTCTGTTGCACCTGCAGGCCGGTGCTCTCATGCAACAGCATCGAAACATTTGCCGGGCGCATATTGCTTTTTTCATCCAGTTCTTCACCCGATATGGTTTCAACCCTTGTGGGTGTATTGGCAATGCTCCGGCTGGTGCGGGTTGAACTAATAATGACTTCCTGGCCCTGGTCTTCGCTTTCATTCAAGTCGATTTCAATTAATGTATCTGAAACCAGGGGGAATACAAATGACATGGTTTTATTTTCATAGCCCACATAGCTAAATACAAGTGTCTGTTTGCCCGCTGGTATATTTTTAATCTGCACCAGCCCGCCGGTATCGGCGATGGCGGTTTTATTTAATTCTTTAATCACTAAAGTTGCTGCTGCCAGCGGCAGCTTGTTTTCTCTACTTCTAATGACTGCTTTAAAACTATGCTGTGCGTAAATACTATTTGCAACCAGCAATATGGCAAAAACAATATAAGTCCCCTTCATGAAATGATTAATTGAATGCAATGACAAATAACTTCTGCGCATGCAGAAGCCGGTTTCAGCAAATAAATGCCTAACTAATCCTGGGTGGTTGCCAGAAAGAATGGGAATATCCGGGTTGTGCCCAGGCATAAAAATCCGGATAGGGCACCCGGCTTACTTTGAGAAGAGGTAATAGTTGAAATTCCTGTATAGTTATAGAAAAACCCGCGCATGTTCCACACGCAAAAAAAGGTGAGCAATTTCCCTTGCAATCATCGTCCTGTTGCCTTGAAGCGTCCTCACTTTGCGTTTCGGCCTTGCAATTATTTTTAGCACAGCAGGGTACGGCTGCGCAGAGTAATACGTAAAAAGCCCATATAAAACCAACGAATTTCATTGCGGCAAAGATAACCTAAACCAATTTATTTTGCTGGAGTAGCTGGATGTGTTAATCCGGCTATTTTTTATACTGAAGTCCACCAACGGACTCATGATGCCATCTTTTTAAACCAGGCAAACTGTTAAGTGCATTTTCTATCAATGGCTGCCCCAGGTGTCTTTTTTCCATCTGTTCCCGTACAATCACCTCCATCTGTTCCAGTGTTAGACCGGGGTTTATAAATTCGCCATCGCGGTAACAATATGTGCAGTACTCAGTATTGGGCGAACCATCTTTTTCTGTACCGGTTAAAGCCGGATTATCGAGTGGCATAGAACAACTCTGGCATATTTTCATTGCTGTCATGTTTAATTTATTTTAAGGTGATGATTGTGCTTGAAGCTTATAGTGATTCAGTAAAAAAGCAAACCATCATTTGATTTTCATGCAATAAAGATGATAAAACCTGCGGGATCGGACTCTGATGGCAATTACCAATAAGAATGATTGTAATCATCCCCCTCAGATTTCTATGCAGGAGAGGAGTATCCCTCTGATGATATTTACTATATAGGAAAAAGAAAGGAGCCGGTGCTGTATACTGCAAGCTGTGTTGACAGGCATTTATTGTCTCATACCTTATAAGCAGGTGACTCAAGAATGCATCAGCTAAAACTATTAGCGATGAATGCAGTTATGCCTGTAATATTTGCTTGTTATTTTTTATACGTTGTTTCGTCCAACAAACGCTTTTCTCAGCAATGCCATAATAAGTGTAAATAATGCGGAGCCGATAATAGCCCACAGAACCGGAAAAGGTTTGCCGTCAATAGCTACCTCAAACAATTTAGGTAAGCCCATTTTTGCAGCCAACCATAAACCAATATAAGCTCCAATAAATCCAACAACGGTTGAAACCAGGCATCCACCTAAATCGTAACCGGCCAGGGCCTGGCCTATTCCTCCGCATATTGCAGCAATAAGCAGGAGTACCAAAAAACCTATTAGTGTCATGTTTTGAAATTTAAATTAAAAAATTTGCGGGCCTGAGCTCCCAGTTTTTTAAAGGACGTGGATATGATATCACCGGTATCGCCTGCGTTTTTTAATCCATTTAAATTGACAGGACGCCTGGCTATACAAAGAATATCAACAACGGGGCCAGTACATCCAGCTTTTCTGCTCGCCGTTGAATACAGCATTCAAAAATCCGTGATAATAGCATCTCATTGTTTCCATTTCCTCCAGGCTATTATCTAAATCAGGTAAGGGGCTTGGAAGGTTCGATTTACCAACCAGATACTGCGTTCATTTCATATGGGGAACGGACAAAAAAATATGCCATAAAATGCCTGATCTTTATAAAGGGGTATTTTCTGGCCATGAAAACGGGGGAATCGCGGGGAAATATTTTCGCTTTTGCCGGGCGCAGCAGGGGCATGTTCGCGTCAAGCTTGTTCTAAAAATAAGGGAAGAATCGGAAAATAATTAATGATCGGCATCCGGCATCCGCCTGGGTTAGGGCCTATGCAGTATCTCTTACTGCGCATAGAAAACGCTGGTGATACAGGCAAAGTGAATATTTGCGGCATCATTTATCATCTCATCAAATATAAATTCGATTGCCGCCACCGCGGTAAAATTGAGGCTAAAAATAAAGGTGCTATCGATATGTATTTGTTGAATCCAGGATTGATTAGGAAGCGATAAACGAGTTCTTTTAGTCGATTTTTGTCCATTTATTCCGGAAACATGGACAGTAAATTCCGAAATTAAAAAGCGGGTTTGCGTTCGTGGACATACTACAAAAAAATCGGAATATCCACAGCATCGCAAATTGCGGCACACCCAACAACGCACCAGTCAAACAGTTGTGAAAAAAAACAATCACGCACAAATGCCGGCTTACGGACTTTCCCTGGATTTCGCCGGATGAACAAACCAGGCACTTGCATCTGAATTTATTTGCTGCTACATTTATCGTATGAAATTTAATGTTAATATTCGAAAGGAACTAAAAGTTAGTTAGGACTAACTGTTTTCTGATGCGTCGTTCCTGACTGTTATTAACTTTTATTTGAACAGGCATTTATTTAAAAGCCCAATATCCGCTTATGAAAACAATTTTACGCATTTTGACAACATTGTTGTTATTCAGCCAGGTTAGCCAGGCTCAAATAACTACCCCGGTTGTAAGAGCCAATTTTGGAGTAGATGGCGAATTAAGGTGTAATTATTTTTACAGCTTTTCTCAATCCGGCAATGATGACTGGTTCCGTTTTCCGGGCACATCCGGAAGCGGAGATTTTGTAATAGATACTACTGGCGCCGCTGCAATTGTGGCCCGCTATGCAATAGATCCTACTTTCCGCCAGCTACCATTTTTTCGGACGATGCGGTTCCCGCCTTATTCACTGATGAACAACAAACGCATCATTGATGCCGTGTTTATCCGCGATTATCATGGTGATGATTCGACTGTGTATTCATCGGGTAATAAGAACGGGATGAGCCCCCAGGATTGGAACTGCCCGGTATCTCAGTCTGTTCCGGATAAAAATGAGATACTGGATATGTTTGTACACGTAAGGCGTGAAGGACCCGGGCCAACGGATTCGCTCTGGATGTTTGGAGGCCTTTCGATTGAAAATACCACTGGCGACCGCTACTTCGACTTTGAAATGTACCAGACTGATATTTATTATGACAGGGTTTCGCGGAAATTCTATGGATATGGACCAGATGCGGGGCATACAACCTGGCTATTCAACAGTGCTGGTGATATTACAAAACCAGGCGATATTATATTTACCGCAGAATACTCTACTTCCTCTATAACAAATGTTGAAGCACGCATTTGGATCGATAAAGCTTCCATGTCACTTATACCGCAGGATTTTGACTGGACCGGTTCCTTTGACGGCGCAACTAACAGTTCTCAGTACGGCTATGCAGGTATTAAACCTAAAACAGCAGGCGCATTTTATACCGGCCTTACCAGCTTAAACAACACGTGGGCAGGCCCTTTTTCATTGATACGTACAGATAACAGCGTAGTAACGTCTTATATTACCAATCAATTTATGGAGTTTTCCATCAATCTTTCCAAGATAGGGCTTGATCCTGTAAACCTGCTGGGTGGAAACAGTTGCGGAATGCCCTTTCGCCGCATTCTTGTAAAAAGTCGCGCCTCTACTTCTTTCTCGGCCGAATTAAAGGATTTTGTAGGCCCATTTGACTTCTTTTTAGCGCCCAGGGCAACGATTGCTGCCAATATTCCATTTTTTTGCGGGTCACCCACAGGTGTAAGCCAAATCAGTGTCACCAATCCTGTCAGCACCTCGGTTTATACATGGTCAACACCCGATGGCACCATCGCAAACACCAGCGCCGATGGCACCAATATCACCGTTACATCTCCCGGTACTTATATTGTAACACAACAACTCCAATCGGGCTGTTCAACTTACGCAACAGATACAGTTAACATTATATTCGATCCTACCTGCACGTTGTTACCAAAAACTTTATTGGATTTCAAGGCAGTGCTTAATAAAGACAATGCCGGAATCAGTTGGAAAATATCCGGAAACAGCGCTGTGAAAGATTTTACGGTTGAACGGTCAATAGACGGTATCCGTTATGTGCCGGTGGCCAGGGTAGCTGCATCACCGGATGGCGAGATCACCGGTTATAGCACCAGCGACGATCTCAGCGGTATTGGGTCACCCATCGTTTACTACCGCTTAAAGACAACCGATATTAATGGCAGTGCACAGTACAGCAAAATAGTCAGCGTAACACTGAGGGCGGGCATGTTGCTGAAAGCAGAAATAAGTCCAAACCCCGTAAAAGAAACAATGCGAATCAATATTTATTCATCAACGGAAAAAAATATACAGTTGTTTATTTATGATGCTGCCGGCAAATTGCTAAAAACAATAAATGCCCGCGTACAGAAGGGAAATACCAATGTAAACGTGGATGGTTTCGGCGGCTGGTCAAGAGGCGTTTACCCTGTTAAAATAGTGTCAGGCGCTGAAACTTTGGTTGACAGGATGATGATTGAGAAATAATAAACAATTA